>Ga0157378_10000353_pt1 | contig 45114 bp, 39 predicted proteins | sample M65metaG_FD_115309 | JGI IMG/M metagenome (GOLD analysis project Ga0157378, IMG submission 115309) | Miscanthus rhizosphere microbial communities from Kellogg Biological Station, Michigan, USA - M6-5 metaG | ecosystem: Host-associated > Plants > Roots > Rhizosphere > Soil | place: USA: Michigan... | reverse complement strand
CTGGGATGCTCTTCATTTCGACCAAGGGCTGGCAAATGCAGAAAAGGTCTATCTAGAGGAGCTATTGAAGATTTCCGACATGCAGGAGGGTATCGACGCGTTTCTTGAGAAGCGAAAACCGGTGTGGGAGGGGACGTAGTGTCTAAGCTGCATTCCATGCACGACGCCGTTGCCAAGCACGTGCCGGATGGGTCGTCGGTTGCGCTGTGCCTGCAATTGGAGCAGATGATTCCGTTTGCCGCCGGGCACGAGATCATCCGGCAGAAGAAGCGCGGACTTACCTTAATTGGTCCGATATCCGATGTCATGTTCGATCAACTGATCGGTGCCGGATGCGTGGATATAGTCATTGCGGCATGGGTAGGCAACGCGATGATGGGGTCGGCCTACAACTTCCGCCGGGCGGTGGAAGAAGATGGCATGAAGGTTTTCAACATGACCAATTTTTCTGTCGCCCTGGCCTTGCAGGCGGGAGCGATGGGTGTCCCATTTCTTCCCACACGGACGGCGTTGGGCAGCGACATCACCAAGGGCAACCATTTTTTCTATAAGATCATTTCTCCATTCGTGCCGCAGGAGACGCTTTGGGCGGTGCGGGCTTTGAATCCCGATGTAACGATTGTCCATGTGCAGAGAGCCGACGCGGAGGGGAACGCGCACTGCTGGGGAAATTTCGGGATCATGATTGAGGCGGTGCGGGCGGCGAAGAAGGTGATCGTCGTGGCGGAGGAGATTGTTGACCGAGAAGTGATTGCCAGTGATCCCAATCGTACGGTGATTCCGGGATTTCTGGTGACAGCAGTGGTGGAGTGCCGGTATGGTGCGCATCCCTCGCCGGTGCAGGGATACTACAAGCGCGACGACGCACTGTTTCGGCAGTATCATGAGCAGACCAAAACTCGGGCTGACAACGAGACTTGGCTGAAGCGATGGGTTTATGAAGTTGCTGACCGGAAGCAATATTTGAGCCAGCTGGGGGCTTGCCGCGTGGAAGAACTTGGAGTGAAGCAACATGCCTATGCAGCGCAGACTGATTATGGCTATTGAATACAGGAGCGATTTTGGAATTTGAGATCAGCGCTGGGCAAGTGCAATCGATGAAGAAGCGAGGCGAAGCTTTCACTCTGCTCGACGTACGCGAGCCTTGGGAATTGGCAAAGGCCAGCATGGAAGGAAGTAAGAATATTCCGATGGGTGAAGTGACTACGCGAGCCCAGGAGGAGTTGAATCCTGAGGAACATATTGTGGTGGTGTGCCATCATGGCGTGCGTTCGCTTACTGTCACCAACTGGCTGCGGCAACAGGGATTTGAAAAAGCGCAGTCGATGCGCGGTGGGATTGATGGGTGGGCGCGCACCGTGGATCCGAAGGTCCCCTTGTATTAGAAGGCTTCAGCATTCAGCTTTTAGGATTTGGCGGGATTCGCTTGATTACCGACTGCCATGTTCACATTCAGCCGATGGAGATGTTCAAGCCGCAGGCGCTTGCGCTAATTCGTGGGAAGCGCGCTGATTTTGCCCAGATCGAGGAGTATTGCCGGTCTCCTCGGGCTTTTCTTAAATTTCTTGACGCAGCTGGGATCGATCGCGCGGTACTCATCAACTATGTGGCGCCCGAGGTGATTGGTTTTACATCCGGTGTCAACCAGTTTATTGCTGACTACTGTAAGGAAGATGGGAAGCGATTGATTCCTTGCGGCAGTTTGCATCCGCGGCATACCAGCAACGTTTTGGCTGACGTGGAACAACTGCTGCGGCTGGCAATTCGGTTGATCAAAATCCATCCGCCTCATCAACTTCTTTATCCCAATGAATATCTGAGCGGCATGAAGGAGCTGGAGATCATTTACCGGGCGGCCGAGGCCAATGGGATTCCGGTAATGTTCCATACCGGCACGTCGATTTTTCCCGGAGCCAGGAACAAGTATGGCGACCCCATTCATGTTGATGACGTGGCTGTCGATTTTCCCCGGCTGAAGATTCTCCTGGCGCATGGGGGGCGTCCGTTATGGATGGAGACGGCGTTCTTTCTGGTGCGCCGGCACGCCAACGTGTTTCTGGATATCAGCGGGATTCCCCCTAAGATGCTGTTGAAGTATTTTCCGCGGCTGGCGGAGATTGCAGAGAAGACGCTCTTTGGAACTGATTGGCCCGGGCCGGGCGTTCCGGACATTAAGAAAAACCTAGATGACTTTCGTGGGCTGAATCTGCCGGAAGAAATCAGGCAGCAGATTCTCAGCCGGACCGCGCTGCAGCTTTGGCCGGCATGATTTCCAATCGCAGCAACAGGCAAAGTGCAATCACTGCGAACGGAATGGCCGGCGTCATTCGCAGGGGGAGCACTATCCACGCGGAATTTGGAATTTTTTGAAATAGAAGAAACCAGATGTCCAAGCCGCACGCGGCGATCCATTGCCAGGTGACGACGGTGATTGTCAGGTATCCGACAAAGCGAACGGGCAGTTTGCCATGCAGGATTTGGTTCTTGCGGAAGAGTACCCACAGAATCGCTGGGACCAGGAGAACCTGGTCGTATACCGCGATGGTGGAGGGTAGGGTTGGGACGGTGACCGCCAGGGTTACAACCAATGTCCCTACGAACTGCACGGAATCGGCATTTGCAGCACGGTTGCGGAAGGCTAGGACGGCTGCGGCAGAAAATAGGCACAGGGCGAGAAGGTTGCCGACGAGGTTGCCGAAAAGGAAGCGAGTCAGAGGAGGATCGTTGTATTTGCGATATTCGAATAGGGTACGGATCCAAGTGGCAGACCAACCCGGCAAGATTGCTTCGCTGACGACGAAAAGGAAGGCAATTGTTCCGACGAAGAAAAGCAAAAATGATTTACGTGTTTTCCAATCGTTGACAGCCCACAGTGCGAGGAAGACCGCGGGGAGCGATATTAGTTGAGGTTTTATCGAAGCCGCTGCCAGAAGAAGACCGGCCAACGCGAGCCGTCTTTTGACCAGGCAAGCGGCGGAGGCGGCGATGAGAGCAGCTACGATCAAACTAACTTGCAGGGCGTAAAGTCCTTCGAGAATCGGATATGTGGCGAAACTCAAGCTTAGTAAGACGAACAGGTTCAACGGTGCGAGCCGGAAATTTACAGCCGATAGCCAGAGCAGCACAGTGGCGCAGAAAACGATAGGAAGCAATACCGCATTGACGATGCGAGCTGTCTCAAAAGAAAGGCTGCCTAGTGGTGCGACGAAAAGATCTAAATAGAGGGGATATGGGTATCGAGCGAAGTTCTGCGGAGGTTCACCCGCACGTTGCGGATCCAGCACACGGCCATAGAGACCGACCTGCATCTTGCGAACCATATCCGCCGTATACGGATTTTCTTTGCGAATCAGCAATTGGTGGCTGGTGAGCCACACGGAATAGAAATCGCTTCCAAAAGCGTAACCTTGGTCCAGGCCTTTAGCAGCGCGCGCGTGGTGCGCGCTGGGTAAGAGCAGTGCAAAGTAGTAAAAGGTCATACCCGAAGCAAGCAGGCAAGCTAGGGCAACAGCGCGTCTGGAAAGAGATGGCATGGAGGCTTGGGGTGTATTTAAACATGGGGGCGCCTAGTTTCCTGAAAGCTCGCCCACATTTTGGTTGCCGATGCTGGAGGGGTCGGTGTCCGTCCCCATATGGGCGGTTACGCCCGCTATCGGGTGTTGAAGAGGTGGCCCATCTTTTGTTTTTTGGTTCTTAAATATTCTTCGGCGTGACTGTTCAACGGGACCTCGCAAGGGACGCGCTCTGTTACCTCAATTCCGGCCGCTTCTAGGGCCGCGACTTTTTCTGGGTTGTTCGAGAGCAGTCGAACCCGCTTGATGTTCAGGGTATTCAGAATGTCGGCGGGCAGTGCGAAGCCGCGCTGGTCGGCTTTGAAGCCCAGGCGCTCGTTGGCCTCTACGGTGTCGAGGCCTGCGTCCTGCAGTTCGTAGGCTTGCAGTTTGGCCATCAGGCCTATGCCGCGTCCCTCCTGCTGTTCGTAGAGAAGCACTCCCGCACCCGCCTCCGCGATCATTTCAAAGGCCATCTCGAGTTGTTCGCGACAATCGCAGCGCAGGGAGCCGAAGACGTCACCCGTAAGACACTGGGAATGGATGCGAACCAGCGGCGGAGTCGATAGGACGTCGCCCATCACTAGCGCTACAGCGGTTTCGGGGCGACCGTCGGCGCCGAACTCTCCCTCGAAGCCGTAGATGCGGAAATTCCCCCAGCGAGTGGGGAAGTCGGCGGAGGCTACTTGGCGGATTGAAGACACTTTAAGAATTATAACGGGGCCGGGTTCGCTGGTTGGAAAGGGAACAGGTGTTTCAGGGATAGGGTCCGTCGACTCCGCTCAGGATGAAAGCGGAGTAGATGTCAGCCCGACTTCTTCGGATCTTGCGCGTAAGCGGTACCAGGTGACGATGGCAGCCAGCGAAAAAACGAAGATGATGGTGGAGATGGCATTGATCTCTGGAGTGATGCCGCGGCGCAGTCGTCCCCAGATTTCGAGAGGTAGAGTGTTGTCGCGTCCGATCAGGAAGAAGCTTACGGCGATTTCGTCCATCGACAGAGTGAAGATCAGCAAGGCTGCCCCGATGATCGAAAGGCGAAGGTTGGGCAGAGTCACTCGCCAGAAGGTTTGCCAATAATTTGCGCCAAGATCGAGAGAAGCTTCTTCTTGCGCACGATCGAGTTTTTGCAGGCCGGCAAAAACTTCCGTGGTGGCCACCGAGATGAGAGCCGTACCGTGGCCGAGGACGATGGTCAGCAGACTTAGCCGGGTGCCGGATTCGCGAAACAGCATCAGCAGAGAGAGGCCAGTGATAATTCCCGGGAGTATCAGTGGTAGCAGAACCAATCTGCGGAATAGGGTTTTGCCGGGAAAATTCGCCCGGTCGAGAGCAAGTGCTGCGGGAATTCCCAAGCCCAGCGCGATTGCGACTGCTGTGATCGCGACCAAAAAGCTATTCAGCACGGATGACCAGATAGCGTCATCCGAAAAAAGTTGGCGATACCAGTCGAGGGTGAGATCGCGCGGAGGGAATCCACCGACGCCAGCGCCATTGAAGGAATACACGATGAGGGTGACAATCGGTAGATATAGGAACGCGAACACCAGCAGCGTGTGTAGGGAAAGCCAGTTTCTCCGCGTGGACCTCATCGGAAGCTCCAGTGTTTTTCCAGAGTCTCGGAAAAAAACAGAAGTGCCACGACCCATAACAACAGTGAGAAGGAGATCGCTGCACCCAGCGGCCAGTTATAGGCAGCGCCGAAGAGGCTGACAACCACGTTTGAGATCATGATTCCGCTGGGGCCGCCGAGCAGCAATGGCGCCAGGAAGTCGCCAAGACTAAGCACAAAGGCGAAGGTCGCTCCGGCCAGAACTCCGGGAATCGACAGGGGGAAGACCACGCGCCAGAAAGTCTGAAATGGTGAGGCCCCAAGATCGTTCGAAGCTTCCACCAGATTGCGCGGAATGTGTTCGAGAGAAGCGTAGACCGGAAGAAAAGTGAATGGGGTGTAGATGTGGGTCAGAGTCAACACGACGGCGAAGGGACTGTACAAAAGAAAGTCCAGAGGGTGTGAAGTTAGATGAACATATTGGAGCAATGTGTTCAGGACGCCATCGCTCCCCAGGATTGTTTTCCACGCGTAAGCACGCACGAGGTAGCTGACCCAGAGTGGAATGACGACCAACTGATAAAAGAGGTCTTTGCGTTTTCCGGCATAGAACGAGAGATAGTAAGCCAGCGGATAGCCGAGGAGCAGCGAGAAAATGGTCACGCGGGCGGCGATCCACATGGAACGAAATAGCGTCTGGTGATAGACGTCTTTGGTGAGCAGTTCGCGATAGTTGTTGAGCGTCCAGGAGTGGATGATTGCCTGCGAGGGAGTCACCGACCAGAAGCTGTAGCAAAGAAGCAGAACATATGGCGCAAGCAGAAAAACTGCCACCCACAGCAGCGGAGGGACGGTGACCGCGGCGCGATAGGCTCGTGAGAACATTTATTTTGATTCCCGCACCGGCGTGGCGTCCGCGGGGTCAAATTCAACTTCGATCGGGCCAGTCCATTCCGATCGGCTGGCAGAACGCATCGAGAGCTGGAGCCCGTCGGCGCATTCGATTTGCAACAGTTCGGTTGCACCGTGGAAGGCTCGTTGCCTCACTTGTCCGCGCATCCGGATGCCGGAGTTCTGGATTCCGGCGATCCGAACATTCTCGGGACGTAAGGAAAACAGCGCGGGGCCGTCGGGCACTTTGACCGGCCATTGCAGAGAATGGCAGTAGGCGATGCCGGCGTTCACCTCGGCGCGCAGCAGGTTGGTATGCCCGATAAATTGGGCAGTGTAGGAGGTGGCAGGGCGGCGGTAGATTTCGCGAGGCGAGGCGATCTGCTCGAGCGCTCCGAAGCGCAACAGCGCGATGCGGTCTGACATCACCATGGCTTCTTCCTGATCGTGAGTGACAAAAATAAATGAGATTCCTACTTCGCGTTGCAGCGATTTCAATTCGCCCTGCATTTGACGGCGGAGGTTGGCGTCCAGAGCGGAAAGCGGTTCGTCGAGCAAGAGCATACGTGGACGGTTTACCAGCGCGCGCGCAAGCGCAATTCTTTGTTGCTGCCCTCCACTGATCTTCGACGGTTTTGACTTGGCGAACTCCGACATCTTTACCATTGCCAGTGCGTGCTCAACACGGGCGGCTATTTCCGCACGCGGCACCTTGGCCACGCTGAGCCCGTAGCCGACGTTATCTTCGACACTCAAATGCGGGAAGAGCGCGTAGTGTTGAAACACGGTGTTGACGCGCCGCTTATAGGAAGGAAGCCGGTCGAGACGTTGTCCAGACATGATGAGCTCGCCGGAGTCCGCCGATTCGAAGCCGGCGATGATTCGCAACAGAGTCGTCTTGCCGGATCCGCTCTCGCCCAGAATAGTTAGGAATTCGCCTTCGGCAACGTCAAGCGAGATGTCACGCAGCACCGCATTTTGTCCGAACGATTTCGCCAGGTTGCGGATGGAGAGTAGCGGGCCGGAGGCGGATTGGATAGTCGATGCCATTCGCAAGCATGGCCCTTGGTCGTTGGCCAAATCAAACGATTAACAACAGTTTTTTTACTGCGATGCTTTTATTTCGTTCCAGATTTCGTTGTACTTCGCGCGGCGGGGCACGTTTTGCCAGAAGTAGATTCGCTTCTGATAGTTGTCCACGTCGTCGAGATGTAAGCCTTTGATCTCGTCCGGGGTCATAAACTGCGCAGCTTCCGGATTCGCCGGGGTATATCCGGTGACGTCGGTGACCTTCTTTTGGGTTTGCGCGTCGATCATGAAGGCAAGAAATTTGTATGCCAGCTCTTTGTTCTCGCTGCCCGAGGTGATCATCAGGTGGTCGATCCATCCGGTGGTGTTTTCTTTGGGAATGGTTTCGCCTACCGGAAACTTTACCTTGCGCAACTGATTGGTCATGAGCGGCCAGCCCATGGCAGCGACCACTTCGTGGTTTTGGAACAGGTTGGTCAATTCGCCGCCGCTCGACCACATCTTGCGAATATTGGGCTTGAGATCCAGCAGCTTCTTCTTAACTTCGTCTAGTTGTTGGTCGCTGAGATTGTAAAGCTGGCTTGGGTCGGGCTTGTCGAAGCCGAGAACCTGAGCGGTCATGTAGACGGTCGAGAGATCGTCCCAGACTGAGATCTTTCCGCGATACTTCGTGTCCCAGAATGCATTCCACGTGTCGGGGGGAGTCGCAAAGACTGTGGTGTCATAAATGAGAGGGTCAGGTCCCCACATGAAAGGCACGCCGTAAACCTGATTGTTGACCTTTACCAATGGGAGCGAGGTCAGTTTTGGAGAAAGCTGGCTATAGTTCGGCAGTTTCGCAAGATCAAGTGGCGTTGCAAGGTCCGCACTCGCGATCATGGTGGCGACATCGCTGGAGGGCGAGATCACGTCATAGGTTCCGGCACTACCACCGCGAAGCTTGGCGACCAGTTCGTCGCTGGAACCCATGTACGACGCTGAAACTTTACAGTGATTCTGCTCTTCGAATGTTTGTACATATGACGGGTCGGCATAACCTTCCCAGACCAGAAGATTCAGCGTCTGAGTTTTCTTTCCGCACGACGGCAACAGAAAAATCGCCATCACCAGGGCGGCGAACGAAACGACACGGCGGATCATTGTCCCTCCTTGATTTGGAAGGATTTCCATTTGGGCGATTCGTAAACGACTTTGCCCCCGACCAGGGTGGCGAGCACTTCTTCTTTGGAGATATCGACAGGCTTCATTTTAAAAAGGTCTTCGGAAAGAATAATGAGATCAGCAAGTTTGCCCGCCTCGAGCGAGCCTTCGGTCTCTTCTCTTCGCCCAGCCACCGCTGCGCCCAGGGTGTACCCTTTGATTGCGTCTTCGAGACTCAGACGTTGCTCGGGGACGAATCCAGCGTCGGGCTTGCCATCCCTGGTCTGGCGCGTCATCGCGGTTTGAACGCCCGGCCAGGGATTCAAGGTCACTACCGGCCAGTCGCTTCCAAAGGCAAGCCTTCCGCCTTCCTTTTGAATACTCTTCCACACCCATGCGCGTTGCGCCCGTTCCGTTCCGGCGTTGCGGGCCCAGATACTCAAGGTGTCCTCGTCAGGATAAGAATGAAGGGGCTGAAAGCTGGCAATCACGCCGATTTTTCCGAAGCGATTGATATCGGGGGCTGAGATTGTCTCGATATGCTCGATACGCGGGCGAGGGTCGGGAGTGTGATTCTTCTTTTGCGCGTGCTGATAAGCATCAAGTGCAGTGCGGACACCACGATCACCAATGGCGTGGGTGAAAATCTGAAATCCACGGCGGTCGAGTTCGTCGACGGCTTCCGTGTATTTTGCAGGATCCCAAAATAGTTTACCGGATAAGGATGGGTCATCACTATAAGGAGTGAGCATGGCTGCAGTGTGCGCCTCGACAACGCCGTCGAGCATCGTTTTTACCGCACCGCCGGAAATCCAGGCGTCGTGATAGGTGTCGCGAACATGTTCGATGGAGTCGATAGCATCCGCCGAAAGGCCCGGCGGATCGAGAAAGTATGCGACGTAGATGCGGACGCTGAGCTGGCCGTCCTTTCGCAATTGGTCATAGAGATCAAGGTATTCGAAATCTCCGCCGGCGCTGTGCACCCGGACTAGCCCAAACTTGTTTGCTTCGTGCATTCCAAGCCGCAAAGCGGTGAGCCGTTCTTCGCGCGTAGGTTTTGGCATCAGCTTCGACACTAAATTGCCGGCAGCTTCTTTCAGAGCGCCGGTTGCTTCGCCCTTTTCGTCACGAACAATTTTGCCGTTGGTGGGATCAGGTGTGTCCTTGGTAATCCCCGCTAACTGGAGCGCTTTGCTGTTTGCCCATGAGCTGTGGCCATCGAAGGCGGAGAGATATATGGGACGATCGGGCACAACTTCGTCGAGGAATTTCTTGTCGGGCAGACCGGAGGGCTTGAAGGTTGGATAAGTCCAGCCCATGCCGGTGATCCAGGGCTCATCTGGATGTGCGGAAGCGTAATCCTTCACCCGCTTTTGAATTTCAGCGACCGAACCGGCATCGTTGAGGTCGACATGGGTTAAGCCGAGCGAGCCTTCCATGAAGTGAATGTGGCAGTCGACAAAGCCGGGAAGGACAAGGTGCTGTTGGGCGTCGAGAGTTTTGGTGAAGGGACCCCGGTAAGCAGCCATTTCTTTGTTGGTTCCGACTGCAATGATCTTACCGCCGCGAATGGCCAGCGCCTCCGCCCACGGTTGCTTGGCATTCACCGTATAGATACGGGCGTTGGTCAGAATCGTCTCGACGGCATCTGGATTGTCCTGGGCCGAAGCGCTGGCGAAGGAACAGATAAGAGCAACAAAAAGAATTGTGCGGGAGTTGAAAACGCTTAATCCGGACCGCTGGGCCATGATGCTCGCTCCGTGTATTGAAACTGCTCAGGTTGCACAATCTACTACAAGTGATTCTGGCAGGCTGCAACAAACTCAGCCGCGGCGTTTCTGGAAAGGCATCGGATTCCGCGCGACCCGGCGCTACCGTCCCGCGGGGTGCTAGAACGTAGGCGGTGTATTTACCCACAGCAGCAGCGTCTCGCTGCGGCCGGGATTTTTCCAGCGATGCGGCACACTACTTTCAAAATAAAAACTGTCGCCGGGCTTCAGCCGATAGTTCTCATGGTCCAGCGAGATATCCAGCAGCCCTTCCAGCACGTAAATAAATTCTTCGCCTTCGTGAGTGTACCTTTCGCCACTATCGGCTTGGGGAGCGATGCGGAAGAGATGCGGCTCCATGACGGTATTGCCCCAGGCCAGCAGCTCCATGCGAACCCCCGGGCCGGCGTCGAGCACCTTGCGCTTTGCCGGCGGGACCAGGCGGCTGTTGGATTCGGTGGGATCGAAGAAATCAAGAATGTTGGTCTGATAGAAATCGGTGAGCTTGCGCAGTGTACCTATCGAGGCGGTCATCTGCGAGCGTTCTAAAGAGCTCAGGAAGCCGAGTGAAATTCCCACTTTCTTTGCGACCTGCGCCAACGAGAGACCTTTTTCGGTGCGCAAGCGGCGCAGATGCGGGCCGATGGTCCCGGCGGCGCGTTGAGGCCGCGGACGGACGAGGCCATCCTTCTTCAACATCTGCACAATCGCGGGAGCGTTCATGCCCCGCACCCGCCGTAGGAAGCGTGCCCGTTTGAGCAGTTTTACATCGTCCCCGGAATACAGGCGATATTTGCTGGCGGTGCGCTGGGGCCGGGTGAGGCCGAGACCCTCCCAGGTGCGGATGACCGACGGGGAAACACCGATCAACCGGGCCACCTCTCCGATTTTCAAGTAGGGTTGACCGAGGGTTTTCTTCATCGGTGTAAGAGGCTGCAATATAAGAATTTCTTCTAGACAGGAAAAGTATTTTTCCCTTGACAGTGCAGCAGGAGCTTCACTAACCTTGCGCGATTATAGCAAGGTTTATATTCTCTTAATCATTCAAAAATCGCTATTTTTATAACTCAGTCGAAAGCTCCGGAGGTCTCCATGCCCGCATCCCCAGCGCGTCGTGTGCCAGTCCTTGCCCTGGCTTTATTTGCCCTGCTCGCAACCTGTACCTCACCGACCGTGGCGCAAAGCACCGGCGGGCGCGTGCTGGGAAGAATCACCGATCCCAGTGGGGCAGTGCTGAGCGGAGTAAAGGTGGTGCTTACCAATCAGGCGACCGGAGCCAGTCGCGATGCCACGACCAGCAGCGGCGGCGACTACGTGTTTGTGGAAGTTGTGCCCGGCAAGTACGACGTTGCCTTCGAGCACAGCGGCTTCAAGAAGAACGTTTCGAAAGATGTTCTAGTGGAAGTGAACCAGGTGGTGACGCTGGATTCGGTCTTGCAACTGGGAACGGCGCAGGAAGTCGTGGAGGTAACATCGCAGGCGCCACTGGTAGAGACGACCAGCACCCAGATGGGCGCGGTCGTCAATTCGCGCTCGGTGTCGCAGCTTCCGCTCAATGCCCGCGATACCTACCAGTTATTGCAGTTGCAGCCAGGAGTGCAGTCGCAAACGGGTTCTGATCTGTTTTACGGCAGCGACAAAGCGGGTGTGGTTTCGGTGAATGGCGGCCGCGGACGCTCCAACAACTTCAGCGTGAATGGTGGCGATGCTAACGATCAGTTTGCGAACCTCCCGGCAGTCCAGCCCAGCCCGGATTCGATCGAAGAGTTTCGGGTCATTACCAACACCTTTGACGCCGAGTATGGACGAAACTCCGGCGCAGTGGTGAACGTTATTACAAAATCCGGCACCAACCAGTTGCACGGGAACCTCTTCGAATTCTTCCGAAACAAGGCTTTGAACTCCCGTTCTTTTGGCCAGACCGACAAGGGAAAGTTCAACCAGAATCAGTTCGGTGGGACTTTAGGTGGACCGATCAAGAAAGATAGGACTTTCTTCTTCACATCTTACGAAGCGCGGCGCATTCGGCAAGGCATTCCCGGAGATGCCTTTTCGGTTCCTACGGCCGAGGAGAGAGCGGGAACCTTTGGCGACGGCGGGGCTTTCAATGGCGTAGTGAGCGACGACACGGTTGCCGAACTTCTCACTCAGCGCTGCGGATCGGAGATTGGCACGGTCACCAGCGGCATGGCTTATGCGGATTTATTCCCCGGCAATCAGATTCCAACTGCCTGTATGGATTCTACCGCCGTCGATCTGATGGACCAGTTCGTCCCCCTGGCGAATCGCCCGGATGGCACTTTCCAGACGGTGGATGGAATCTTCAAAGAACGCAGTGATCAATTTACTGTCAAGGTTGACCATCGTATTAACGACAAGCAGAATTTCTCGGCCTACTACTACTTCAATGACAGCAATCTGGCGAACCCGTACTCACATTTCCAGGCAGGTGGTGCGGCAACTCTCGGTTTCGGATCCAATACGCTAGAGCGCTACCAGCAATGGAATCTAACCCATAACTGGACGTTGACTAACAACTTGGTAAACGAGGCTCACGTTACCTATTTTCGTGAAGCCCAGGGCGCCTTCCTGCACCCGCAGCGCACTTCTGATATCCACGATGTCTGCGCTACGGTGGACGCAGCCCATTGCTTCAATGATCCAACCAATCCCGACTTCGGGATCCACCCCGGTTTGGGAGCCGACCATGAAGGCGTGCCGTTCGTCGATGTCTCTGGTCTGTTTTCCTACGGTAATAACTTTGAAGGTGAAATTCCCCAGATCGGCAATACCTTCCAGTGGTCTGACAATCTTAGTTGGGTGAAGGGCAGCCACACCTTCAAATTTGGTGGAGATATTCGCCGCCAGCGCTTCGATCAGACGCTCTTTTATAACGTTAACGGGTTGGTCAGTTTTTACGGCGGTGGGCCGAACGATCCAGATTTTGAAGTCGACCAGGGGGATGGCACAACAGCTGAAAATTTGATGCCCCTATACCTGCTTGGCCTTACCGACAGCTTTAGCCAAGGCTCCGCTCAGGTCGAGAATGTGCGCAGCTCGATCTTTTCAGTGTTTGCACAGGATAGCTGGAAGATTAAAAAGAATCTGACGTTGAACTACGGCCTGCGCTGGGAACTTTTTACTCCCCTCACTGATGTTAGCCAGCACGTGCAAAGCTTCCGTCCCGGACAGACTAGTACGGTCTATCCCTGTGACAATACGTTGCCGGAAAACTGCCCAGTCGGCCTGGTCGTGCCCGGAGATCCAGGAGTGCCGGCGGGTCTCACTAGCACTTATTACAAGACGTTCGCGCCTCGTATGGGTCTGGCGTGGAGTCCGGGAGAGTCGGGCAAAACCAGCATTCGCGTCGGGTGGGGCATGTTCTACAACCCGATGGAGCAGCTGGTGCTTGAACAATTCAGCGCTGAGCCTCCCTTCGGTGGAAGCAACATCATCAGCAACACGCTCTTCAATACTCCGTATCTGCAGCAGGACGGGACGGTCAAGCCGAACCCGTTCAATGGCATCATCGACCCGCCTCGAGGCCAGGACCCTGACTGGCAGCGCTTCCGTCCACTGCTTCTTTACGGCCAGTTTCAGCCGCATCTTCGTACCCAATATTCAGCCCAATATAATTTCAACATCCAGCGCGAGCTGACCAAGGACCTCGTCCTGCAAGTCGGCTATGTTGGTTCGCAGGGACATCGCCTGCTCGCGAGCCACGACGTAAATTTTGGAAACTCCCAAACATGTCTTGATCTACACCAACTTTCTACTGATACGGGAGACGGAGATTACGACTGCGGACAGTTCTACGCCGACAGCCCGTTCTTCGTGCCTGGCGGGACTGTTCTCACGACTGATTTGCACCTTCCCTATGGAAGCACGCCGGTGGTTTCGGCAGGAACCACGGTCGGGCCGAATGGCATCACGTTGGTGGGACTGCGGCCGTTTTCATCTCCGGCCTGCGAGCCCTTAACCGGCGTGGGTTGCCCTACTGATGGCACGCCGGTTTTCTCCAGCATCTTTGCAGAAGACACGATTGCGAATTCCAACTACAACTCGCTTCAGGTTTCTTTGGAGAAGCGGTTTTCCCACGGTCTGCAAGCCAATCTTGCCTACACCTGGAGCAAATCATTCGATCAGGCATCGAGTTTCGAAGGCGAACTCAACCCGCTCGATCCACATGGCACCTACTCGCTCTCGCAGTTCGATGCTCGCCATCGGCTGGTCCTGAGCTACGTGTGGCAGTTGCCAATTCCAAGGCATTCGGGCCTCGCTGGCAAGGTCATTGATGGGTGGGACATCTCCGGTATTTACACCTACCAAACCGGATTTCCTGTTCGCATAACTTCATCTTCGGATAACGAGCTCATGTACAGCGCTTTCTTTGAGTATCCCGGTGAGCCTGACCAAGTCGGGGCTTTCACAACCAAGAGGGCAGACACCGACGGCGGGATTTACTACTTTGACCCGACGGCCTTCTCCGAGGACAGCACCTTTGGGCGGATCGGAAATGCGCGCCGTACTTACTGCTGCGGGCCGCCTATCAACAACTTTGATTTCGCGCTGCACAAAGTATTTCAGGTGGGCAGCTCCGAAGAAAAGCGCTTCGAGTTCCGTGCTGAATTCTTCAACATGTTCAATCACCCACAGTTCGATAACCCGGATGGAAACATCACGGATGGGTCGGATTTTGGCCGCATACTTCGGGTGAAAGATCCGCGAGAGATTCAGCTGGCTTTGAAATTCTATTTCTAGTAGTAAGCTAGAGGAACTACCTTATCCCTGGGCGGCTTGTGCCGTCCGGGCATTCTAATGGCCGCCGTAGCGCGGCTTGAGACTTTCCTGGAGAACCCGATGTACCCCGCACTGCAAAAAGAGCTCGACACATTCGAGCGCCGCACGCCGAAGTCCGCGGAGGCGCACAAGAAAAACCTGAAACGAATCCCGCTGGGTGTTGCCAGCAACTACCGCGCCTATGACCCCTATCCGATTTTCGTGAAGGAAGGGCAGGGCTCGCATTTTCGCGATCTTGACGGCAACGACTACATCGACCATAACCTTTGTTTTGGCGCGATCATGGCGGGGCATTGCCATCCCGCGGTGATGAAGGCCGTGGAGAAACGTTTGTCCACCGGCACCATGTTCGGGATGCCGCACAACATGGAATGGGAACTCGCAGAAGAAATTTGCAATCGTTTCCCGGTCGAGATGTGCCGCTTCGGCAACAGCGGTACTGAAGCTACTATGCATGCGGTACGTCTGGCACGTGCTGCTACCGGCCGCGACAAGATCATCAAGTTTGAAGGCGGGTATCACGGGCTGCATGACGCCGCCCTGGTGAGTGTAAAGCCTCATGCGCCAGAGTTTGGCGATGTCAACGACCCGATTTCCGTGCCTGGCGGGCTGGGCGTGCCCCAGGCGAGTATCGCTAACGTTCCCATCGCCACGTTCAATGACCTGGCGACGGTTGAGATGCGTTTCAAGCAAAATCCTGGCGAGATCGCTGCGGTCATCCTCGAACCAATTTTGATGAACGTCGGCCTGTGCATGCCGCAGCCCGGCTTCCTCGAAGGGTTGCGTGACATGTGTACCGCAAACGGTGCGCTGCTGATTTTTGACGAGGTAAAGACTGGCGCGAAGCTGTGCTGGGGTGGCGCGTCGGAATATTTCGGCGTCAAGCCTGACATGATCTGCCTGGCTAAATCCATCGGCGGCGGTTTGCCTTTGGCTGCCTTCGGTACCAGTAAGGCTGTGATGGATTTGATCTCGCAACACAAGGTTTTCCACGGAGGTACCTACAACACCAATCCAGTGTCGATGGCTGCCGGTCTGGCAACATTCCGCGAAGTGCTGACCCGCGACAACTACACGCACGTCGAGAAGCTGAGCAAGACACTCACCGAAGGGTATCGCAAGACCTTGGCGAAAGTCGGACTGCAGGCGTATATCGTGAGCGCTGGCGCGAATGGCGCACTCATGCTCTACGCGCAGGAAATCCGCAACTATCGCGACTGGCTGGCGGTCGACATCGATCTCTGGCGACACTACTGGTTTGGCATGGTCAACCGCGGAGTGATGGCGCAACCTTATTGGTGGGATGAGCAGTGGACGATTTCTGTTCAGCACACCGAGGCCGACATTGCCAAGCATCTGGCGGCGTTCGAAGATGTCGCACCGGCGCTAGCCGCCGCTCAGCAGGAGCGCATGGCGGTAGCGGCACACTAAAAGTAAGCTCTGCGGTCTTAATTCTTGTCTCAAGCCGCAAAGCGGCGAGAGAATGCAGCCCAGGGCGCAAGCCCTGGGTAAATTTTATTTTATGGTCATCGACGTCCATCAGCCCGACCTCAAACGCGTCTTAGGACGCCGCGATCTCGTGCTGCTTTTTGTGGTGGCAATATTCAATTTGAATGTAGTCCCCAGCATCGCGGCCAATGGCGGCGTTACGGTTTGGCTGTGGATTATTTCGTTGCTGCTGTTCTTTTGGCCGCAGGGAATCGCTGTCATCGAACTTGCGCACCGCTATCCCGGTGAAGGCGGGGTCTATCTCTGGGCAAAGGAAGTCTTCGGCGATTTTCACGGATTTCTTTCCGGCTGGTGTTACTGGACCAACAACATGCTGTACGTGCCTACGGTGATGCTCTATTTCGTGGGCGTCTCGGTATTCGTTCTCGGACCAAGCCATCACGGACTCGCCGATAACAAAGTGTTCGCGCTAGTTGTCTCGCTGGCATTGCTGGCTATTCTGGTGGTGCTGAATATTGTAGGCCTGGGAGTAGGGAAGTGGGTCAACAACCTCGGTGGGATTGGAACCGGGGTCGCCGCCGCCGCGTTGATCGGCCTAGGCATCGTGGTTTGGCTGCGTTTTGGAACCACCATCACGGTGGCGGATTTTCGTATTCCCACCAATCCCAGGTTCGTGCTGAATTCCTTCGGCGTAATTTGCTTTGGGCTTGTCGGATTAGAACTCGCCTCGGTGATGGGGGACGAGATTCAAGACCCGCAACGGACGTTGCCCGGAGCTGTTCTCTGGGGCGGAATCCTCTCGGGACTGCTCTACGTGGGTGCAACGCTTACCTTGCTGGTTGCCGTTAGCAAGGATCAGATCAGCGTCTTGCAGGGTATCGTGCAGGCCGTCGGCCATATGGCGCAAAGCGTTGGCGTGGGCTGGATGGTGGCGCCGTTCGCTCTATTGCTGAGTCTTTCGATCGCGGGCATTGGCTCGGCGTGGCTGGGCGGATCGGCGCGGATCCCGTTCGTAGCCGGGCTCGATTCCTACATGCCTGGCTGGATGGCGAAGGTTCATCCGGAATATCGAACGCCCTATGCGGCGCTAATCGTTCACGCCGTAGTCTCGATGGCGTTGATCGTGATGAATTTTGTGGGAGCCGGCGTACAGGAAACTTTCCAGAAGATGCTTTCGCTGGCGGTGGTGCTGCAGCTGATTCCTTTTTTGTACATGTTCGGAGCACTTTTGAAGCTGGCTTTCGAGCCTGCCGATGGTACCGGTCACTACAGCAAGACCACATTGATCCTGGCAGGCATCAGCGGTCTAGTTACCACCATCCTTGGAATTGCGCTGGTCTTCTTTCCAGCGCAACAGATCACTTCTCTATGGTCGTATGAGATATGGATGTTTGGCGGCACGCTATTCTTCATCGGTTTGGCGGCTTTTTTTTTCTTCGTTTATGGACGCAACAAGGTGGCGGCAGCAAAGTTGAGTGCCAGCTTGGCGGAGTAAGTAGCGAGCATAATTTTGGAGGGTTGTCATGGCGGGTGGAGTGAAGGCGGACGTACGCAGTTACCAGATGTATGTGAACGCTAAATGGGTTGATAGCAACTCGGGGAAAACCTTTCCCGTCTATGATCCAGCCTCGGAAGAGGTGATCGCGCAAGTTCCTGAGGCCGGTCCGGATGATGTGAATCAGGCCGTTGCCGCGGCAAAGGCTGCCTTCGAAGAGGGGCCGTGGTCGTCCACTACGCCACAAGAGCGTGGCCGGGTCTTGTTCCGGCTGGCCGAAAAGATTCGCCAGAACCTTCCGATGTTAGCGGAACTCGAATCGCGCAACTCCGGCAAGCCTATTGTCGAAGCCGAATACGACATCACGGATGTCGCGACCTGCTTTGAATACTATGGTGGACTCGCCACCAAAATCCTCGGGTATGTGAACCCCGTGCCCGATAACGCGATGAGTTTGACGCTCAAGGAGCCTATCGGCGTCGCCGGGCAAATCATTCCGTGGAACTATCCGTTGCTGATGGCGGCGTGGAAATTGGCGCCGGCATTGGCGGCCGGTTGCACCTGTATCTTGAAGCCAGCCGAACAGACGCCGCTGACCGCGCTCGAAATGGCAAAGTGGCTTCCGGAAGTGGGGCTGCCGGAAGGCGTCGTTAACATCATCACCGGATTTGGGGAAAGTTGTGGCGCGCCGCTGGTGCAGCATGCCGACGTGAACAAGATCGCATTCACCGGCAGCGCTGCCGTCGGCAAGATCATCGTCAAGCAGGCAGCCGATACGGTCAAGCGAGTCACGCTGGAGCTGGGTGGCAAGTCACCCAATATCTTTTTTGATGACGCCGACTTTGAGGCCGCCATTGACGGGGCACTGTTCGGAGTGTTCATCAATCAAGGAGAAGTTTGCTCGGCGGGCAGCCGTATCCTTGTGCAGAAATCCATCTACAAGAAATTTGTCGAAGCCATGTCCGAGAAAGCCAAGAAGATCAAGCTGGGCGCGCCACTGGAACGCGACACAAAAATGGGCCCGGTGGTCAGCCTGGAACAGTACGAACGCGTGCGCTCTTATCAGGAGATCGGCAAGAAAGAAGCCAAGCTCGCATCCGGCGGCGGACGCGCCGACGAATTCGCCAAAGGCTACTATGTCGAGCCGACTATCTTCTACGACATCGACAACTCCGCCCGCATCGCCCGCGAAGAAATTTTCGGCCCAGTGGCTACCGTCATTTCGTTCGAGGACGAGAAGGACGCACTAAAGATTGCCAACGATTCGCCGTACGGATTGGCGGCTGCGGTTTGGACACGGGATATTTTCAAAGCTTTTCGCGTGGTCAAATCACTGCGAGCTGGAATTGTCTGGGTCAATCATATGCAGCCAACCTACGTCGAGGCGCCCTGGGGAGGCTACAAACAATCGGGCTTCGGTCGCGAGCTTGGGCCTTGGGGCGTCGAAGAATATCTCGAGACCAAGCAGGTGCATATCAACCTGAACGAACAGCCTATAGGCTGGTACTAATTGGAAAAATAAATCTAAAGCCGAGAATTGAAATGGGCACGATTCAAATACAAACCTCGGTTCCTGGTCCAAAGTCGAAGGAACTCGTTCAGCGACGGGAGTCGGCGGTGCCGCGGGGACTTAGCCACACCATTCCCATCTACGTCACGAACGCGGAAGGTGCGACTCTCGAGGATGTGGACGGCAATCGCTACATCGATTTTGCTGGCGGCATAGGCTGCCTCAACGTCGGTCACCGGGCTCCGGGAGTGGTATCTGCAATCCGGGCTCAGCTCGATCGCTTTCTTCACACCAGCGTTCAAGTTACTGCGTACGAAAGCTACGTACGCCTGGCGGAACGGTTAAACGCCGCTACTCCTGGAAAGTTTCCCAAGAAGACGCTGTTGATGAATACCGGGGCTGAAGCTATAGAGAACGCGGTGAAGATCGCCCGTACCCACACTGGACGTCCCGGCATCATCGCTTTTGAGGACGCGTTTCACGGCCGCACCCTGATGACACTGGCGCTCACCAGCAAGACGCATCCTTATAAAGCGGGCTTTGGGCCGTTTCCCCCTGAGGTGTACCGCATACCGTACGCCTATTGTTACCGTTGTTCGTATTCACTGACCTATCCATCGTGCGATGTGCATTGTGCGCGTCACTTGGAAGATACCTTCAAACGGGTGGTCGCTTCCGAGGACGTTGCTGCGGTCGTCGCCGAGCCGGTCCTGGGGGAAGGTGGATTCATCGCGCCTCCACCTGAGTTTTTCCCAACGCTGATTGATATCTGTCACAAACATGGCGTCCTGTTTATCGCCGACGAAGTGCAGAGCGGTTTTGGGCGCACCGGAGCTTTGTTCGCGTGCCAGCGCTATGGGATTGAGCCCGACATTATCGTTACTGCGAAATCTCTTGGCGGCGGTCTGCCGCTGGCCGCTATCACCGGGCGCGCCGAGATCATGGATGCGCCCAGCCCTGGTGGCCTGGGCGGTACGTTTGCTGGGAATCCGCTGGCGTGCGAAGCCGGGCTTGCAGTTTTCGATGCGTTCGAGCAATCCGATCTGATTTCGCAGGCGAATAAGATCGGCGACTATTTCCAGCGCCGGGCACGGGAGTGGCAGCAGCGCTTGCCGATCATCGGAGATGTGCGAGGCTTAGGCGCAATGCAAGCGATCGAACTGGTGCAGTCGAAAGAAACTCGTCAGCCTGCGCCGGAGGAGACGAAGCAGGTCACGCAATATTGTTATGAGCACGGTGTCATCACCATCACCGCGGGAAGCTACGGAAATGTAATTCGACTGCTGGTGCCGCTGGTGATTACTCGCGAACAAATGGATGAAGCCTTGGACGTGCTCCAAGCTGGCCTTCAGATGGTTTGCGAAAAGATGGGAGCTGTCGCACAAACAATGGGAAGTTAGTTTGATTCGAGGGGCGAGGGCGCCCATCCCAACAGGACTATCATGAACACCGCTACGGATATTCTCAGGGTTTCGCAATACATTAACGGACGCTGGGTCGAATCTAACGCTGCCGAATGGCAGGATGTAGTTAATCCAGCTACCGGCGAGGTTCTCGCGAAAGTTCCGCTGACCGATGCGGCCGAAGTTTCCGGGGCGATTGAAGTTGCCGCCGCCGCGTATCCGGATTGGCGGCGCACTCCGCCCGAAGATCGCATTCAGCCTTTATTCAAGCTCAAAGCGCTGCTGGAAGAACACATCAACGACCTGGCACGAATCATCACTCAGGAAAATGGCAAGACTTTGACCGAGGCCAAAGGGGAACTGCGCCGTGCCATCGAAAACGTCGAAGTAGCCTGCGGCATTCCTATGATGATGCAGGGTTACAACCTCGAGGACGTGGCCCGCGGCATTGATGAGACCATGATTCGCCAGCCGCTAGGAGTGGTGGCCGCGATCACGCCATTCAACTTTCCGGGGATGATACCGTTCTGGTTTCTGCCCTACGCCATCGCCTGCGGCAATACGCTTGTACTGAAACCCTCGGAACGGGTACCACTTACCATGCGGCGAGCGTTTGAATTGCTCGATCAGACCGGGCTTCCCAAGGGCGTGGTTAATCTGGTGAACGGCGGCAAAGTGGTCGTCGATGCTTTGCTTGATCATCCCAAGGTTCGCGCGATCAGCTTCGTGGGATCTACTCCAGTCGCGCGCTATGTCTATGCACGAGCGGGCGCCAACGGCAAGCGAGCGCAGTGCCAGGGCGGAGCCAAGAACCACGTCATCGTGCTCCCCGACGCAGATATGGCTTCCGCCACACAGATCATTACCGACAGCGCTTTTGGTTGTGCCGGGCAAAGATGTTTGGCGGTTTCCGTGGCGGTTACGGTTGGAGAGGCGCAGAAGACATTCCGCGATTCGATCGCCGATGCCGCCGCCTCCCTGCGCGTCGGCAACGGCCTCGATGACGGTGTGCAGATGGGGCCAGTGATTACTGCACAGAGCAGGTCGCGAATCGAATCACTGGTTGGAGCCGGTGAAAAGCAGGGGGCGAGAGTTCTACTGGATGGACGGCGGGCTAGCATTGCGAAATATGAGTCCGGCAACTTCGTCAAGCCGACGATTATCGACGATCTTCCCGCCACTAGTGACTTGGCCGACACCGAAGTCTTCGGGCCTGTTCTGAGTTTGGTCCATGCGGATGGCATGGATGAAGCATTGGCGTTTCTCGAGCGTAGCGCCTACGGAAATCAGGCTTCCTTGTTTACCTCAAGCGGGTCCGCGGCTCGGCGGTTCCGTTACGAAGCGCAGGCAGGGAATATCGGCATCAACATTGGAGTGGCTGCGCCCATGGCATATTTTCCCTTTAGCGGATGGAAAGACAGCTTCTTCGGCATCATGCACGGCCAGGGACGCGACGCGATTGAGTTCTACACGGAGAAGAAGGTGGTCGTGGAACGCTGGGCGAAGGAACACTCGCGCAAATTTTGAATTTTCCCTCTGTGCCAGAAGGTTTACCACACACTGAGGGCTACGAGGCGCCGATGTCTGACACTATCCAAAAATACAAAGACTATGTGATGACCGGTTTTATGAAGGCGGTCACACCCATTGTTGTGGCAAAAGCCAGCGGCGCGGTGGTCACAGACGAGAACGGAAAAGAGTATCTCGACTGCTTCGCCGGTATCTCGGTAGTGAACGCCGGACACAACAATCCCAAAGTGATTGCTGCCGCCAAGGCGCAGATGGACAAGCTTATCCACTGCGCGTCTTACATCTATCATGCGCAGCCCGTCGCCGATCTCGCCGAAAAGATTGCGCACATTGCTCCGAGAGGACTCACTAAGACTTTCTTCGGCAATGGGGGTGCCGAGGCCATTGAAGGCGCTCTCAAACTGGCTCGCCTATACACCGGCAAACACGAATTCATCGCGCTGAATGCCAGCTTTCACGGGCGGAGCTTCGGCGCGCTCAGCATTACCGGCAACCAGGGCCGGAAGAAGCGCGGTGGGCCTTACGCTGCCGGGGTTGCATTCGCCGCCGCGCCGTATGCGTACCGCTCGCAGTGGCCGGACGATCCCGAAGAATGTGGGCGCCAGTGCGCTCGCTCCATCGACGACGTAATTCGGTTTGCCACCTCGGGCGACGTCGCCGCGTTCATCGCCGAGCCGGTGATGGGGGAAGGCGGCATCATTGTGCCGCCGTTGAACTACTTCCGGGAGGTTAAGAAGATTCTCGACCAGCACGGCATTTTGTTTATCGCCGACGAAGTTCAATCCGGATTCTGCCGCACCGGCAAGATGTTCGCCATCGAATACTACGGTGTCGTGCCCGATATCCTGGTGACAGCCAAGGGAATCGCCGACGGTTTCCCCCTAAGTGGATTTACCACGCGACCGGAAATTGCGGCGGCATACAAGCCAGGAGACCATCTTTCTACTTTTGGTGGTAACCCGGTCTCGTGTGCAGCGGCGCTGGCCAACATCGAATTTATGCAGGAAGAAAATCTCGCGGCTCGGGGCACCGATACCGGCAACTACGCAATGGCGAAGTTGAAGGATTTGCAGAGAGAGAATCCGCTGATCGGCGATGTGCGAGGCTTAGGTTTAATGATTGGCGTGGAATTGGTGAAGGATGAAAAGCTAACGCCGGCTACCCCGGAGGCCGAGGCTATCCGCGATTCGCTGTTAAAGCAGGGAGTGCTTGTTGGCGTAGGCGGGGTTTACGGCAACGTGGTTCGCTTCCAACCGCCGCTCGTGATCTCGCGACAGCAAATTGACCGCGCCATGGGTGCTTTCGCGACGGCCCTTTCCGAGGTAACGGAGACAGCTAACGTCTAACCCAAGCATCCTTTGTCATTCCTGCCCTCGGTCGGAATGACCATAAGATACGAGTTGTTCGCTCGTTACTGCGCTTTGCGCTTTGATTTCTTTGCCGGGGCAGCTACTTCGCGGCTTCCCGCAGTACTGGCCGCAGGCTTCTTTTTGCCTTCCATTTCGGCAAGACTCTGTTTCAACGCCGACATCAGATCGACCACCGGCGCCAGCTTCTTCGGCTTCTCAACTTCCGTGACGGTGCCGCCTTCTAATTTGGTCTCAATGAGTTTTTTGAGATTTTCCTGGAACTCGTCGTGATATTTTTCCGGATCCCAGTCGGCTGCGAGAGCGTCAATTAACTGATGCGCGATCTTTACTTCCGCGTCTTTCAGTTCTACGTCGGGCGCGCCGAATCCCTCGACCTTGCGTACTTCCTCCGCGTAGTACATGGTATGGAGCATCATTCCGCCTTCGTGCGGACGTAAAAACACCGTGTATTCGCGGTTGTGCATGGTGAGCTTCGCAATAGCGACGTATTTGCTTTCCTCAAGCGCTTTGGTGAGCAGCGCATAGGGCCGCCTGCCAGCTTCCTCGGGGACCATGTAATAAGAAGACTCGAAGAACACCGGGTCGACGTCGTCCGTCTTTACGAATTCCAGAATCTCCATAGTCTTGGCAGTACGCGGCTCGATCTTCTTGATCTCCTCTGGCTCTATGACGATGTATTCGCCTTTGCGAAATTCGTAGCCCTTGACGGTATCGCTGCGGTCGATGACCTGCCCGTCGACTGAACACACCAGTTGCTGCTTCACCCGCTGCAAGTCCTCGCGATGCAACATGTTGAAGGAGATGCTGGTGCTGCGCGCGCCAGAAAAAAGCCTTACCGGCAGGGAAATCAGACCGAAGGTGAGATATCCAGACCAGACCGATGCTGCCATAGATCCTCCGCCGGCGCAGAGCCACGCCGAGCCTAGTGAGTTTAGACCACCTCGACCCTTCGATGCATTAACGTTGAAGTGGCCTGTAACCGAAAGTAGAAGCTCTAGCAATTGTGGTCATTTGTTTGCACCTCTATATGTGGTAGGAAAATGGAAGCGCAACATTCGAATCTCGTAGGGGTTAGGACTCGAAGCTCGAACCATGCTTACTCGACGCGCATTTATCCGTAACAGCGCCCTTGCCGTTGTCGGTACCGCGGCAATTCCCAGTTTTCTTACGCGCGCCGCCCTTGGCGCCCTCGAGCCTGGCATTCGCAACAAGCGGTTAGTGGTCATCTTCCAACGCGGTGCTGCCGACGGGCTTAATATCGTGGTTCCCCATGGCGAGCGCGATTACTACGCCATGCGGCCCACCATCAACATTCCAAGGAGCGCCGTCATTGATCTGGATGGCAAGTTCGGACTGCATCCTTCGATGTCAGCCTTTCAGCCGCTGTGGAAACAGGGACATCTTGCCATTGTCCACGCTGCCGGATCGCCCGACCCTTCGCGCTCGCATTTCGATGCGCAAGATTTTATGGAGTCCGGCACTCCGGGGATTAAGGCCACCGAAGACGGATGGCTGAACCGCACGTTACACGACTTGCCGACCCAGGTTGATAAAGCTGCTTTTCGTGCGATCGCGATGGGCCCTTCGCTGCCACGAATTCTTTCCGGAAGCGAGCCTGCGGTCGCGATCAATAACATAGCAGACTTCGGCGTCGGTGGACGTGGTACCGGAGCTGCTCCCATCGCCAACACCTTCGAATCGATGTACTCGGAGTCGGTCGACACAGTTCTGCATGGCACCGGGCGGGAAACGTTCGACGCGGTGAAGATGCTTAAATCGGCTGATCCCAGCCAGTACAAGCCCATGCTCGGGGCGAACTATCCGCGCGGCCGTTTCGGCGACAGCCTCCGGCAATTGGCACAGCTGATTAGAGCAAACCTGGGAGTGCAAATTGCATTCGCCGATATCGGTGGATGGGACCACCACGTCAACGAAGGCAACACTCAGGGACAGCTTGCCAACGTGTTAGGCGATTTTTCACAATCCTTGGCAGCTTTTTGGACCGACATCGGAGATCTCGGTGAAGAGACGGTGGTGATTACCATGTCGGAGTTTGGCCGCACGGCCCGCGAGAACGGTACCCGAGGCACCGACCACGGACACGCCAATGTGATGTTCGTGCTGGGAGGCCCGGTAAAGGGCGGCAAAGTTTATGGTCGGTGGCCCGGGCTGGACCAATCCCAGCTCTACGAAGGACGCGATTTGGCGGTCACCACCGATTTTCGCAATGTGATCAGTGAAGCTTTGGACCATCACCTGGAAAATAAATCCTTGAGCAAGGTTTTTCCCGGCTTTGAAACCAATTCACAAAAGTATCTACAGTTGATCGGCTAGAAGTGCTCGCGCAATCCCGAAAAGCTGTCAACCACTACCAGCCTGCATGGAGGCTGCGGCGTAGCAACCTCTTCGTGTTCGAGGATCCACGTATCGCCATGTGGCAGAAACACGGCATTTAATCCAGCGGCGAGCGCGGGATTGATATCTGATTTCGGACTATTCCCCACCATCCAAGTGGTGTTGTCCCGCAACGAATGCTTCGAAACTACAAAGCGGTAGGTGGCCACGTCTTTTTCAGGGACGATCTCGACCGCGGCAAAAAATTCTTTCAGCCCGGAGCGCTCCACCTTGCCTGCCTGCTCCGCGGGCGCTCCTTTGGTCATCATGATCAGGCGATGACGTTCAGCCAGATAGGGAAGGGTTTCGCGGACACCTTCGCGCACTTCAATCGGCTGCTCGGCGATCGCGCGGGTGAGCCCGACAATGGTTTCATGCAGGGCGGGAGTGATGGGTTCTAGGGATAATTGTTCAAAAGTTTGTACCAGTGCGTGCTGGAAGACATGCAGCCCGTAGCCGTGGCTGAGAATGCATTCTCGTTCGACTTCATTGAGAACTTCGCGAACTTGCTCAGGCGAGTACTCGCGGTGATTGAGAAAGGAAATGAAATTGGCGATTGCCCGCTCGAAATAAATGTTGTTTTCCCAAAGCGTGTCGTCAGCATCGATCAACAGAGTTTGGGAAATGTGAGACGACATAATGCAATCGCCCGGTTAATGTTTCTTACCTAATGCGACGACCGGCATGCGGCGGGGCATGGGCACGATTGCGCCCTTGGAGGGGTCGGCGGCAGCGGTAGCGCGGGAATGAACTTCTTCCTGAAGATACTTTACAAAATCCTGCATCTGGCGCTGCATCTCTTCCATTCGCTCGCGCATTTGCAGGATGATGGCAATCCCGCTGATGTTCACTCCAAGGTCGCGTGCCAGGGAGAGAATGAATTCCAACCGCAGCAAATCCTCGTCAGTATAGAGCCGAGTGTTGCCCTCGGTACGCGATGGCTTGAGCAGACCTTCGCGTTCGTAAAGGCGCAGGGTCTGTGGATGAATGCCGTACATCTCGGCCACCGACGAGATCATGTAAGCGCCTTTGGACTTTCTTTTAGTCATGATTCCTACACAAAAACCCCTACGTACGCCTAACTATTCTAGAGCATAAACGCACACACCAGAAAACTAAGCGAACCGTACGACATCCCGCGACGCTTGCTGCATCAGAGACGTGGAGGACAAATCATGGATGACAAGAATCCCGTAAATGTGGTGGAAAAATTAATCGAAGCCTGCAAGAACGGCGAAGAAGGTTACAAGGACGCCGCCTCGCATGTGAAGCGGCCAGATTTGAAAACCTACTTCCAGCAGCAGAGTTCGGAGCGAGCACGTTTTGCCAACGAACTGCAAGTCGAGTTGGGGAAATTGGGCAAGCCCGGAAAGAAAGAGTCCGGATCTGTAGCAGGCGCTCTTCACCGCGCCTGGATCGACACCAAAGCCAGCTTGGGCGGAGGTGACAAGACGATTCTCGAGTCGGTTGAGCAAGGCGAGGACAACGCGAAAGAGAACTACCAAGAAGCTATGGGAGCCTCTTTACCTCCGAACGTGGCGGAGATCGTGCGCCGGCAAGCAGCCAGCGTGCAGACTGCTCACGACAGAGTGAAGGCTTTGCGGGACAGTGTCGCCGCATAGTTCCTAAGATCAACGAAGCCAAAGGACCGGGGAACAACCCGGTCCTTTGGGCGTTTGAAAGATCGGTTTAAATTGCCGCGTGGGGTCGTTCTTCAGCTCGCACCGCCCACCCGTTCGGTTTCAAGGCAGTGTTGATCCAATAGGAGACGACTCCCGCAGCGATTAAGATCAGCCCAAAAGCGAACGAACTCATGCCCGCCACCTGTTCCTTCTGACTGCGAAGTATGGCGAATCCCAGCATCAGTGCCGGCGCAATCCCAACCGCGAGAGCGCCGAACATCCCGCCGGGCACGCGGAATGGCCGGGCCAGGTTTGGTTCGCGAATGCGAAGGGTAGCGAGCGCCACGAACTCAAGTATCAGGCTGGTTCCGTAGATGAGGATATCGATCGTAACCAGGCGCTCAAAGCCTAGCCCCAGGCACATCGCCCATCCAAAGGCGCACGCAAGAATCGCCACCCAGGGAGCGCGAGTCTTTGAATGCAGCTTGCCAAACGCTCGCGGCAGCATTCCGTCCTGCGCCATCGCCAGCGGCAAGCGGGAGTAACTCATCACCAGTGCATTGAACATGCCAAAGGCGCTTATCATGCCGCCCAGTACCAGGCCGATGCGAAGGAGCGGTCCCCCGAGCATCCCGGCAATGTCAGCCCACGAGCCCGTTTCCCATGCTCCCGCTGGCAAGCGCGTCATCCAAACTGCGGCTACCGGAACCACGTAGCTCAACGCCACAATCGCCACCGCAGCCAGCATGGCGCGAGGATAAGTCCGCTGCGGCTTCTCGACTTCGGTGGCAATCGTCGAGGCGTTGTCCCAGCCCATGTAGTTCCACATGGCGACCAACAGACCGCCGATGAGGTCGACGTGTGAAGTCGTCGGTGTAGTCACGGCGTTCAGAAAGCCTCCGTACTTGAGGGGAGACAGAATCACAATCAGGATGAACGGCGCCGACAACAGGAAAAACAGCCACAGCGAGGTCGTCGAAACCACCCGCACTCCGGCGATATTAAGGATGGTGCATGCCGCGACCACTGCGAGTCCTACCATGACCCCGCGATGTCCCTCGGCGAACCATGGGAACAACCGCGTGAGGTAAAGCACAAACAAGGTGGGATAGATTGCCATGTCGAAAATGCTGGCGACTAGCGAAAGCCAGGCCTCCTGAAATCCCCAGAAATTTCCCATGGCGCGGCGCACCCACGCGTAATATCCGCCTTCATGGGGCAGTGTGCTGGAGAGTTCGCCGATCATGAAGGCCGCTGGCAGGCTCCAGAGCACTGGCGTGATGAGAAGAAATAGAATCGCGCGGCCATAACCCGCACCGTGGACGATGTCCTCAATGCCGTAGGTTCCGCCGGAGACCATGAAGAAAGTGGCGGCCACCAAGGGCCACAAGGTCAGGCGAGGAGGGCGCTTTTTCGATGGGAGAGGAAAAAAACTGGATGGAGACTTGGTAGGAACGGTAGCTGTTGCCAATTTCGAAGGGGTCCTCCTCGGGGCGAATCACTCTCAGCTACCGCACGCTCTGCGAGCACGAGGCGTTGCCGGTGAAAAACAGGATTCCTGCAACTGCACCAAAGTTAGTTCGCTATCGAAGAATAAGGAAATTTTCGACAGACGCAACTAAATTTTCGAAAATAGGGAATTGCGGCCTAACATCAAAAGCCAAGCAGAGCTTGAAGGGGGTTTTTTGGCTTGCACCTTCCCCTCCGCGTCCCGGATGCTAAACGTTCTTAAACAACTCTTCCCGCGGATCCTCGGGGTTCAGCTTCGCTAACTCACGCAAAATCTCTCTGGACCGTTCATCGCGAGCCAGTGGAGCATTGATCTTTATTTCGACGATCTCATCTCCGCGCGCGCCTTCTTTGGTCGCCGAGGGCACGCCCTTTTCCCGCAAGCGCAATTTTTGCCCGGACTGCGTTCCCGGCGGAATCTTCAACAAGGTACGGCCGTCAATCGTTGGCACTTCAATCTTCGCTCCCAGCGCCGCTTCGGTCGTCGAAATCGGGACCGCTAAGCGGATGTCGTCCCCCTCCCGTTGGAACACGGGATGGTCGCCCGCGCGGATGATCACATACAGGTCACCGGTGGGCCCGCCCCGCGACCCTGCATTGCCCCGTCCAGGAATGCGAATCCGCTGGCTGTCCCGGGTTCCGGCCTTGATTCGAACTTCGAGCGGCTCAACGCGCTCGACGGTGCCTTCCCCGTGGCAGGTCGGGCAGGTTGAAATGTTTTTCCCCGTACCGTGGCAGCGCGGGCACGTAGTGTTGAACTTCATGCGCCCGCCAGTCTGGGTAACCTGACCTTTGCCACCGCACTCGGGGCAGTTTCCCGCTGCTTCGACGAATCCGTTCCCATGGCACGCCTGGCAGGCTTCGCGTCGTGTGATGTTCAATTTCATTACGCCACCGCGGATGGCAGTCCAGAAAGGAACGTTGACCTGGTATTCCAGGTCCGATCCGGGTTCGGGCTGTTCATGCACCGCGCTCGCCCCTGCACCTCGACCGCCGAACATTCCGGAGAAAATATCGCGGAAGCCTCCGCCGCCCCCGGCGTTGGCGGCGCGTCCCCGGCCGCCTTCAAACAGATCGGAAAAATCGAAGCCGCCAAAATCGAACTGTGCGCCCTGGCCGCCAGCACCCTGGGCGCCACGAAACCCGCCGTGATCCCCCATTCCCGATGACCCACCTCCACGCGCGTAAGCTTCCGCAGCCGCTGGATCGATGTTGTCGGAATAGAACCCGACCTGGTCGTACATTTTGCGTTTCTTGGGATCGCTCAGAACGTCGTTCGCTTCGGAGAGTGTTTTGAACTTTTCTTCGGCAGCCTTGTCTCCGGGATTTACATCGGGATGATGCTTGCGCGCAAGCTTGCGAAAAGCCTTGCGAATCTCGTCTGCCGAAGCAGTCTTTTTGACTCCGAGGATCTCGTAATAGTCTTTCTTGTTGGTGGTTGCCATGGTTCTTGCTTGTCTAACTATAAACTGTCGTTCTGAGCGCAGCGGAAACGAGCGTAACCGCAGAGAACATCACTTGACGGGGCGATCTTTCCACTGAACCCGGAATGCCGGTTCGGCTGGGTACGGGAAGACCCATGCCCTACCTGGTTCGCTGCCGAGGAATTTCAATTGCTTACCTTCCCTTGTCCGTTCTGTAGCACCCTTAGTTTTTCCGCGACCGGACCATCCACGTACACCGGAATCCGTTCGATTGCGCTCGCGCTAGGCGCGAAAACATACCATCGCCCTTCATCCTCCACAAACGCTAGGAAATAATCCTTACCGTTCACCTGGAATTGCATTTAACACCTCCTGGGCCCTGAAACTAAAGGCGCCGACGTCCGAGCCGAGGAATCGGCTATAGACAACCGGCGCCCGGCGGACGGGTCAAAGACCCGTCCCTATACATTTACTTCTTGTCTTCTACATCCACGTACTCGGCGTCGATGACGCCTTCTTCTTTCTTCTTTGGTTCTTCGGCGGCACCCGGTGCCGGACCCGCTTCCGGGCCTGCTCCTGGCTCGGCTTGCGGCTGAGCCGCCTTGTACATCTGTTCTGCCAGTTTGTGCGAGGCCGTGGTCAAGCCTTCGCGCGCCTTGTCCATCGCCGCCTTTTCACCCGACTCCAATGCTTTCTTGGCGTCGGCCAACGCGTTTTCGACATCGCCCCGTTCCGAGCCGGAGATCTTATCCCCGTGCTCTTTCAGCATCTTCTCCACGCTGTAGACCATGGAGTCGAGCTGGTTGCGGGCATCAATCTCCTCACGCTTGGCTTTGTCCTCGGCCGAATGAGCGTCGGCATCTTTCGCCATGCGCTCGACCTCTTCCTTGCTCAGCCCGGAAGATGACGTGATCGTGATCTTCTGGTCTTTACCCGTGGCCGTATCTTTCGCGGTCACGTTGAGGATGCCGTTAGCATCGATGTCGAAGGTGACTTCGATTTGCGGCAATCCCCGCGGGGCAGGCGGCAATCCAGTCAGATGGAATTTACCTAAAGTGCGATTCTGATTCGCCATTGGACGCTCACCTTGCAGCACGTGCACTTCGACCGAAGTCTGGTTGTCCGCCGCAGTTGAGAAGGTCTCTGTCTTTCGCGTCGGAATCGTGGTGTTGCGCGGGATCATCGGCGTCGCCACCCCGCCCAAGGTTTCAATCGAGAGCGTCAGTGGAGTTACGTCGAGTAGCAACAGATCCTTGACTTCGCCGCCCAACACACCGCCCTGAATCGCCGCACCGATCGCCACGACCTCATCAGGATTGACGCCTTTGTGGCCTTCCTTCCCGAACAGATCTTTCACCAGCTGCTGAATGCGGGGCATGCGGGTCTGTCCGCCGACCAACACCACTTCGTTGATCTTGCTGGCATCCACGCCTGCGTCCTTCATGCACTGCTTGCAAGGACCAACCGAGCGCTGGATGATGTCTTCGACCATGCCTTCGAGCTTCGCCCGGGTAAGCTTTTTGACCAGGTGCTTCGGCCCGCCCGCATCAGCGGTAATGAAGGGGAGATTGATCTCCGTCTCCATCGTGGTCGAGAGTTCGATCTTGGCACGCTCAGCGGCGTCACGCAGACGCTGCAACGCCATTTCGTTGCCCTTGCCACGCAGGTCAAGTCCTTCTTCTTTCTTGAACTCATCGATAAGCCAGTCCACGATGCGCTGGTCAAGGTTGTCGCCGCCAAGGTGAGTATCACCGTTGGTGGCTTTGACTTCGATTACACCTTCGCCCACTTCGAGCACGGAAATATCAAAAGTTCCGCCGCCGAAGTCGTAGACCGCGATGGTCTCGTCCTTCTTCTTGTCGAGTCCGTAAGCAAGCGCCGCCGCCGTGGGCTCGTTGATGATGCGCTTTACGTCCAGACCCGCGATCTTGCCTGCGTCTTTGGTCGCCTGTCGTTGCGCGTCATTGAAGTACGCCGGAACCGTGATGACCGCCTCCGTGACCTTCTCGCCGAGGTAGTCTTCGGCAGCCTTCTTCAGCTTTTGAAGAATCATCGCGGAGACCTCAGGCGGGGTGTACTTCTTCCCCTGGGCGACGATGACGACGTGGTCGCCTGCGTCCTCAACCTTGTAGGGGACCATCTTCATCTCTTCATTGGCTTCGTTGTGGCGCCGTCCCATGAAACGCTTAATCGAATAAACCGTGTTTTCGGGATTGGTGATCGCCTGCCGTTTGGCGACCTGCCCGACCAGTCGCTCCCCGGTCTTGGTGAATCCGACGACCGAAGGGGTAGTCCGCCCGCCTTCTTCATTAGGGATGACCTTGGGCTCGCCACCCTCCATCACGGCAACGCAAGAGTTGGTGGTTCCCAGATCAATTCCGATAATCTTGGCCATATTTGGCTCCTCCTAAACTTATAAGTGCTTTACAATCAATATGATTAGCGTTGCACTCGCCATTATCCTAAGACTTGAGTGACTTGCTGTCAAGGTTTTAGATGCCAGAGAAGGAGGCGGGGATTCGGGAACTGTCTAGCGCACGACGGCGCCTAGCAAAAGACGAGGATCGCGGTTAGAAGGGGTTGAGAAATTGCACGCCGGATGGGAGCCCGTCGCGGTGTCCGATACTACAATAGCTCGCCATGCTAATCACCCGGCGGCAGATACTTCTAGCAGGGACCGCTATCACGACTCTTCGGTCACCTGCCCGCGTGCTTCTTGCCACGATGGACGAATCGGTGAGTGTACCGAAGCACAAGTTCTATGCAATTCTGAGCCTTGGGCGGATTGGATTTCAGACCAACTTCCCCCAAGTGATGGAACTGGCCACGAAATATGAATTCGAGGGGCTCGATCCCGATCTGGACTACCTCGCTTCCCTCGATGACTCAGCCCTGAATCGTCTGCTTGACGATCTGCGCAAGCGCAATCTCAAGTTCGGCGCGGCAGGCCTTCCGGTGGAATTTCGCAAAGACTCGGGCACATTCAACGACGGCCTAAAGAAGCTCCCCGCGGCTGCCACAGTCCTGCAGAAAGCCGGGGTCGCTCGGGTTAGCACGTGGATCATGCCGTGCAGCAACGATCTCTCCTATTTGCAAAATTTCCGCCAGCATGCAGATCGGCTACGCCAATGCGCGCAAGTCCTCGTGGACCACGGACAAAAACTTGGGTTGGAATATGTGTCTCCGCGAACTCTGTGGCGGAGCCAGAGGCATCCTTTTGTTCATACGCTGAGCGAGATGAAGGAATTGATGGCTGCGATTGGAACCGGGAATCTGGGTGTTCAACTCGACAGCTGGCACTGGTTCAATGCGGAGGAGACGGACAAAGACCTTCTAACGCTGCGTGGTGCAGATGTAATCACCATCGATCTGAATGACGCACCCGCAGGCCTGACCCTCGACCAATATCAGGATGGAAAACGCGAGCTGCCGGCCGCGACCGGCGTGATCCCGGTAAAGCAATTTCTGGATGCACTGGTGCAGATAGGCTATGACGGCCCCATCCAGGCAGAGCCTTTCAATGCCGCGCTGCGCGCTATGCCGATTGAGCAAGCCTGCGCTGCAACAGCGACTGCCATGAAGAAAGCCTTCTCCACAATTTCGTAGAGACGTAGCTCGCTATGTCTCAGGATCGGCACGACCATCATGAGCTTCTGCCTCTGCCCTAGCCGTTGTGAAGCAACTCTGCCCTCTTGGGCTAAACCGTTTGATTCGCGTTCCGTCTAAACGCGCATGGTCAGATTCATACCCTCACTGCTCATATATTGCCTGCTCTCATCTATCCAACCTTCAGCCTTACCACAAAATCCGTCTGCCGCACACGACGGCCAGCGCGACTTCGACTTCGAACTCGGCAGCTGGAAGATTCATCTCAAGCGCAGACTGAAGCCTCTTACCGGCTCCAATGATTGGGTCGAATTCGACGGAACCTCCGTCACGCGCAAGCTCTGGGACGGCAAAGCCCAGATCGAGGAATTCGAAACCGACGGCTCGGCTGGACATATTGAAGGTCTGACTCTTCGTCTCTATAACCCGGAAACGCGGCAGTGGAGCCTGTACTGGGCCAACAGCAAACAGGGAAGTCTGGGCGGCCCGCCCAATGTCGGCGAGTTTAAGAACGGACGCGGTGAATTCTTCGCCCAGGACGCCTTCAACGGCAGAGTGATCCTCATTCGCTACATCTGGGCGGAGATGACCGAGAACTCCGCCCACTTCGAACAGTCGTTCTCCGAAGATGGTGGTAAGACGTGGGAAGTGAACTGGATCACAGACCAGACGCGAGTGAAGTATGAGACCGGAACAAAAGCCCCCTGAAGCCATATCCGGATACAAACTAAAACGGCGGATGCTTGCGCATCCGCCGTTAGCCATCGTTAGAACGTCGAACTACTCAACCGTCACAGACTTCGCCAAATTCCTGGGCTGATCCACATCGCAACCGCGGCGTACGGCAATGTGATACGCCAGCAACTGCAAGGGAACAATTTCAAGAATGGGGGCTAGTTCTTCCGTGGTCTGCGGAATGTAGATCACGTGGTCCGCATCATCTTTGATGATGTCGTCGCCTTCGGTCGCGAGCGCGATGATCTTGCCGGATCGTGCTTTCACTTCCTTCAGGTTAGAGACCGTCTTTTCGTAGCGGATACGTGACAGTTCGTTTTCGGGATCGCAGGTTGCAATCACCACAACCGGCAGGTTTTCATCAATCAGCGCGTTGGGGCCGTGTTTCATCTCGCCGGCAGGGTAACCTTCCGCGTGGATGTACGAAACCTCCTTGAGCTTGAGCGCGCCTTCAAGGGCGATCGGGTAGTGAATGCCCCGTCCGAGGAACAGAAAGTCCTGTGCACGAGCATATTCCTTGGCCAGATCTTCACATTCGTCTTCGCGGGTCAGCAACTGTTCCAACTTGCCCGGCAGACGGGTCAGCTCCTCCACCGCAACCCGCGCCTGTTCTGCTGTAATCGTGCCCCGAACCTGCGCCATATAAAGCGCGAACAGGTAGAGAGCGGTGAGTTGCCCGGTAAATGCCTTGGTCGAAGCCACACCGATTTCAGGTCCCGCATGGGTGTAGATGGTTCCAGACGCTTCGCGCGGAATCATGGATCCAACCACGTTGCAGATGGCGACGGTCTTCGACCCTTTTGATTTCGCCTCGCGTTGCGCGGCTAGCGTGTCGGCTGTCTCTCCGGATTGAGAGATCAACATGGTGAGCGCTTCCGGTCCAACCAGTGGGTTGCGATAACGCCATTCGCTGGCGTAGTCGACTTCCACCGGCACTCGGGACAGGCTCTCGATCATGAATTTGCCGGCAAGAGCGGCGTGCCAACTCGTACCGCAAGCCGCGATATTTACTTTCTTGATCGCCTTGAATTCGGCTTCGGAAACTTCCATTTCGTCAAGGAAAACATGTCCAGTTTCCTGCGAAACGCGTCCCAGGGTCGTATCGCGTACGGAGCGGGGCTGCTCATAAATTTCCTTGAGCATGAAATGCTTGAAACCGCCCTTTTCCGCCATGATTGGGTCCCAGGTCACGTGCTGCACCTGGCGCACAACGGGTTCACCATTGAAGTCGGTTAGCCGCACGCCTTCGGGCGTCAGCACGGCCAGGTCGCCGTCACCGAGAAAGAACAGATCGCGGGTGTGATAGAGAATTGCCGGAATGTCTGAGGCAATGAAGTATTCGTCCTTGCCCAGGCCAATCACCGCCGGCGGGCCATTGCGCGCCGCAATAATCTTGTTGGGTTCGTCGGTCGAGATGACTGCCATTGCGAAGACACCGGTCAGTTGCCCGACAGTCTTGCGCACGGCTTCTTCCAGCGAGGGACGATGTCCGTTCGCCTCTTTGATGTAGTACTTCTCCACCATATGAGCGATCACTTCGGTGTCGGTCTCGGTGGTGAACTTGTGGCCCTCTTCGATCAGCTTGCGCTTAAGAACAACGTAATTCTCGATGATTCCGTTATGGACGACGACAATCTTGCCGGTGCAGTCGCGGTGCGGGTGGGCATTTTCCTCAGTGGGGCGGCCATGCGTGGCCCAGCGGGTGTGTCCAATGCCATAGGTGCCGTCGAGCGGCTTGAGCCGGATGACTTCTTCCAGGTTGCGCAGCTTGCCTTCGGCTCGGCGGATCTGTAGCCCGTCACCATTGCCGCAGACAGCAATTCCCGCGGAATCATATCCGCGATATTCCAGACGCCTTAAGCCTTCAATAATGACCGGTACAACTCGTTTCTTACCAACATATCCCACAATACCGCACATGGAAAAACTCCTCTGGATTTTCGGTGGGTCGACCGAAGACTCTGTGAATTAATAATCTGGCCTGCCGACGCGGAACACAATAGCCCGAATGGCTAGTCTTCAAGGGAGAAACGGAATTCTTCAATCACGGGATTGGTTAGAACTTCGCGGGCGATTCGTCCCACTTCGGTCTCGGCGTCTGCCTTACTTAGCCCGCCATCCAGCGTTAGTTCGAAGTATTTGCCTTGTCGAACTTCGTCTAACCCCTTGTAACCCAGTTTCTTGAGAGCACCATGAATCGTCTTTCCCTGGGGATCAAGGACACTCTTCTTTAAAGAAACGTACACGTAAGCTTTCATAAGGAGCAAGGTCATTATACGTGACCAGGTTACAAAGGGAATCAGGCGTTTGCTTCGTGTTGGGACGATAATTTCCGGTCCAGGTCGGCGAGGGCGGCTTCCAACATCTTGCGATAGTTAGGGTTGTGGGCGCTTTCGAGTTGTTGTGCGACCCGGCTGCGCGAAAGCTTGAGGGCGTACCGTTTCTCGTCGTTTGCCACTTCTTCAGGGCTTCGAGGGGGTCTAGCCGGCGATGTTGCTCGCGCCTCAGATTGTTGCTCCTCGACCGATTTGCTCTCCCATCCCCGCGCCATCTTCGTATTGTACGAGTTTTGTTACAGACTTTTTAAACCTTGACTACCTCACATCGCCGGGAGATATATTGTTGCCTATCAAACACAAGGGGAAGCACGAGGGGGGACTGGAGTTGACTCGTGCAAGTTGCGCCCGCGTTTTCCGACGCCGGAGCTGAGCTTCGAGGCTACAAAGCACTATTACGTCTAACGGATCAGGCCAAGACCGTGGCTCCTAGTGACTCCACGGTTCTGATCTTGGGAGAAAGCGGAACTGGGAAGGAGCTTATCGCTCGCGCCCTTCCCTGCGCTCATGCGGTGAAGGCACGAACTGGTGCTGGCGCGTTCATCCGCCGGGAAACTTGCGCGGTTGCTGCTTTCCTGGTCGCCGGTGAAACAACACGACGATACTCCCGAGCCTAGGATCCGCTCCTGCCTGACCCACGAAGAAATGGCACGATGATCGGTGCATCCCGGGAGACGGTTACCCGCCTGCTGAATGAGCTGAACGAGAAAGACCTGATCCGGCTTGAAGGTTCAACGCTGGTGATCGGTAATCGCACAGCGCTGGAAGCCATGGCTGCGTGAGGTTGTGGCAGCAGCCTAACGGGCGGCCGGCAACCCACTCCCCGGCCCCCCGAATGCTAGAGACCGAAGAGTTCGCGTAGTCGCTTGGTTTGAGCGCGGCTCACCGGCACTTCAGTCTGCTTCTTGTCATCCATTCGCAACTGATAGGAACTTTTGAACCAAGGCACAACTTCCTTGATGCGGTTGATATTCACCAGGAATGAGCGGTGCGCGCGCCAGAAAAGATCGGGATCGAGTGATTCCAACAACTCCTCCAATGTCCGGCAGTTGGATTGTCCCTCCATCCCGTTGACGCCGGTGGTCACTACGCTGATGACTCCATCCGCGATGGAGGCAAAGCAGATGTCCTTCTGATTGACGAGAAACATTCTTCCGCCCGCTTTGAGCAGGACTTTCAGCGCCTGAGGCTTCTGGTTCCCTAACATGCGAACCAAAGCCTCCAATTGCTCTCCCGAGGCACCACTCGATTCCATCTTGCTGCGGGCCTTTTCTACCGATCGGACTACGCGCTTACGGTCGAACGGCTTCAGCAGGTAGTCGACGGCATTCACTTCAAACGCCTTGACCGCATATTGATCGAAAGCCGTAGCAAATACAATTTTTGGCAGTGCAACCTTCTTATCGAGAAGTTTTTTGATGACGCCGAAACCGTCGAGTCCCGGCATTTGCACGTCGAGAAACAGTAGGTCAGGATTGTGTTCCTTCACCAGGCTTACGGCTTCTACGCCATTTTTACCCTGCGCCACTACTTCAACGTCCTCGAGTTCATTGAGCAAGAAGGCGAGTTCATCTCGCGCCAGTTGCTCATCGTCTACGATTACTGCGGAGAGGGACATTTACTCCTCTATTCTATTCCGCAAAAAAGTATAGGAGTGCGCCAAGGGAGCGTCAACGCGCATTCGGTCCAATGGCGCACCCGGCAGGCTCAAGCGGTGTTTTCGATTGCTAAAGCCATACCCATGCCGCCACTAACGCACAAGGTAGCTACTCCGCGCTTGGCCTTTCGACGCAATAATTCGTGAAGCATGGTGACCGCGATTCGCGCTCCGGTAGCGCCGATGGGATGTCCGAGCGCGATAGCGCCGCCGTTAACATTCAGCTTGTTGCGGTCAAAGTGAAGTTCGCGATCGCAGGCCAGAACTTGAGCGGCAAAAGCCTCATTCAACTCCACCAAATCGAAGTCGGCGACTCTGAGACCGTGTTTCTTTTGCATCTTTTCCATGGCAGGGACCGGGCCAATTCCCATGATCCGGGGATCAACCCCGGCGGAGGTGACCGCGACAACTCGCGCCAAGGGATTCAGATTGTGCTGCTTTACGAAGGTCTCGCCGGCAAGAACCAAGGCAGCCGCTCCGTCGGTGATTCCGGAGGAATTTCCCGCGGTGATGGAACCATCATGGGAGAAGACGGGCGCAAGCTTGGCCAGCTTTTCGAGGGATGCTCCCACGAAGGGATGTTCATCTGCTGCAACTGTGATTGGTCCCTTCTTGCTTTCGATCTGGACCGGCACGATCTCGTCGTTGAATCGCCCCGCGGCAATGGCAGCAGCCGCGCGAGTTTGTGAGCACAATGCGAACTGATCCTGCTCTTCGCGAGAGATTTTGTATTGCTCGGCCAGTACTTCGGCGGTTTCCCCCATAACCATCTTCGCCATCGGGCAGAAAAAGCCGTCGCGGTACATGCCATCCACCAGTTCCTGATTGCCCAGCCGGAATCCCCAGCGTGCTTCGAGATAGTAGGGCAAGCGCGACATGGACTCGGTTCCGCCCGCCAAAACACATTCCAAATTTCCGGTTGCGATTTCCTGGAAGGCCAGCGAAATGGATTTCAATCCCGAAGCGCAGGCTTTGTTGACGGTGTAGGCGGGAACTTGTTTCGGGACGCCGCTGCGAATCGAAATCTGCCGAGCAGGATTCGGCCCCCCACCGGCTTGGCGGGCATTGCCAAAGATGGTTTCTTCGACTTGCGATGGCTGCACGCCGGCGCGATCTATGGCGGCCTTGGCGGCGACAACCCCCATATCCGCAGCGCTCAGGGAAGCGAGCGAGCCGCCAAACTTGCCGATCGGCGTCCTCACCCCGGACAGAAAGTAGACAGCCTGCATCGAACCAAGTTTAGCATTGCTCGACTGGTTTGCTTCGGGCAGAAAAACCCACACCCATTGAGCACGAAAGGCTCCGGGTCCCTTGTGGTGATTGCCTCCCGCAGGCATTAAACTGAGCTCTCATGAACTTTATCTACGGCATCAATTCGGTAAGCGAGGCGCTAAAGGCGCGAGGCCGCGCATTTGAATGGGTAGGCGTGGCTAAAGAGCGCCACGACTTGCGCCTGCAGCGCGTTATTGAGGAATGTCGCAAACAGAAGGTCCCTGTACGGTTCTTGCAGCGCGCTGAGTTGGACCAACTCGCGGGAAACAATTCCCATCAGGGCGTGGTCGCGGTGACTTCCACGAAGCAGTACAACGACCTCGACGACGTAATTGAAGGCAAGCGCGGCGATTATTCCTTGATCGTAGTGCTGGATGGTGTGGAAGATCCTCACAACCTGGGCGCAATTCTACGTACCGCCGATGCGGCCGGAGCCGATGGTGCGGTAATCCCGGAACGTAGAGCGGCAGGCATTACCGGTACCGTAGCAAAAGCCTCCGCGGGAGCCAGCGCGCATCTGCCGGTCGCCAAGGTCACGAACATCGCCCGCACACTGGAGGAATTGAAGTCGAGAAATATCTGGACCGTTGGCCTCGATGAACGTGCACCACAGCGCTACGACCAGATTGACTACAAAATGAATTGCGCCATCGTGCTTGGCGGGGAAGGCAAGGGCCTGCACGATTTGGTTAAGCGCAAATGTGATTTTCTGGTTTCGATCCCGATGCTCGGAATGGTTTCCTCATTGAATGTGTCCGTGGCAGGCGGAGTTGTGCTCTATGAGGCAGTCCGGCAGCGGCAAAATCAATGAAGAAGCTCTTGTGGTTTTTTTGGTTTTTGTGTAGCTGCAGTGCCTTTGGTCTCGACCGCAATGCATTTACCTTTACCAATTATGATCTGAAGATCCGCCTCGAACCCGAGCAGCAACGGCTCGGTGTTCGCGGCAAAATCACGTTGCGTAATGATTCGGCAGTTCCGCAGAAAAGTCTATCGCTGCAGATTTCTTCCAGTCTGGATTGGCGCTCTATTCAAGTCGAAGGCAGAACCGTGCAGTTCGTTTCCCAGCCTTATACCTCCGACATCGATCACACCGGTGCCCTTTCCGAAGCTATTGTCAGCTTCGACAAAGAGGTCGCGCCCAAAGCAGCAGTCGACCTTGAAATCGGGTACGAAGGAACTATCTCGCTCGACGCAACCCGTCTGACGCGGATGGGTGTCCCCAAAGATGTGGCGAACCACACCGACTGGGACCAGATCAGCAAGGGCGCGACCGCGGTTCGGGGAGTGGGATACGTGGTGTGGTATCCGGTGGCGGTAGATGCGGCCAGCCTTTCGGAAGGCAACAGTGTATTCGACGCAGTGCAGCGCTGGAAGTTCAGAAGCGCCATGTCGAGGATGCGGGTGGACCTGTGTCCTTACTACAGCCGTGAAAATTCGCAAACAGCATTGATGAACGATGGACCTGCAAAAGACAGGCAAGCCGAGTGCGGCGAACATATTTTCAATCCCATTGGATTGACCGTGCCGACATTTGTTTCCGCAGAATATTCAGTGGCGCAAGGTGAAACCGGCAGCACTTATTTTCTTGACAGCAACAAAACGGCGGCAGACATCTATCAATCCGCGTCGGATCGGATCGAACCGTTCGTTAGCGGATGGTTTGGCACCCCTAAGAAAAAAGTTCTGGTAGTGGAGCTGTCTGATGCTAAAGCAGCACCATTTGAGAGCGGCAGCTTTTTGCTGACGCCGCTGAATTTCACCGCGGCTTCGGCGGAGAGCACTGCCGTCCACCAACTCACGCATGCGGCCATGCCGTCGCCGCGGCCCTGGATCTACGAAGGCCTGGCCCACTTTGCCCAGGCCCTTTATACCGACCAACGGAGCGGGCGCCAGGCGGCGCTTGAATTCATGAATTCTTATCGCCCGCAAATCGTGGAAAGGGAAAAAGCTATTGAAGCCGATCACGAACCCAATGCAGCCACCGAGCAATCCCTGATCAACACTTCCAGTGAAGAGTTTTACCGAAGCAAAGCGATGTATGTGTGGTGGATGCTGCGCGACATGCTTGGTGATCCCGCGACCAAAGGCGTGCTGGCCGCCTATCGCGAGGACCAGGACAACGAGCCTTCCTACGTGCAACATCTTTTCGCGGCGCAATCAAAACGCGATCTGGAATGGTTTTTCGATGACTGGGTATACCGCGACCGCGGGCTGCCCGATTTCCGCATCGTTTCGGTCTATCCGCGCCAAACCATGCGTGACACCTATCTGGTAACGGTGACAGTAGAAAATCTGGGTGATGTGGCCGCTGAAGTGCCAGTGATGGCGCCATATCAGGGTGTGGAAACCAGCGAGCGAATAGAGATAAAAGGCAAATCCAAGAATTCGGTTCGCCTGCAAATGCAAGCTGCGCCCGAAGAAGCCACGGTAAACGACGGTAGCGTTCCAGAAACGGATTTCACGAACGACACGCTAAAGGTTCAAACAAAATGAAAGCATGAGCGTGAACCGTAGTGCCCTTACTGGTGAAAGCCTTTCGCTTCATATATAAGCATCACGGAGGATTCTTTGGCCTATATTCAATTTTTGGGCGCGGCGGGAACCGTCACCGGATCAAAACACCTTATTAACACCTGCGCCGACTACAACAACAAATCATGTTTCCAGGTGCTCGTCGATTGCGGAATGTTTCAGGGTCAGAAGGAGTGGCGGGAGAGAAATTGGGAGGATACTCCAATTCCCGCGCACGAGATCGACGCCGTCATTCTGACCCATGCACATCTCGACCACTCTGGCTGGATTCCTCGCTTGGTGAAAGCGGGCTTCCGGGGCGCGATTTATGCCACCCAGGCGACGATCGATCTTTGCGGCATTCTGCTGCCCGACTCCGGCCACCTGCAGGAAGAAGATGCGAACTTCTACAACAAGCACAACCGGTCGAAGCACCGTCCGGCGCTGCCCCTCTACAACTTGGAGGAGGCGCAAGAGAGTCTGAAATACTTCAAGCCGGTACAGTACGGCGACACCAAGGTTCTTTGTCCTCAACTGTCGTTCCGCTTCGTCCGTGCGGCGCACATTCTGGGTTCGTCAATGGTGGAAGTGGCGCTTAAATCAGACGGCCAGACGCGGCGCTTGCTGTTTACCGGAGATATCGGGCGCGTCCGCAACAAGGACCTGGCCCCTGGGGAAGCGGTGACGGCGGGGCCTACGCCAGGAGAAACTGCCGACCTGGTGGTAATGGAGTCGACCTACGGCAACCGTCAACACCCCCTCACCGATCCCCGCCCTGACCTCGCGGCCGCGATTAGAAAGACGATCGAACGAGGCGGGAGTGTGGTGGTTCCAGCCTTTGCGGTGGAACGAACGCAGAAGTTCCTTTTCATTCTGAAAGAGATGATGGAGGCTGGACAAATCCCGCGCATCCCTGTCTTCGCCGATAGTCCGATGGCGATCAAGGCGGTCCAGATTTTTCTCAATCACACCGAAGAGTACAGCGATGAGACCAAGCGGCTGATCGCGCAATACGGGTCACCCCTGGAATGGCCAAATTTCAATTTCGCCTCGACGGTAGAAGACTCCAAAAAGATCAATGACTCGCGGATGCCCTCGATCATCATTTCCTCCAGCGGTATGGTGACCGGCGGACGTATTCTTCACCATCTGGCGCAACGCCTGCCGGACCCGAAGAACACAGTTGTATTTATCGGCTTTCAGGCGCCCGGAACCCGCGGATTCATCATCAAGAGCGGAGCGCCAGAGGTGAAGATATTCGGTGAAGCAGTTCCTATCCGCGCTCAAATCGTCGTTTTCGAGCAGTTCAGTGATCACGCCGACACCCGAGAACTTCTGGATTGGCTGAGAACTTTCGGGAACAAGCCCCAGGTGACTTACCTCGTTCACGGCGAACCCTCGGCCTCTTCGCAACTGCGCGATGCCATGAGCAAAGAACTCGGCTGGCACGTCGAAGTTGCGCAATGGATGCAAAAAGTCGACGTGAAATAGGAACAAAATGACCGATAACGAACTGAGGGCATACCTGGAGGATGCGGAGAAAAATCCCCGTCAGATCGCGGCCACGGTCTCCGGCTTGCACGACAAGGTCCTGCGCTACAAACCGGCTCCTGATAAGTGGAGCATCCTCGAAGTACTTGGCCATATCGCCGACATCGAAATCGTCTACGCCTATCGTCTACGCCAAATGCTCGCCGATTCTCAGCCCAATATCGCGCCCATGGACCAAAATGCCTGGGCAAAGCACCTCGGATATCTGGAAACGCCCGCTCCCGAGTTAGTCGCCGTCTACGGACTGATTCGCTTGCACAATCTTCGTCTGCTCCGCCGTCTGAAGCCGGGCGATCTAAAAAAGGGGGCGTTTCACCCGGAGTTGAACCGGCAAGTGACTGTGGGCGAACTAGTTGAACGGATCGCCCAACATGGGGCAAGCCATTTAAGCCAAATCGAACGGCTAAAACAAGAAGCCGGGCGTGCCAAATAGGGCAGTGTCCGCCGTAGGTCCAAAATTTACAGTCCTTTAACACTTGTGGCGGGCACACGCGCTAACATTCCTTCCCATGAAATCTGAGCCCCTAACCATCGATGACACTCCCGGTTCCCAGGACGGTGAACGGATTCTGCGCTTGAATGGTCCTCTGCTGCTCTCAAATCTGTTCGAATTCCAGACAAAGGCGCGAGCCGATACTTCGCACAATCTGATCCTGGATTTTACAAATGTTCCTTACATTGACTCCGCCGGTATCGGAGCACTGGTCGGTGCCCATGTCAGCCGCCAAAATGGCGCAGGCCGTAAGCTGACACTGGTAGGGGTAAACCATCGGGTTCGGCAAGCCTTGCAGGTAACTCACGTCGAGCAGTTTTTCAAGTTCACCGATGCAACCGGGACCAATTAGTCCGGCGCGTTACCTTCGAAACTCCCGTCTTCCCAATAGTTTGGATGGGCTCGCTCCGCGTTATATACTTTCTCTCACTTGCAGGATGCCGCACCAGGCTTGCACTGTCTGAACCGCTCTTTCCATGTTGCCTGGATCGTGGATTCCTTAGGAATGGCAACCG
>Ga0157378_10000351_pt1 | contig 45196 bp, 33 predicted proteins | sample M65metaG_FD_115309 | JGI IMG/M metagenome (GOLD analysis project Ga0157378, IMG submission 115309) | Miscanthus rhizosphere microbial communities from Kellogg Biological Station, Michigan, USA - M6-5 metaG | ecosystem: Host-associated > Plants > Roots > Rhizosphere > Soil | place: USA: Michigan... | reverse complement strand
TCCTCAGAGTCACCGACGTGCACCCCTTTGGAAGTCGCGGGACCGGAAGCGTTCACATCGACTCGCGCACGCTGCCCATCTTCGATCATGAACAAGACGTGCGGGTGCCCTTTGGATTTGACGTAGAAACATCCCTGGTCGCCTTTGTTTTTCGGCATCCTGAACTTTTCATGGAGAAGAGTATTCAGCTTCGCCAAGCTCATACCAATCTTGACCGGTCTGGCCCCGTCTTGACAGACAATCCAAGCGTCACGAGCAAAAGCAGCGCTGAATCACCAGAAATCCCGACATCACTAGCTTGCGTGAGATCATCGACAGCATTCTATTTAGCTCGCAATCTCTACTTCGACTGCGGCTCGGATTGCTGAGCATCCGGCTCGTACAATCGGTAGCGGCTCTCCGAAGCTTCTCGTTGTTTGGATTGCTCGCGGGCGGCGGCGAGACGTTTAGTGAGAGCTGGAAGTTCACCCTCGGGATCTTTGGTGCGGCGCAATCCTTGCATCAGGTGGTACAGCGCGACCTCGTCGGACGGGTCGTAGCGGATCGCTTCCCGACTTTGTTCGATGGCCTTATCGACCTGGCCTGATTTGAGGTAGAGACTCCCCATAACGTTGCGCGCCAAGGTGAAGTCGGGTTTCAACTGCACCGCGCGCGACGCTGATGCCACGGCAGCCTTAAATGCTTCGGAACCCGCGGGTGCTCCATTTCGCGAAATAATTTCGGCTTTCAGGTAATGCAGGAAGGAATCGTTGGGATGCTGAGCTAGCTGCGCTTCCACCGTCTTCAGGGCCTGGTCAAGCTTGCTCTCCTGCATCTGCGCCAATCCCTGGGCAAGAGATGCCGAGGCTTGCGAAGGGTCCAGCTTGTGGGCAGCCTCAAAGTCAGCTCCGCCCTTGTCGTACTGCCCGAGTTGTATGTACAGGATTCCCCGGGCGACGTATAACTCTGCCGATTTTGGAAGCTCCTTGAGCCCGGCGTCGATGACGTCAATGCCGACCTGGTAAGAATTGTGATTGTAGGACAACGTGGCAAAATCCAGGTAATACTTTGCATTGGCCGGATTCGCCAGTATTGCCTGCCGTAGCGTTTCCACGGCGTGAGGAGTATCGCCCACCTTCTCGTAAGCTTCAGAGGCCAGAGCGAGGACGTCGGCATCCGGTGAATCATGCGCCATCAAAGGCTGCAGCGTTGCCAAAGCGTTTTGGCTTTGGTTTGCCTCCAACTGAGCAACCGCAAGGTTGTAGGGTGCGTGCGGGTCGTTGGGGGTAATTGAAGCTAGCTTTTCGAAGATGGAAACTGCTTCCCCGGCGCGTCGCAGGCGCATCAGGCAAGCGCCGTAGCCTCGTAACGCTGCTGGCTGCGCCGCGACCGCCGACTCACTCTCATGGAAGTGCTTTACCGCGGTCGCACAATCATGCGCCTGGTATGCCATTGCCGCCAACATGGCGTGGCTGGTTTCATTTTTCGGATCTATCGCCAGGATTCGATTTAGCAGCGCTATCGCTCGTTTGCTCTTGGCCTCATATTCCAATTGAGCCGCACCTTCCAGCGCGGCCAGATTGTTGGGGGAGAGTGTCAGTGCGGCGTTGTAGGCGTCAAGCGCCTCCTTTTGCTTACCTGTTTGTGATAAGGCGAGGCCTTCCAGCGTCAGAAGTTTGGCATCTTTAGGAGATTGCTGAAGGGCGGCGTGAATGAGTTCGATTGCCTGCTCGAACTGGCCGCTACGCAGTGCAGACTCGATGCCGGCAGAGTTAGAAACCTGCGCGAGTGTCCCAGCGGGAAACAGAAAGACCACAATACCGACAAGTAGAAATAGGAACCCGGGGCGGAAATCGCTCATCATGCGTTGACTTGTACTCACTGGGGCAAATGATTCTAGAATTTAACTTCCACCGGACCTCCATCAAACTCCACGGTTTGAAATTTTTCCTGCAGTCTTATTTCAAGCTTGCGGCGGTGTGACGGTAGCATTCGCGATCCCGGCTCCAATTGCATTGTCAGTGTCCGGCTCTTGTCATTCCATTTCATCTTCGTGCCTGTCCACTCACCTCTTCTGTAGTTGAATGACTTGCCATCGTCTTCATACAACAGGAACGACGCGTCGGAACCGGGATAGATCGAGATCGAAACCGGCTGGTCAATTTTCTCGTCGACATATTGTTTCACGGGCCCCAGTGGCAGAATTGCTCCTGCCCTCACAAAGAGCGGCATGGTTTCCAAATCGACAGCGCGGCTGAGGTCGCGGCCACCTGTAATCCGTTCACCGCTCCAAAAGTCAAACCAATCTCCTTGCGGTAGATAAACTTTTCGCGAAGTTACGTCCTTCTCAACCACCGGCGCCACCAGGATATTTTCTCCCCAAAGATACTGGTTGTCGCAGGCCACAGCCTTCGGATCTTCCGGATAGTGGAGCCACAGCGCGCGAAGTATGGGCATACCGGTAGTGGCGCATTGATGTACGGCGCTATAGAGGTAAGGGAGAAGCCGGTAGCGCAGTTCGAGATATTTGCGGCAGATCGGCTCGACCTCAGGATTATGCAGTTGGTTCGCCTCTGGAATCGCGCCTTGCTTGTAGCTGCTGATCTCGACCGGACCGGGATCGCCGGTGTTCCATCCCCAGGGCAGCCGCAGTTTCCAAGTGCGTCCGTGGCAACGAAAGAGTGGACAGAACGCGCCGAACTGAAACCAGCGCAAATAGAGTTCGGCAGTGAATTCGTCGGTCGGAACAAAACCCCCAATATCCGTACCCCAGAACGGAATACCGGTCAACGCGGAATTAATGGCGATCGGCACCTGCGTCTTCAGGGTCTCCCATCGCGAGTCCACGTCGCCCGACCATAAGAATGATCCGTAACGCTGCATACCGGCATAGCCATTGCGATGAAGAGCAAAAGGGCGTTCATTGGGGCGGTCGATCTGCGGGCCGTCCCAGTACATCCGGTTTCTCACCAGACGCGAAGGAATGTCCAAGGGATCGCCTTCGTCCGGCCACCAGCCATCGACGCCCATAGAGAAATCTTTGCGATGCATATCCCAATGGCAACTGGCGCTCTGCTCGTCGAATCGAGAAAGGTCGCATGGTTCGTGGACGGTGCCGCGGAGTTTGTCGGAGAGGATTACCGCGTGCAACGCAACGCGGAAATTGTCTTCGTGGAGTTGCTCGATGATTCCTTTCGGATCGGGAAACACACGCGAGTTCCAGGCGAACGATCCATTTTCAGTATTCCATCCCGACGGGCAAAATCCCGTGCCCAGATAGATCATGGTGTCGCAAGGGAGTTTTTTCTCACGGAATGTTCTGGCCTCTTCTAGAACTTCTTCCCGGCTGGCCAAGGTACGGTGCGATTGCTGATATCCGAAGCTCCATAGGGGAGGCTTTTCCGCGAATCCGGTGAGCCGCGCATACTCAGCCATAATGATTTTCGGGTCCCTAGCGGCAACCACGAGAATATCGAGTGGCAATGGATCGCCGAAGGGCCGGAATTTGCTTTCTGTGCCGGAGAAATCGAAACTGCCGTACGGCTGATGAAAGAAGAGCGCCCATCCTGACGTACCGATGATCCAAGGAACCGGCACCCGTCCGCCGTGGGTTGCCAGGCGATAGCCGCCTTGTCCGCTACGCATGGCGTCGATCGAACCTCGGCGGTCGAATTGAGGGCCGCCTTCTCCCAATCCGAGCAGGGGTGTGTTACCGGTGGTAAATGAAACGGTTCCCTTCTGTTCATCGACCAGGATTCGCTGAATGATTTCTCCTTTCGAAGTACTTACCGCGAAGATCAGCGGATCGCGAGAGACGCTGACCAAAAGATCTCCAGCTCGAACGGATTGAGAGGCGTTACGTATCTTGGTGGCGGGGACCCCCCATAAACTTCTGGTCAGCGATCCATCGTTGGGAATGGTTCCAACCTTCCCATGATCGATCGCAAGCACGCTCAACCGCACGGTATGGGCGCTGACGGAACTGACCTGAATCTCAATTCCCTTGGCGCCGAATCCCAACGCACTCACATTCTGGGACACAAGCAGGCCTGCGGACGCCGCGCTCATGGTGCGCAACATCTGCCTGCGGCTGTATGACTTTTTCATGGCAATGTCCTTGGTGGCCGATTAGTTCCCTGTGAGATCAGTGCCCTCGCGGATTTTCACGATTCGGTTCCCTGTCACATTGGGAAGATGTTGCACCAAACCACTGGGCCAGCGAATTTCAATGTCATCGGCTTTAGCGGTAGGCCCGAGGCCAAAGTGCAGACGCAAATCGCTTTGCGAGTCGTACCCGCCGCCGCTACGGACTTCTTCGGTCTGCTGATGTTTGCCGGTTCGTACGGTCACACGCGCCCCGATGGCGTCGCGATTCGACTTGGTGCCTTGCAGATCGAGCAATATCCAGTTGCTGTGATCGCCGTTGTTTTTGAGAAGGCTGGGGCGATCATGGCTGTTGTTCACCAGGATCTCGACGTTACCGTCATTGTCGAAGTCCGCCGCAGCCACACCATGGCTGTTAAAGGGAATGCTGATGCCAGGCCCCGAAGTCATGGAGATATCGCGAAACTTGCCGTCATGCTCGTTCCAGTAGAGCAGCTTGCGCTCGCGAAAAGTATTGTTCAGACCCTTGGTGTCGACTTCTGGATAAACGTGCCCGTTGGCCATGAATATGTCAGGCCATCCATCGTTGTCGATGTCCACAAACACCGTTCCCCAGCCCAGGAACTGACTATTTTTCCCCAGTCCAGCTTCAAGAGTCACGTCAGAAAAGGATCCATCGCGGTTGTTGTGATAGAGCGTGGGAGTGTCGTCAGAGAAATTTGTCTTAATGATGTCCAGCCATCCATCGCCATCGTAGTCGACCGCATGAGCGCCCATACCAGCTTGTTCCCGGCCATCATCGTTGAAGGCAACGCCCGAGAGCACGCCGGTTTCCGTGAAAGTGCCGTCGTGATTATTGTGGAAGAACAGACTCGGGGTGGAATCGCAGGCTACAAAAACATCCGGCCAGCCATCGCTATCGAAATCTCCGGTCAGCACGGTGAAGCAATAGTAGGCGGCAGTTTTGGCCACGCCTGATTTCTCCGTTACGTCGGTAAAAGTCCCGTCGCCGTTGTTGTGGTAGAGCTGGCTGTAGGTTCCCTTCAACCCGCGAGGACCGCACATCACCGGCATACCTTTCCATTGGCAAAAGGTGCCACTCCCTGGCGTTGGCGTCCGTTCCAGATCGAGGTCGACGTAGTGGGAAATGAATAGGTCGAGGCGGCCGTCGCGGTCGTAGTCAACAAACGCACATCCCGTTGACCACTTCACTCCGTCTTCCCGGAGACCGGTTTTCTTGGTGACGTCAAGAAAGGTTCCATCGCCGTTATTTCGTAGAAGGATATTGTGTCCCCAAAAGGTCACGAATAAGTCGCGCGAGCCATCGTTGTCGTAGTCGCCTGCACAGACCCCCTGGCCCCAGCCTTTAAGTCCGGCGCCGGATTTGTTGGTGACATCAGTGAATGTGCCATCGTGATTATTGTGGTAGAGATGGCTGGTTGGCTCTTGACCCTCTGGAAAGCCTTCCAAACGAGTGCCATTCACCAGAAATGCGTCAGGCCATCCGTCGTTGTCGAGGTCAACGAAAGCCGCGCCGCTTCCGGTGGTCTCAATAATGTATTTCTTACTCTTGTCGCCGCCGTCTTCGGTTTTGGCCGTAAGTCCGGCAGATTCAGCCAAGTCGACGAAGTTAACCTTTGGCGCCAAAACCGTGGCAGACGCTGGCTTTACCTTGGGTGCACCCTGCTGGGCGATCAGGTTTGCGGTGACCATTAAGAAAACAGAAAATGTGCGGAAGCCCATATGCGCTGAATGCGAGTGGTCAACTTTTTCAAGCGAGGCCCGGTAGAGACCGCGTCGAAAAGCGATCGGTTAACATTTTCCCGAATGCTCCTCAACCCCAGTGAAAGAAGGATTTTCCTCCCGCCCTGGCAGCCAGAAAAAATCTTATAAAACCCTCGAAATTGATGCGATCTTTGCATACTATATCGAGGTTGCGAGGAAGACTAGCCTTTTGAGCAAGCGTTTACCGCACATTTCCCGCCCTTCGGAAGGGACCACAAAATGAGCTCGACCAACGACGTTTCCCGCCGGCAATTCATTTCTACCGTAGCCTCAACAGCAGCCATCTCATATATCGCCCGGCCCGTGCTGTCTTTTGGGGCGTTTCAAGGCTCTGACTCGGTTGGCAACCTTCCGTGGAAAGACCAGGGCGTTCTAAATTTAGTCAATTCGCCCTTTGCCAAATTGCATAGCGTGCCGGTACGGGCGGTGACAATCGAAGAGGGCTTCTGGTCGCAACGGCGCAAGACAAATGTGAAGAGCAGCATTCCTTCGATGCGCAAGGAATTGGAAGAGCATGGCCGCATGGACAACTATCGGCGGCTGGTGGGGAAAAGTTCCGAACCGCAGAAGGGTCCTTACTATTCAGACTCGGATATTTACAAGTGGATCGATGCCGTGGGATGGGAGCTGCAATCCGGTGACCGGCCGGAGTTGCGCCGTGTAGCTGATTCCATGATCCGTGAGGTCGTCGCTATCCAGGAGCCCAGCGGGTATCTCAATACCTACTTTGTTGACGACAAAAAGTCGCAGCGCATGGAGCCGCACATTCAGGAAGTGGGCCACGAGCTTTACTGCCTGGGACACATGATTCAGGGAGCCGTCGCGTATTACCGCGCAACAGGCGATTCCACTCTACTCGATGCCGGAGCAAAATTTGTCGACGGATTCGTTATTCCAAATTATGGTCCGGATGCGAACAAGAAGCCGATCATTTCAGGCCATCCTGAAATCGAAATGGCGCTGATCGAACTCTATCGAACCACCGGAAAGCGTCAATACGTTGAACTGGCGGGATACATTCTTCATGGGGATGAGCGGGCGACGATTAAGCCGCGCGCCATTGTTTACATGAATTGCGGGATCCCGTTTACGACCCGAACCAAGCTCGAAGGCCATGCCGTACGTGCAATGTACGCCTGCTGCGGCGCAACCGATTACTATCTCGAAACCGGCGATCCCGCATATTGGAAGGCGCTCAACACTCTTTGGGACGATCTCTCAAAACGGCAGATGTATGTCACCGGCGGCGTGGGTGCGCGGAGTGAAGGGGAGGCTTTCGGTGAGCCTTACGAGCTGCCCAACGCGGAAGCGTATGGCGAAAGCTGCGCCGCCATCGGAAATATGATGTGGAACTGGCGCATGCTGGCCGCCAGCGGAGAAGCACGCTTCACCGATGTGATCGAGCGCGCGCTTTATAACGGCATCAACTCGGGCATGTCGCTGGACGGAATCACGTATTGCTACCGCAATCCCCTGGCGTTCAATGCGTCGGCTGAAGACAAAATTCGCAACCCCTGGTATGACACAACCTGCTGCCCGCCAAATCTGGAGCGCACATTCTCCTCTCTACCCGGATACTTCTACAGCACCAGCAAAGAAGGGATTTATGTTCACTTGTATGACAATTCAACTCTGGATTGGCATCTCGAGGACCAGACTCCCCTGAAAATCGAGCAAAAGACAAAATATCCCTGGGATGGGGATGTACGCCTCGCGGTGTCGGTCGCCGGGGCTAAAGAGTTCACCCTCTATTTGAGAATTCCGGGATGGGCCCGGACCGCGAAGGTGGCGGTGAACGGGAAGAGCGTCAGCGGCGCACAACCTGGGCAGTATTTGCCTATCCGTCGCGAGTGGAAATCTGGGGACAGCGTTACCCTCAGCATGCCGCTCACAACTGAACTGCTTGCCGCGAACCCTAGAGTGGCGGAAAACACTGGACGCGTGGCCATCCAGCGTGGACCCATCGTGTATTGCATGGAGGAGTTAGACCAGGCGAGCGGGACCGAAGCCGCCGACGTCTCCATTGCGCTGGGCGGAAAACAGAAAGACTTCCAAGTGGAACACATACCCGAAATGCTCGACGGAGTCACCGTCCTTCGTCACCCGGCGGCCATCGCCGAGGTTCCGTCAGCCGAGCAAGCGCTTTATGGGCCCGCCAACCCCGCGGCAATGAGGACGCGACCGGGCGAACTGACCCTGATTCCTTACTATGCATGGGCAAATCGCAAGCCCACGCCTATGCAGGTATGGATTCCGGTTCGCAGTTGAGTTCGGCAAGAAAGTGATTTGTTTAACGTTGGAACCGTGGAAATCGTTTGCCAGTTTGTTACTCAGACAACCGATTTAACCCGAGACCGGTACTTTTCGCCAGAGGTCCGGCCAGCCGTTAGGTTTCTTGATTTTCTTGTTCTGTCTCCCAGAAAAGAACTGGGATCCCGTCGACCGGGAGCGCTACCTGACGATAGTTCATCATGGGCGAGGTATAACTTCGCCGACGGCATATTTCCCGCGCCGCTTCATGAACATCCGTAACTTGCTGTAGGCAAATAGGCTTACGACTGTCATCGTGAGGGTCATATCGACATTAGTTTCGCGATTTGTTGAGATATGTCGGTTTAATCTCCTGGTAGCGGGTGAAGCAGCAGTGCTCGATCCTATAAAATCTGCCCGTGGTCCTCTACAGCTGTCAATAATATAAAACCACTAGATTCTCCTTGACAAAATCGCAAGAACTGAGTTATTTTCGCGGCCACTCGTGGGGAAGCGTTTACTCAACTGATTTAGCCCGGGGCGTAGAGCGAATTAGCTGAGACAGCTTATCGGGAGGCGTTACGATGAAATCCTACCGTGTAGTGGGCGCTGTTGTTGTACTTACCCTTTTTTGTCTGACCAGCCTTCTTCAGGCCCAGCGATCTGACCGCGGAATCATAACCGGCATCATCACTGATCCCAGCGGATCTGCCGTCCAAGGCGCGACGGTCAAGGTCCGCAATGAAGGAACCGCCATCGACACCGTTCTTACCACCAACGATGCTGGCGCATATACCACGCCGCCCCTAGTGCTTGGAACTTATTCGGTGATCGTCGATCACGAGGGATTTAAGACCACAGTCAATTCCGGTATCGCGCTGCAGGGCGCAGAAACCATCCGCCAGGACATCTCTCTAAAAGTCGGCTCGGTTAGTGAATCGGTGGAGGTAAAGTCCGAGGCTGATCAACTTAACGTTACCACTCCCGACGTGAGCCACACCGTTGACGAAAAGTATTACAAGGATCTGCCGACTATTACTGCAGCCGACGTGCGTCTTGCGGAGGCTGTGCTTCAGATGCAGCCTGGATACCTGCCGATGAAACCGAATGGCGATCCCATGTTCCGCGGCAGCCAGTTCAACTCGCGCATCAACGGCGGCCAGACCATGGCGACGGAGAACTTTTTCGACGGCGCGGCATTCGGTTACGCCGTCGGCCACCAGCAGAGCCAGGAGAGCGCGCCTCCGATTGAAAGCATCCAGGAAGTCAAGGTCATCACAACTACCTATTCGGCGCAGTATGGCCATACCAGCGGCGGATTCATCGAGTACACATCGAAGGCCGGCACCAACAAGTTGCACGGCACTGCCTATGAATTCTTTGCGAACGATGCGCTAAATGCCCGCGGGTATTTCGACACAGACTGCGATGCATCGGGACATTGCACACCCCGCGCCAAGACGCCGCTACGCAACAATAGCTTCGGATTTACTGCCGGCGGTCCGGTCGTCATTCCGCACGTCTATAACGGACATAACAAGACGTTCTTCTTTACCAACTTTGATTGGACACGTTTGCGCTCTGGCGTTCTGCCAGGATTTGGCAACACGACGCCGACCGATGCATTTAAGGCTGGAGATTTTAGCGCTTGGCCTGACCAGATTTATAACCCCTACAGTACGTCAGCCACAGGAACTCCCACGCGCGATCCGTTCATGTGCGACGGCGCAGGTGCTCCGATTACGCCAAACCTGACTCCGGGACCGGGCTTCGGAACACAAACTGGTGGCACGCCTTGCAATAAGCTTCCGCCTCAACTTATCAGCACGGTGGCATCCAGAGTTGCAGGCCTCATGGTGCATCCTGATAGAGCCGGATTTAACAATAACGTTGCGGGAAATCCGGCGGGCGACCAGACATGGCTTCTGAACGCTCGCACCATAGAGTTTCGTCTCGATCACGCGTTCACACCCAATTTCAGAATGAGCGAGAGTTTTTACTGGGGCCATCGGCCCTCCATTCGCAACTGCGGGGAAGTAGGCGGCTGTACCACCCAATTCAGCGGGGAAACCGAACCGCAGAAGAACACAAATTATTACGGTAACGGCTTTTACCAGCGCATCAGCACCCACCATACGCATACTCAGTTTGACTGGATTATCAAACCTAACCTTCTCAATCACACCACGATTGCGTGGGACCGCTGGTTCATGGGCGGGAACCCGTTGTCAGCGGGTGCCGGATGGCCAGGGATTCTCTGGTCAGGAACGCCGGGCGAATCAAATTCGCTTGGAACCGGAGGGCTTCTCGATCAAACTGCCGGACCGCCACTCTTGGACTTCGCGGGCAACATCCCCTACAACTCGCTTGGCCAGTATGGCTGGGGAAACTTCGGATTTCTCACCAACAATCGCTGGCAGTTCTCGGACGACCTGTCTTGGGTCAAGGGGAAGCACACGATCAAAGTTGGCTTTGAATATCGTTGGCATCAATTTCCATTCTCCGGTTGGGCAACCGGCAATCAAGCTGGAGAATTTCGTTTTGACCGGCGAGAAACGGCCGGCTACGACAACACCGGCAATATCATTCCCAACAGCGGCGAATCCTTCGCATCCTTCTTGCTAGGCCAAGTGGATTCCTCTACCCAGACCATTCCATTTCATCCGATGTTCTATGAAGCCTATACGGCTCCCTGGATCAACGATGAATATAAGGTCACCAACCGCTTAACCTTGACTCTCGGACTTCGTTTCGACTACCAGTTTGCTCGCACCGAAACACAAGACCGGTATTCCAGCTTCGATCCCACTACACCAAATCCTGGCGCCGGCGATTTGCCGGGTGCGATGCTTTTTGCCGGCAAGGGAGCTGGCCGTACGGGAGGACGTACGTTCGAGGAACCTGACCACGATGCGTGGGGACCGCGGCTTGGCTTTGCCTACCGGCTTCAGGACAAAACCGCCATCCGTGGCGGCTATGGCATGTATTACTCGGGTATTTCGTTCGATCAATTTATCGGACAGCCGACCATCGGTTACCAGTCAAACCCAACCGTTCCGAACATATCAAACGGACGCTTTGCAGCGTTTTCGTTGGATCAAGGATTTCCGGCGAATAACCCTGCCTGCGCAAATACAAATTGTGTCAATCTTCCTCCCTTTGTCGATCCGGCGTTTGCCAACAATACCGCACCCATTGCGGTTGCCAAGAATGGCTTGACGCTTCCACGTTACCAAAACTGGTCGCTCACCCTGGAACGTGAGCTCACCAACAACATGGTATTAGACGTTTCCTACATCGCTAACCGGGGGACCCGACTGACGGCAGATTGGCAAAAGATGGGGGTTCTGGCCAATATGAACCCTTCCAGCATCTTGCAGACTTACACTCTTGATCAACTGCAGGGTAGTCCGGCGACACTTCCGTACCCCGGTTTCACCGGAAACCTGGCACAATCCCTTAGGAAGTATCCGCAATACCAAAACATCCTGTGGCGAGATGTGCCGATCGGGAGCAGCATGTACAACGCTCTCGAAGTCGTGCTGGAAAAGCGGTTCTCCCAGGGACTCCAGTTCCGAGTTGCTTACACTTACTCTCGGCTCCATAACGACGGATCGGAAAGCGGACAAGGCGGAGATGCGGGAGCGAACGGAGCTGTCCAAGATCCATCGTGCCCGCACGTGTGCGAATGGGGCCTTAGCCGCGACGACACCCCTCATGTCTTCCTGGTCGCATACACTTGGGAAGTACCAGGAGCCAAGAAATTTAAGGGTCCGGCGGGTTTCCTGCTAGGTGGCTGGAATCTGAGCGGAATTCTGCGTTACGAGAGTGGCCGGCCTCTGAACATCACCATGGACAATCCTCTTGGCGGGCTATTGTTCAACGGCCAAAGAAGGCCAAATCGGGTGAAGGGTGTGAACGCAGTGACGCGGGACAACTTTAATCCCAACGATCCGACTCAACGGTACTTCAACGCTGGTGCGTGGGAAGATCCCGGGGTAGATCCAGACACGAAAAACCCATTGTTCGGCGACGCGCCCCGCCGCGATGGTTCCGTGCGAGCTTTCCCGACATATAATGAAGACTTGAGCGTGTTCAAGGTCTTTCCCTTGAAAGAGCAATTTAACTTGCGGTTTGAGGCGCAATTCGGAAACATCTTCAACCGTACAGACTTTTGCGACCCCAACACTTTCTTTGGTCCATCGAGCTTTGGGACGGTCAACACTCAATGCAACCAACCACGTTCCATTCAGTTTGGCTTGAGGCTCAATTACTAGTAAAAATAAGAAGCAGGCCCCGCTTCCCGCAAATGCGGGGCCTCTGCGGTTTTCGGTGATCGATTGTCGTAACGGGAACAGGAGTGGCCGGTTCGAAAGAGTGTGGGCAATCTTTCTTTTGGTTAGCCTGCTATTCGGCGTTTCAAGCGTTCTACGCGCCGGCTCCCGCGAATCTCTCCAAAAGGCAGCCGAACTGGTACAGCAGGGGCGTCTGCAAGAAGCGGACCAACAGGCCCATCTCGCTCTCAACGATCCAGCTACGCGGGCGGTTGCCTATTCCGTGCTGGGGACCATCCGCTTCCAGCAGAAGCGTCTTGCAGAGAGCGTCAATTTTCTTCAGCAGGCCATTCGGCTGGAGCCCAATCTCCTAGGCGCTCGGCTCAGTCTTGCCGAGGTCTACGCACTCCAGAATAAGCCGGCATTGGCTCTGGACCTTTACCAGAAGGTTTTAGAGGTTGATCCCTCAAACGCCGTCGCGCGCTTCGCCCTAGCCCGTTCAGAGCATGAGAAGGGGCACTATCAGCGGTCACTTGACTTGGCGCGGCCAATACTTCCGGCTCTGACGCAAGCTCCCGATGGGCTGTTACTGCTGGCAGGAGATTATCTCTATACCGGCGACCGCGCCTCCGCAGCGAGCCTGGCAGGCGACTGGATGCGGCTGGCGAATCCTGCCCCAGAGTGGTCCATGAAGTTCGCGCTGCTGCTGGCCAAAGGAGGCGTGGTCCCGGAAGCAATCGAGATACTCGAACACGCGCGGCAAGCGGGTCACACCTCCTACGAATTGGCATTCAACCTCGCCGGGACATATCTGCTGAACAAAGACACGGCGCGGGCGCTTGAAAACTATGATTTGGCTTTAACCCTGCGTGGTGACTCGGTTCCGGCGCTGCGCCAGGCAGCCGAGATATCGGAACAAAATGGGGAACTTGAACGCTCTCTGTCTTATTGGATACGGCTCAAAAAGATCAATCCAAACGATCCGGACACCCTGCTCGGTTTTGGGCGTGTCTGCTTGAAGATGGATCTTCTGGATGACGCGGTTCCGGCCCTGACTCAAGCGTCAAATTTGCGGAAGGACCCGACCGCTCGATATACGCTGGCCGCAGCGAAAGTGGGAAAGCGGCAGTTTCAGGAAGCGCAAAGCTTGTTCGAGGAATTGTTAAAGGCAAATCAGGCTGATCCGCAGCTGCACTATGCATTGGGCTCGGTTTTCTATTTGGAAGGAAACCTGAATGACGCGGCGACCCATCTCCGCGAAAGCATTCGCTTACAGCCTGACCAACTCGATCCCTACTATTACCTCGCATTGGTAAGGCGTGATCAGGGAAACGAGCCTGAGGCGCTGCGCACCCTCGAGGATGTGCTCAAGCGTTACCCGGACCACGGCCCTTCCAACGAAGCTCTGGGCGGCCTGCTCATGAGCGCGCACCGTTATCCGGAAGCGGAGGCCAGCCTCGAAAAGGCGATTCGGTTGAATCCGAAATCGGTAAAGGCCAACTATCAGCTTGGTTTATTGCTGGCGCGCATGGGGAAAAAAGACGAAGCTGATAAACAACTGGAAGTCGCGAAATCATTGCGCAAAGAAGATGAGGAAAGCTCGCGACTGCAACTTCGACTTTTGGATCCCGCTCGATGATCCTCTCTATGAATTGTCTCCGGCGTTGGGCGCTATTCGCTGTTTGCCTGGGCGGAAATGCAATCGCCCAGCAGCAGAATGCGAAAGCTCCCTCGCTTGCGCAATTGCAAGCGGCGGTCAAGCGCGAGCCCGCGGATCCCAAACTGCACGTCGCGCTGGGCTTGTCCTACTGGGACAAGAACGACTTTGCCCACGCCTACGAGTCATTTCAGCAAGCCGTCAGGGTTGGGCCAAAATCGGCCGAAGCGCACAACTGGCTGGGAGTGGCTATCCTCGAAAAGGCGGATCTGCCCGGCGCAATTTCAGAGTTTCGAAAAGCGGTTTTGCTCGACTCGAAGTATGCCCGAGCCTATACCAACCTGGGTTCAGCGCTCGCCAAAAGCGGCGAACTCGCCGAAGCGGTCGAAGTGTTTCAAAAAGCTTTGGCGCTGGAGCCAAACAATCTTGCGGGGCATATGAACCTAGGAGTTGCTCTGCGCGAGAAAGGTGACGCTGAGGGCGCTCTGGTACATCTGCGAAAAGTTGCGGCCGCCGATTCCACCAATCCTGGAGTTCAGTACGAATTGGGGCAGACGCTGCGCCAGAGTGGCGATCTTGCCGGGGCTGTAACCGCCTTTCACTCTGCGCTGCGAATCAACCCGGAACTGCGGGAAGCTTATTACGGCCTCGGATTGGTCCTGAAACAACAGGGCATGCTTGCGAACAAACCGCGTCCGGCTTCGCAGAGCACGGCAGAAGATCTGTACAAGCAAGGACAGGAAGCCGCAGCGCGCGGCGATCTGGACACCGCACGCGAAAAGCTAACCGAGGCGGTTGGGGTTGATGACACTAACATGCAGGCTCACAACCTGCTCGGTTTTGTGCTGGGACAGCAAGGGGATATGACCTCCGCTCTGGTTCACCTGGAGAGGGCCGTTGCACTTCAACCGGACTCCGCCGAAGCTCACTACAATCTCGGCGTTGCCCTTTGGTATAGCGCCTCGAAGGAGAAGGCAGTCTCCGAGTTGCGGGAGAGCGTGCGGCTCGATCCGGCAGCGGGCGCCAGCTATGCGTTCTTGGGCACCTCCTTACGGGAAACTGGTGAACTGGACGAAGCCCAGAAGAATCTGCAGTGTGCAATTGCACTGCTGCCGCCCATCGCGGCTACCTACGTCGATCTCGGAATTGTTTTTCTCCGCAAGGGCGATCTGGATAAGGCGCTGGGCCAGATCGAAGCCGGCCTCAATGCTTCCTCGGCTTCCCTTCCCGCACCGGATTGGGACAATGCGATAGCCGGACTTCGCGAGTTGCTGGCCAAGGATTCCAAGCGGGCGGACGCGCATAACGTTCTCGGCCTGCTGCTTGGGCGCAAAGGCTCGCCCAGCAGCGAGGTAGTCGCCGAATTCCGCGAAGCAGTGCGTCTGCGGGCGGATTTCGCCGAAGCCTACGACAACCTTGGGCTGGTGCTGACCCAATCCGGCAACGACCCAGAGGCCATCGCGGCGTTTCGGGAGGCAGTCCGCATCCGGCCTGATTACGCAGATGCTCACGCCAACCTAGGTGCCGTGCTTACGCCTACTGATAGCGAAGAAGCGATTCGTGAACTTGAGAAGGCAATCGCGCTGGCGCCAGATTTGGTCAAAGCACAGTTCAATCTGGCCGAGGCCTACGGGGCGAATCCAAAGCACGGTGCGGCAAAGCAGATTGAACTGTTACGTAAAGTAATCGCCGCCGCACCAACATTTGCTCGAGGGCACCAGGCCTTAGGGAAGGCCCTTCTTCAGGACGGAAAAATGACCGAAGCGATTGTCGAACTGCAGGAGGCGGTGCGTCTGGATCCGCAAAGCGGCGAATCCCATTACCAACTGGGACTGGCGCTGGCCCGCGCCGGGCGCAAGGATGAGGGCACGACAGAAGTCCAGAAAGGGCGCGAACTTTCCGCCGCCGACGATCGCAATCAAAACGCGAACCTCGACATCAATGAAGGCCGGACCGCCCTCGGCCAGGGTGAACTGGAACAGGCGGCGGCAAAGTTTCAGCACGCAATCAAACTTCAACCGGATTCCTCCGATGCCCAGCGCTATTTGGGTGTAGTGCTAGAAAAGCAAGGAGACGCGCGGGGTGCGTCGGACGCATATCGCAAAGCGCTGGAACTGAACCAGAGTGACGTTTCCGCCAGGCAGCACCTCGAAATGTTGACCAAGGGCGCGCCGGTGGATGATCCCGAACGAGTCACGGAATTCGAAGGCTACATAAAGGAGAGCCGTTTTAAAGAAGTCGAACCCCTGCTGGCGACCTACGTTGAGCAGCGTCCGAAATCCTCGTGGGGTTGGTACGCTTTAGGCTACAGCCGCTTCGCCCAACAAAAGATCAGTACATCTATTCAGGCGCTGGCGACTTCTCTCCAACTGGACGTGAAGAACGCCGAGGCGCATAAGATCCTCGGCCGCGACCTGATGGTAATCGGCCGGTTTGATGCCGCGCAGATTGAGTTTGAACAAGGGATCAAGTACAGCCCGGAGTCGGCGGAGATGCATTACAACCTGGGCAAACTATTTTCGATGCAGGACAATTGGGCTCCGGCGCGAAAGCAATTCGAAGAGGCGAAGCAGATCGACCCCAACTACGTGGAGAATCTGGACGCGCTTGGAATGGCGCTCGAGGCCCTGGGAAATGATGCTGCCGCTGTAGAGAACTATCAAAAAGCAATCGCACTCACCGAGGCGCAAAACGGCAGCTTCGCTTCCGCCCATATAAACATGAGCGCCTACTACAACCGGACGGGCAGTCCTGAAAAAGCCTTGGCCTTCGCTCAAAAGGCACTCGAACTGGATCCCAAATCCGATCGCGCCTGGTTCCAAAAGGCCAAGGCTGACGAGGGCCAGGGACGATTGAACGACGCGGTAGACTCCTTGAATCGCGCTATCAGTTTCAATCCTCGAGCGTCTTCTTATTATTATGTCCTCTCTGGTTTTTATCGCCGGCTGGGGAAAAAGGAAGAGAGCCAAAAGGCGCTGGAGGCCTTCATGCGCCTGGATCAGGAAACCAAAGAACTCGATAAGATGCGGCGAACCCCGGAGAACCCGCCAGCAGCTACCGTTCCCAGAGGGCAGCATGACTAGCGGCCCCCGCCGCCCTCAATCTCGTCGCGAATTTCTGCACTTGTTGGGCCGAACCGGAACACTGCTTTCTATTGGCTCGGGAGCCCAGCGTTTGTTCGCGGGTGATTCGACCGGTCCGGTTATCTTCGCCGACATTACGGCGCGGGCTGGCATGTCGGGCGCAATCAATATTTCGGGGAGCGCCAATAACAAACAGTTCCTGCTGGAGGAGATGGGCGGTGGCGTCGCGCTCTTTGATTATGACAACGACGGCTGGCTCGACATTTTCCTTGTGAACGGAACTAGCTTTGACCCCGCGGTTCGGGACAGAAACCCAACCAGTTTCTTATTTCACAATAACCGCGATGGCACCTTCACGGATGTTACCGTCAAAGCCGGCCTTACCCGCTCGGGCTGGGGACAAGGTTGTTGCGTCGGCGATTACGACAACGACGGCTTCGATGATTTATTCGTCTCCTATTTTGGCCGCAACGTTCTCTACCACAACAATGGAGATGGCACTTTCACCGATGTGTCAGAGAAGGCCGGCGTGGGCGGTTCTGGCCGATGGGGCGCCGGTTGCTGCTTTCTCGATTACGACCGCGATGGCTATCTCGATCTCTTTGTAGCCAATTACGTTAATTTCGACCTGGAGAAAGCGCCGCGGCCGGGGCAAGCCGTCTATTGCAATTACAACGACATTCCGGTTCCTTGCGGACCGCAGGGCTTCGCTGGGGGAACCAACATGCTGTACCGCAACCGGGGTGATGGCACATTTGTTGACGTCTCCGAAGAATCGGGTATCGCTAATCCGCGAGGACCTTCTTCGATGGTCTTCGTGGGGCGTAATTGGCGCGCCACTGGTTCCTACGGCATGGGCGCTGTAGCCGCCGACTTTGACAACGATGGCTGGTCGGATATTTATGTTGCTTGCGATAGCGCGCCTAGCCTTCTTTATCGCAACAACCATGATCGGACGTTCCGGGAAGTCGCGGTTCCGGCTGGGTGTGCTCTCGACGAAAATGGAGTCGCCCTATCGGGGATGGGTGCCGCGGTAGCCGACTATGATGGCGACGGATGGCTCGACATTGTGCGGACTAATTTCTCCGAGCAGGTGACCACGCTTTACCGTAACTTTGGCAACGGCATGTTTGAGGACTCTGGTATCAGGGCAGGCCTCGGAGTCAACCGAAAGTATCTTGGCTTCGGCGTGGGGTTCTTTGATTTTGACAATGACGGATGGAAAGATCTCTTCCTGGCGAACGGTCACGTTTACGCTCAGATTGCCAGCCGGAAGCTGCATGTCTCCTACCGGGAGCCGAAAGTCCTATATCGCAATTTGGGGACCGGGCGCTTCGAAGATGTGTCCGCCAAGGCGGGGCCTGCCATTGGCGCCGAGAACGTCGCACGTGGGTGTGCCTTCGGAGATTTCGACAATGACGGCGATGTAGATGTGATAATCAACAACCTGGATGGTCCTCCTACGCTGCTGCGCAACGATGGCGGGAACAAGAATAATTCGATCATGATCAAGTGCATCGGCACACGTTCCAATCGTTCTGCCATCGGGACGCGGGTGAAAGTCACCACTCGCGAAAGGCGACAGATCGATGAGGTGATGAGCGGTTCAAGTTACTATTCACAAAATGACTTCCGCCTGCATTTCGGACTCGGTCGCGCTACCCAGGCAGACAGCATCGAACTAACATGGCCTTCTGGTCTTAAGGAAAGCTTTCGCGACCTGCCGGCTAATCACCTCTTCATCCTGCAAGAAACTAGGGGAATCCTCGAAACCAGGAAATTTCGGTAAGAGCGAACATGGGGAAAGGACGACAGGTGGGAGGGCGGATTCTCGCAATCTGGCTTTTATTGAGTCTGATGGGTGCTGCACCGCCTCCCAGCGTGCAGTTCACCGATGTCACGTCCGCTGTCCACCTCGATTTCAAGCATGAGAGTTCCGCAACTTCGAACAAATATCTGATCGAGACCATGGGGGGTGGCGTCGCACTGCTTGACTACGACAATGACGGCCGCCTTGACATCTTCTTCACCAATGGCGCTAAGGTCGACGATCCAATGCCGGACGGAAAGGCTGCCGATAAATCAGACTCCAAGTTTTGGAACCGGCTCTATCACCAGAATCCCGATGGAACGTTCACCGACGTTACGGAAAAGGCGGGTTTAACCGGAATACCCCAGAACCACTACGACATGGGCGTTGCAGTTGGAGACTATGACAATGACGGCTTCGAAGATATCTACATAACCGGATTCGGCGGCAACACGCTCTACCACAACAATGGGAATGGCACTTTCACCGATGTCACGAAAGCCGCCGGAGTGACAAGCGGTGAATGGAGCGCCAGCGCTGGGTTTTTCGACTACGACAACGATGGCAAGCTCGATTTGTTTGTTACCCGCTATATCGATTGGACCTACAAGACCAACCGCTACTGCGGAGAACGAAAGCCCGGGTACCGAGCCTACTGCCACCCAGACAACTACGACGGCGTGACCGACATTCTCTATCACAACAATGGAGATGGTACTTTCACAGACGTCTCGAAGAAGGCCGGTGTCGCCAATCCGAATGGCAAAGGACTGGGAGTCTCTTTCGCGGACTACGACGGCGATGGTTTCACCGACATCTTCGTAGCCAACGATTCGGTTCAGTGTTTCCTCTATCACAACAACGGAAACGGCACATTCAGCGAAGTTGGGCTGCTGGCAGGCGTGGGTTTCAACGAGGATGGCAAGACCTTCGCGGGCATGGGCGCGGATTTCACAGACTTTAATAATGACGGCTTTCCCGACATCGTGGTCACAGACCTTTCCAACGAGCGCTACATGCTCTTTCGCAATAACGGCGACGGCACCTTTCGGGACGCCACCAACGTCTCGGGCGTAGGTGCTGCAACGATAGCCTTTTCAGGATGGAGCACTCACCTGTTCGACTACGACAACGATGGATGGAAGGACCTCTTCGTGGCGCAGGCGCACGTGATGGATACGATCCAGCAGACCTCTCCTAATTTGACCTACATGCAACCGCCGCTTCTGTTGCGGAACGAGTCGGGACACTTCACCCGGGTGATTGCAGGCGACGCCTTTCAGAAGGATTGGGCCGGCCGCGGCGCGGCATTTGGGGATATCGACAACGACGGAGACATCGACGTAGTCGTGAGCAACCTTGGACAGAATGCCTACATGTTGCGCAATGACGGCGGAAACCGTCAAAACTGGATTGGCATTGAGACCGTGGGCAAAAAATCAAACCGTGATGGAATCGGCTCGCGCGTGAAGGTTGTATCGGCCTCCGGGACGGCCCAATATTTTACGGTGAACACGGCGATTGGATATCTCTCTGCCAGCGACAAGCGGCTGATAGTTGGGCTGGGCCCGGACTCTGCGGCGAAGTTGGTGGAGATTCGCTGGCCTTCCGGGGTTGTCCAGAAATTCGAAAACGTCAAGTCCGGGGAAAAGTTGAAAGCGATCGAACCGGCGGAATAACCTCAAGACTTCATTGCGGCGCCAGGTCAGCAATCTGAACATCGTAGGGCTGCAGGATATTTCCAGTCGCGTGATCAACTGCCGCCAGCGCTATCTGGTAATTAATTCTTGCTCGTAATAGATCCGACTCAGCGAGCGCAAGCTTCGCCTGCGCGTCGAGTGTGAAGAAGATTGGCTGCGCCCCAAGCTCATATTTACGCTGCTCCGCCGCAAGCGTCTTTTGGGCCAGATCAAGCGCAGTTTTTCCGGCAGCCAAGGTAAGGCTGGCCTGTTCCAGTTGATGAACCGCGTTGGTGATGTCTAGTGTCACCTGCTCACGAATCTGCTGGCTCGAATAAAGGTCGCGGTGACGCGATACCAGTGCATTTCCCATGTCAGCCTGAGCGTCGCGATTCTTGATGGGAAAGTCCAGAGTCAGGCGAGCCGCATAGGCAGGATAGGAAAAGTTAAAGAGCTGCTCGAAGGACGACCCAAAGCCCCCTCGTGAAATCAGTGCGCCAGTGTCTATGTCAAACTGATTCCCTCCCAACCCGTTACTTATATATAGCCCGCCGAGTGATAGGTCGGGCTTCATCTTGTTCCGTGCCAACCGAATGCTGGTTTCGTCGTTCTCCAAAGCATAACGTGCCGCCTCAAGTTCCGGTCGCTGGGCGAGCGCCTGTTGCAATGCGGTCCCCGCATCAATGTTCCGCAATTCATTATCGCTTCCGGGCTGTTCGGTGAGGTCCAAGTCGAGCGCCTGAAAATAGGGATCCTGAAAGGCGCCAATGGTAAAGCGAAGCGCATCCTCCGCCTGCTTTGCCGTGTATTCAGCCTGGATCATTTGCACCCGGCGCGAAGCTACTTCGGACTCTGAGCGGTAAATATCCAAAGGAGGAAGTGCTCCAAGCTCAAGCGCACGTTTGTCGCGTTGATAGGTCACATCTGCCGCCTCAAGCGATTTTCGCTGTACTTCCACATCACCACGGGCTTCCACCACCTGCCAATACTGGCTTACGGCCTGAAAAATTGCGTTGCTCACTTGTACTTTGAAACCCGCTCGGGACATCTGGACCGTCCGGCGGGCAATCATGATTGGGGCCAGGTTGACGAACCTTCCCCGGTTGCGAAGCAACGGCTGCACAACACGAAGAGTAAGCGCCGAATTAACGTAGGGATTGAAGAAGAAAAACGCATTGTTGCTGGACGATTTAATGGCATTCACGCCCACCAGGATTTGGGTTCCCGGCGAAAATGTCTGGTTGTAGTCAACTTCTCCCTGTTGCGTCAGGGTCTTTGCCACAAAGTTGGGGTCCGAAACTACCCCTTGCAGTTCGCTAAAGCCCTGGGAGGCAGAACGGTTGATATCGAGAAAAGCGGTGAACTTCGGATCGAAAACCGCATGCGTGCGCAGTAGCGCGAACTTATCCGCTTCTATATCCGATTCCTGCACGTGCACCAAACTATTGTTCTCTAGTGTGAGCAGGATTGCATCGTGCAGGCTAAGCCGAAGCTTTCCATCTGCAACATAGTCCTTAAGGTGCTGTGGCCCTGGCAGTTTGTTGGATAACACCTGGGCAGTTGCCAGCCCGCTGTAGGTCTCGTGGTTTTGCGCGTACATCGGAAGCGCCATTAGCCCAGGCAATAACCAACACATCGCAATCCGAACCAGTTTCATGCCAACCTCCGGGAGGTATTTATTCGTAACGAATTGCTTCCACGGGATCGAGCCCTGCCGCCTTGACGGCCGGATAAATTCCGAAGATCAAGCCGACACTTATGGAGACGATCGACGCCAGCAGAATCGAACTCACGGTGACAATCGTCGACCACCCTGCCAGCCAGGCGATCATGCGCGACATGAGGAAGCCAAAGAGAATCCCGAAAGTGCCGCCCACAAAGGAGATCATGGTGGCCTCAATCACGAACTGACGAACGATGTCAGACCTTCGTGCTCCGACGGCCCGGCGCACCCCAATCTCGCGGGTTCGCTCCAGAATGCTGGCCAGCATGATGTTCATAATGCCGATGCCTCCTACCAGCAGCGAGATCGACGCTATGGCGACCATGACAATGGTGAACAGCCGCTCGGTTCGGCGTTGTTCGGCAAGAAGCTCGGCGGGAACAATAACGCTGTAATCACTGGCGCCGTGGTGGGAAGAGTCCAAAATGGCGCGTACGATTTGGGCCACTCCAGACATGTCTGCGCGGTCGCGCAAGTTCAGATAAATTCCGTCGATCTCGTCACGAAATTGGCTGTAACTATTTTCAAGGCGCAGGATGGCTGCATTGAGCGGCACATAGATGATGTTGTTGAGGTCCTGCGGCGCGACGCCTGCAATTTCGGTTTGGGAGCTTAGCTGAGCGCCCACAACCCCGATTACCCGAAACCATTCCTCGTCGACTTTGACGTACTGCTCGATGGGGTTTGCGCCGCCGAACAGATTGGCTTTCGCGCCGGCTCCTAGCACGCACAGGGATGCACCCTGACTCTCTTCACCAGGGGTGAAAAACCGTCCCTGCAAAATCTGGAGGCCGGCAATCTGGGTGTAGATGGGTTTCACACCGTAGACGACGGGTATATCCTGCTGTGACTTCGGAATCGTCTTGGTGGGAGTGAAACGTTTTCGCGGAGTTGCGGCCGCAATGTCATCGATGTCGGCTCGCATGACCCGGTAGTCCTGCAAACTGAGGCCAGGCGAGATCTTGCGGATCTTTTGATTAGCTTGCCACTCCGTGGTTTCCTTGGCTTCGATAATGAGGTTGTGCACTCCCATTTGCTCGATCAAAGCCATTACTTTTTGCCGTGCGCCGGCACCAATCGACAACATCGAGACGACTGCCGCCACACCAAAAATCATGCCGAGCATAGTCAGCAGCGTTCGCAGCCGATGTAGGAGAAGATTTTGAAATCCAAGATGGAGGTCAGGAAGCCACAACTGGAATCCGGAAAACGCTCGACTCCGCAAGTTGGAAACCGCCACGGACATCAGGGTTTCCCTCCGAGACTTGAGCTTTCCCCCACACTGTCGGTTTTTCGGGGAGCAGTCGGGTCGAGCAGGGCCACCCGATCTCCGGCTTCCAGTCCTTCGATAGCAGCATGGCTTTCGTTCTCGCACAGCACTTTGGTCTCCCGCTGGTCGAAGCCCGTAGCTTTTTTTACATAGACCACCCGCTTGCCGTCCTTCATCAGCAATGCCTGACTTGGAAGGGTGAGGACGTTGGTTTTCTCATCCCCGATGATGACGATTTGGGCGGTGAGACCGGGGCGCAAAGTCGGATCTTCGTCGAGGAGTTGAACGGCAATATCGAATCGTCCACCGGAGCCGACCTCCCAGAACTGTGTTACCGACATGCCGCCCACAGTCTTTAGCGCACCATGGAAAGTTCGGCCAGGATAGGAGACGAACTCAACTTCGACTGGCTGTCCAACTCGAATATTGGTGCGGTCGCGCTCGCCTATCTTCCCCACCACTTCCATCTTGTGCGGATCAATTACCTGCGCCACCGGACTGCCCGGCTCCACCTTGTCACCGGCCCGGTAGTCAGGCAGGGTCATACCATCAAAAAATATTTCGCTCCCGCCGCGGTTTTTCTCGATGGATATCAATCCGTCCATTGGGGCGGTGACCCGCATCTTCTCAATATTGTCGGTAGCGGTATCCATGGCCAGCTTTGCTTTGTGCCTCTTCTCCTTTGCTAGCAGAATTGACGCTTGCCCGGACGCGGTGTGAGACTCGATATCCTTTTCCAATTTTGCCAAAGCGCCTTTGGCCTGATCGAGGGCAAGTTGATTCTTTTTGCCCTCGATGGCGCTTACGAGTTCATTTTTCTGGACGTCCAATTCTGCGCGGCGCACCGCAAACCGGGCTTTCAATAGCGCCACTTTGTCTTGCGCACTTTGAACCGCTGCATCGGCATCGGCTTTATTGATCTCGTGGTCCGCTTGCTCCAACTCGGAGTGGCTTTGTTCCAATTTGTAGCGCTGCTCGGCAGGATCGAACTCGAAAACCACGTCCCCCTTCTTCACTGCGGAACCAGCATGTAGCAGCATATTGAGCTGCAGTGCACCTCCGGCTACCGGCGGTGCGGTAAGCACCATAGTGTTCGTCGCGTGCAGTTCACCGTCGGTGGTTACCTTGAGTTCCAGATCTCCCTTTCGCACTTCGGCGATAGGAACCTCACCATCGGTGGTTTGCGGGTTGTGCCCGGACGCCATAACGGCAATCACAGCGGCCAGCACGATAACGATTCCCGCGGCGATCACAAGTGTCCGCTTCATTTACGGTTGACCGCCTCCGGGTGATGGATCCTTCAACGCGACGCGTTCTTCTGCTTTCAATCCCTTCACTACCAGAACCCGGTCTCCGCTTCGGCGGCCGATTTCGATGGTTCGCTCCTGGAACTTCGAACCATCCCAGACGTAGGCCACCGTTTGCCCGGATTTTTGAAACGACGCCTGGGCCGGAAGGGTGATTGCATTTGGAATGCGGTCTACCACCACGGTCAGCTTAGCAGTCATTCCAGGCTTCAATCTGGTGTCGGTCTGATCAAGTGTGATTCGGAGATCAAAGTTGCGGGGAAAGGGCCATCCCCCGCTAAAATCTGAAGTGGCAATGGTGCTTATATTCTCTATCTTGCCGCTGAACTGGCGATCGGCGATAGCATCCATATGTATCGACACTCCCTGTTGCAAGGCCAGCCTTCCACGTTCCGTTTCCTCCACACGCGCGGAAACCTTTAACGTTGAAACATCGGGCAATTCTGCAATGGGAGCTCCTGCCCAGGTGCGGTCGCCGGGCTTGAATGCTGATTCGCCCTCGGGGCGCCAGGTACGGATGAGGCTGACCATTCCTGTTATTGGAGCAACCAGAGCCATCCTAGTTAAGGCGCGCTCGGTACGCTGCACGTCATAAGCGGCTTTGTGGCTGGCATCGATCTTGCTTTGGATGGTCGCCTTGCTTGCGGTCCGGTCGGAGGCCAGTTTCTGTTCAGCCTCGTGGAGCTTCTGTTCAGCATCGGATACTTTGAGCTGGGCTTCGGCGCCCTCGATCCTGGAGACGATTTCCTTCTTGCTGGCATCTAGCTTGGCAACCTCAACGTCGTAGCGAGCTTTTATGACGGCGGTTGAGTCTTCCTCTTCTGTCAAGCGTGACTGCGCCCGGGCCTGATCGATTTCGGCCTCGGCGGATTTGTATCCTGAACGAAATTCCGCCAGTTCCTGCTGCGGTTTGGTCTTATCAAACTCGACAATCGCGTCGCCTTTCTTTACCTGGGCACCGTCGGCGGCAATTTTCAGAATTTGCAATTCTCCGGCTTCGGCGGGCGCATTGATTCCGATGGATTTGAGCGCCTTGATTTCTCCACGGAACTCAACTGAATCAACGAATTCTCCACGCTGAATGATGAGCGTGGGGACCGAAGGAGAATGCCCAATCAGCCGGACGGCCCCCAGCACCACGCCGCTAGTCACCAGCACGACAATCACCACGGCTGCTTTGCGTTGACTCCAAAGACGGTGGAGACGATCGATCATGGCTAGCCACCTCCCTGCTTGTCTTCCGACAGCTCCACGTCCACTGCAGCAGAAAGGTCGGGCATCAGCTTGGCATCGTGGCCGGAAACCGAAAAAACAACGGGAAAGAAACGCAGTTTGGAAGAGAAGTCCCCACTGCGGGCGATTGGCGCCATCTCGTCCAGCTTTCCAGAAAACACCAGTTCTGGGTAGGCATCCAGATGGATTTGTGCGCGTTGACCAACGTGCAAGTGGATAAAGTCTTGCTGGTTAGCAGAAACGCTGACCTCCATCAACGAGGGATCGACGACCTGCATAAAAGCCATTCCAGGGCGCAGTTGGTCGCCCTCCTGAACTTCGCCCATACGGCCCTGTTTCCAGATCGTGTTAAGTACCGCCACCCCATCAAGTGGTGACCGGATTTGCAGAAGGTCAGCATCGGCTCGGGCGTGCTCCATAATTTGGCGGGTGCGGTCGCGTTGAATTTCCAAAATTCGGATTGCTGCCTGTGCAGCCTTTCGCTTCAGGTCAAAAGTTTCGCGGAGCTGCTGGAGGGTAGCCTTGGCCTCCTCCAGCGTCTCGCGCGCCTTTTCGGCATCGATTCGAGAGAGCACCTCCAGCTTCTGCATCTCGAGTTCGGCTTTACTTAATCCGCTTTCCGCTTCCCTGATTTCGGTCTCATCTTTGGCGCGGGCCGTACTCTCCTTGGACTGTTCCTGTATTACCTGGTTCTGAAATTTGGTGTAATCAGCTTGCCTGTCAATAAACTCGCGCATCTGTGACTGCCGGTCGAACTCCACCAGCAGGTCGCCTTTCTTCACCTGACTGCCCGAAGGAACCAATTGAGTTATGGTTAGCGTGGCCACGAATTGGCCGGATAAGGTGGGGGCGAGAATGCCGCGCATCCGCACCGCTTGAGTAGTGCCTTTGAGGCGCAGCGTTCGAGATGGGGTTGCGTTAGAGCGAGGCAATAATGGAATACGAGCCGAGGGTGATCGACGCAAGAATGGAAAGCTGATAGCTCCGAAAAGTAACAGACCCGCGAGCGCTAACGCGACCCACAGTTTCGTCCGGTTTTTATCAGGAGGGGGTTGGCATGAGATATCATCTTTCTGGCGGGAAATGGCGGGTTGAACCTCTAGTTCGCTAGTCGGCGGATTCATGAAAAGCAGGTCTGTTGCAAGCGTCTCCCTGCGGCGAAGGCCGCCTTGTGGTTCGCCTTTTCTGGCGTTGTCAATCCTGCCAACGCCATCCTAGTCAGTCGGACTAATATGGTTGTTACTCGGAACGCAATTCCCAACCAATCTTGCACGCAAAGTTTGCAAATTTCAATCTTCCCAACATAACCGGGTTTGATCCCGAGTACTCCCATTTGGTTACTTTGTGAATAGGTTTCCGCCTCAACGCGGTCGCAAGTGTTCTTAGCTACAGAATTGATTCCCACGCGCGGCGGCCTCCTGCCCTCATTACTAGCCCCTAAGAATCACATAGATGCTGGCATTGTTGAATTTATACCGGTAATTACGGGGTAATTTTCCAGGAGAGAATATAACAAGCCTCAGTTGGTGAGTCGGATCGAGGTTTGTCCGGATCTGGGGGTGCCACTGGCAACAGACGCAACTCCTACCTTACCGAGTGGGGTAGCCCTTAGTGCCGAAGCGCCTCGGCAACTGGCTTCCCTGCCTTGGGCACGTTGGCGTGGTAGTCCTGGCCAAGAAATCCCGCCAATGTAGCAGCAATCTGGCTCTGGGTTACGGCCGGAGTCTGTGAGCGTGCTCCAAGGGAAGGTGTGTCGGGCCCCAAGAAGGCCATCCAGATGTATTTGGAGTTAGGTACTTCAGTGCCGTGGTCCGTCCACTTGGCCCCATCCCCGCGGCCATGGTCGGGAGAAAAGATCAGAGTGGTCTTATCCTTGTACTCGGGCATCGATTGCACAGTTTCCCACAACACGCGTATGTACTGGTCGACGCGGTGTGCGGCAGTCAGGTAATTGACATAGTCCCCGCCATGGGCCCACTCGTCGGTTTCACCCAGCGAAAGGTATAGAACTCGCGGTTTGCGCTCTTTCAGAAATTCCAGTGCCGTATAAAAAGGAACTACGTCAAAGGGTTCCTCGTCCCAGACCTGCGGCGTTTCGAGTTTCATACGATTGAGTAGATCAACTCGCGGATTACCGGGCAAGGTTGTCAGCGGATCCAGCCCCGCCACCACCGGGACGCCGGAACGGTCGGCGTTGATAATCGCGGAGATCCTAGCCCATGCACCAAATCCGGCAATCTTTCCCAGAAACTCAGACTTCTTGCTTAGCCATTCCAGGACGGTGACATTCGGATTCGGAAAGTTGTCATTGCTGTTCACACGCGGATCAGGAAATCCACATAGAGTCTCGCTGTAGCCGGGGTACGAAAAGAAGAATGAGTTGGTAACGTACGCGTCGGACCCCTTGTCGCGATTACCGTAAATTTGTCCTTGCTTGGCAACCGTACCCCACAGGAACGGCATGAGGACTTCACGCCGTGCCTCGAGAGTTTCCCGCCAATAGGTCTTCTTGAAGGCGGCTCCGTCTTTCACCTTGAAGGCCTTCGTCATCAGCGAAGCTTCCGCGCCACGAAATACTTCCTGCCAGCGCAATCCGTCAGTCATGACCATGATCACATTTTGGGTCACGCGTTGGTTTGCAGTTTGCGCCGAAGAAGCCAGGGCGCAGAAGAACAACACCAATAGAACAGAGCTGCGATAAGGAGTCCTGATCATTAGTTCTCCGCGATCATTTCATCTATCCGCGTAGCACAACAAAACTTACTTTCTTTATTTTCCTTCCAACCTGAAGAGTGACTTGACCGCTGGCGGGGATGGATGTTGTCGGATCGCTTACAACTTCGCCGTTAACCCTTACCGACTTCTGCTTCAGCTTGCGGACGGCATCGCTACCCGACTCGGCCAGCTTTGCCTTCACCAGAAGTTTGTCCAGCTTGATGGAGCCCGCTGCTTCCACTTCCACTTCTTCCACCTCGTCTGGCACACCACCCTTTTGGAATTGTTTGGCCCAGTCTTCGGCGGCTTTGGCGGCGGCTTCGGCGGAATGAAAGTCGCTAATAACGCGACGGGCCAGATCCTTTTTCGACTCCATAGGATGGCTTTCCAGCTTCAGCTTCTCAATTTCAGCCACCTGCACATCGGTCAGCAGTTCGTAGTAGCGCCACATCATCTCATCGGAAATCGACATCAGTTTTCCGTACATTTCGAGTGGCGCTTCCTGAATACCGATTGCATTGCCCAGGGACTTCGACATTTTCTGCACGCCGTCAAGGCCTTCGATGATCGGAGTGGTCAAGACCACCTGCGACTCCTGTCCGAATGACCGTTGCAGTTCACGGCCCATTAGCAAATTGAACTTCTGGTCGGTGCCGCCAAGTTCAACATCCGCCTTTAACGCAACCGAGTCGTATCCCTGCGCCAACGGATACAGCAGTTCGTGCATGGCGATCGGCTTCTCTTCCTGAAAGCGCTTGTGGAAATCTTCCCGTTCCAGCATCTGTGACACCGTAAATTTCGCAGCCAAGCGAATCCAGTCTGCCGACTTCATTTTGTCGAACCACTCGCTGTTGAAACGAACCTCGGTGGTTTTCGAAGACAAAATCTTGTAGACCTGCGCCATATAGGTCTTGGCGTTACGCATGATTTCCTCGGGGCTAAGCGGAGGACGAGTCGCCGAGCGTCCGCTGGGATCGCCAATCATGCCGGTGAAATCACCGACGAGGAAAATGACGGTGTGGCCCAGGTCCTGAAAATGCTTCAGCTTGCGCAACAGCACGGTGTGACCGAGATGGAGATCGGGCGCCGTGGGATCGAATCCTGCCTTAACCCGCAAGGGCGTGCCAGAGGCAAGCGACTTCTCCAGTTTGGCGCGCAACTCGGCCTCGCGAATGATTTCCGCCGAGCCCTTCTTGATGTAAGTAAGTTGTTCCTCTACCGGAGCGAAATTAGCCATGAGGGAAGATTATAGAGAAAATCCAGCGCCTTCACTCTCCTCCACTCCATTGTCATCTTGAGCGAAGTGAATGATCCCTATCCAACCGTTTGTCAGTCGCAGCCCGGCTTTATTCGCGTGAGGAACCTGCTTCATCTGACCCGAGCTCTACTCTCATTTTCGAACCAGTTTCCTGCCGACCACTTCGAACTTCCCTTGCAATACCAGATTGATGGCTTCGCTATAGGACTGATGCTCCAGCTCGAGTATGCGAGCCGCGAAAGAATGCTCGTCGTCGGTGTCAACCACAGGGATCGCCCTCTGCACGACGATCGGCCCGTGGTCGAGTTCCTCATCGACATAATGTACCGTGCACCCGGCAACTTTCACCCCGTAGGCAAACGCCTGCTGCTGCGCTTCCAATCCGGGGAATGCGGGCAAGAGCGATGGGTGAATGTTGAGGATCCTCTGCGGAAACTGCCTGACAAACCATGGGGACAGTAAGCGCATGTATCCGGCGAGGCAAACCAGCTCAACCTGGTACTCTCGCAAAGCCGCCACAACTTCGCGATCATGCTCCTCCCGCTGGCGGCCCTTTGAGGGAATGACCCGTGTGGCCAGCCCGAGTTGCTTGGCAGTTTCAATCCCCGCCGCATCCGGCTTGTTGGAGATCACCACCGCAATGCGAGCATCGCGAATTTGTCCGGAGGCCACATTGCGAGCGATGGCTTCGAAGTTACTGCCCCTTCCGGAAAGAAGAATGCCGAGGTTCTTCATGGGTATGGATGAGTTTTCCATTATTTATTACCGAACGGCAACCGGCAAATCCCCCCGTGATTCCAGTCACTGAATAACTCGCCCCGACAAGGTTAATCTAGCTAAGGATCAAAAACCTTCGAGGTGCCGTCATGAAAGGGAAATTTCTGCGTGGGTTGTTTGCGGCGCTGGGCCTCGTTATCATTTTCAACGTCGTCTACTTTGCCGCCCTTCGGCCGTGGCACGTTCGTTGGGGCGCCACCGGCTCCGAACTGTCCGCCACCCTCCCGGGAGATGAACTCTTCCTCGGCCCGCAAGCTCCCGTCACCCATGCCATTACTATCAACGCGCCGCCACAAGATGTCTGGCCCTGGATCCGCCAGATCGGCCAGGACCGCAGCGGTTTCTACAGCTATACCCCTCTCGAAAACCTGGTTGGATGCCAAATGCCAAGGGTGCACCAAGTCGATCCCTCGTGGAGAGAGAGGGCAATTGGCGAAACTGTCTGGTTCGCCACCCCTAAACACTATCGCGGTCAGGCGAAGATGATTGCAGCCGTGGTTCAGCCCGAACGCGCCTTCGCTATGGTCACTCCACGCGATTGGGAGAGACTTCATTCCGGAGGCCGAGCGCAAGAAACGCTTTGGGCCTTTACCCTAAAGCCCATTGGCGTCGGTCAAACCCGGCTGATCGCCCGTCTGCGAGGTGCGGAACCCAGAAATGTTTCCCAACGCCTAATTTCGGATCTCTTCTGGGAACCGGCGCACTTTGTGATGGAACGCAAAATGTTGATCACCATCAAGAAACTGGCCGAACATCAAGCCTCAGCTAAATCAGGGCAAAATCCGCAAACTTGATAGAACTTTGTTATGCAGTTGTCATCATCAAGCGCCGCAGATTTGCTAGCAATTACCCAGCTAAGGTAACTTGGTAGAGACATGTACCGCGACTTCCATGCCATCGACCGCTGGACCAAACGTGAGGTCCACTGCATCTATCAGGCGCTGATCGTGGCTATTGCCACCCGCCACGCCGACGCCGTCGACATCAAATTTCTAGTAGATGGACGGCCGGTATGGGTCGCCCTGCCGCTGCCTGCCTGGGTGGAGTATAAGAAACGCACCGGCAAGACCATCACTGATCCGCTGGCGATAGAAATTGCCGGACACTATTTGAAAGTGGCACTTGAAACCGGCGAAGGCGTGGGCCGTGAGATGTATTCGCTCACCATAAACGAATCTATCCGCCATGTAGAAGCCCTGGTCAACGAGGCTCCGGAGCCGGTTGCCGCCGACTAAGCTCGCTTCAGCAGTCGTACTAAAGCAACAACCAGTACGGCGCCAAAAATTGCCACCAAAATGCTAGCGAGCAGGCCGCCACTGGGAAAAATTCCCAACATCAAAAGAATCCGGCTGCCAACAAATGCCCCAACGATTCCGAGCAGGATATCTACCAGGATCCCGTAGCCCGAGCCTTTCATCAACTTGCCCGTCGCCCAGCCCGCGATTAGTCCTACGACCAGAATATAGATCATGTTCCTCCTCAGAATTAGTAGCCCGCCTTAGATGCGATCCGGAGACATGGTGACAGAATTCCGCCTTAGGAACTGCTCTAACGCACGAGTCCACAACGTTCGCCGAGGCATTCTTCGAGACCCTTAGTGTCCTTCGTGGTTAGTGCTTCTCACCGTCGGTTTGGCCAATCCCCCCGACTGTTCTAGAATCGTTAGTTTTCCCTCGGTCATCAGTGTATAGAGAAGGAGCTATCTTGCCTGACCCTACTTACGACGTCGCCATCATAGGAAGTGGTCCTGCCGGGTACACGGCAGCCATTCGCGCCGGCCAATACGGCCTCAAGACCGCCCTGATTGAAAAAGATGGTTTTCTGGGCGGTACCTGCCTGCACGTGGGCTGCATTCCGACCAAGGCCCTGCTGTTCAACGCGGAGCTGTGGGACCACCTGAAAGACGCCAAAGAGTTCGGGATCGAGGGGATCGACGCACGCAAGCTCAATTGGACCGCGATTCAGGAGCGCAAGTCCAAGATCGTCGCCAAGCACGCCAAGGGACTCGAGTTCCTGATGAAAAAGAACAAGGTCGAAACCATCAAGGGATACGGTGAACTGACCGGCCCTGTGAAAGACGGTGTCTTCACCATCGACATTAAAGGCGACAAGCCAAGCCTGCTAACAGCCAAGAATGTGATCCTCGCCACTGGCTCAGAAGCCCGCATGATTCCTGGTCTCGAGGCAGGAGACAAAGTCCTGACCAATATCGAAATTCTTTCCCTGAAGGAAATGCCGAAGTCCCTGATTGTGGTGGGCGCAGGTGCAGTGGGAGTGGAATTTGCCTCGATCTTCCGTTCGTTCGATACCGAGGTAACGATCGTCGAAATGCTGCCTCGCCTTGTCCCGGTCGAAGATGAAGAGGTCTCGAAGGAGCTGGCACGGGTCTACCGTAAACGCGGGATCAATTTCTTTACCGGCGCGAAGATGGAGAAGACGGAGATCACCAAGACCGGAGTTACAGTAACAATTTCGGTCGATGGTAAACAGCAAAAGCTGGAAGCAGAAAAGATCCTCATTGCGGTCGGCCGAAAGCCCCGCACCGAAAACATTGGGCTTGAAAAGACGAAAATCAAGGCAGATCGTGGCTTCGTCAAGACCAACCAATGGATGCAGACCGAGGAACCGGGCATCTACGCCATCGGCGACATCGTCCTCGGCACACCGCAGCTGGCGCACGTAGGCGGGATGGAAGGAATCGTGGCGGTCGCCAAAATTGCCGGAAAAGAAGACAAGCCCATCGACCTGCTGAAGATTCCGAATGCAACCTACTGCCATCCCGAGATCGGAAGCGTCGGCCTTACTGAAGCCAAAGCCCGGGAAAAGGGCTACAAGGTGAAGGTCGGCAAATTCCCTTTCACCGCCAATTCGCGAGCTTCTATCGTGGGCCAGCACGAAGGCTTCATCAAGATCGTCTCCGACAGCATCTACGGCGAAATTCTTGGCGTCCACATTATCGGCCCCCAGGCTACTGAGCTGATCGCCGAGGCAGTCACCGCCATGGAACTAGAAGGCACGGTGGAAGACCTGATGTGGACCATCCACGCCCACCCCACCCTGGCAGAGGCGATGCTGGATGCCTCGAACAGCGTGTACGGGCTGGCAATCAATATGTGAGGCACTGACAATCTGGTGCCAGGGAATGACGATCTCGCTTGGATGGACCCCGCTCACAATTTCCCTATACCCCCGTCTAACCTCCAGCCGGAGGAAACCATGAGACCTAAATCTCGTCTTTTTTGGACCCTAGCCTGCGCCGTCGCCTTTTCGCTCACCGCCGCAGCCGCCGAGCACAACAAAGTCACCGCCGAATTCCACCAGACCTATCCCCTGTCCGCCACAGGCCGCCTTGACCTGGAAAATCTGAATGGCGCAGTTCACATCACCGCCTGGGACCGCAATGAAATCAAGGTCGATGCGATCAAGACTGCCTTTACTCAGGCGCGCCTTGACGAAGCGAAAATCGAGGTTAACGCGTCGAAAGACAGCGTTTCCATCCGCACAAAATATCCCGATCACAACGGAGGCTGGGGCGACGAAGATCGCCCCGCCAACGTGGAATACACGCTAAGCGTACCGCGTTCGGTTCGCATTGACGAGATCAAGCTGGTGAACGGAGGCCTCGACATAAACGGCGTAAGCGGGGAGGTTCGCGCTTCGTTGGTCAATGGCAATCTGACCGCCCACGGCTTGACCGGTCCAGTAAAGTTTTCCACTGTGAACGGCAGGACTGATGTAACCCTGGACCGCCTGGCGGAATCGCCAGTCGAAGTTTCTTCGGTCAACGGACACCTGATGCTGACCCTGCCTTCAAATGCTAAAGCCGAACTCGAAGCCTCGACCGTGAACGGCGGTATCAGCAACGATTTCGGATTGCGCGTGCACAAGCACCGCTACGTCGGCAGCGACATGCGCGGCCAACTGGCAGGTGGAGGCACCCGGGTCAAGCTGAGCGACGTCAATGGAAGAATCGAAGTTCGGCACGCCAACGACAACCAGACGCTAAGTCCCGCCAAGGACCTGAACTCATCAGAAGACGAGGACTCCGACACTATTTAGCGGGTCAAAATTTGCGTCATCCCCGGGGCCTCAGGCAACTCTGAGGCCCCGCTTGCGTTCCTACTCACCTGAAATGCAGAAATTGACACCCCAGTTCCAAGCTGCCCGGTTGGCGCTAATCCCGTCCCGCATTTAGAATGGAAAATTCTTCCAGGACTACCAATTGAGACGATGGATGTTATCTCCGGAGTGTCGATGACCGCATTGCGTGCGGCCAAACTGGCAGCGCTCTCAGCACTAGCTCTCGTCTGTATCAGCTGCGGCGATACCTTTCGCCCGGTCGCCATCCCCGTAACCCCGAATCCGCCGGACCCTGCGAGCTTCCATTTCGCTCTGATCATTAGCCAAAACCCGGCGGCGACCACCAACAATCCCGGAGCGATCACCCGCATCGATGTTTCCGGCGACACCAATGTCGCCGTGGCCAAGATGGGAATCGGCCCCGTCCACGGCAGCCTTTCCCCCGATGCCACTCGAGTTTACGTAGCCAACAGTCTGGACGACACCGTTTCCGCTTTTTCCACGTCCGATTCTACTAACATCACGACTATCAGTTTGCCCTCGGGTTCGCATCCCAATTTTGTGGTAACAACGCAGTCGGATACGGTTTACGTGGCGAACCTGGGGGATGCCACGTTGACGCCTCCAGTGCCGCCGTACGTTGCCGCAATTACCACCGGCACTAACATCGTCAGCCACACCATTCCCGTGGAAACGAATCCCATTGCCATGGCGGAAACGCCCGACGGCAAAAAGCTCTACGTAGTGAATCAGGGGAGCGGAACCGTCACGCCCGTAAATACCGTCGACAAGAGCGTGAATCTACCGATCGCAGTCGGGTCCAGCCCGGTTTCAGTGGTGGCCCGGGCAGACAGCCATAGGGTGTATGCGCTCGATCAGCTGAGCGGGAATATCTCTGCCATCGATACCTTTTCCGACGCAGTTGTGGGAACTGCTACCGCTGGCGTGGGCGCAAACTATTTGTATTACGATCAGCCCAGAAATCGCATTTACATCGCCAATCCAGCGACCCATCAAATTGCGCTCTTCGACGCCTCGGTGGATCCGGCACTAGCCCCCCCGGCCACACCCTTACCCGCCATCGACCTGAGCGCAACCTGCGGAACGGGCTGCACGATTGCCGGAATTACCGTTCTACCCGACGGAAGTCGCGCCTATGTGTTGACTTACAACGAGGTAGCCTGTGCCAATGCAGGGGACGTGGCACCGTGCCTGGCAACCAAAGTTACAGTCATCCAGGCAGGAGGCAACAGCATGGGAAAAACTATCTCGGTTGATCCCGGAACTGCGGGGCAAGTCCCAACCGTTGCAGTTTGTACTTCCGCCCGTTTTCGTCGGTTCATTGCCGCCTCTGCCGACAGTTCTCACGTATACGTTTCAAACTGCGACGCCGGCAGTACGGCGTCGATTCGAACCTCGGACGATACCAAGGTCCTCGACCTGAAAGCTCCATTCGGCACGCCAACTTCGGGCAACGGGAATGCGCCTCCACCCCAGAATCCGGTGTTCATCATCGCCGGCCGCTAAACGGGCAACCAGGTGGAGCGTTCGTTGGCAGACGGGACCGCGAGCTCGATTACTCTCCATGTCCCACCTGTTTACCTTGCAGGCTGCAAAGCACTACACTCCAGTTTCCGCGTCCCCATTGCCATTCCCTTGTGGCCAAGGACCTACGGGGAGCTTTGAGTGGAAATTCTCGACCTGAGGCACTTCTCTTCCTCCGACTTGCGCCCCCTTCTGGAGGACGAAATCCAAGTCTGGTCGAACTTGCTCTCCTGGGACTACAGCGGCTCGGCATCCATGATCCTGCGCTACGTGGACACCAAAATCCTGCCCGGATATGCCGCCCTGGAGCGGGGCCGGGTCGCGGGCTATGCCTTCTTCGTCTATGAGAGCAGTAAGGGTGTGATCGGAGATCTTTTCGTTGCTGACGGAGGCCGCCTGCAAGATCCGCAGGCCGTCGAAGAGAGGCTGATGACCCATGTCATCGAAACCCTGCAACAATCGCCAGGGGTAAATCGTATTGAGGCCCAATTGCTCCTGCACGAATCTGGGGTCCTGGCGAGCCCATTTCTCTCGCAGGGCTTCCATAAACACCGCCGCCTCTTCATGTTACGACCCATAACGCCGGGAACCGTTGGGCTGGCCACGCTGCCCCCCGAGATCGAGTTGCGGCCTTGGAGTGAATCGGACTATCAGGCTGCAGCAGCGGTCATCACAACCTCCTACAGAGGCCACGTAGACGCCGAGATCAACGATCAATACCGGACGCTCACCGGCTCGCTACGCTTCCTGAACAACATCGTGCGCTTCCCCGGCTGCGGCACCTTTGATGGTGAGGGATCCTACGTAGCGGTGCATAAGCAATCGAAGACGCTGGTGGGACTGATCCTGTGTTCGCGCGTCCGCAACGATGTGGGCCATATTACTCAGGTCTGCGTGCTGCCGGAATATCGGCATCACCACGTCGGTGAGGCGCTGATTGCCTGCACAACAGCCAACTTGCGCAAACGCAATTTCTCCATGCTTTCGTTGACAGTCACCGAGGCAAATACCCGCGCGGTGGAGCTTTACGTGCGTTTAGGGTTTGATAAGAAGAGGGTGTTTGATGCTTTCGTCTGGGAAGGATAGAGAAACACCTAGCGCCAAGTGGCCAGCTATCAAAACCTCCGTCTGCAAATTTTGGCGTGGATCGCCTGTTTTACGGCCCAGCAAATGATGCCCGACACGCAGAAAATTTACCGGCGCAAGAACCACATCACCCAGCCCGCCACAATCACGCCTCCAACAAACATGGCAAAGCAATAAAGACCGTAACGGACCTGCTCGCGCTTCCCGCTACGTTGCGTAATGCCAAACACAACCGAGGCAAACACGGCAAACAGAACCGCCGACGTGAAATGCGAAAGGGACAGGGTCATTGCTTCTTCCCAATCGCAATGTGGTAAGCATCGGCTACGCTGATGAAGTTCAGCAGCCCGGCAACAATCAGGAACTTGGTACCGTAATCGGCGGTGGCGTGTTCGATGGCCCCATGGCCCCAATCGAGCGCCTGGCTAAGAATATAGAGTGCCCCGGCACCCACGTCGCCGACGAAGCCAAGCATATCGAGGATGTCGCCGCCATTGGGATGATAGATGTGGCCTTCCATGGCCAATCCGATCAAAAACATCGCGACGATGGAGACCAGCAGCAGCCCGCCCCGAATCCAGCGCTTAAGAATGAGGTGTCCGGCACCCGGGATCAACCATCCGATCGCGGGCACGATCACTTGCATTGCTTTCGACGCCGGCACGCCGCCCGGGCTCTCGTTTCCTGATGCTGTCTTTTCTTCCGCGGTATTGGCCATTCAGATGATTACGATCTCACTTTGGATTTTACCAGTAACTTCGGCCGATCCGGGACGAACCAGAACATCCACCTCAAGCCGCACACCAAATTCTGGCAAATAAATGCCAGGTTCAACCGAAAAACACGAATTAGGCTGGATCAGGCGCTCGTCATGAATTTCAAGATCATCCATGTTAGCGCCGTTAGAATGGATATCGGTGCCGATCGAATGCCCCGTGCGATGAATGAAGTAATCTCCGTAGCCCGCCTTCTGAATGGTTGAGCGCGCAGCGCAGTCCACTTCCCACCCGGCCAACGTCTTGCCGGAGCCGATGGCATCGGTGACCGTTTTCACTCCGCTATCCCGCGCCTGCCGCACCACCTCAAACACCTCTCGCATTCGTTTCGATGGCGCCGCTCCCACAAACCCCACCCAGGTGATGTCGTAGTAGACAGCCTCTGGAGTGTTCATCTTAGCGAATACATCAAGCAGTACGAAATCGCCCTCGCGGATCGCCGCCGATCCCACGGCGTGAGGTTCGTAGTGGGGATTGCCGCTGTTGGCATTCACCGCCACGATCGGCGGATCGTGCGTTACCAGGCCCCCACGCGTGAAAGCCTCCATGAACCATTGCTGGATTTCGTACTCCGTAGTCCCGCCATTACGGACCCGCCTGCCAATTTCCTTAAATGCGTCGACGGTAATGGCATCGACCGCCTTCGCCGCGGCGAAATGCGTCTTAATCTGTTCGATCGTCCAGGTCGATTCGAAGCGTGCGACCAAGTCACCGGAGCTCACCACAGTCTTTCCAAAACTGCGAATCAGATCGATCGTGCCCGCGTCGACCAAGGAAATAGTAAAAACCAGATTGTTCGGCGAGTACTGCATGGCGACGGTCTTACAGCCGTCGAGTACCGTCTTCAGCTTGTCGAACAGGTCCTGCCAGCCCGCATATTGCAACTTCCGCCCGGGAAGCGAGTCGAGGTGCCCGGACTCAATCTTGTGCACCAGCTTGATAGGCTCACCCTTGGCCGGAATCAGGTAATACCAGCGGCGTGTGACCATCTGATTCTCAGGCAAGCCCAATACGCGGTAGGCGATGGGATCGCGGTGATGGTGATCATAGAAAAACCAGCCGTCAACATTACTCTCGCGCAACGCGGCTTGTATGGCAGGAAGATCCATGGGCGAAGCGACTATTCTAAACAAGGGCAACGGCTGTGGCGAATGGACCGCGGGCCGAAAAAAGGTGGAATCCTGGCGGTTCCGCGCCACGATTAAAGACGAACTCCAGGGATTTAGTCCCTGCAATCGCTGACCGCTACTGTACAGTCAACTGCACCGTGCTGCTGCGCGATGCAGTACCCGACGTGGCGTTCACCGTGATCGTGTAGGTGCCCGCGGGGGTGCCAGTAGTGGTAGTGGTTGATTTAGCGCTGGAGCTGCAACCAAACTGCAAAGCCAGACCTGCAAGAAACAATCCCAGCAGCAACGACATCACCATCTTCCTTCGCCGGGAAAACGCTACGCCGCCAAATCCCAGGAAAGCCAACCCGGAAAACGGTAGCCAGGTAGCGAAAAACGGCCTCTGTCCCGGCCGGACTTGTGTAGTGGTCGTAAGCCTGGCCGTGGTGTTAAGGGTCAGCACTCGGCTCTGAGCCCCGGTAGTGAGGTTGGTGATCGGGTTATTGATGAATTCGCAGGATCCTCCCGTGGGGAGGCCCGCGCCACATGCCAGCGAGACGCTGTCCGGGAAGCTGGTGCCGCCACTAGGGGTAACCGTGATGCTGTAGGTCACGGCGCTTCCAGCGGGCGTGGTGCGCGTCGGAGGATTCACCCCGATTGTGAAATCAGTCACAGTGGTGGAAGCGGTAGCCGAGGTGGTGAAACCGGTGCCGGCGACGCTAAGGGTGGCGCTGTTCCCGAATGAACCAACCGCGGTCGGCGTCATGACCACGGTGACGGTTGCAGTGGCACCCGCGTTGAGAGCCCCAATTGCGCAACTCAAAACTGAGGGGGTCCCACTTGGCGTTCCGCAGCTCCCGGGCGTTGCCGTGGCCGAGCCAAACGTGCCTGAAACGCTGTTGAGTTGTTCCGTAAAGTTGACGCCGGTCACCAGATCGCCATTGTTCTTGATGGTATAGGTGAAGGTGACCTGGTTTCCGATTCCTGCAATGTCAGGAAGCGCTGGGTTGGCCACCGCTGTCATCGCCAAATTTGCCACTGGGCCAAGTTTTGAAACGAAAGCATCACTCCCGCCGTGCAGGATACTGGTGGTACCAACCACGGGGAAAGAACCGTTCGTATCGCCAGTGACATATGCAGCGCCGCGCGCGTCAACCGCTATTCCAGTACCCTCGTCATCACCGCCCCCTCCCAGATACGTTAGATAGTGCCCCGGTGCCGTGGCCGTCGTAGCGGTGGTATCAATGCGGGCAATGAAGGCGTCTTTGCCTCCCCCGTAAGTGTTAATGAAGTTCTTTAGAGGGAGGTTATTAGACGAGGTCGAGCCAGTAACCCGTGCCCCCTGTCCGGAATCGACAGCAACCGCAAGTCCCTGGTCAGCGGAGGATCCCCCGATGTAGGAGAAGTACAGCTCGGTGACCGTAGTCGTGGTTGTGGAAGTTGTCGATGGAGTAAAGCTGCTGAGTTTCGCTAGGAAGGCGTCTCCACCGGTAGCATTCGCCGATTGAAAGGGCCCAGTACCGGCTGCCGGCATGTCAGTTGAATCGGTACTGCCCGTGATGTAAGCATTGGCGCTGCTGTCGAGCGCAATCCCATTAGCCACATCGTTTCCAGTACCACCGAGATAAGTCGAGTACTGCAGCTGGTCACCGACCGCGGCGGTGGGATTCAATTTGGCAACGAATGCGTCTGTCTGGGTCGATCCAATTGTGCAGGTTGCAGGCTTGCTAGGAGCATTCAAACAATTCTCGAAGCCATTCAAGATTGGAAAGTCCGTCGCCGCACTGGTGCCAGTGTTTACAAAGTTCGTGCCGCCCGTGATGTAGACGTTGCTGTTGGCGTCCACGGCGATGCCCCCACCGGTGACGGTGCCGTTGTTAGGATTGCCGCCGCCAAAATATGTGAGGTACGGAACACTGGCGGCGCCGGTCGCTAGGGGATCTATCATGGCTACGAAAAACTGGTTCGTCGATAGCGAGGATTTTTGAAAAGCTTCGTCGGTAGTGGGCAGATCGGTGGAGGTGGTAGTTCCTATGACGTATGCCTTGTTCTTGACGTCGACCGCAAGCCCCTGTGCGATGTCAGTTCCGCTGCCGCGTATGTAGGTCGAGTACACAAGGGCGTTACCGGCCGGATTTAAGGAAGTCACAAAAGCATGCTGCGTTCCGGCGGAGGCCGGACCCGACTGGGCGCCATTCAACGTAGGAAAATCGGAAGAGCTGGTGGTTCCGGATACCACGATGTTGAAACCTGAATCGACCGCGATACCCGCGACCGTATCAAGAGCGGCGCCGCCGAGGTAAGTCTGGAATGCTTGGATACCGCCAGAGTCGATCTTCGTGATCAGAACGTCGCCAGCTCCCTTCGGATTCGCCTGGAAAGCGCCGCCGCTAGCAGCATCTGTCGAAGTGCTGGAAACGGCAATGTACATGTTCGACGATGAATCCACCGCGATCCGCGCATTACTCTCCGCATTGTTTCCGCCGAGATAAGTGGAGAAGACGAGAACGGGATCGATCACGAGGGTACGGGCACGGTCGTACGCCCCAATCTCAAAACCTACTTCACGGTTATTCCGGATTACGAAGCGCCCTTGCACCGGAAGCCGTTTGTTGCCGATAGTCTGGTAAAGCTCGGGCGCTTGAAACCCAAAACCACTGCCGTCCTTGGAAAGAAGCAACTCACCACCGGGCCCGAGAGACAAATCGTCTGCGCCCTCGAAGCGAAGCGCGACTTTTGAAGGGTCCGCGGAGGGAGCGACTTCAAAGTCGTACTCCAAGCGCCCTTGTTTGCCGTAGTAGACGAGGTCAATCCCAGGATAAACGCCGGTGTAGCGAACCCGGGCGAATTGCGGGACATTCTGATGCCACTTTGAAGGATCGTTTCCGATTAAATAGTTGGTCCTGCCCGGCAGCGGCTCGGCGCCGGTTACGGCCGGCCCTGAGTTGGCATTTGCCAGCATCATCCGGATCGATGAGCGTTCCGTGCCACGATGGAGATCGAGTACGGCGTCATGGGAAGTGAGCAATAGCCCGAAGCCGCCGCCGCGAGCGAGAAACTTCACATCAGCGGCAGCCTGCCCCTTATTGGCTTCGAAGATGAACGGAAGACTGCTTAAGACCGACTGGAGGGGAGTCGAGGTGGTCGACAATGCAGCAGAACCAGCGGCAGCATGCGTGCGCAGATTACGCGAACCCAGGGACAAAAGAGCCATCCCGACGACCAAAAGCACACAGGTTGCAAAGAGGGCGTAACTGCGGCTGGACCTGGCAGTTATCCCACGGCGATTCAATATCACAAGCTCCTCCGAAATCCCGGGTTCATGGAGAGGAAAGAAGAAAACGGCACGCGAACAGCATTCAGGCTGGCGGGCCGGCGAAGCGGCATGCGAATTCGTCATTAAATAGCGATGAAAAATTAAATAACTACTTAAACATCTGACGGATAGCCTGTCAAGCCACGCCAACCGCGGTCCACGAAAAGTTCGCAAAACTTAGTCCAACGTTGTTCCGAAAACTGCCAAACGTCGCACCAAATCATCACGGGCACCACGCCCCAAGATTTAGGAACTGGTCTGGATGACTTGAGTATCTTTTAAAGAAACCGACTCGGATCGATCCCAACCCTGCCTTTGTCAGATGCCACGCGCGCATGTGAAAGATGCCGATCCAAGCCAGAAAAGTGATTGCGCCAACCAGCAAGAAGTTTACCGAGTCAATTCCTCGCAGGGTTTTAGGCTTGCAAACGATTGGAAACTAAGTGACTCTGGCCATAATTGCTATGGATTGGCCCTGGACTGGAGGGTTAGCAGCGCGCCACTGCTTCCAGATTGCAAATGCATTTAGGGAAGAAGCCACTATGCAGCAGTCCGAACATGAGCGCCGTACTATGCGCCGCTTTGATATGCGCCTGCCCGCTGCAGTGCGCCTGGACGATCTCGCCACTCTGAATCTTCAAACGGAAACCCAAAATGTAAGCGCGCGGGGAGTGTTTTTCTACCTGGATCGTCTAGTGGAGGAAGGGACGAGACTGGAAATGACTCTCACCTTTCCTCCGCATGTGACCCTGACCGACTCGGTTCGAGTGCGTTTCACTGCAAAAGTGGTTCGGGTTGAGACACCTTTGCCTGCCTCGCGGATTGGAGTCGCAGCCGTAATCGAGGAATACGAGTTTCTTCGTGCTGGGTTGCGATCGGAATTCGCGGAAGCCCAGGAAACCCGCAACTAGACTCGAGGGTGCTCCTTCAAGCTCCGCTTGGGCGGAGCTTTTGTTATTGGAGAGCGCCGCACCCAACCGTTAAGACCACCTGAGCCAATTCATACCTGATTTCCGCGTATACAGGTGAGGATTTCTATTCCAAAGACGCGAGGTGAGCGCCAATGAATACCCGTAGTTCACAGTCTCCTAAAGGGATCCATCCCGTAGCTGGAGTTTTGCTTTCGTTTCTGGTGTTTGCAACCTTGAGTTGCGGCTCAAGTTCAGCCGAGAGTCCGGCAAAGCTGGCTGCCAAATCGGCGTCGGCCCGCACTACATTTGCCTTTACCGAAGCGGACCTCGAGGCCTACGAAAAAGGTCTAGCTCAGGAGACTGCGCTGGTGCGGGCCGCCAAAGTTCGCGGCGATAATGCCAAGACACCAGCAGAACGGGGCAAAGCAGCGCAGGATGAATGGGAAGACCAAACCATCCCCGGTGGTGCGCAAGCGGCTGGATTGCCAGTGGAGCGCTACCGGAATGTTCGTCAGGCGGTGAACTGGGTGCTCGAAACTTTGGATTTCCAGGGAAAGATCAACGGCCCACTTGAGATCGACGTTGAACACGCCACTCCGGAAATGAAGCAGCGGCTGAGCTCTGACCCGTTCGGTGAGCTATCTCCGGCCTCCGCGGCTGCCCTGCACGCCCGCCTAAGCAAGCTAGTTCCAGTGTGGGTGCAATACATGCAACTGACTGCAGTAAACGGGTAAGTACCAGCCGAAAATGAAACCCGGGAGGGTGCCCCATTCAAGTTCCGCTTGGGCGTGGCATTGGGATCGCTTGATTTTCCTGAAAGATCTATAAGGACGAGACACAGCGCTAAGAATGCTTTACAGCTTTCTTGCGGATGCGCTGTGCGCAATAGACCAGCAACACGATTAGAGCGAATACGAAGACGAAGTGCATAGTCGCGATGAGCGCTATTTCGGGAGGATGGTGCTCAACCCATTCCCTCCAGCTAAGCACAATCGACGCGGCCAGAGCAACCAGCAGTTTCCGCAAAGCCCACAATGCGCCAAGAAAGCCTTGGCGCGGGCTGTCGCCAGCGTCCCACAACATTTGGCTGAACGTCCAAGAGGTAATGGTTCGACCGATGGGCATTTGCTGGAGCCTCGCGTTGCCGCACTTTGGAGATGGCAGAACGCCGGTTTCAAATCTCGACTAGCACATCTCCATTCTCAATCTTTAAGGGGTAGATCGCGACTTTTGCGTTGGCGTTATGTCCGGCTTGCCCCGTCTTAGGATCCCATTGCCAGCCGTGCCACGGGCACACTACCTTGCCCCCATCGACCAATCCCTGTCCGAGCGGGCCGCCACGATGGAGGCAGAGGTTATCCATCGCACTTAAATCACCGTTCACATTTGCAATGCAAATCACCTTGGCGCCGCAGGGAAATTCCTTGGCTTCGCCGGCAATAGGCAGGTCTGATTGGGTAGCAATCTTG
>Ga0157378_10000350_pt1 | contig 45204 bp, 30 predicted proteins | sample M65metaG_FD_115309 | JGI IMG/M metagenome (GOLD analysis project Ga0157378, IMG submission 115309) | Miscanthus rhizosphere microbial communities from Kellogg Biological Station, Michigan, USA - M6-5 metaG | ecosystem: Host-associated > Plants > Roots > Rhizosphere > Soil | place: USA: Michigan... | reverse complement strand
GGGATCACTCGATAAACCAATGACTTTGCTTCTTCCGCACCATCTACATGAATGCGCCGCGGCGGCATGTTCCACGCAGAAGGTTGTTCCTGCGCAACCGGGAGAAGCGAAGCTTCCTCTTCGGGAAGCGGCATCACCCAAACTGTGAATGTGAGATCCTGATCGGTGTAGTGTCCGGTGATCTGCCAGCATCCGAACAACGGAATGTCGATGCCGCCCATGATCGCGGCGTGCTCGTCGCCGTCGGGGAATCCGCCAATCTCCTCGGTGTTGACGAAAGCAGGCGCCGGGCCGTCCAGCCTTTTCCCGGTCACGGTCAGTGGCCCGTCGTCATCCCTGAAATATCCACCCCAGGGAAGCTTGTTGCTGTAAGCGAAGTCGCCCGGTTGGCGGGGCTTCAGTCCGCGCCAAACGCCGTCGACCGGCAACAGAGTCCAGAGCTTTTTCGTGCCATAGGCCCAAACCTTGCCATCGGACGCAATTCCCATGCGGTTGGCAGGAATGGGATCGGAAATTGATTCGGAAGGCAGAGTGACCGCGCAATTTTGCGGGATATCGCTCGTCATTCCCGCAGAGAAGGTTGCGCTGAATGCCAGGCCAAGAGCTGCGGCTGCGAAGACCGGGGCCGAACGGGGAAGGAGCATAGATGCTTCCTTAAAGACCTATAAAAGGTTTAGACGCAAGAAAAGCCAAAGGCTATCAGAATTTTATCGTTTTTCTAAGGCTGGCTATCATCGGCCAGGCGGAAGCGGTTGCGTTCACTTTCTTCGCGGGCGCTCTCCCGCCGAAGTTCGGCCAGCCGCTTCACCAACTCGGACGTTTCCTGATTGTCACCCACCTTCCGCAGAGCTTGAATCAGTCGGTAAATGGCGCTCTGGTCAGCGGAGTCGATCTTCAGCGCCAATCTGCATTCTTGCGCGGCTGCTCTGTAGTCTCCGGATCGTAAATAGAGTTTGGCAAGCACATCATGGGCCGGGCCAAGGGTGGATTGTAACGAAACGGCCTTCTTGGCGGAACGCATCGCGGTTGCAAATTCCGGAGAGCCTGGCCCAAATCCCTTCTGGGCAAGAATGTCTGCTTGCAGATAGAGCAACGCGGGGTCGTTCGGCCTTCTTGCTAATCGCTCCTGAACCGATGCCAGCGCCTGGTCCAAATCGTTTTTCTGCATCGCCGCCAGTCCTTGCGCAGCGATACTCAATGATTGGCTGGGATCCAGATCGTTGGCTTTTTCGAAGTCAGCCTGCGCTTTGTCATACTGGTCGAGTTGTGCGTACAAAACTCCTCGCGCCAGATAGAGCGCCGAAGCATTGGGTTCTTGTGTGATGCCGTCGCTCACGACATTGATGCCGACGTCATTGGATTGGTGGGCCGCCGACATTAACGCAAAGTCCACGTACAGATTTACATTGTGCGGATCCAGCAAGATCGCCTGCTGTAAAAGCTTGACGGCTTCCGGAGTATTACGTGCGTCTTCGTGGGCCGTCGCCGCCAACTCCAGGGTCTGCGAATCCGGTTTGGCTTGCAGTAGAGGTCCTAACGTCGAGAGTGCCTGCTGTGGCTGGCCACTCCTTAGTTGGACAGCCGCCAAGACCTGGCGTTCCCGGGAATCATTCGGGCTTAGCAACAATGCCCGCTGCAGCGCTTGCGCCGCGCGATCGAATTCTTTTAGCCGCATCAGGCAGGTTGCGTAGGCATGAAGTCCTTCGAGTTGCGAATCGAATAACGCTCCCGCCTTCTCGAAGTGAGCTGTAGCAAGCGGACAGTCTCCTCGCTGGTACGCAACGATTGCCAGCATGCCGTGAGTGGTTGCGTCTTGCGGTTGTAACCGCAGCAGGTGCTGCAGCAGTGGGATTGCCGCGGCGCTGCTCGCCTCGTATTCGATTTGGGCTGCGCCATGCAAAGCGGGAATGGCGTCCGGTGCGATCTTTAGTGCATGATGAAAGGAATCCAGAGCATCCTTCTTGTTGCCCTGGGCGGAGTAGATGGCGCCTTGCAACGTCCACAAACGCGGATCACCCGGAGATTTCTGCAAGGCGGTGTGGACCAACTCTAATGCCCGGGTGGAATTGTGGCTCTGGAGTTCCGCCTGAATTTGGGCGACTACATTATCTGCACTCTGGGAGAATCCAGAGAATGCGAGCAGCATCAAAACTGCAATGGAAAGAAATCTTCGGGAAACTGTGCACGTCATGGCGCTGCGAACCACATACTAAACGAAAGAAGCCCCGCTGACTTGCAGCGGGGCCATTCAGTTGGTGTGAAAAAGAGAGAGAACTAGAAAGAGATCTTGCCTCCTAGCTGCCAGAATCTAGGCTCGTGCGAACCTCGGGCTTGTCCGAAATTCCCATCTGGGAAATTCATGTCGATGCCGGCGCCGCCCAAGTCCACAAAATTAGCCCGGTTGAACAGGTTAAAGATTTCAAACCGGATCTGGAAATTGACCCGTTCCGTAATGCGCGTGTCCTTATAAACGTTGATGCTGGTTTCAATGAAGTTCGGCCCGCGGAACTGCATGGGTTTCTCGTTGCCTCCCTGGCCAAAAGCAGGCACCGCAAAGTTGCTCTTGGGGATTGCCCCGGTGAGCCAGGCCTTGTTGTCGGTTAACTGGCTATAACTGCTCGCATCCGGGTAATCGAGATTGTTCCCGTCCGCGTTGTAGTCGCCGCTGCCGGCCGCGTACCCCACCGCGTGGTTCGTCGGAGACGGACACGGGGCTGCGGGATCGGTGCATACCGGTTGATAGCCGTTGAAATTGGAGGCGGTCAACGGATAACCAGATTGGAAGATGCTGGTCCCGCTAAGGCCCCACCCGCCGGTTGCCCTGCCGACAAACCCCGATCCGCCATTCAATCCCTTGAATGAATAGTTAAAGCTGAGAGAGAAGCGGTTAGGCACATCGAAAATGGATGGTCCGTAATAACGAGCAGGATCGAAGGGCGTGGGGTAGGCAAGCCCGTCATCTTTCGAACTTGAGCGTGTATAGGAAGCGTCAACAAACCCGCGCGAAAAGTGGCCTTTGACGCCAAAGAACACAGCCTGGTAGTTGCCATAGCGGTCGTTGTCGGCGTAGGTGATCGCTCCGAAGCTGTGATTGAGTCGTGAAGGGGCGGTGCTGTCGTTGGCGATCAGATCACCGGGCAGCACATTTATGTCGACGCCATAAGACACGTTGCCGATCGAGTTGCCATTGGCGACGATATCGTAGGAGTGAGATCCGTTGTAGCCGACGCTGGCCGCGAAGTTGTTGCCGAGTTTTCGCTCCAGCGTTACTGCCCAAATATTTGCCTTGGGTGACTTCAAAAGCGGATTGATGCCACCGATGGAGAAATTGGTACCGACCACGCCACCCTGCGCGTTAAGCCCGCCAGGGAAAGTCGGGAATGTAAATCCGAATGGTGGCTTATCGCCGGTGCCGAGGACGAATGCCGACTTAGCATCATTGCCGAAAAACGTAGGCAAAACCAGTCCCGGTGGGCTGCCCCGGAATTCTTCTTGCACGTTAGCCTGCGTCAGCCAGTTGTTGTAAACGCCGAATCCGCCGCGTACTACCCAATTGCCATTTCCGTTGGGATCCCAAGCGACGCCGACTCTTGGGCTGAACAGATTATTAACTGAGTGCAGCAAGGCGTTGTGCGTTGCCTTAGCATAGCCATTGGCGATCTGCTCTTGTTGCGTGGTGCCGGTCCCCAGGTAAAAGTTGCCGAAGACCGTTGAATCACTCTTCGACCAAGGGTTCCCGCTGTCGTCATAACGTAGGCCCAGAGTCAGGGTCAGGTTTTTCCTGGCCTTCCAGGTATCTTCCACAAAGAGTCCAAACGTTCTGGACGCTGCATCCCAATTCCACAATTGCTGCTGGCCGGTCGCGGGGTTGTACATCACTCCGTTCATGTTGTTGGGTGTATCTTGCGCCAGCTTCAAAAGGTTGTCGAAGGCGAACTTTGGCTGGGACCAGGGGCCTTGGAAGGGCTCGACGTCGTCTCCATACCAACCTTCATAACCGAACTTCAGAGTATGCGTGCCTTTCACGTGGGTCAGGACGTCGCGCCAGTGATAGTTGTGTTGTATGAAATCGCCTTGGGCAAAGCCCACACCGTAAGCCTGCCCTGAATCCACATTGATCCCATTCACGGATATCGAAGGCACGGTGTAGTCCTTGGCTCCGCTGCCCAACACACCCTCCACCCTGCTCTGCCCCGCGGTGAATTCATTCAGCCAGTAGGGAGAAAAGGTATGCGTCCAGGCAACCTGGCCCGCCACCTGCCAGGTATTGTTCAAAGCAGAAAACTGTGGCATCGCCGACGGAGCTCCAGTCAAAAGCAAGGTGCGAAAAAGGCTGACGTAGATGCGGTCATTCTTGAAGCCCTGGTCGATGCGGGCGAAATACTGTGTGCCATTGCGTATAGAGGTTGCGCCAAACGAGCCTTGGTCAATCACGGGCAAACCGCAGGGAACGCCGTTTTGTGCTGGACCGGTCCCGCATATCGGATTGCCATCTGCGTCATTGCCGAAAACGTCCTGCGCTGTTTGGGAAACTGTAACGTCGCCCACGCCGACAGGCTGGTACGTATTCAGGATGTGCGTTCCCACCGTGTTGGGGTAATTTGCTTGCGAGAAGGCAATGAACTCGGGGGCCGCGAAAGTCACCCCACCACCGGCGCTGGATGACTGCCGCAAGGGCTCCACAGCAAAGAAGAAGAAGCTATTGTGGTGCGGGATGATTGGACCCCCCAGAGTGAAATCCATGTTGTTGGAGTGGAATGGCTTGTAGGGCGAGGTTCCGGAGCTTATGAAGTGCTGGTTGGCGTACATCTTCTGGTAGTTGAAGTAGTCAGAGGCCGAACCATGAAACTTGTCGGTTCCGGACTTTGTCGTAAACATGGTTTGCAGCCCAGCAGCCCGGCTGTATTCGCTGCTGAAGGTGTTGACCTGAACGCTGGTTTCCTGAATGGCTTCCGGCTGCGGCGTGAGATTTAAGACGCCCTGCCGAATTCCGCTGGTGACATCCAGGCCGTCAACGACGTATTGGTTATTATTCTGACCTTGTCCGTTGGCGCTCGCGTCAACCTGTTCTTCGGTGGAGAAGTTGTCCACGCCCGATGCAGGGCTCCCACCGGCGCTCGTCCCCAAGCCTGACACTCCGGGGGCCAGGGTCACAAGCGTGACCAGGTTGCGGCCGATGATTGGCAGTTGCGCCACGGCCTGGTTCTCAAGCGTCATCTGAGTCCGGCTGTCGGCCGTGTCAACCACCGGGGCCTCGGTAGAGACTATGACCGATTCGCTCACCGAGCCAACCTTCATGGTGATGGGCAAATTCAACCGTTGTTCCGTCAGCAAGGTGAAGTTCGCCTCCGCCTTCGTGAAACCTGCGACCTCGACCGTGACCTTGTATCTTCCGGGTGCAAGACTCTGGAAGTTAAAATTTCCTTCTGCATCAGTGGTTGTGACCACGGTGATCTGGGTGTCGGTATTTTGCAGCCGGACTGACGCTTTGGGAACTCCAGCCGCGCTGGGGTCTTGCACGGAGCCTTGTACGCTGCCAGTGAACTGGGCAAGGCACAGGCTCGAACAGAGAAGGGCGGCAAGCAGCACGAAGCCGCTACGCGCAGCAATGGGAAGATGCGAGTACATAGGGTTCACCTTTTCGGGCGCAAAAAAGAATTGCTTGCCAGCAAACGTTTACCCCGACTACCCTGTTTCGTGCCACGACCGGAGCTCGACAGGGAGCCGATGCACGCGAGAGGTATTTAATGTCTCGACACGCATTTGCTGATTTGAAAGCACGGTGAGCATAGCGGACTCCATATTTGTGCGCATAGTACATCTGTACTATGCGCTCTCTTTGAGAGCCCGTTGTTACAACCCACAGCAAGAGTACGGCGAGTAACTTCAGCACACTGTGACGGGCCGCCGTATCGCGGTCGGAGAAGGTGCAAGGAATATGGATGGCATACGATTGGTTGTGATTCGATTCCGGCCGCCACTCACGGCAAATTTTGCGGCGGCCCTCCTGTTACTTGCCGCGTTCCCCGCCTGCAATCGATCTTCCAATACCATCGCTATCATTCCGCGCGCTTGCGGAACTGCGCTCTGGGAGCCGGAGCATGCCGGGGCCACGCACGTTGCCCGCCGCAAAGGTTTCAACGTCTATTGGAATGCCTCTCCTCGCGAAGATGATGTGGCAGGACAGATTGATTTTCTTGAGAAGGTTGTCGCCCGTGGCTATGCAGGAATCATCCTCACTCCAGATCAGACTCTGCCATTGCGCTCGCCTGTCCGCCGCATTGTTTCCCGGGGCGTTCCCATGGTCGTCGTCGGAACCAACCTGGGGGTCGCGCCTTCCGAGAAACTTTCCTACGTTTTGAACGACGATATCGCCGGCGGCCAGATAGCGGCGCGGCGCATCGGGAAGATTCTGAATGGAAAGGGGTCGATCGCAATTCTTGGAATTAACCCTCAACTGACAGGCATCACCGCGAGAGATCGGAGTTTTGAGCAAACCCTGAAGCAGGAATATCCCAACATTCGCGTCGCAGTGCGCAAACTCGGCTACTACAGCGTGCCCCAGGAGCAGCAGGTTGCTGAGGACATTCTTACTCGAGGGGAGGCGATCGATGCCATTGTGGCACTTTCTCACATCTCGACGCGTGGTGCTTTTTACGCCCTGGTCGAGTTCGACAAGGCGCGATCCATCAAACTGGTGGGTTTTGATCAGGATTTGATGCCGCCCATCCGAACCGGTGGGATTGATTCCGTGGTCATGGAACGGACTTATGACATAGGGCATATCGCGATGGAAATCATGGACGGACTCGTCCACGGGCGAACGGTTCAAGGGATCAACGTCGTCCCGCCCATACTCATGACGCGAGAGAACATCGATTCGCCCGAGATCCGTGCACAGTTGATGGCGGATTGGTGGGCGGCGCGATGATTCGCCTAGCTCGCTGGAAAACAGTGCTGGTAATAGGGCTGGCCGTTTCTCTAACTCTTGTCGCAGCTTGGATCGTGCGATGGCGGCCCCCATCAGCTTCGAGCCCATCGCTCTATCACGATTCATTCCGGCTTGAAAAGCAGGATGACTGGCGGCCTTTCGGTGGGGCTTGGGAGATCGTGGATGGAGCCATGCGGAACAACTCCGACGAACGTGGCGCGAAGCTGATGAATGGGAACGTCAATTTACGCGACTATGTGATCGAAGCGGATGTACAGCTTCTGGGACAATACGGAGATGCAGGCCTCATCATTCGCGCCAGCCATGAAGAAGAAGGCGTGGACGCTTACGATGGCTACTATGCAGGTTTGCGCGATCTGGACAACACTCTCATCCTGGGCCGTGCCGGTTATGGCTGGATCGAGTATCAGGCTCGACGGGTCACTCCCCGGGTTTTCGCGCAACAGTGGTACCACCTCAAGGTGCTGGCTTACGAATGCAATATCGTTGCCACCGCGACCTCGCCATCTGGTCAAGTGACTCTGGATGCTATCCAGCAGCCGGACTGCATCCGATTCGGGCGCTTCGGCCTGAAGTCTTATCAAACTGGCGGGCTCTGGCGAAATGTGCAGGTCCGCGAAGCCAGCCGGCAGGACCTGCTAAGCATGGTTGGAAACACGACGATCCCGCTCGCGGATCCCGACCTGGTGGTTGGACCGACAGGAAAACCGCGGACAGATTGGGATCCATCGCGTTCCGCTACGGATGCCACGGACCAGTACCTGGAGCCTCTATATCTCGACATGCGCGAACACCACGTCGATCCCGAAGGCCAGCCCATCGCCAATCTGCGCGCCCAGGCCCCCGATGTTTCGTCGCACGTTACGGTCCACGGCGTGGTTACGCTCACTTTTCCAACGTTGTTCGTCCAGGATTCAAGCGGGGGGCTTGCCATCCAGAATTTCCAAGCCAAAACTCCGCCGCAGATTGGCGATCAGGTCGAAGCCAAAGGTGACGTTGAACTAGGTGACTTCAGTTCTGTTATGAAAAATGCGGATGTGCACATCCTCTGGTCGCACGCGCCGATTCATTCCATGGGCGTCACTGCATCGCAGGCTGCCACAGGTTCCTTCGATGCCCAGTACATCGAAATTGAAGGCCATCTTGAAAATAAGGAAGAAGGTCCCAATCACACCATGGTTTTGGATCTGGCCGAAGACCATCAATCATTTAGAGCAATCGCAAGTGGGACCAGCGGGACGGCCAGTTTTCTACGGCTCAAAAACAAAAGCCGCCTTCGCTTGCGAGGAATTTGCGTGGTTGATTCGGCCTACACCCGTGACCTGACACCGTTCGCGATTCTTCTGCCCTCGCTCAATGCAGTCGAAGTGCTGGAGGGGCCTCCCTGGTGGAGCACTGAGCATATTGTCATAACCATCATCGCACTGCTCCTGTTGGTGCTCGCGGCACAAACTCTCCACAGCTACATCGAAAGATGGAGGCTAATGGCGGTGTTGGACGAGCGCCAACGGTTGGCGCACGAGATGCACGACACGCTTGCGCAGAGCTTTGCCGGAATAGGTTTCCAGTTGCAAGCGATTCGCGACGAGATCGACGACCGGACTGCCATCGACCGGGAGCTTGATCTGGCGTCTAGTTTAGTCCGCCGCAGTCATGAAGAAGCCAAGCGCAGCATCGCAGCGCTTCGGCCCGAACTTTTGGAATCCGTCGGTTTGCTGCAAGCCCTGGAGCAGGGAGCAAAGAATATGGTTGCGGGCGGATCAATTCGAGTGACAGCGTTCTCTTCCGGCGAGGTGCACAGCATACCGGTGCGAATCTCCGATACACTTTTCCGCATCGGCCAGGAGGCTCTCGCCAACGCAGTTCGCCATGCCAACGCGACCAGCCTACTTATATCGCTGATTTACGGCGAGGCGGCGCTGCAACTGCTCGTAGAAGACAATGGCAAAGGTTTTGTTGTAGATGCGGATTCATCCGGATTCGGCATTCGTGGAATGAGGAAGCGCGCCGACACCATTTCGGGCGAACTACAGATTCGAAGTGCGCCCGATCAAGGCACGGCAGTACGTGTCATTGCGCCAATGCCGGGTAGGCTCATCCGCATTTTTTGGCCAACTTATTTCTGGGGATTGTTCTGGGAGCGTCGATTCAATGGACAAGCGACAACCAAAAGCGCCCATTCGCCTGCTTATCGTCGATGACCATCCGGTAGTGCGGGCTGGCCTGAGCAGCATGCTCGGTAAACAGGCTGGTCTGAAACTCGTGGGGTCGGCGGCTAGTGCCGAAGAAGCATTGGCGGTGCTCGAGCACACGCCAACCGATGTGGTGTTAATGGATCTGCGGATGCCAAAGATGAGCGGGATCGATGCTCTCCATGCCATCCGCAGGCTTGGGTCCCCACCACGGGTAGTCATTCTTTCCAGCTTCGAATTCGAGGAGGAGATCTATCGCGCAGTCCAAGCAGGCGCACGTGGATATATGCTGAAAGAGACATCACGCGACAATATGGTGGCCGCGATTGTTGCCGTCCATGCGGGCAGGCAATATTTTCCGCCTGCAATTGCCAACCGGCTTGCCGACCGGACTCACCGCTCAACCTTGAGCCCGCGCGAGTTAGAAATTTTGGAGTTGTTATCGAGAGGATTTACTAATAAGGAAATCGGAAGAGCGTTCGGCATCAGCCGGTATACAGTGCGAAATCACATCAACAGCATTAATCAGAAGCTGGATGTTTGCGACCGAACCGAGGCAGCGTCGGTCGCCATAAAGCAGGGGATCATCACGTTGTCGAACTAAGAGCGTTCTTCCACTCGAAGCGGTATGGGACAGATGTACTATGCGCCCCCGTCAAGATTGTCGTAACTTCCCATCAGTCCCGAGAATCAGTGAAACTATGAACAAGACCTCCCGCCGTCAATTTTTGAAGGTCACGGGCGCCGCTGCCGGTGCCGCTTTTGCCGCAAGAAATCTGCGCGCCTGGCCCGCCACGCAACAGGTTTCATTGGCAGTGGTTCCACCACTTTCTGTCTTCAACTACTCGCAGGTAGAGTTGCTCGATAGTTTGTTTCGTCAGCAGTTCGACAACAATCACAACCTGTACTTGCACCTGAACGAAGACGCTTTATTGAAACCTTTTCGCCATCGCATGGGTATGCCGGCTCCCGGCCCGGACATGGGCGGATGGTATGACGATGCCGAGGACTTCAGCACGCCAGATAATTTCCACGCTTTCATCCCCGGCCACAGCTTTGGACAGTATCTTTCTGGCCTTGCGCGCGCCTATGCGGTAACCGGCCACAAGCCGACCCAGGAAAAAGTCCATCGCCTGGTGCGCGGATTTGCGCAGACGGTTGATAAAGAGGGAAAGTTCTATGTCGATTACCGGTTGCCCGCCTACACCTACGACAAAACCAGCTGCGGGTTGATCGACGCGCACGAATTCGCCGCCGATCCCGATGCACTCGATGTCCATTGGCGCGCAACCGAATCCGCCATGCCACACCTTCCTGAGAAAGCGCTAAGCCGTGCCGCACAGCGCGCGCGCCCTCACAAAGAAGTTGCTTATACCTGGGATGAAACCTACACCTTGCCGGAAAATCTGTTTCTGGCTTACCAGCGCAGCGGCAATTCAAGGTACCGGGACCTCGCGGTCCGGTTCATTGAAGGCGATTATTTTGATCCGCTCGCGGAAGGGCAGAACGTGCTTCCCGGTGAGCATGCTTACAGCCACGTCAATGCCTTCAACTCCGCGATGCAGGCCTACTTGGTGCTGGGGGACGAAAAACATCTGCGCGCGGCAAAGAATGGCTTCCGCATGGTGCAGGAACAGAGTTACGCTACCGGAGGCTGGGGACCTGACGAAGCCTTCGTCGTTCCCGGAACCGGCGGTTTAGACTCGAGTCTCAACACCACTCACGCCAGTTTTGAAACACCGTGTGGTGTCTATGGCCATTTCAAGATCACGCGCTATCTCCTGCGCGTAACCCGTGACTCGCGATACGGCGATAGCATGGAGCGCATTCTCTACAACACTATCGCCGGAGCCACGCCGATCCTTGCTGACGGAACCAGCTTCTACTATTCCGACTACAACAACACCGCCAAAAAAGTTCACCACCGCGACAAGTGGCCCTGCTGTTCCGGTACGTTTCCTCAACTGACCGCGGACTATGGAATTAGTTCGTACTATCAAAGCCAGGACGGTATTTACATCAATTTGTTCCTGCCGTCACGAATTTCCTGGTTACAGAACAATACGAAGGTCACGCTCACCCAGAACACCCAGTACCCTAGTGCGAACACCAGCCAAATGGACTTCGCTCTGGCTCGGCCTGAAACCTTCACCGCCTACGTGCGCATTCCCGCATGGATAGGCACGGGAACAAGGGTTTCGGTAAATGGAAAGAAGGTTGATAGCGATGTCACACCGGGAAAGTTCCTGGCATTGCAGCGAACCTGGAAAGATGGCGACCGCATAGAGCTGGAATTTGAAATGTCGATGCGTTTGGAAGCCGTGGACGATCAGAATCCCAACAACGTGGCATTGATGCGTGGGCCCATGGCATTGTTTGCCGTGGACGACATCCCTTCGCACCTGACACGAAAGCACCTGCTTTCAGTGGTGCGGGTGGCGCAATCGTCGGATGACTATTCCGCAATAACGGAGGCGGGAGTCCTCACCCTGCGGCCCTTTGCCAGCATCATGAACGAAAACTATCGTCTTTATCACCGTGTAGAGGGTTAAGCCTCGTCTATTGGGGCGCGACCGCCACGACAAACGATTTCACCACGACCGCGTTGGGCTGGATTCCTACCGGAATCATGGTGAGCAGAGAATACTCGTGCTCGAACCTATTCTTGGGAGCGCGTTTCTGAATTACGGTTACGTCTCCACTCTCCGAATTCAACACCAGCACATAGTTCTGACTCCGCGATAGTGCGACCGCATCGGGATGCCTGCCCGCCGGAAGGGTTTCCACCACCTTTCCGGCATCGATGTCATAAACCGCAACTGTATTTGAGTTGAAATTGCTGACGTAGAGCAGCGAGTTGTCAGCAGAGACCATGGCGTGCGCAGGTCCGTCACCAACCAGGTAGCTGGCGCCAACCTCGTCGGTGGTGGTTTCTATGATCGAGATGTCGTCAGAATCGAAGTTGGAGACAATCAACTCGCCACCATCGGGCTTCAGCGTCAGCTCTGCCGGAGTCTTTCCCACGTCGAGCAAGGCCAGCAGCTTGTCAGTCTTCAAATCGATCGAAGCGACTTGCCCTGCGCCGGAGCATGCCACGAAGGCCTTGCTGTTGTCTGGCAGGATGGCAATGTCGGTCGGCTCGGCGCAAGCAGAGATGGTGGAGCGCACTCGCATCAGTTCGGAGTCGATTAGCGAGACTGTTTTATCTCCTCGATTGCTGACCACCACCGTCTTGCCGTCGGGCGAGACTTTTGCCAGTCCCGGCGAATTTCCCACCCGCACGCTCCCGGCTAGCGCTCGCTTTTCGAGATCGAGGACGGAAACATTGTTAGAACGTGAATTGGCCACGTAGGCACGCCTGCCATCGTCCGACACGCTGATGAAGTAGGGCGCGTCGTGAACCCCGATGGTCGCCACTACTGCATTCCGCTCGGCATCGATCACGCTGACATTGTCCGAGCCGGTGTTCACCACATAGACTTCGTTCTTTCTGCCATTGGCTGCGACTCCGGTGGGATTGGAGCCGACCGTCAACGTGCGGACGGGCTCGAAGGTGCGCAGATCGATGACTGTGACCGTGTTGCTTTTTCCATTGGTCACGTAGGCATACTCGCGGTACGCAGGTCCATAATTGGGCAGCGGTCGGACCTCGAAATACCACCAGCCAAAACCGCTCACCAGCACAATCAGCAACACCGTAAGAAGAAGTTTTCTCACGCGAGTCGTGCGGGAGCAGTGCCAGCCTCTAGGTGCATCGTGGCCGGAGTATGGTTTCCGATTCCCGGAATCGTTCGCCCCACTACTCCCGCGATTTGCCCAACCTGGGTCATCAACTCATCGAACTGATCGGGGAAGATGGACTGCGCGCCATCGGACAGCGCCTTGTCGGGCTGGTGGTGCACTTCAATGATGAGCCCATCGGCGCCCACTGCGATGGCGCCTCGCGATAGCGGCGTAACTTTGTTGCGCTTTCCAGTGCCTTGGCTGGGATCCACAATGATCGGCAAGTGGCTAAGTCGCTGGACTGCCGGAATGACGCTTAGATCGAGCGTATTGCGAGTGTGATCAGCGAAGGTGCGAATCCCGCGTTCACACAACAGCACGTTGTAGTTGCCCTCGCTCATAACGTATTCAGCGGCCATCAGAAATTCTTCCAGCGTCGCCGACATGCCTCGCTTCACCATCACCGGAATCTTGGCCCGTCCCGCCCGCTTGAGTAGCGAGTAGTTCTGCATATTGCGCGCGCCGATCTGAATAATGTCGGCATACTTCTCTACCAGGTCCATGGATTCGTTATCGATCGCTTCGGTAATCACTTTCAAACCAAAGCGGTCGCGCACCTCTGCCATGATGCGAAGTCCTTCTTCACCCAGACCTTGAAACGAATAAGGGGACGTACGCGGTTTGTAGGCGCCTCCCCGAAAAAATTGCGCACCCGCATGGCTTACCCGTTCAGCGACCGCAAATGCCTGTTCGTGACTCTCGATGGAGCACGGTCCAGCCATGATCGCTAGACCCTTACCGCCAATGGTGGCGTTGGTGCCGGGAAAACGGATTACGCTGTTCTCCGCGCGAATGTCGCGGCTTACCAGTTTGTAGGGCTTGGTTACGCGAATGAGTTCTTGAACGCCTGGCAACTCATCAAGAGTGCCAGGCTCGACGACACCTCTGTTGCCCGTGATGCCAATGGCCGTGCGTTCCGCACCGGGCATGGCATGCGCCCGATACCCCAGTGACTCAATTTTCTGGCAAACTGCGCGCACCTGTTCTTCAGTGGCGTGCGCCTTCATGACGACTAACATGGCTCACCTCGGAAACCATCAGTGTACCTTGAGCCTTGGATGGCGGTAAACGACTGCGATGTAGTCGGCCACGGATTTAGCAGATCTCACGGATCATTAATTGAGAAAGATAATTCGCGATAAGTCGTGCAAGTCCGTGGTTGGGAGGCCTTTGCTTATACTCATCGGATGCCCCGGTTCGCGTTCAAGCCCAAGTCACGCTCTATGGCCAAGGAGCAGGACATCCTCAAACAGCCTCCTCCAAGAGAGCGGCCCGTCCTCACTTCGCGCCGCATTGGCATTCACACTTCCGGTGCCGGAGGTGTAGAAAACGCCGCCGAACGTGCCTACCGTTTGGGCTGTAACACTCTGCAGATTTTTTCTTCCAGTCCGCGGCAGTGGGCGCCGTACGAGATTCAGGCGTCGCAGTGCGACGAAATGAGCCGCTTACGGGAGAAATATGATCTGAAGCCGCTGGTGATTCACACCAATTACCTGGTGAACATGGCCAGCATTACTGAATCTTTTCTGAAGAAGTCGATTGAGGCTTTCCGCGGAGAGTTGGAACGGGGACTGGCCCTTTGCGCCGACTATCTAGTCTTGCATCCCGGGTCATTTCGCGGCGCGGACCGCAAGCAGGCTTTGCTGCAGACCGCTGCCGCCATCGCCGCGGCCGCCCACCAGCTCGATCTACCTAAACACAATCTCACCGTCTTAATTGAAAACAGCGCCGGAGCTGAGTACTCGCTAGGCGGCAGCTTCGAGCAGGTAGCGGAGGTCATCGACCACTTGAAGGGTGTGATCCCCGTGGGCGCCTGCATCGACACCTGCCATACCCATGTCGCTGGTTACGACATCGTTAGTGAAGAAGGGATGGCCAAGACGCTGAAAGATCTACATCGCACCATCGGTCTGAAAAACGTCCTGGTCTGGCATTGCAACGATGCCAAGGCCCCACGCGGGTCGAAACTCGACCGCCATCAGCATGTCGGAAAGGGAACTATTGGCCTTGAACCTTTCCGCCGGTTGCTCAATGATCCTCGCCTTAAACATGCCGCCTTCATCGCCGAAACTCCGATTGACGAACCGGGCGACGATCGCAGAAATGTAGAAGCCCTGAAGTCATTGGTCAAGAAATCGGCATAAGACGTGTGGGAGGCGTCCCGCCCCCCAAGGCAGAGGCTAGGTTCATATTGGTTGCGACCGCGCGCTAAATCTGCGATCTTTCTAGTATCCAACCAAATGAAACTCCATAGAACCACCCGCGGATTTTATGCCTCCGAAAACGACGTTTTCTATTCCGTGGCAAGCCCGTCCTGGGACGAATTAATCGCTCGCGAAGACTTGTCAGACGACATCGAGACCCTCGTGCGTGGTGCGAAGCCAGCCGCAGCTCCGGCCCCCGAAGATATTCTCCCTCCCATCGGAAGCCAGGAAGTCTGGGCCGCGGGCGTCACCTACTACCGAAGCCGGGACGCCCGCATGCAGGAGTCGAAAAGCGCAGGCGGAGGCAGTTTTTACGATCGCGTATATGCGGCGGAACGCCCCGAGCTTTTCTTCAAGGCAATGCCGCATAAGGTCGTTGGACCCAATGGTAAAGTTGCGATCCGTGACGATGCGTCATGGTCGGTCCCCGAGCCTGAACTGACTTTGTTTATCTCTCCTGGCGGTAAGATCGCGGCATACACAATCGGCAATGACATGAGTTCGCGCGATATCGAGGGCGAAAATCCTCTCTACCTGCCGCAGGCGAAAGTGTACGACCGCAGTTGTGCTCTGGGCCCCTGTCTGCTACTCGCGAGCGAGCCTCTCGCCGACAGTACGACGATCGAAATTGAAATTGTGCGGGCAGCGAAGCGGGAATTTTTCGGGTCAACAACCTTGAAGGAATTGAAGCGCGATCCGAAGGAACTCGCCACATACCTCTACAGCAATAGCAGCTTTCCGTACGGATGTTTCCTGCTCACTGGCACAGGCATTGTTCCGCCCGACTCCTTTACCCTGCAACCGGGAGACGAAATCCGCATCGCCATCCCTCCGATTGGAACTTTGACCAACAGAGTCGGATGACAAAGATGCACGCGTAGACACGGGACTTTTCCCCCAAGCCACTTCGCGGCTCTCGTCAGCGCGTCTGTTACCCACGGTCTCGCCACCCACAACGTTGTAAAATCAAACGACATCACCTTTATGTCTGAGGAACCGAAAACCATCGCCGAACGTGTCGATGACCGTTACGACGCTCACCGGGTCGAAGCCAAATGGGCGGAGATTTGGCAGACAAATCCGTCTCTTTACGCTGCCGAGCCTGGCTCAAACAAGAAAAAATACTACGTGCTGGAAATGTTGCCCTATCCCTCGGGTGCGCTGCACATGGGACACGTGCGCAACTATGCCATCGGCGATGCACTTGCGCGCTACATGTGGATGAACGGTTACAACGTTCTGCATCCCATGGGCTGGGATTCCTTCGGACTTCCGGCCGAGAATGCGGCCATCTCCAACAACACGCCGCCACGTGAATGGACGCTGCGCAACATCGGCAACATGAAAGCGCAGATGAAGCGCCTCGGCTTCGCCTACGACTGGTCGCGCGAAGTCACCACCTGTTTGCCCGACTATTACAAGTGGAACCAGTGGTTTTTCATCAAGCTGTTTGAAAAGGGCTTGGCCTATCGCAAGAAGAGCAAGGTCAACTGGTGTCCGAAGTGCGCGACGGTATTGGCAAACGAGCAGGTGGCGGGCGGATTCTGTTGGCGTCACGAAGACACGCGGGTGGAAATGCGCGACCTCGAGCAATGGTTCCTGCGCACCACCAGCTATTCCGATGAGTTGTTGCGCGATCTCGACAAGCTTGAGAGCTGGCCGGAAAAAGTGCGCACCATGCAGCGTAACTGGATCGGGCGCAGCGAGGGCACGCTGGTTGACTTCAAACTCGACGGGCCGCCGGGATCCACCATCACGGTGTTCACCACTCGCGTCGATACGATTTACGGCGCCACCTCAATCCAACTTGCTCCGGAGCATCCGCTGGTAGCGAGCTTCACTGCCGCCAATCCGAAGCTGCGCGACCAGGTCTCGCACATGGTCGCCGAGCAACGCAAAGCCAAAGAAGGGGGCGATATCGGAGAGATCGAGAAGCACGGGGTCAACACCGGGCACTTCGCCGTCCATCCCTACAATGGCGAGAAAGTTCCCATATGGGTCGCGAACTATATCCTCATGGACTACGGCACCGGTGCCATCATGAGCGTACCCGCGCATGACGACCGCGACTATGAGTTTGCCAGGAAATATGGGATAGAAATCCGGCAGGTAATTGTGTCCTACGAGGGCGACCGTGTGGCGCGGACGCCCTCGTCCGTGGAACTCCCCTTCACCACCGAAGATGGAGCCCTGATCCATTCCGGCCCCTTCTCCGGACTCTCCTGCGACGAAGCCAAGAAACAAATGGCTGTCCAAGCCGAAAAGAATGGCTTCGGCAAGGCCACCGTCACTTATCGCCTTAAAGATTGGGGAATTTCGCGACAACGCTACTGGGGAACGCCGATTCCCATGCTTTACTGCGAAAAGGACGGCATCGTGCCAGTCGCGGAAAAAGATCTGCCTGTCCTTTTGCCCGATAACGTTGACATCACTTTAACCGGCGGTTCGCCGCTAAGCCGTGTTCCCGGCTTTGTTCACGCGACTTGCCCGAAGTGCGGTGGTCCCGCGCGCCGCGAGACCGATACCATGGACACCTTCGTCGACTCGTCCTGGTATTTTTATCGCTACACCGACGCACACAACCACAAAGCGCCATTTGATTCCAAGACGGCCGCCTACTGGTTTCCCATTGACCAATACATCGGCGGCGTCGAGCATGCCATTCTTCACCTGATCTATTCGCGCTTCTGGACCAAGTTCATGCGCGACATGGGACTAGTAGCCAACCACGAGCCTGTCGAACGCCTCTTCACCCAGGGGATGGTGATCAAGGGCGGCGCCAAAATGTCAAAAAGTCTGGGAAACGTTGTGTCGCCAGATGAAATGGTGATGCAGTACGGAGCCGACGCGGCGCGTATGTACACGTTGTTCGCCGCCCCTCCCGACCGTGACCTCGACTGGCAGGACATGGGCATCGAGGGCATCCAGCGCTTCCTGGGCCGCGTTTACCGCTACCTACTCAGAAATGCCAGGCTCCGCGCGGCAACCGGGGCGCCTTCGCCACATGCGCGGACCATCCAGCGAAAAATGCACCAGACCATCAAGCGCGTCACCGACGATTTCCAGGGCCGCTGGCACTTCAACACCTGCATCGCAGCTATCATGGAGTTGGTGAACGAACTCTACAGCGTCGAGGAAAAAGGTGGCCAGACCTCGATCCCCCCTGAGCTGTTGGCGGAAGTGCAGCGCAACCTGGTTTTGTTGCTGGCTCCATTCGCGCCCTACCTCACCCACGAACTTTGGGAGATGCTGGGCGAAACCGGCAACCTGCTGAAGGCGCCGTGGCCCAAGTACGACGCCGCGCTCGCTAAAGAAGATGAAATTGAGATTCCGGTGCAGGTCAACGGCAAATTGCGCGGCCGGATCGTGGTGCCCGCGGATGCGACTGAAGAAGAGACTCTCTCTCGCGCTTTGGCGGACGAAAAAGTTGCTGCTGCGATTGCCGGCAAGCAGATCGTGAAGAAGATTGTGATCCGCGGCAAGCTGGTGAATATCGTAGTTCGATAACCTCAAACAGGAAGTCGAAAGGAGTGGAGTATTCTAGTAATCAAATGCCGCGCCCCTCGCCAACCTTGGAAGGTTTCCGCGTTCTCTTCCGGCTGCCGTCCCTCGGTTTAGCCGAGATTGCCTGGCGTTGGGCCCTGGGTGCCGCGTTCCTGGCTTCTTTCGCTTTTGCCACTCTGCAATATCTGAACTCTTTGCCGGTGAGCGCGGCCGACATGCTGATGCTGCGGACACGGCACCCGCTGATCGTCTCGCGGGCAATCGCGCACATCCTTGCTGGCAGTGCGTCCCGCTTCGCGGCAGCGATGATTGTGATGGCAATGACGCTCGGGTTTGCCTGGATCGTGGTCGCAGCGGTGGGGCGCGCCGTCACTTTGAAGAGTCTGGTGATTTACTTTTTTCCGGACAGAGACCTACCCCTGCCCATCGGCCCGCTGATCGGGTTGAATGGCTTTCGCGCGGCGGTCGCTTTGGCGTCTGTTGTCGCTTCGTTCGGCGGATTGCTGTTGGCGGGCGCCGTCTCTTCCAAGAACGATCCCTCTCCTGGCAGCGCGATGTTGATCTTTCTTGCGCTCGGCCTCTTCGTCTGGCTTTTCTGCGCGATGTTGAACTGGTTGCTATCGCTGGCGGCAGTGTTCGCCATAGACGAGGGGGCTACTACACTTGGCGCCATCGTGGCGGCGGTCGATCTTCTGCGCCGGCGTCCGGGCGCGATTGTGGCCGCGAGTACTTGGTTTGGTCTCGCCCACGGCGTTGCCTATGTGGTTGCAAGTTCGCTGGTGGCATTTCCGCTCGCTTTCACCGGGCTTCTGCCGGGTGGAATTGTGCTGGGCGGGGTCATCGTAACTACACTAATTTATTTTGCGATTGTGGATTTTCTTTACATGGGTCGGCTGGCGGCCTATCTGTTTATCGCCGAAAGTCCGGAAGTTCCAGAGACTGAAAATTTGCCGGTTCCTCCCGCTCCCGACTCCGGACCGCGAGTAGATCCCAGCGAATTAATTTTGAGTGATTTACCGCTGGACGGAGCTCCGGCTTAGGCTGCCGAGGACTGCGTGGGCTTCTCGCGCTCTTGCAGGCGGCGATTAATCTCTTCAGTCAAAGCCAGCAACTTATAGGTGTTGGTCTCGCGCGACGCTTCCTCGCAGAGTTGCTCGACTGTCTTGGCGGGCATGGCTTCGTCTTCCATCGGTGCCCTCCTTTAATCGAGCACTATAAGGTAGGACTACCCTTTTTTATGTTGGGTAGCTAACACAATATGCCAATTTTTGGGTCAATTTTCGAGGTCGTCTAGATATTCCTTGGCGGTAGCGTAGCAACTGCAAGCCACGCCTTCGAGGCCCTCTCGATCTACGACTTTTAGTTTCCCGCGCCTATAGGAGATGTAGCGGGCCTGTTGAAACATAGACGCGGTCAAGCTGAGGGTGGATCGGTTGACGCCAAGCATCCGGGCAAGGAATTCGTGGGTAAGGGGCAATTCTCCATGGTCGTCCACCCTGTCAGATGTCACCAGCACCCAGCGGGCTAGCCGTTCTTCCACAGTGTGCATGCGGTTACACAGGGCCGTCAGTGAAACCTGCGCCATGATGGTATGCACATATCGCAAAAGCGGGCTGCGGAATTCTTCATTTTCCCCGAACATGCGTCGTGCGATGCTGGTTTTAATCCGGGTGGCGTTGCCGCTTAGTTGCACCAGCACCCGGTGCGACGATGCTTTGCTCCCCAGGATCGCTGAAATTCCGGCAAATCCTTCCGGACCAGTAACGCCTATTTCTACCGTGCTGCCATCTTCGGCTCCCGACAACAGTGACAACATGCAGCCGCGCTCGGGGAAATATAGATAATCCACTTTATCCCCCACGTCGAAGAGCGTTTGCCCTAAGATCAGCGGAACCGAACGCATGTCGGGAAGCAGGGTGGCCAGGACTTCCCGTGGCAGGCGGCGAAGCAGGGTATTGCTCAGGGGATTGCCCACCGATGGATTTTCGGGTGCCTTGCTTGATGTCATCGGGAGTGGGCGGAAAGAAGCCCTTCCAAGAATCTAGCCTAAGTTGTGATCGCTTGTATGTCTGTAGCCCAACTCTGTTGGCGAGACAACAGAGCTATCTATTGCGGCTGCAGGAACTTCGAGCGCTCTCGGCGCAGGATTAGATAGCACTCGCAGGCAGCATCTTCGAGGCCGGAGCGATTCACGATGTTGATCTTTCCCCTACGGTAGTCGATGAGTCCCGCGCCATGCAAAACCCCGGCGGCCAGAGTCACCGTAGAGCGCCGCGCTCCCAGCATTTGGGAGAGAAATTCGTGGGTCAATTCGAAGTGGTTCGACTCGCTGTAATCGGAGGATGTTGCCAGCCAACGTGCCAGCCTCTCCTCGACCGAATGCAGGTGGATGCAGATTGCCAGCTGCGACATTTGAATAAAGCGGGATTGCAGGTAGCGATGGAAGATGTTGCGCAAACCATCCTGTTCGATGGCGACCAGCAAGCGATCGGTCCGGATGCGCCGGCCATGCCCCGACAACTGCATCATGCAGCGGGTAGCCGACGCGTTGTACTGCAGCAATCCCGGAACTCCGACTACACCTTCCTTACCGGTGACCGCCACCTCGAGGCTGGCTCCAGAGTTGGTCACCGCTACTTCAGATGCCATGCCGGAATCTAGAAAATAGGCATACTTCGGTACCTGGTCGGCTTCATACAGAAGCAGTCCGGCGTTGAGTGGCAGGCTTTGGAGATTTCCATCGAACTGATGCAACTGCTGGGCGGAAAGGGTTGCCAGGATTTGGTTCGTCGGTGGGAACGTTACTTGGGTAGATGTCATCGAGGCCCTCCTGCCGTTACGGCATTAAGAAGAGCGAAGGCTATTCTCGATGTCATCTACATCATACGCTTACTTTGTCGGCTTCACAACATAGGCGGGCAGAAGTCAAGACTGGAGAGTCGAAATTTGGCGTTATAGCTCAACGGCTTGCCCCGGTTTTTGGGCCGGACTAATCAGCCCTTGATGAGTGTTTCTTCTCGTGCTGGTGTTAGCAGGGAATTGATCTGGCCAACCATCACGGCTAACTATTCCGGATCGCTCTCCTGCTGCGTTTTGGCGCATACTCGCGCCAACCCTTCGGGCTCGTCGGGTGGGAATCGCTCTTCCATATAAACATCCCCCGTCTAGCACGCAATCGATGTTCCGTGTGTCTCCATACGAACACGAACACAGATTTTTTTGGTCCTGAGAAACGTTGAGCTGGAACGATTGTTTTACCGGCGTGAATGCCTCTTGGACCAGCGTCGAAGCCAAACAGAAAGCCAGCCCCCGGCCTAGCCCTGGCTTTACACTATTCTGTCAATTTGAGAGACTCATCCGTGGAAACCCAATCCATCGTCGTCCTCGACTTTGGCGCGCAATACTCGCAGCTGATCGCGCGTCGCATCCGTGAACAAGGTGTCTTTTCGGTCGTTATCCCCTGTACTTCCAGCCTGGAGGAGATTCGCAGTTACTCCCCGGTCGGCATTGTGCTCTCCGGGGGCCCGAGTTCGGTCTACGACGCCGACGCACCCGCAGCCGATAAGCGCCTTTTTGACCTGGGGTTGCCCGTCCTGGGTATCTGCTACGGATTGCAGTTTATGGTCCACGGGTTGGGTGGTAAGGTTCGCGCCGCGGACCGCCGCGAATACGGCCACGCCCAGGTGGATGTGTTATGCGACTCCGAATTATTTACCGACTTGCCACGCCAACTGGAAGTCTGGATGTCGCACGGCGACGAGGCACTCGAACTGCCCGAAGGCTTCAAACTGATCTCGAAGTCTCCCAGCGCTGTGGCTGGTATCGAAAACGCGACCCGTAAGATGTGGGCAGTGCAGTTTCATCCCGAAGTTCACCACACCAAGCTTGGAACCGAGATTCTACGCAATTTCGTCCTAAAGATTTGTGGTGCCAAACCTACTTGGACCGCGCAGCGTTTTATCGATGTGACCATCGAAAGTGTGCGCAAGATTGTTGGCTCTGGACGCGCTATCTGCGCTCTTTCCGGTGGTGTGGATTCCGCAGTGGCCGCGGTACTCGTCGATCGGGCCATGCGCGACGGAGGCAAAACCCGCCTGACCTGCGTTTTCGTCAACAACGGGGTTCTGCGCAAGAACGAATTCGAAAAGGTTCAGAAAGGCTTGCGCGACAACCTGGGACTACACCTGGTGGCGGTCGACGCCACCGACCGGTTTCTAAAGAAACTTGCCGGCGTTACCGATCCTGAGAAGAAGCGAAAAATTATCGGCAACGAATTTATCGAGGTCTTCGATGAAGAGGCACACCGCATCGAGAAAGAGGAAGGCGACGTCGAGTGGCTGGTGCAGGGCACGCTCTACCCAGATGTAATCGAATCGCGTTCGGTGCGGGGCCCGTCGCAGATCATCAAGTCGCACCACAACGTTGGCGGATTACCGGAGAAGATGAAACTCAAGCTGATCGAACCGCTGAAAGAATTATTCAAAGATGAAGTTCGCAAGATTGGGCGCGACCTCGGAATGCCCGAAGATGTCCTGCAACGGCAGCCGTTTCCGGGGCCGGGACTGGCGGTGCGGGTAGTGGGAGAAGTGACCGCTGAACGTTTGGCGATTCTCCGCGAATGCGATGACATCGTGGTCAACGAAATCAAAAGCGCCGGACTCTATACCAAGATTTGGCAATCATTCGCCGTGCTCCTTCCGGTCATGTCGGTCGGAGTGATGGGCGACCAGCGAACCTACGCCTATACTTGCGCGATCCGTGCCGTGCACTCCGAAGATGGCATGACTGCCGATTGGGTTCCGCTGCCGCATGAAGTTCTGAAGAAAATGTCCAGCCGTATCGTGAATGAAGTGAAGGGCGTAAACCGCGTGGTCTACGATGTAACCTCAAAACCGCCAGGGACGATTGAGTGGGAGTAGCTCGCAAGGCGAATTGAGAATCAAAGGGCCTCGAATCCGAAGTAAGAATGCAGTCAGGGCCTAAGCCCTGGGTAGAGTCCGAAACGAGCCCCCAGCGGGCGAAAGAATCGTTCCACAGCAATCCTGGAGTTCTCCGCAATGACGCAACCGATATCCGACGCCTTGGTCTTCTTCGGAGCCACCGGCGACCTCGCCTACAAGAAAATTTTCCCAGCCCTGCAGCGCCTGGCTAAACGCGGCGAACTGAAGAAGCCGGTCATCGGGGTGGCCAAGTCGGGATGGAACCTTGACCAGCTGAAGCAGCGGGCCAAAGCCAGCGTTGAAGAATACGGCGGCCTCGATCCCGATGGCTTCGCCAAGCTAATGGAGGTGCTGCGCTACATCGACGGCGACTACGTGGATCCGGCTACGTTTCAGCAACTCCGCAAAGAATTAGGCGATGCTCAACATCCCATTCACTACCTGGCGATTCCTCCCAGCCTGTTTGGAGAGGTGGTAAAGCAACTCAAGGCTGCTGACTGTACCCGCGGCGCGCGGGTCGTGGTCGAAAAGCCATTTGGACGGGACTTGGCTTCGGCAAAGAAGTTAAGCATGACCCTGCACAGTGTTTTCAACGAGCCCGCTATCTTCCGTATTGACCACTATCTGGGAAAAAACGCGGTACAGAACGTGGTCTTTTTTCGCTTCGCGAATTCTTTTCTGGAGCCGATCTGGAACCGTCAATACGTTGAAAGCGTTCAGATCACGATGGCGGAAGACTTCGGCATCAGCGGCCGTGGTGCTTTCTACGACCAGGCCGGTGCCATGCGTGACGTGGTCCAGAACCACCTGATCCAGCTACTGACCAACATTGCGATGGAGCCGCCGCCCAATGACGAGACCGAACGCTTGCGGGACGAGAAGGTGAAGGTGCTGAGAAGCATTCGTCCCCTGGGCCCGGCGGACGTGGTTCGCGGGCAGTTCGAGGGATACCGAAACGAGCCCGGCGTAAAGCCTGAGTCCGATGTTGAGACCTATGTTGCGCTGAAGCTGTGCATCGATTCGTGGCGATGGCGCGGAGTGCCGTTCTATATCCGTGCAGGAAAGTCGTTACCGGTGACTGTGACCGAAGCCCTGGTCAAGCTTCGCCAGCCCCCCGCAATCTTTGCCGACCTGATTCCGGCGCACAACTATTTCAGGTTCCGAGTGACGCCCGACCTCGCTCTCGCCGTGGGAGCGACGGTCAAAGAATCGGGCGACCAATGGCGCGGCGAGCCGGTGGAGTTGCTGGCGAAAGCAAGCTCCGACCCTACGGAATTGCTGGCCTACGAGGAACTGCTCGACGACGCCATGCACGGAAACCAGGTCCGCTTTGCCCGCCAGGACTATGTCGAAGAGGCATGGAGAATTGTGGATCCGGTGCTCGACAACGCCACGCCGGTGAGACCGTACAAGCCCGGTACCTGGGGGCCCGAAGAAGCCGATGCGCTGACGCAGGCCGTGGGTGGTTGGGACAATCCACGGTGATCCAAACTATCGACGGCGGCGATCCAGGCGGTATTTCCCCAGATTGCCCCTGTATCGTGCCCCCGAAGGATCAACTTGCTTTCCCACGGTATCCTGCCGCCAAAGATCAACCTTACCTTTTCTCCTCCGCCACCCACCTCGAAATCGCTGTCGCCAGCTTCCGTGGCGCGATGCGCACCGATTCCGCCAGCAGCAAATTCTTGAATCCGGATATCGTTAGCGTTTTACCCTTCATCAACGCACGATATCCATCACGGGCTACCGTCTTCGCATCCATCGCTCCAAATTGTTGAAATAATCGTGAATTTTCCACTCCCGCCCGGCCTTGAAAGCCGGTGTCGGTAGGCCCAGGGCACAAACACGTCACGGTCACTCCGCTGCCTTTTAGTTCGTTAGCAATCGCCTCAGAAAATGAAACCACGTAAGCCTTAGAGGCGTAGTAAACAGCCATCAGCGGCCCGGGCTGAAATCCGGCAGTCGAAGCAACGTTAAGGATTCGGCCCGACTTGCGGGCGATCATCCCCGGCAGAAATAGTCGAGTCAGAGTCGTGAGGCCGACAATGTTGAGCTCAATTTGGCCGGTTACTTCTTCGAGCGACATTTCGGAGAACGGTCCAAATTTGCCGTAGGCGGCATTGTTCACCAGTACGTCAATCGCGATCCCATCTTTGCCTAACTGTGCGAACAATTGTTCTGGCGCTGAAGGCGCTGCCAGATCCGCAGTCACAGCTCTAGCCGTGATACCGAACTGGCGCTGCATTTCGTCGCTCAGTTGCGCCAGTTTCGCACCGCTGCGCGCGACCAGCACCAGGTTGTAATGATCGTGAGCAAACAGCTTGGCCAGTTCGTAGCCGATGCCGCTGGACGCACCAGTGATAAGAGTAGTCTTGTTGGTCGCAGCCATATGGATCTCTCCCAATATAAATTCCCTCTAGAAGAGTCGCTTAGGAATATGCGCCCGCCGAGTGAAGGATGCTTCGCCGCCCGATTTCCCCTCCCGGCACGGCCGATGTGGTCAACCCAAAGCATGCGCTCCAGCATCGTAGGTGGCGTCACGGAAGAAGTGTAAGCCTCCCAGGAGTTTCAAAATGGCGACATCAAATCCCGTCGTGCCATCCGGCGCCGTATCCAATCGCTGGGTGATTGCCTTTGCTGGCGTCATCATGCAGATCGCGCTCGGGGCGGTGTATGCGTGGAGCGTTTTTAGAATCCCCCTGACCCGGGCATTCGGCTGGACCATCTCGCAGGTGACGCTCACCTTCACCATCGCCATTTTCGTTCTGGGCATTGCTGCATTCGTTGGCGGACTGTGGATGCGAAAAGTGGGGCCACGTAGAGTCGCAATCGTTGCCGGCATTCTGTACGGAGGCGGAGTTTTTCTTGCCAGCTTCTCGGCGGGCAAGCTCTGGTGGCTGTACCTGACCTACGGACTGATCGGAGGAATGGGGTTGGGCCTCGGCTACATCGTTCCGGTAGCGACGCTGGTGAAATGGTTCCCCGACAGACGCGGCATGATTCCCGGCATCGCCGTAGCCGGGTTTGGCGCAGGAGCACTGATTACCGCTCCGATCGCCAACCGGTTGATTGCTTCGGTTGGTGTTCTCAAGACGTTCGCGGTTCTTGGGATCGCCTATCTGGTGGCGGTGACGATACCTGCGCTTTTCATGAAAGATCCGCCGCCGGGTTATGTCCCGGCGGGGTGGACTCCTTCTGCCGCACAAAGAAAGCAGCGCTCGAACAAAGACTTTACTCTGCGCGAGGCCCTGGGGACCTGGCAGTGGTATGCGTTGTGGGCATTGTTGTTTTTGAATACAACTGCGGGAATCTCAATCATCTCGCAGGCCGCTCCTATGGCGCAGGAGATCACCGCAGTGACGGCAGCTGTTGCTGCCGGAATGGTGGGCATTATTTCCATTGCAAATGGCGCAGGCCGCTTCCTCTGGGCGTGGCTTTCGGATTTTGTTGGCAGACGCTGGGTTTTCCTGGCGATGTTTCTGATTCAGTCGGTGATGTTCTGGATCATGCCGTCGGTCACCGCATTCTCCATCTTCACCGCGCTGGCTTTCATCGTGCTGCTCTGTTACGGGGGAGGCTTCGGAACCATGCCGGCGTTCGCCGCCGACTATTTTGGTTCAGCGAATGTGGGATCGATCTACGGGCTGATGCTGACCGCCTGGGGATTTGCCGGAGTATTAGGGCCGATGCTCGTTGCCTGGATTCGCCAATCCACCCGCGCCTACTCGCACGCGCTGCACATCATCGGTGTCATCACTTTGGTATCAGCCGTGATTCCTCTGGTGGTGCGTCCGCCGATGGCTCCTTCGCCTCAGCTCGTCAGCCGGCCGAAGGCCGCGTAAATTTTGCGCGGACACTCTTGTCTGCGGTCTTCTACTTGGCGGTAGCGTGCAATGCCACGGCTTCCGGCGAAACCAACTCCGGCATGTTGAATTCGACGGCCATGACTTCCAACATGCGCTCGAAGAGATAGAACCAATGTACAGCCGGCACCGACTGCTGGAATAGCGCGAGCACATGCCTTTCATTTTCCGGATCGGCGAGAATTGGTTCGAAATCCAGGTCGTCCCAGCGCTCCAGCGCCGCCACCACAGACTTGATGGTTGGCCGATGCTTATCGACGTAGTCACGAATCAGGAAGCCGTTGCTCGGATCCATGGCCGTGAGCTTTATCGGCATAGCCCATTCCCGCAGCACTCGCGGGTGTTTGCGGAACATATAGAAATAGTCCTGACCGTAAACCCGCGCCCGGCGGAGCAGGTTGGGCATGGCGTATTGAACGTGATCATGCCAGGCATGCGCGGCGGGGTGGTAGACGACGCTATAGCCCCGCTCAAAAAGCTTGATTCCCATTTCGGTGTCTTCGCTCAGCATGTAGGTTCCATCGAACGAGCCCACCTGCAAGACCGCTTCGCGCCGGATGCTGAGGTTGCAGGTGATGAAGTGGGAATATCCGTAAGGGCAGCCTTCTTCCATGTCAACTTGCGGGAACATGAAAGAATTAGTGCAGAAGAAATGAGTGAGCGCGCGTTTGCGGGCCTCTACTGGATAGACGAAATTCCCGAGCACAGCCCACTTCTGCGCCGAATATAGCTTCTGTGCTGTCAGATGTTCTTCGATCACAGCGGGATCGAAAATCGTGTCATCGTTCATCAACAGCAGGTATTCGCCAGTGGCGTGTTCAACGCCGTGACGGCGGGCAGTCCCGGTGCCGGAGTTTTTCTGCCGCAACGATTGCAGGTGGAACTTTGCTTTGTGCTCCCGCATGAACTCTTCGGTTCCATCCGACGAGCCGTCGTCGATCACGATGACTTCGAAATCTTTTTGGGAGGCAGTTTGCGCCTCGAGCGCTGCCAGGCACTTCTTTAGAATCGGCAGCCGGTTGTAGGTGGGTACGATCAGGGAAATCAGCGGCTGATCTTTCTTTCTTTTCACTCCCGAAGCTCTCCGTGATCCCGCATGGGATACCTGACGGAAGCAACGGCGCGCTTCGATACCGCAGCGTTCCGCCATGGCTTGATCTCCCAACTCACGGTAGCAGCGCTTGAGCAGACCGAGGGGCTGGGCCAGGGCCGGCGCGAGTTTTACCGAGTCGCCCAGCCAGCCAAAAATGTGCCGCAGCTGTTCACGGGCGGTCTTTATTTTGCCGTGACGAAGCAGTTGTTCCGCCAGTTGAATGTAGAAATCGAGTCGGGCATAGACTCGCGCTTCACCACTGGTTTGCTCGAGAAGCTGCGCATATATCGCATCGACCAGCGTCATCGAGAAAAGTCCTTTGGGAAGCGGCTTGGGGGCGAGCTGCGATGCCAACAATAAAGCCTGAGACAATTGCGCTCTCAGTACTTCTGCAGGAGGCGTTTCAATACGTGGGACTAGGACGACTTGAATTTGTTGTTCGCGCAGGAGTGGCACGTCATCGGCATGCGATGAAAGCACAAGGTCGGCGTGTTTGAAAGCTTCCCACTCGCGTTGTGTCCAATCCTCTGCCAGTTCTGAGTGCCGAAATTCGCCGCTTGCCTCAGCTCGTGCTGCCGCCTTGGCTCCCTGAAGTCCCTCACTGAGGATTGCAATCCGAGTCTGCGGAGAATACCGCCGGATAGCGTGTAGATAGTGCTCTGGAATCGAGATGCCACCGCTGAAATTTTGAGTCAGAATCGCAAGATCAAATCGTCCCTCTCGGAGAATACTTTCGAGCCTCCAGCCGGGATCTTCAATTTGCAGACCCAGAGCCGGCAACCGTTCGGAATCTGCGGCGTAGGCCTTCATTCCCTGTTGTTGAGCAAGCGATTCCGGGTTCCCCTCTGCGCGCGAAATAAGAGTGACTTCATGACCCAATTCGCGTAAGGCACACACCACTCGCAGGAGATGTGGTTCCCCATGCCCGCGAGTAACCTGCGGAATAGAATCGTGAATCATCAGGATTCGAGTGCTGGCGTGCTCGGTTGCTTGAAGCGCCACCCGTAGCACCTCCTGCTGCTGCGCAGGCAAGAAGCGAAGGGATTCGCGAATTAAGGAGATCGCGCGTGAATGATTGCCTTGCCCGAGCAGCAAGATGCCCAGATCGGCCTTAGCGGGATAGTTTTGAGGATCAAGTTCGAGAGCTCGGATTAATCCGGTTTCGGCCCGACTGACGTTTCCACATGCCAACTGCACCGTGGCCCAGTCGTTCCAGAGCTCGCTGCTCTCCTGTTCTTTCAGCAGCTCATCAAAGAGGTGGGCTGCCTCTTCGAGTCGTCCCTGCTGGAATGCATCAATCGCCTGGTCGTGCTTGCTCATCCTTGCCCTCGGGACACACTTGTGCCCAAACTTCACGAAGCAATTTAGCTACCTCATCCCGCTCTAATGAACCTTCTAGTCGAGCGGCAGAAGAATCTCGCAGGTATGAGTTTCTTTGGGTGGCGGCACCAGATCACGGCGGAGGTAACAGAATTCGCCGCGATAGACCAGGGGCGTGTTTCCTCGCCAAAGAACATGACTATCGGCCAGGATTTCGTCGATCAGCCGGCGGTCGCGTTCACTGTGGTATTCCACGTAAATCAGCTTTGCGCCGGGAAGGAAGTCCTTCAAAGAGCGAAGGATGGGAACTTCGCAGCCCTCGGTATCGAGCTTGAGAATGTCGATCTGGTCGATCCCCTGCTCGGAAAGAAACTGCGAGGCAGATCGAAGCGCAATGTTCTCGCTTTTCTCGGCAGTCCGACCCGTCGGACAGACCGAAGACTCCACGCTGTCATTGCGTCCCGAATAAAGCGGCACGTTCCTATCGGAGGAAAAGAGTCCGAAAGGGAAGAGCCGTAGGTTGGCCAGAGAGGATGCATTTTGCTGTAGCAAGCCGAACTGCCGGCTACCAGGTTCGAGTGCATAAACAGTGGCCGAGGGATAGGTGGTCCCCAGCCATACCGCCGCAGCGCCAATGTTTGCCCCGATGTCGAGAATAGTCCGGACGCCGGAAACAAAACTCACCTCCGGATAGGTATGCCCGGCCAGAATTTCTTCTGAAATGCGGATGCAGACCTCATTGTTGAATAGACGAAAGAGAAGCTCTCCCCCGGGATACTTGAAGGCGCCTTCGATCGTCTCGGGAGCGACTTGCGGTGCGGTTGCAGTTTGCATCTTTGTGATTAGCCTCGGCTCCCGACCAGTTGTGCTTTGGCGCTCTGTAGCTCAGGCGACTCGGGGAAAAATTCCAGCCCGCGCTGAATGACGGTGAGAGCCTGGTCATCCTGCTTCAGGTGGGCACGGATGGCCGCCGCGCGAAGAATTGTTTTGGGATGTATGACCCGCGAGGCGAATGTTTCCGCCGCCGTTGCTGCATCATCGAGACGTCCGACAGCCATGTAGGCCTTGATCAGACGCTCATGCAGTTCGGCCCCGTTCGGAAATGCGGTGATCGCAGCTTGCAGTTTGGGAAAGCCGGATTCGAATTCGCCCAGCCGGACTTCGACGTATCCCAACTTGCTCTCAACTTGAGGGTCGCGCCCGGTCAACCGCAGGCTTTGCCGGTAAGCTGCCTGTGCTTCCTTGAGCCTGCCCAGATCGTGCAGAGCGTCGCCGCGATAGTGTTCGCGTTCCGCCGCATATTCGGGATCGTGCGCGCAGTGTTCGAAAGCTGCGACCGCAGCCTGATGATTGCCCAGTTCAAGATTCACCACGCCTGATAAAAACCAGGCAGCGGCCATCTCCGGTTGGATCGCCAGCGCGCGGGAAATGCAGTTCAGCGCCTCTGCGTTTCGCCGGAAGGGCTCATAAAGTTGCCGCGCCAATTCCACCCACGCCAAGGCATTCGTTGGTTCCTGTTCCACCTTGCGACGGCCCAGGTCGAGATAAAACTCGGCTTTGCTTCCATAACGATCGGTTCCTGCGAGAAATCCGAAATGGTGGATACAAAAATTCGCGTTGCCTAACTTAAAGCCGGCCTCGACGATTTGCGGAGCTACAGCTTCGTGCACGCAACCCTTGTAAACGATCTTCGGATGCCGCCGAAACAGCCGGACGGTGCGGTGTTCGGCGAAAGCCGGAGCATCTTTATGAGTGCGGCTGCGGCCATCATTCGCCAGCGCGCGATTGCCATTTACATTTCCATGACGTACCGGAAGATAGTTGCGTATGGGAACGATGAAGCCTCCTACCTGGGCTTTATTCAGAATCTTGGGCAGGAACTTTCCCGCCTCCCAGTCGAGTTCCTCGTCGGCGTCGAGGCTCAACACCCAGTCGGTGGTAGCTGCCGCCAATGCGGCATTTCGCGCCTTGGCAAAATCTTTCTCCCACGGAATGGAAATCACCGTGGCGCCGCACTCCTGAGCAATCTCGCGGCTGTTGTCGGTCGATCCGGTGTCGGCCACGATCGTCTCGGTGGCTATCTCCCGCGCGCTTTCGAGGCAGGCGCGCAGGGTTTCCGCGCCATTCTTGACGATCATGGTCAGGCCCAGAGTCGAGGCGTTCATTCCTTTATGTAAGGGCATCGGTGAGTAGTAGCGGCTCAAGGTTCTGGCGGAGCAATTTAGCTGCCTCATTCAGGTCTAATGGAACCCAGCCTAACCACGGAGTCGCGGAGTTACCGAGAACCAGCTATTTTCTAATTAGGCCCTCATTTTGGCGGTCGACGCCCGGGCACGATACTATAAATTTCAAGTCCTATACGAATAACTCACGGGTGCTGGTTGTCCTTTTCACGCCGCAACTTTCTTCGATCGCTTTCTCGAACTGCACTGGTTCTTTCACTCCGCGACGTGTTGTCGCTGGAGCCATTGTTTGCGAGGGCACAGGAAAGTAAGCCTCCCGATCTCGGCATCTCCTTTATTGATGTAGGCCACGACGCCGGACTCAACGCCAAGACCATCTTCGGGGGCGAGCACAAAAACAAATATCTTCTGGAGACCACCGGCTGCGGCGTGGCGTTTTACGACTACGACAACGACGACTGGCTCGACATCTTTTTGGTAAATGGTTCCCGTTTGGAGGGTTTTCCTGCCGGACAGGAACCGGTGTCGCATCTCTTCAAAAACAATCGCGACGGTACCTTTACCGACGTCACCCTGAAGGCCGGCGTCGCCCACGCAGGCTGGGGGCAAGGCGTCTGCATCGGCGACTATGACAACGATGGCTTCGATGACTTGTTCGTAACTTATTTCGGAAAGAACGTCCTCTATCACAACAACGGCGATGGTACCTTCACTGACGTAAGCGCAAAGGCAGGCGTTGCTGGAACTAGAAACCGTTGGGGAACTGGATGTGCTTTCGTCGACTACGACCGCGACGGCAAGCTCGATCTGTTCGTTGCCAACTACATCGATCTCGATCTCGCTACGGCCCCGGTGCCAGAATCCGGCCCATGTCTCTACAAGGGAGTGATGGTCGCCTGCGGCCCGCCGGGCTTGAAGGGAGGCGCCAACATTCTTTACCGCAACAATGGCGACGGAACTTTCACCGATGTCTCTGAGAGTTCAGGAATTCTCGCAGCCAACGGGACATTTGGCCTGGGAGTGTTGACCGGAGATTTCGACAACGATGGCTGGCCGGACATCTATGTGGCCAACGATTCCACCGCCAGCGCTCTCTATCAAAACAAGAAGAACGGAAAGTTCGAAGATATAGGCATCGAAGCCGGATGTGTTTTGAGCCCTGACGGAAAACCACAGGCCGGGATGGGCATTTCGGCCGCCGACTACGACCTCGACGGAAACCTCGACATCGTCAAAACCAATTTCGCCGGCGATACTCCGTCGCTTTACCGTAACCGTGGGAATGCGAATTTCGAAGACGCAACTTTTCCCGCGGGACTCGGCCTGCACACCCAATACCTGGGCTGGGGCTGCGGTTTCTTCGATATGGATAACGACGGCTGGGCCGACATCCTGCTGTGTAACGGGCACGTTTATCCTGAGGTCGAGCAGCTGAAAACCGAGGCGGGATACGCGCAGCGCAAGATTCTCTATCGCAACATGCGCAACGGGCGTTTCGAAGATGTTTCCGAGCGCGCCGGAAGCGGAATCAACGTGCCAGCCGCTTCCCGGGGTTGCGCTTTCGGCGATTTTGACAACGACGGCGACATTGATGTGGTGGTCAATACGGTCAACGATCTTCCCCAGCTTCTGCGGTGCGATTCCCGCCTGGCGAACCACTGGATCAAGGTCAGAACCATTGGCACGAAATCGAACCGCAGCGGCATTGGCACGCGGCTGAAATGCGTAAGCCGCTCGCCAGACGAGAAGACAGATCATGTTCAAATCGATGAAGTCAGAAGTGGCGGCAGTTATTTATCGCAGAACGATTTGCGCGTTCACTTCGGGCTGGGGCATGCCGATAAAGTTGAGTCGTTGGAAATTCGCTGGCCGAGCGGCCAGGTCGATCAACTGAAAAACATTTCCTCTAACCAATTGATTATCGTGAAAGAAGGGCAGGGAATCGTCCGCAGCCAGCCCTTTCCGACCCAAAAATAATAGACCGAATGTGGCGCCGGCGCCCTCGCCCGCGAAAGGCTATCGGCTGAATGATGTACAAGGAGCTGTACATATTCAAGCGTACATAAATCTCAAGGAGACATGCCTTATGAGTCACACTTGCCTGAGGAATCGGCGACGCAGCACAAGCCAGCCAAACGCTCGCAAAGGGCATTGTAGAGAACTTTCTGATCGGCAGAAGGCGGTCTCGATGCTCTTACGAGTTATCAATCACTTATCAACCACCGCTAAAATTCGCCGCGATTTTCTACTCCACCTGCGCAATTAAGACGCCAAACGGAGGCAACACTACATCCGAAAAAGAGACTGAGGGTCTGCTATCGGATGGAATCATTGGGTTCGCAGTCTTTCCTTGAATCCCCTGCGCGGAAAGGTCGAACTTCATGGTTTGTGGTGATGCACTCATGTTGAGCGCCACCAGCACCGACTCTCCCGCTGGATTCTTCCGAAGGAAGGAAAGGACATTCTTGTCGTCGGTGTTCACTGCAATATATTTCCCGTCCCGCAATGCCGGGTTATTGCGTCGTAGCGAAATTAGCTTCTTGTAGAAATTCAGAACGGAGTTCGGATCTTTCTCTTCCACCACCACGTTGACTTCCTTAGCGCTCGGTGGGACCCGCAGCCAGGGATCATCCGATGTGCTGAATCCGGCATTCTTCGAGGTGTCCCACTGCATGGGCGTGCGCTCCCCGTCACGTCCCTTTTCCTCCGGCCACCCGAGTTTGCCAATCGGGTCGCGCACATCCTCCACCCGCGCTGGAGGCGTCGTGCGCATGCCAATCTCCTCGCCGTAATACATCTGGGGGGTCGCGCCGGTGGTCAACAGCAGTGTGGCCATGAGGCGCGCGATCTGGTCGTTGTGGACGGCGTCACCGTATCGATCCCATTGACGCGGCTGGTCGTGGTTGCTGAAGAAGTAGTGCGGCTGCCCTCTCGCCGAATTATGGAATACTTCGTCGAGCAACTCTCGGAAGCGTGGCGCTGAAAGCTGGTTAACGTCGGCAATCTGGAAATCCATGGGCAGCTGAACTTCGTCGTTGTGGCCGTACATCTTGGTAAGTTCATTAATGTTAGGCTCGTCGGCCTCGCTGATCAGCACCGGGTTGCCGGGATAGCTGTCCACCAGCTTCCGCATTTTGCGCAATACATCGTGCACCTCGGGCAGGTTGTCGGTGTACTTGTGAAGGATGTTTGGATCACCGTAGGCGTTCTTGCCAGGCAGAATGGGATCGTCATGCAGGTTGGGATCTTCGAACAGACGCGAAACTGCGTCAATCCTGAACCCTGCGATACCACGGTCCAGCCAGAAGCGCATCACGTCGAGCATGGCCTTTTCGACTTCCGGATTGCGCCAGTTCAAATCCGGTTGCTGCACATAAAAATGATGGTAGTAGTACTGATTGGTTTTGGGATCGAGCGTCCACGCCGAGTGACCGAACCACGATTGCCAGTTGTTCGGCGGGCCGCCCCCGGGCTTGCCGTCCTTCCATATGTACCAATTGCGCTTGGGATTAGTGCGCGAGGACCGCGACTCCTGAAACCATTCGATCTGGTCAGAGGTGTGATTGGGAACGAAATCCATGATGATGCGCAGGCCGCGGTTCTTGGCCTCGCGAAACAGATTGTCCATGTCGCCCATAGTGCCGAACTGGGGATCGATGGCGGTGTAGTTGGAAATGTCGTAGCCGAAATCGATCTGCGGCGAGGGATAGGCAGGCGTGATCCAGATGGCATCGACGCCTAGATTTTTCAGGTAATCGAGCCGCTTGGTGATTCCGTTCAGATCGCCAACCCCGTCGCCATTCGTGTCCTGAAAGCTGCGCGGATAAAGCTCATAGATAACGGCGTGCTTCCACCACGGATCGGAAGACTGCGCCTTTTGGGAAGAGGCTTGTCCGAGCGAAATCGTGAGGTTCAGAATAGCGATCAGAAAAAACGATCGTAAGAACTTCCGCATGCACATCTCCTAAATCTTCCGGCTGTCTACAGGGTGCCTGAATCTTCCATCAAGGTATTGGATGCGTGGGTCCGATTTGCATGGTAGGGCCGAGGCAATGAGGGGTCAAGCCAAGAGCGATCAAGGCGGTGTTTTATACTGGATTTTCCATGCGCATCCCTGGTCTGGCCGCTGTTTTGCTTTTCCTAAGTATTTCATTGTCCGCGCAGAAGGCGCCCACAACTGCCGAGAGTTTCTATCGGCAGGGTTTGGCAGCACTCCAGCACAGCAACTCAAAAGCAGCCGAAGCTGACTTCCGAAAAACCATACGTCTGTCCCCAGGACATGCGGATGCCCACAACCTGTTGGGATGGATTCTGCTTGCCCGGCGCCAGCTGCCGGAAGCGATCACCGAATTTCGGGCGGCTATAAAACTCAAGCCGAATCTGGCTGCGGCCCACCGCAATCTTTCGAGTGCGCTCACTCAGACGGGCGAGTTTGAAGAGGCTCTGGTCGAAGCCCGCACGGCGGTGCAGCTTGCTCCCAACGATGCCGAATCCCACCGCAGCCTGGGCCGTATCCTCAGCTTCCAAAAAGATTTAGATGGCGCGATTGCTGAACTCAGCAAAGCGGTTGAGCTTGATCCCACAAAGGCAGAGCCGCACGATGAACTGGGATCACTATTTGCTCAAGCTTTCCGCGGCGATGAAGCCTCGCAGCAATTTCGGGAGGCATTGCGAATCCAGCCTAATTTCGCCAAAGCCCACCTTCATCTTGGTGTAGTTCGCTTGCAACAGAAGTCGCTGGACGATGCCGCGGAACAACTCCGTGAGGCGGCTCGGCTGGATCCCTCAAATTTCCAGGCGCATTTTTATTTAGCAAAGGCCCTAACCGACCAGGGTCAAACCGATCCCGCGATTGCGGAGTGGCAAACCTGCGTGAAACTGCAACCGGGAAATTTCGATGCCAACACCGGGCTCGGCCTTTCACTCCAGCGCACCGGAGACGGAGATGGATCCATCGCTGCCTTCCGCAAAGCGATTGCACTTCAACCCGATAATGCTGATGCCCATAACAACCTGGGGCTAGCACTGATTCAGGCTGGCGACGCGGGGGGCGCCATCCCTGAATTCGAGACCGCGATTCGACTGCGTCCAGGCGACACTGGGTATCGCGGCAACCTGGGTACGGCCTATCTGCAGAAGGCCGACTTCAACGCAGCGGTTGAGCACTTCCAGGCCGCGCTGAAAGATTCTCCCGACGATCCGACGCTTCACTACAACCTCGGTTTAGCGCTCAAGCTCAAAGACCAGCTTGCGGAAGCCAAGGTGGAATTCGAAAAGGCGGCCAAGTTAGATCCATCTCAGGCTGATATCCGTTACACCCTGGGGGTAACGCTTTGGCAGCAAGGCCAATTCCCGGAAGCGGTCGAAAACTTGCGGGCGGCGATTCAGGCTAAGCCCGACTACGCCGAGGCTTACTACACGCTGGGAACGGTGCTGAACCAGCAAGGCCAACTGCTGGACTCAGCGGCCGCCTTGCGCGAGGCCATTCGTTTGCAACCGGACTTCGGCGGAGCCCACACTACTTTGGCGGCAGTGTTAAGAAAAATGGGGGACACGGAGGGCGCCGCCGCAGAAGGCCGCCTGGGAACGCAAATAGGAAAAGAAAAAACCAGCCAGCAAGCTGCGACTTTTGCCACAAACTCAGGGCGCCGATTGCTGAATGCCGGCGACCTGGATGGCGCAATTGCGCAGTTTCGTTCGGCCATCAACTCAGTACCGAATTTCGCGCAGGCCCACTATCAGTTGGGAATTGCCTTAGACCGCAAGGGCGATAAGGCGGAGGCCGCCAAGGAATTTCAGCAAGCCACGGCGCTTGATCCGCGGCTTCAGCCACCTGAAACCCGTCCGCGTTGAGGCGTTCTATTTGGAAGTTTCGTTGCGAAGTGCGACTAGTGAACTCTCCACCGGTACGCCGCGCGCGATCTTCACTCGCAGAATCGCTTCAAAGGGCCTTACTTCACCGCTATCAGATAATTTGAGTTGCGGAAGTAGCTTTTCCAGCGAGCTTTGCTGGCAAACGTATTCGACGGCGGCTTGTGTACCCAAGGTGGTGGTGCCCGCCAGAATAATAACCGACTCCGTCGGATCCAAACCCCTCATGAGCGCGACCACCGCGTAGTCTTCATCGAGGGTTCCATTCGACGGGCTACCCAAAAAGTTAGGCGCTTCGCCTTCCCTGGGATGGACGTTGACAATCGCAAGATCACCTTTTCGTGGACCGGAAGTGAGCCGCTGGAAAGTAAACTCATGCGTACCCGGGATTTCTCTGAGCGTGAGGTTTTCTGCGGGCGAGCCCACAAAGATCAGGTCGTGGTTCTTGGCATCGTCGAGTGAAAACAGACTGCCGCGCTTGACCCTCAGCGGGCGGTGCAGGGAATCGAAAACGCGGTCCAACTCGTGAACCGCCAGGACCTCACCCACCCCGGTGTAATGATCGAGGATGACGCCGCCGCCATCTTTGGCACGGTCGAAATAGCGCATGCCCGTCTCCGGGCGGCCCACAAAAGCTCCATTGCTGAAAATCACCCAGGGCTCTTCGGATCTTGGCAGAAATGCTTTCCAGAAAGTCGCAAAGACAGCCGACGCTGGTTCCTGCGCTGCGTGTGGCTCCGCTTTGTGACCCGCAAGCAGATATCCGATGATGCCTACCGCGACTACCAGCAGTCCGATGAGAACCAGAACCAGGGAACTCGAGCGAGGTATTGGTTGGTCCACGATTTTCTCGGGATGGATTGGGTGGCTGGAGACCAACTCTGGTTTGTTGTCCGCGCGTTGATGGAAAGTCAGAAGATAACTGCCCTTGGGCATCTCGAGAACGAAGGAATCAGCTGCCCCTTCCGCACTGTAGTAAGCGGCCAGCTTTGAACGCAGCCGTCCTGCCTGCACACGAATGGTTGAGTCAACCTGAGGATCAAAATCGGCCGGGCGGCCAAAAACCTCAGTGGCTATCTGATATTCCTTGAGAGCCACGCCAGGATGCTCGACGGAGTGTTCGGCAAGATACCTAAGCAGTTTGCAGAGCGATTCTGAGCCATGCAACGTCGTGCTATTGACGATCCGGTCTACCTGCCCGAGATATTCATCCCGCTCCGCGGCATGATGACGCGTTACATGCATGCAAGACAAAGAGTAACAACTGAGGTAACTCCCTGCAAGCGGGAGACTTAAATTCGGTAACAGTATCAAACACAGAGATACTTCTTAAGCCTCCGAAACAGGGCAACACTCCGCCCTGTTCCCCGAAATTCTTTCCACCGCGGGTTAGCGCATACGTGCGTTTGGCGAAAACAAAAATCGATCATCATACCGCGACCTATTTCAAAAATCTATTTTTTTATAGATCAATCCAATCGATTTTCTAAATGTCATAGGCTTGGTTTTCCCCGAGCAACGCAAAAGTGAATCGCTTCAACAACCTAGACAAATGCTGGGAATGGGCACTCGAAGTGCATAGGGTCTAGCTTAATAGTCTTTTTGTACTAGTGCGGTGTTTTGAGCTGCATGTCTTTAGCTTGAAGCCGGTCAGAAGATCGTTCTGACTAAAAACTTCGTCGCAATATAGAGAGTCGTGGAGAAGCTATGAATAAGAGATTTTTAGTCGCACTGCTCGTGTTTGGAGTGATCTTCAGCTTTGGCACGTCGCAAGCTTTTGGCCAAGCGGTTTACGGAAGCGTTTTCGGAACTGTCACAGACCCATCGGGCGCCGCGGTTGCGAACGCCAAGGTAACGGTCACTTCAGCATCCAAAGGCACCAGCGTCGAAGCTCTTTCCAACGATAGCGGCAATTACAGCGTGACCCATTTGGTCCCCGACACCTACAACGTGCGGATCGAGGGCGCGGGCTTCAAGGGGCTGGAGAACAAGGGCATCCTTGTCTCGGCGGATACTGCGGTCAAAGTAGACGGAAAGTTTGAGGTCGGTGGCAATACTGAAACCGTGGAAGTTACGGCCGAAGCGCCGCAGTTGAAGACCGACCGCGCCGATGTGGCGACTATCTTTAACGACAAAGCCGTCGAAGATCTCCCGCTTTTCAATCGAAATTTCACCGCCCTGGTACTCGCTTCACCTGGAGCGCAGCAGCTAGGCTGGTCGCACGCTTCCAGCGAGAACCCACAGGGAAGCCTGCAGACAAAGGTCAACGGACAGACCTTCGCCGGAACCGGCTTCATGCTCGACGGCACCGACAATCGCGACCCGATTCTCGGCATTATCGTCATCAACCCGACTCTCGAGTCGGTAACCGAAGCCAAGATGACAAGCCAGAATTACGACGCTGAATTTGGCCAGGCTATTGCAGGCGTGGTTGCTAGCCAGACCAAGTCAGGAACAAACTCTCTGCACGGCAGCGCTTTTGGATTCCGTCGGAGCGATGCCACCCAGGCTCGCGATCCCTTCAGCCAAGCCCCAAGCAAGGCAAATCCGATTACTGGCCGCACCATTCCACCGACTCTTTACGCGCAATATGGGGCTTCCGTCGGCGGACCGATCATCAAGGACAAGTTGTTCTTCTTCGGCGACTACCAGGCTACGCGTTCAAAAGTCGGCTCTTCTTTCCTGCAGTCGGTTCCCTCGGCACTGGTAAGGTCTACCTGCGGCGATCCGAACAGCGCCATCTGCGATCTAAGCCAATACGGCAACCAGATTTATGACCCGGAGACCGGGGCAGCTGACGGAACTGGGCGCGCTCCTTTCATCGGTAACATCATTCCCAACGACCGCGTTTCTCCGCAGGCGCGCGCTCTGATCAATCAATTCCCGAACGCTACAACGGCGGGGCTAATCAATAACTTTGCGGCAGGCGGAAACGGCATCTTCAACAATGACCAATTCAACATCCGCATTGACGATCAAGCCACCGCCAAACTGCACACGTTCGGGCGCTACAGCTTTGCGAATTACACCCTTACGGGAGCCGGAGCGTTCGGCGACCTGGGGGGCAATGGATTTGGCACTGGCGGATTTGCCGGCGCGTCGAAAAGCCGCGACCAGAGCTTTGCGGGGGGATTTGACTACGCTTTCCGGCCTAGCGTTTTGACCGACTTCCGATTTGGCTATGTGCGCTACCACGTCGGTGTTGCTCCCAACGGAGTCGGAACCACTCCTGCAACCGACATCGGTATTCCCGGACTCAACACCGGGACTGACTTCACCTCCGGCCAGCCCTCCTATTTTGTGGGGAACTCCGGTGGCGACGGAACCGATACCGGGCAGATTACGACCACCGGCGGTCTCAGCAACTTCGGCTACGGTCTGGGTGTAAATCGTTGCAATTGCCCGCTGACTGAGCAGGAGGATCAATTCCAGTTCGTGAATAACTGGACCAAGATCACCGGCAACCATCAGATCAAGTTTGGCGGTGACATCCGCTATGCCCGGAATTTACGCGTGCCCAGCGACAATCACCGTGCCGGCGAACTCACATTTGCCAGGGAGCGCACCTCGCTTGCAGGTTCCACCGATCCGACTGGCGTCGCATTAGCAACGTTCCTGCTCGGTGATGTCACCACTTTCAAGCGCTATGTGAGTACGTCGCTGACCGCGGCCGAGCGTCAGAAGCGCTTCTACTTCTACGGTCAAGATACCTGGCGCGCCACCTCGAAACTGACCATCGCCTACGGTTTACGTTGGGACATCATGAATCCTGAGTACGTAAACGCCGACGGCAATGGCAGCTTGCTTGATCTGAATACTGGTTTTCTGCGCGTAGGCGGTGTGGGCGGTATCGACCGCAATTTCAACGTAGAAAAAAATTGGAAGAACTTCGCACCGCGGCTTGGAATCGCCTACCAACTAACGCCTAAGACCGTCCTTCGCATGGGTTACGGCAGAAGCTACGATATCGGAGTTTTCGGCTCGATTTTCGGCCACGCCGTAACGCAAAACCTGCCAGTACTGGCAGTCCAGAACCAGAACCCCAACTCTCAGACCGACCGGGTATTCACTCTGGCAGCAGGTCCGGATGAACCAGTGTTCCCGGATGTTCCGTCGAATGGGTTGCTGCCCTTGCCTGACGGCATTTTTGCTCGCGCCCGTCCGACCAGAATGCGATTGGCCCGGCTCGACGCTTATAACGTGACCGTCCAGCACCAATTCACAAACACGGTGTCCGCAGAACTTGCCTTTGTCGGCAACAACGGCCACGGCTTCTATGCAAACAATCCCGACCTCAACGTGAACCAACCAACGGTGGTTGGGTTCGGCGTACCCGGAGGGCCTTCGAAGAACGAACGCCGGCCGTACTTCTCAAAATTCGGCTGGACGCAGGATATTTCTTACTTCGCCAACGACGGTCCAAGTTTCTACGATGCACTGCAAGCTAAAGTGGATAAGCGCTTCGCAAGTGGGTTGCAGTTCGTTGGCCACTACACCTGGTCGAAGAACCTTTCCCACGATAGCGGATATGCGAATATCGATCCGCAAGTGAACTATGGCCCTGACGATTTCAACCGCAAGCATGTATTCTCCTTCAGCGCCGTCTACGATTTGCCTTTCGGCAAAGGCCGACGCTTTATGGCGAATTCCAGTCGCGCGTTGGACTTGATCATCGGTGGCTTCCAGCTCAACACCACCACCAACTGGAGCAGCGGCTTGCCGTGGAGCGCCAGCTATAACGAGTGCAACTCGGACCAGGACGTAGGTATTTGCCGCCCAATTCTGGTCGGAGATTTCAGCACGTCCGTGGGCCATTTTGACCCAGTGGCAGGAACGGTTCCATTCTTCACCCCCGTACCGGCGCTTACCAATAACGGCGATACCCAAGGTGCCTTCCAGCGCCCGGGCTTGGCAGAGTTTGGCAGCGGCCGAAACGCATTTACCGGTCCGAGCTTCTTCAACTCCGATTTGTCGCTCTTCAAGAACTTCGCCATTACGGAGCGGTTTGGAGCTCAATTCCGCTTTGAGGCGTTCAATGTGTTCAATCACGTGAACCTCAATAACCCCAACAATTGCATTGATTGCTCCGGTTCAGGTCTCATCACAAGCCTGGCTCCCAACGCCACGATGCGACAGTTGAACTTTGGATTGAAGCTGACCTTCTAAGAGTTTTACCCTTCACTCACCGGGAGCCGCTTGCGGCTCCCTTTTTTTGTATGCTTTGGGGATCGATGAATTGCTTTTTCAAAAGGCGAGTATTCAACATCGGCATGTTGTTTGCGTCGGTTCTTCTCTTCGCGGCTCCCGCAAAGTGGGTGCAAGGAGAATGGAGGCGCACATCTCGTAGCCCTGTTCTTTCTCCGCAGGGCGAGGGATGGGAATCGGCTGGAACATTTAATCCGGCCGTGATCCGGCACAACGGAAAGTTTGTGATGCTTTACCGGGCGCAGGACAAGGCCGGGACTTCACGCCTGGGTTACGCCGACAGCAGTGACGGACTCCACTTCGAACGCCGGACTGATCCCGTACTTTCTCCCGAGGCTAAGTACGAGAACGACGGCGGCGTGGAGGATCCGCGACTGGCGAAGTTTGGCGATACCTACTATCTGACTTATACCGGCTACAACAAAAAGGACGCGCAGCTCTGTCTTGCTACTTCAAAGGATATGGTTCACTGGCAACGCCAAGGGGTCATCCTGGCCGCCTACAAGGGCCACTGGAACGTGCGGTGGACCAAATCAGGAGCTATCGTGCCGCAGAAGATCCATGGCAGATACTGGATGTATTTTCTCGGTACTAGCGCCGATAACAATGACCAGACCGGGCTGGCTTCCTCAACCGACCTGCTTCATTGGACTGATGCGAGCGCCGCACCCGTGCTGCCAAATCGTCCCGGACAGTTTGATTCGCGGGTGGCGGAGCCGGGTCCGTCCCCCATCATCACCAAGGGCGGCATCGTGCTCGTCTACAACGGTGCCGACGATAAGCTGGTATATCGCACCGGCATCGCTGTCTTTGACCGGGAGGATCCCTCGCGGCTGCTCTGGCGCAGTGAGCAGCCAGCGTTTGTCCCAGACTTGGAGTGGGAGAAGGTTGGGCAAGTGCCGAACGTGGTTTTCGTAGAAGGGATGACCAAGATTGGAAATCGTTACCTCTTTTACTATGGTGGCGCGGATAAATATATCGGAGTTGCCGAGGTTAGTTCTTTGACTGCACGCCTCCAATGACGCTCATGGACCTTGAATGAAACTGGGTTTCTGCATCTTCATTTTTTGTATTTTTCTGGCGGCGCAGACTCCTGTGCCAACGGCAGATACGCCTGTGGCGGATAGCTTCGCCTCCGCTCGGCTGTTGTTGCAGCAAGGGAAATACGATGACGCAATTGCTCGGTTGCAGGAATTCGGCGCGAAGAATCCCGGAGTGAAGGGTTTGGCCCATGAGTTTGGCCTTGCCTATTACCGCAAGGGTGATTACCTAAAAGCCATCGACTCCCTGAAGCAGGCCACCGCCGAGGACGCCTCTGATAAGGAAGCCTCCCAATTACTTGGAATTTCTTACTATCTGGCGGGAAAGCCGGCTTTGGCGATCCCGCTGCTCGAAAGGGCGCAAAGCTGGTTCCCCAGCGCCAATGTGGATGCCTCCTACATGCTGGGCATCTGTTACCTGCAAACCGAAGCCTACGATAAGGCACGCGGCGCTTTTGCGGCCATGTACGGGGTGCCACCAGAGTCGGCGGCCAGTTACCTGTTTACCGCCCGTATGCTGCTTCGGCAGCAATTTGATCCGCAGGCCGAAGAGCATGCGCGCAAGGCAGCCGCTCTCGATCCAAAATTGCCGGGCGCGCATTTCTTGCTCGGCGAGTTAGACATGGCGAAGGGTGAGATCCCAGGCGCCATCCGCGAGTTTGAGAGTGAGTTGAAGATCAATCCCGCGGAAGCTGCGGCCTACTACAAGCTGGGGGATGCTTATTCGCGTGTACAGAAGTTTGAGGATGCCGAACGGGTGTTGCAGCGCTCGATTTGGCTGGATTCAACTTCGACCGGACCCTACATCCTTATGGGCAAGGTGCTGGCCAAGAAGGGCGAGACTGAGCTGGCCGTACGTTCCTTGCAGCACGCACTATCTATGGACCCGAACAATTCCATGACTCACTTTCTGCTCGGCCAAGCTTACCGCGATCTTGGCAAGAAAGATGATGCCAACGAGCAGTTCAAGCAGGCGGAGCAGCTCAAGAGCTCGGGACAAGAACGGTAGTCAACAACGACAACCGTCTGCGCCGTAGGTAGCCACACAGACAAT
>Ga0157378_10000349_pt1 | contig 45351 bp, 33 predicted proteins | sample M65metaG_FD_115309 | JGI IMG/M metagenome (GOLD analysis project Ga0157378, IMG submission 115309) | Miscanthus rhizosphere microbial communities from Kellogg Biological Station, Michigan, USA - M6-5 metaG | ecosystem: Host-associated > Plants > Roots > Rhizosphere > Soil | place: USA: Michigan... | reverse complement strand
TCCGTTCGGCGAATGTCCGCTTTGCACCAACACGGCCGGGTTTTTCTTTGGCGCATTATCAGGAACGTAGAGAAGAGCTGTTACGTAGAATCCAGGCAGGCTTTGGTAGACCAGTTTCTCAACGTGGAAGCCGCTCATCTCAATGCGTCCGGTGATTTGCGCATTCAGCGGCGTGCGTCGCTCGGGAAGTCCGCCAATCATCTTAAGAAGGTGCTCCCGCAGCCTGGCCTGCACTCGCTTCAAATCTTCTTCGTTTCGAATCTGCGACCATTGCAGACGTCGTCGATCGTCGAGCCGCCACGCCATGTCGGTCTGATACTCCAAATAGGGAGTGATAGCCGGGCCAACCTTGGGAGCGTCAGGGAGCACACGGAAGGCCTCGGCGGGTGGGATATCGGCGGCCCAAGCGGAAAGACTCGCGAGAGTGAAGACAACGAAAATGCTTAACGATTTCATAGCTAGGTGTTCTGTCAAATCATCTCCCCGGCCAGAGAGCAAATTGTAGACGAGCAGGGACTCGGTGCGAGTCCCTGCCAACCTAGAGCTCGCATTGCTAATGGACGGTTACGGTCACGGTTGCGGCCGTCCTGCCGAATTGGTTGGTTGCGGTCAGAGTATAGGTAGTGGTTGCCGAGGGGCTCACAACCGTACTGGTTCCGCGTATCGGGCCAGCCTGCGGGTCGACAATGTTGTACTCGGTGTTCGAAACCGACCAACTCAAGGTCACCGGCTGCCCCGCCGAAATACTCATGGGGTTTGCGGTGAAGCTGCTAATGGTTGGAGACGCGCCCGTGGGTACGTTAGCCGACGTGTAGATGGTTCCAGTTTGTACTACTTCGAAGTTAGAAGCGGTAATTTGCTTGAGCAGGTTCAGGTTAGTGTTATTCCAGCGGTTGTCGGGCGCTCCACTGATGAAAATCGCGCTTCCGTTGTCGGCAAGGATCATCCCGTACCTCTTGAGCGCTCCCAGTATGACTTGATCGTCTGCCGGAAAGCCCGAGATATCGAAGCTTGACTTCAGGCGCAGGCGCAAGCCCATGGGCGGAGCATTCGGATCGGTGGTGGTTGAGGCCCAATGTGTCGCCGGAAGCACAAAGGCCCGTTGGGAGGTGGGGACGGTGAACCGTAGCGCATGGTTAATCGTTCCTGCCGCCACCTCGTCGTAGCGGACCAACCCCGCAAATACAGGAAGCCCAGCAGCGTCCGCCGAGGTCCAGGTATACGGCCGCTGTTCGGCAATGGTCATGTCCCAGATGGTTCCGGCATCTGCGCTCCAGGCCCCACCCTTCAGGCTTGCATTGTAGAGTTCGTATAACCAGCATCCGTCCTTTTCGAGCACCAGCACGTGGCGGTCGCCATTGCCAGGCTTGGGATAGCCCTCAATGAGGGCGTTGGATGGAATCGGTTTGGGGCCGGGATCGCTCTCATCCGCGAAGGCGTTGAGTTTAACCTGAACCTTGGCCTGGTTCCCTGCAACCACCTGGTAAGGAATTCCAATGGTTTGGTTGTGAAACGTTCCTGACCCGAAATCGGGATGGAGGGTTACCGTCGATCCAATGAAGTTGATGTAGTTTGCCGAGTTGGGATCAACCGGCGCAGTCGAGATGTCGGTGTTCCACAAGCTGCTGGAGCTGAATGGAACAAATCCGTTCAGGGTGGTGAGCTGACCTACGGCCATTCCATTGCAGGTTCCGGCCTGAGAAAACGCAGCCCCGCAAAAAGCCAAACAGAGGGTGATATTCAATACCAAAAGACGTTGCAATGTCATAAATCTCCTTGAGAGTGGCAGAAGTTGATCTCATGCGTTCCCAGCGTTTGGAAACGTGCGGATCGACGAGATGGCGCCCCCCTCGAGAAACCAGATCTGCATTCGTGATCGGACTGAATGCAACCTTGCAGACCGTAATTCATGGACGTACAAGCCTGAGGAGTCCGAACCGTTCGGGAACGTGAAAGGTCGAGCTCATCGGCGCCCGCCAGGTGATCTGGCGCCTGCGAATCTCAGGTCCTTGACTCCGAAACAAGTTGATACGGAGGAGGTTGCCGGCCTTCGGGGCACGTGTGTCCACCGCGGAATACGGAATCCGCATGGCTGCGTACCAGACGCCCGCGTCTCGATCGATACGGGCGGAGACCTTAAACCCTGAGTTCCAAACCCAGCCCTCTTCGTGGTGCGCTTGGTGGAGGTCTATGTCCAGGTCAATCCACTCCCCTTGGGGTGAAACCTCAAACTCTCGATAACGTTTGATGTCCTTGAAATTTGCGCCAAGGAAAACCTCTGCCACATCCCAGTTCCAGAGCTGATTGGTTTCCGCCGAGGTCTGCGGGTTTGGCTTGAGGTTCAGTTCCTCGTAGGGACATATAAAGAGGAAGTACAAATTGGTTTGAGTCCACCGAGTAAGCACTTTGGTGCGATGTCCAGCTACTTTGTGTCCATGGGTGTCGGAATCCATGTACACGGGGATCGCCGCTCGCCAAAAATCGGACGATGGATCGGTTTCGAGCGGCACGTCAGAGGGCGCGAAGACACTGCGGACTTCAGGCGTTGCCGCCCATGCACATCCGCAGAACACGATCAGCAATGCGGTGAACCTAGCCAAGCCACTCATCCAGATGCTCCTGTACGAACTCGTCATCTTGCAAATGCGGATAAGCCTTGGTGACGCGATCGATTTCCTCGATCTGACCAGAAGAAAGCTCCTCGTCTCGGTCAAGGCACCAGCGCCCTTCGAGCAGACCCTGCCGACGGAGAATCTCGTGAATTCCGGGAATACATCCCCGAAAATCGTGCACAGGGTCAAAGATCGCTGCATTGGCGTCGGTGAGTTGCTGGGCAAGCGTGAGCAGCCCGCTCGGGACACTGCCGGCCTGTTGCTTGGCTCGCTCGAGGTGACACGCCGCGGTCTTGGTCCAAACCGCCCATTGCCCTAGCAATCCGCCGCAAATGCGGACTGTCGGTCCGCCAAAGTCGAACTCCGTCAGAAGGTCCAGCAGGATGTGATCATCGTTCCCCGTGTACAGCGCGATCTGGTGCGCCCGTCCTGAGTCCGCTACAGCCCGCGCAACGTCGATGGTTTGATAGCGATTGAATGGCGCAATCTTGATGGCGACGAGGTTTTCGAGCTCCGCCAGTTCGCGCCAGAATGCGTAGGGCAGAACGCAGCCTCCTACGCTGCTCTGCAAGTAAAAACCAATAATGGGAAGGATTTCGGCAATCGACCGAGCGTGATCGATGAGACTTGAAATAGACTCGCCCCGCAGATCGGCAAGGCTGAGAAGCACTGCATCATATCCCAAGCGCGCGGCCAGTTCTGCTTCGTCATGGGCCTGCCCTTGCCTTCCGCAGACGCCCGCGATTTTCACCGTTTCGCTTTCGCGCATTTCTTCCGCAGCGAGCTCGAGGACGGGACGAAGCAGCGAGTGCTTAGGATTTCGAATCGTGAACTGCGTCGTGTGAACGCCGACGGCCACTCCTCCCGCTCCAGCCGCCAGGTAATAGCGCGTTAGAGCGCGTTGTCGACGCTCATCGAGCTTGCGCTCTTGGTTGAGCGCGAGAGGATGAGCGGGAATCACAAGGCCCGACAAGAGCTTTTGGCGGAGATTCATCAGAACTTTCCGTCCCTGGCTTGGAAATGCGTTGGCTTATTGAGGACCGTTCCCCTGCGCTCGACCCATTTTGCGACCCAAGTGATGACCTGATCGGAGCTGACCCTGGGAGATCCGAACAATTGGTGGGCTCGGCCGGCATTGCTCAACAACGCCGTGTTGCTCTCCCGATTGTCGAAAATCGGCGCGATGCCAAACTGGCGTCCGAACTCCTCAGCGATCTTTCTCACCGAAAGCTTCTCGGGGCCGGTTACGTTCAGAATCGACGGCGGCGACTGGCAATGGGGAAAGGAACGAAGACAAATGGAATTAGCATCACCTTGCCAAATAACATTTACAAAACCCATTCGCAGATCGATGGGGCGACGTTCAAAAACCGAGGTTGCGATATCGGTGAGCACGCCATAACGCAGTTCAACGGCGTAGTTCAGACGCAGGATCGTGACCGGCGTTCCCCAGCGGTGGGATGCGTACTCGAACATCCGCTCGCGTCCAAGCGCGGATTGAGCATATTCCCCCTGCGGGCCGACGGCGTCCGATTCGACTGCTCCCCCTGCCTCTGGAGGCGTAAGCGGATATACGTTGCCCGTCGAAAAAGCCACAATCTTCGAATCGCGATAACGCTCCGCAACCAGGCCAGGCAGGAACGTGTTCATTGCCCAGGTCAGGTGCTCCGCGCCGGTGGTGCCGAACTTCCGCGCTGCCATGAAAATTACGTTTTTCGCATTGGGCAACCTGGCGAGGGTGCCGGGTTCGAGCAGATCGCAAGCGATGGTTTCGATCCCTTCTGCCTCCAACTGGCCCCGCAGTCGATCGTCTTGAAAGCGCGACGCGGCGATGATTCGCAGGTTAGCTCCCGCTTCCTTTGCCGCGCGGCGCGCGAGAAGGGCGAGAGAAGGGCCCATCTTCCCGCCGGCTCCGAGGATCAAGAGGTCTCCTCCGAGCGCTAGAATCGCGGCCGAATCCGTTGGACTCGGTCGTGAAAGCTGCTCCTCGAGTTCTTCGATCGTTTCGATGGTTTTCATCAGCCGAGTTCAAATCCTGCGATGGCGTAAACCCAGTCCTCCCGCGGGCGGAGCGTCTTGCCACGAGACATGCGAGTGAGGGACCTTTGCCGCTTGAATCCCCTGCGGACGGCAATCTCGACCGCATGCCCGTTCGCTGGCAACAAATCCCACACCCAAGCCACGTCCGGGGAGAGCTGCAACCTATCGCTGATCAGCGCGTTTGCGGCATCCGCACTGGCCGCAACACACGGCCCCAAATATGCTGCGGAGCGTCCGGCCCTGGTGCAGAGCAATCCGTTTGTCTGGATTGCAGGGCCACGCCGTGCTAGAGCCTGCAAAACCTCGGTTCGATCTGCCCCGAAAGCCTCAGAATCGAGATCAGGTGACAACCCAGCCAGCCCGCGATCCTCCCCCCCCGGGATTCCTCCAGTGCCCAGCCGGATCCACCGCTCGATCGGTTGCTCTTGAGCGAAGGACAAGGCTTCGTAAATTGGCTTGCCTTGGTCGGTGGCATCCAACTTGACGGTCTCGATTCCAAACCCATCCGCGTAGTCCAAGGTGTGCGTTACCAGCGCATGCGCGAAACCGCGGCCTCGGTACTCCGGATGGGTCAAGACCATCCCTATCCAAGCCAACATGCGCCCGTAGCACACAAGCGTCGCGGTTGATACCAGCCGCCGGTCCTGTTCGATCCCGAAACATGTTTGCGGAGCAAGTTCGAGCAGCATGCGCCAGTCCTCAAGCGTCTGGTTCCAGCCAGCGATAATAGACAGGTCGAGCGCAGCCGAAAGATCCGCGGACGTTAGCAGCCGCGGTTGAGGAGGCGCGATTGGTTGAGTTCTTGTCAAGCAGCAGCCCTGAATTGCCGGAACCATTGCGCGAAATGCGGCACTGCTATGCCAGCCTCCGCAATTTCCGGATGCCATCTCTTCTCCCACTCGAAGGAAACGAACCGGTCATAGTTCGCCGCTTGCAGTGCGGTGATGACCTCGCGCAACGGGAAGTCACCTTCGCCGGTGAGTGTCGGACGCCACGTACTGCCATTGCGCGCGAAATCCTTCAGATGTACGTGCCGAAGCTTGGTTTCGAGGGCTCCGAGGGCCTCCCCCGGACTTTCGCCTCCATCGAGCAGAGCATTCGCCGGGTCCCAGATCACGCCCGCGTCGCGGCCCGACATTTCGAGAATCGAGATCGCTTCCGCGGAGGTTGCAAAATCACCATGAGTCTCCAGCCAGACTTCCACACCCGATCGCAAGGTGCGCTCGGAAAGATCACGAATTCCATCTGCGATCCACCCTCGCGTCGAGTCCCGCTCCGTTCCGGGCTGTATCTTGTCTCCGAAAACACGAATGCCGGGAGCACCCAGCTCGGCGGCGAGCTCTGCCATTCGTTCGCCCTCTTCTATCTCGCGGGATCGCTCCTTGCGATCGGCTGAATGAAAACGGCAACTGGTGCCCACGCACGCTACAACGAGCCCATGGTCGGTGAGCATCTGCTTGCTTGCGATCAGAGCCGCGCCGGAAAACGTCGGCAACTTCCAAAGAGAATCTTCCCCCTCCAGAAAACGGAGCTCGATGGCATCATAGCCAGTGCGCGCAGCGAGCTCGATCACCTGCTCGAGCCTCCAGCTCGGACATGCCAAAGTTGAAAAGCAGGGTTTCATTCCTCAGGTCATCCGCTTGAGCATTGCTGCCGTTACCCGATTCTTCACCGCCTGGCCGCGAAAAAATCGCTCGAGATCCTCAATCACGGTGCTTGCGATTTCCCCTCGCACGTGGCGGCCACCTCCCGCAACGTGCGGGGTTAGGATGGCGCCCGGCAACTTGCGCAGCGGATGCCGAATTGGCAACGGCTCGGCCGGATCGGTAACATCCAGAGCACATCGCAGGCGCCTTCGCCTAACCTCCTTGGTTAATGCCGGCAAGTCGACCAGTCCGCCGCGAGCGATGTTGATGACTACCGCGCCGTCAGGCAGTCGCGCCAGTGCCTTTTGATCCAGCAACCCTCGCGTGCGGTCGGTCAACGCCGCGGTAAGAACCAAGAGATGGCTGCGCCGGAGCAGGGGCTCCAACTTGGTGAATACCACCGGATAGTCTCGCGAGAGTTCCCGCGGGGCGTAAGGATCGTACACCACCCAGCTCAACTCAAAACCTCGCATCAGGTCGACGAGCGCTCGCCCCACCCGACCGAAGCCGATCATTCCAACTTCACGCCCGTAGAGTGATTCATCCGTGCCCAAGGTATGAGCCTCGGAGTAGATCTTGGAGGAGGGTTTGCGAAGCGCTTCCCGATAGCGGTCCACATCGCGCGCGCAGTATGTCAGGAACGCGGCTCCTAGCTCTGCGGTTGCCTGGGCCATTGGTTTCGGGGCATTGGTAATCGTGAGCCTGGTAAACAGGGGCGAAGCAAAGCGTCTTTTTACCTCTCCCCCGCAATGCGCGACCATGCGTAGCTTGGGCGCGAGTTGGGTCAGGCCGCGATCGAACTCGGGACTGTCCCAAGTCGTAATCAAGGCTTCAGAGCGCGCAAGCATCTGGCGAAATCCTGCAGTGGTCTGGCGAGCGCCATCCGTTTGCCAGTCGAAAGTGCGGGAAAGGCGGTTCTGATGATCGGCAGAAAAGAACGATCGAAATAGATCATTCCCCGCAGAAATCAGAAGCCGCGGTCGCATAGTGCGACCAAGTCTACCATTCTGTGTCTACGAATGGTTATGTTTATTTATTATTTTCTTCCATTGCCATCGAAAAGACAGTATAAGAAAGCCTTGCCCATGAGTAGCGCGAACACCATCGATTACCTGGTCATCGGGATCTATGCACTTCTGATGGGCGGAGTCGGCCTCTACGTCATGCGCTTCAATCGGGGTGCGGCCGAGTATTTCCGGGGTGGCAGTCGCATTCCCTGGTTGGTCGCAGGTCTGAGCTGCTTTATGTCCGGCTTCAGTGCCTGGACTTTTACGGGTGCAGCAGGCGTTGCTTACCGGGCCGGTATCGCAGCAACCGGACTCTATATAGGAAATGCTGCCAGTTTCCTCCTGGGATATTTCGTCTTTGCCGCACGGTGGCGCCGCAGTCGCGTGACCACTGTAATGGAGTATCTCTCGGACCGCTTCAATCCCGTCACCCACCAGACTTTTTCCTGGGTCACCATCTTCTTTCAGCTGTTCACCAGTGCGAGCACCCTTTACGGGCTCAGCCTGTTTGTTTCCTCAGCCTGTGGTCTGCCGGTCACCTGGACCATTTTGGGAGCTGGCGCACTCATCGTTTTCTATTGTGTGGTCGGCGGCTTGTGGGCTGTCGTGGTCACGGACTTTCTCCAGGCCTCGATCCTAATGCCCTTCTGCCTGGTGTTGGTCATTACCTCGCTTGCCAAAGTTGGCGGGCCTGCCGGGCTCGTGCATGCCCTGCCCCCTGAAATGAAAACCCTGCACTTTTCCGGAGAGTTCGGTTGGCTCTATCTCTTCTCCTGGACCGTCATGGTGTCGTTTGGCTACAACACCAGTGCGATGGCACAGCGCTATTACAGCGTTGACGACGAGCGGTCGGCCAGGCGTGTGGCACTCCTATGTTGCGGCCTCTTCCTTGCTGGAGCCTTCTTGTGGTTTATTCCGCCCATGGCGATGCGCGTGCTCTATCCCGATTTACGTGCGATTTGGCCGGCCCTGGCGAATCCGAGCGAGGCAGCTTATGCCGTCGCAAGTCTAACGCTCCTGCCTCACGGCTTGATCGGAATCATGCTGGCGGCGATGTTCAGCGCCACCATGGCAAATCTTTCCGCGCATTTCAATCTTAAGTCCGCCATCTTGTCGAAGGACGTTTATCAACGACTGATCCGTCCGCGGGCCGGTGATCGCGAATTGTTGCTGGTCGGCTGGGTGAACACGTTGCTAGTTGGCGGGACCACGACCGCGATCGCCGCCGTCATGGCCGCGAGCGGCAAGAGTGTGTTCGAGATCATGCTGACCTTTAATACTTTGATCTCACTCGCCTACGGGCCACCCGCGCTGCTCGGGCTGGTGGTCCGTCGCACGCCTCCCTGGTCGGGCCTGGCATCGTTCCTGACAGGGCTGGTGCTTGGCACACTCGGCGCTTTCGTCTTCCACTGGACTTTGATCCAGCAGGTTTCGATCATCATTCCGGCGTCGTTTGGGGTCTTCTTTTTCAGCGGGTGGTTCGATCACGGCGACAATGTGGGCCGCGCACGCCTGTTCCACAACTTGAACACGCCGGTCGAGGTAGCCCTGGAGTTGAGAAATTCGCCGGACTATACCGCCCCTGTATTCCGCTTTTTAAGCCGTACGATTGCCTGCATCGGCCTGCTCAGTCTGCTGCTGTTGCTCAATGCATCTTCCCAACAGCGCGGCACAATTCTGTGGTTTTGCGGATTGACGCTTCTGATTAGCGCGTCCATTACAAGCCTGAGGCGCTCGGCAAGCGGTTCGGTAAAAACCCCTTCCGAGGTCAACCCCTCTCCTGTCAGCCCAAATTCGTTGGGCTAGGGATTCTCGCTCGCCAGCGCGATTCGAGTCAGATGGTAGGTCAGTAATTGATCAGGATAAAGGAGCGCGTCGCGGAATTCGCTTTCTGCCTGCGCTCTGCGCCCTAGGGCGCGATCCAGCATTGCCAGGTTGTACAGCCACCATCCCGTCCGGGAACTGATGTCGCTTGTGCTGCGCGCCTTTTCTAGTACGCGCTCAAGGTCCTGCTTGCTGGTTTCTGATGGGTTCAGCTCCTGCGACGCTTTCCACGACCATACCCGATCCTCAATACCCGATTGCTCCGCGGCATGGCGATAACTCTGCTCCGCTTTGTCCTGGGCATGGCAGGTTTTGTACACGTTTCCGAGGAGGTAAGTTACACGCGCGGAATGAAGAAGCGGACCGAGTCCATCATGCGTGAAGGGCATCTCGGGCACGCTGTCTTCAAGATGCTCGACGGTGGAGATTGCATCTGCGCACTTCCCCTCCCTCGCGAGCGCCATCGCTTTCTGCAAGTTCACCTCGATCCAGACCTGGCGAACATTCGTGCCCCCTTCCTCACGCTGAAAAAATCGGTTGCGAAACAAGTCTCGCGCTTCCTCGTAGCGGCCAGCCTCGGCGAGATTCAGGATGAGTTCATACACCAGGGAGGATGGCATCTTGGCGCGATCGGGATAGCGCTCGAGAGCTGCCACCCGCTCTGCGGGGGGGCGCCGCAAGATACTCAACGACTGATCGATCCCGGTGTAGAGCTCGACGTTGGTGGGGTCGTAGGGCAATCCCTCCTGAAACACCGCCAACGCTTCCTCGGGATTGTTCTTTACCCGCAAGAGTGCTCGCCCCAAGCTGGCATGCAACACCGGCCTTTCTGGGTTCAACTTGCGCGCCTGTGTCCAATGGGTCAGCGCTTCGTCGGTGATTCCGCGGGAAAAGTAAAGTGTGCCTAGCAAGTAATGCGCAGTCGCGTCTTGAGGATGGACCTTGACCGCAGCCTGTAAGACCTCGAGGTCTTCTTCGCGCTGGGGAAAAACATACGCCGTGGACAGCTTTGCCGCCAAGTCCAAGTCGGCATCTGGCGATTCCCCCAATTTCTGCTTGCAATATCCGCGGTAGTAAGCGACTAGCGGATGCTTCCCTGGAGCCAGCGCGCCCGGTTCAGTCTCGTCGGGAACGGAGGGAGGATATTCGCGCGAGAGCACCTTGAGTGCCTGGGAGTACAAGCCGAGCCGCATATATTCGGAGGCTACGTTCAGCACTCGTTCGCTGTCGTTGGCAAGGTGTTGCAGCGCCGGACGGCCTGTTTCCTCGAGCAAGAAATAGCGCTCGGGAAATCGTGCCAGCCAGCGTTCACGCAGGCGCTGCGCGGCTGCCGTTTCCCCTGCCGCGTTCAACACCGCGCTCAGTTCCTCTGCCGCCCGAAGGTCTCCAGAATCGTGACCGACGACTCCTTCCAGATATTGCTGCGCTTGCATTAAATTGTGCTCGCGAGCTGAGAGTTCCGCCAACTTCACACCCGCCGCTGCTTTGAACTCGGGCATTCGATAGGCGGCTTCATACCTTTCCCGCGCATTTTCGCTATCACCAATGCCTTCGTACGCCAAACCCAAGTAGTATGAAACCTCGGCATCGGTCGTGTCCCATTCGTGTATGTTCTCAAGATCCTGGCGGGCTTCCTCGAAGCGCAGCAGACTTGCCGACAACCGGCCGGCTGATTTGCGCAATGAGAAGCTGGAGGGAAAAGCCTTCAAAGCCGCGTTGTATGTCTCGATCGCTTCGAGCAGCCGGCCGTTCAACTCCTGTTCTTCTCCAAGCTGCAGCCAGTCGTCTTCGGTTCTCGCTTGAGCGTCGGGAATGGTGTGAGTGGGCTGGGGGCCTAGGTGAATTTGATCGACCGGCGTCCAGTCATATTCCCCTTCCGTGTGGCGCAGTAGGACGGCGTTTCGGTCGCGCAGCTCGAAAGTATATTTCGCCTGCGGATCGGGATTGGGGATCGGATGCGACCAGAGGCGCTCAGGCACGAGGGATGTTCTGGCTTCGAAAACCGTCTGCTTTCCGTTCAAAATCTGAACCGTGGCATCGGCCAAAGGCTGATTTACATTGAGGGTGACCTGAAGGGCGTCATTCGCGCGTACCAGATTCACCACGCCGGCGAGATTCGCGCGCGTGATCCCGCCGATTTCTCTCACCGGCATCCAGAATTCAGAGAAGCTAATGGTTTGGCGCGGCTCGAGAAAGGCGTAGGTCTCCTGATTTCGAAACAGGCCTGCCTGTACTTCAACGTAGGCGCTGTTGTTGTCAGAAAGCGCCTTGCGCCAATCTAGTCCGTCCGCATCCGAGCCCCAGGACCAGATCTTTTTTGCGGGAAGCTGGGCATAGTCGGCGAAATGCACAATCCCGGTGTTTGTGTGTGGATGCCACACTCCCATGAAAGGCTCGCGGCTGCCGTGCACAAAAAGCGAGACCGGGCCTTTGGTGTGGTTCTTGACGATGCTGAGATCATTGCCGTCGGCTTCGAGCGGCCATCGCTGTACCTCGCGAAAACCATGGCTGGCTGCGAAACGCATCGGATACTCGATCCGCGAATCATCCCATACCTGCACGCCGGCGTTGTTCCACCAGTAGAATCGGTGCCTGACATCGCTGCGGTTGTTGAGGGTAACCCGCTCCTCTAGAACCGTGGAACGCGCTCGTAGTATCAGCTCCACCGTCCATTGCATCCCGTAGACTCGGTCAATGTTCCCTACCTGGACCGAAGCGCTGCCGTCCTGGTTTTTCGCGTAAGAGAAATCTACCGGCGAGGCTGTTACCCAGTTGTGGGAGACGGGAAAATTGAACTCGATGCCGAAGGCAGCCCAAGCTCCTCGATACGCGACATCGGCTTTCTTGATGGAAGGATTCTCGTAAAACATCGGCTTGCCGCTGATCTTGTCCGTGCAGGTGTAGAGGTGACCGCCAATATCGGGCAAGACGGAGCACTTCAGATATTCATTTTCGATATAGACCGCCCGCCAGGCGTGATCCACTCGCCGATCCGTCAGGTTGTGGCGCATCGTGTAGGGGTAATTAAACCGATTATTGGCGTACTGATCGAAGGGCGGATTGGGATCCGGCGCCCCTTCCTCATAGGTTGGAAGCGTCAGAGTACCTTGCCACACCCGTACCTGGGCGGCAGCGAAGCCATGGGCTGCGAACATTATCACAATGAGAGTCTGAAGCTGTTTCATACCTTTATGCTCAGCAGTCGCGCCGCGTTCCGGTTGTAAACCTTTTCAAGAATCGAGTCCGGCAACCGGATGCCATAAATCTTCCAGCGGCCCTGCGGCGGAACCTTGGCGGGAGCGTAGTCGAAATATTCATCGTCGGTTTCGAGAAAACGAAAATAGATCTCGTAAAGCAGATCATTGAAAACCTGTTGCGGAAATTCATCCCCGTGGGGCGTGGCATCGGTACCGAACAGAATTCTGTCCTGATACTGGTCGAAAAACTTTCGCGATCGCCGGGGCTGGCGACCAAGCTCGCCGATGCGTGCGGCGATATCGACCGTCATATTCGGAAAGCGGGCCAGGTTTTCTGAAACATTGTCGAGATCCTCAGAGAAGTTCCCGACGTGCAAGACTAAGAACTGCGTCTTCGGATGCTTCGCAAACACCCGGTTGCGCGCTTCCAGTAATTCGGCATTGCTAGGAAAATCGCGTCCATGGAATGACCAGTCGGGATGCTGGTTCAACTCCTCGTAACGCTCATTGAAGCGGTCGGTGGGTGTGAAGAAGGCAATGGGATCTGAGACGTGGATGGCGACCGGCATGTTCAGTTGTCCGCAGGTGTCCCACATGGGATCAAACCGCGGATCGTCAATCCTCACCAGCTTGCCTGATGTGATGTCTTCCCGCAGGTAAAGCCCAAGCGTTTTCAGGATCTTCAGCCCCTTGGCTCCGTCCCGATGCGCACGTTCGATGGCCTCCGCCTGAATAAGGGGATACTTGGGATCAAGAAAACGTTCGTAGGAAGGTTCGGTGAAGCTGTAGAACCTGCCGGGATACGCCTTGTCGTATTTTGTGACGACATCCACCAGTCCGTCGCCGTAACCGCCGGTCAGGTTCACCATGGCACGAAGATTTTTTCTGTCCATTACCGGCAGCAACTCGTCGGGTCGGCCCAGGTACTTGCGCGCCGCCGCGAGTTCGATTCCGTTCTCCGATTTTGTAGAGAGTGAAATGTGTGTATGAATATCCACCGCAGGAAAGCGGGAACGCTCCACGCGCGTTTCCTTGACGTGCAGCATGGTTCTCGGTTCGTAGTCGGTCAGCGCAAGTGGTTCTCCCGGCGCTCGCGTCGACCCTTCGGATGGGGCCACGGTCGCCCCGAGCGTTTCGGCTGATTTGAAATACGCGGAAGCGCCCAGAGTTATTCCCAGGCGCGTTATCCACTTTCTACGGTTGATCACGGACGGCTCCTGTCTATTGTTGTCGCTTTTTCTTGTGCGCTGGAAAATGCAACGTAAAACTCTGCACCACGCGGTTGATGATGCCGCCTTCTGAAGGTGAATCGGGTCGGAGGCCCTCACGCAGGCAGCGAAAGAACGCCAGCAACTGCGCAACCACAACGTCGACGAGCGGGGCGCCATCGTCGCCGATGTCCGCGAGCCCAGGACACTCGAGAGCGACGTCTTGATCGCACACCAGCTCCGCCGGTATGTTCTCGCCAACGATGATCTTCATTTTCCCGAGGTTCTTCTGACGGAGTTCACGGATCAAATCGTATTCGTAAGCCCGGACCGTTAGATCGGAAGAAAGAAAGCAGACCACCAGCGTCTCCGCATCCACGTAACTCATGGGTCCATGACGCAGGCCAAGGTAGGTTTCCGCCAGAACACTCACTCGTCCTGCAGTCATTTCAAGCATCTTCAACGCGCTCTCGCGGGCCGCTCCAAACTGCGCGCCGGTCCCCAGGAAAGCCGCCCGGTTGAACTCGCAGGACGAGACCTGCGCCAGTTTCTCGAAGCTACTGGCAAGCAACTCTCCGACGATCTTGCTGGATTTGCGGCAACGCGCCTTATAAGTGTCCACGTCGTCCAAATAGCCAAGAGACTGCGCCGCAATGACAAGGTTGGTAAAACTGCTGGTCATGACCAGGCTGCGGTCGTTTGTGCCATCTTCTAGCGCAACCACCCTTACGCGGGGGTCGTTGCGATAGTTGGTGGCCAGTTTGCCAGTCGAGTTGCAGGTGATCACCAGATGACGAAGGTCGGGTTCAGCCTCTAGCAGCAGCGAAATCGCGCCCGCGCTTTCAGGACTATCGCCGGATCGGGCAAGGGAGACGAGAAGTGCCGGTCTGTCAGGGGGTAAAACCTGTCCGCCATTTGTCAGGAGGACTCCCCCACCAATGGCCAGCGTATTTACCTGAAGGTGATTCTGCAGCGCCAGTCGCACACAATGGCCGGCATATTCAGAACTGCCGGAACCGGTCAAAAACAAATTTCGGATGCCGGCAATGCTAGGGCGCAACTCGCCTCCCAGCGAGCTCACTTGATCCGCAGTGCGGACCCAACTTGCCGGTTGCTGGAGGATCTCCCGCAAAGTGTGATAGTAGCCACGCCTGCGCTGCTCTTGCTCGGGTTCTGCAAGCAAGCGTGCTGCCTCGGGTTGGCGCTCGCAAACTTCGCGGATCCACTCGGAAAACGAAACTGTTGTGCTGAACATCGCCCGAATACCTTTTAGCTAATGCGAACAGAAGCCATGAATCACTCGGTCCCCGGCTGTAATCGCTGAGTCACGATATCCACCGGCTCGTCGCGCCCGCTCAACGATCCATGCCATGCGCTGCCGCCAAAGGTCGTCACATAGATCTTGTTGCGGTCGGCAGGGTCTAGTATCACCCGGTATGACCACTTGAAATTGAACCCCGGGATTCGCGTCCAGTGTACGCCGCGATCTTTCGAACGCCACGCCGAGGATTCAAAACCCGAAGCATACAGCAGGTTTCGGTCATTCGGATCAATAGTCACGTCGTAGACATGGCGATCCTGCGCGAAAATCTGTCGCCAATTGCGGCCGGCGTCCTCCGATAGAAAAATGCCTCCGCCGTCGCCGTGTACGCCTGAGGCCCGCGCCCACGCCGCCAAGTAAAGACGCTCAGGCGAATTGGGATCGATGGCAAGTCCGTTCGGACCGTTGACCCCCTGAGGCAATGGCAATGACTCCCAATGCTCGGCCCCGTCCTTCGAGCGGTAAATCGCGCCGTCATTTTCATTGCCAATATTGCCATCTTCCGAGCGCCGGGCGATGAGCACATACAATGTGCCATCGCTCGCCTGCGAGAGGCGCCATGCAAAAGGCTGCTTCTGCGTAATTCCCTGGTTTTTCAAAGACCATGACTTTCCGCCATCCGTGCTCTTGTATACCCCGCGCCCGAAAGCCGCCACGTACAAGACCCGCTGATCCGTCGGACTGTGAGGATCGAGCAGAATGTGGGTGGCAGCAGTCTCTTCCATTCCCGAGTTCGACTTGCGCCAAGTCTTCCCACCATCCTCGCTGATACAGACTCCACCCTGGTAGTTCGCCGGGTCCTGGTGCCTCCACATCTTGGGCCTGGGCAGATCATGGGTATAGCTGTTCACGCTCCACATTCGGCCGCGCACGCTCGGATCGAAGACTACCCAATAAGTTGTGTTCACCCATTTTTCCGGCACGCCCATGGTCGAACTTTGCCAACTTTTGCCGCCATCTTCGCTGCGAAACAAGCCAATGTCGGTGTAGGTCAGAAACTGACGGTTGGGATCAAAAGGATCGAAATGAATGCCGTAGACATTGGTGACGTCAAGACCTGTCGTGGTCCAACCGCCGCTGGCTGCAGGGCGTGAGTAAACTGCCCACCAGGTAGCGCCGCCGTCCGACGTCTTCATCGTGCGCCCGAGATCGGTACCGTACGCGAGATTCGGATCCTGCGGCGCGACTCCTATCGCAATCGGATTTTCTGACCATCCGGTTCCAAACCGGGGCGTGATCCAGGCGTCATGCACGTTGGCCGCTGCCGAACTTGCTTCCTGCCATATCAATTGCCAGGAATCGCCTCCATTTTCGGTCTTTGCCACCCCGATCCAACTCCGCAAATTCTTCGACAGGTCGCCGTAGGAGACGTACGCCGTCTCTCCACGCTGCAAACTGGCGCCGACGGCGCGGAACTTCGCTCCCGATCCTGGAAATGACGAAGCCTTCCAACTTGCACCACCATCCTTTGAGACGAACACGCCTTTTTCAGAGACTCCGTAAATGATCGGCTGTTCTGCGGAGGTAAATCCGAGCGAGCTATCGGTGAACGCCACAGACCCTGGCGAAGAGAACTTCACCAATTCCGTGCCGCTTTTTCTCACCACGAAGTGCGGTCCGATGAGATAGAGCCGGCGAGCGGGTTGCGCGATTTTCGGATCCGCCCACATCCGGTGGGGAGTCTCTGGTAAATCATCCTGCCGCTCCCAGCTTTCTCCCCTGTCCCGCGAAACAAACAGGGCGGCGTGGTTCTCTCCTCCCGCCGCGGCATACAAAATCTTAGAATTGGCCGGATCGATGGCCATGGCCGTGATGTTCTCGAGCGGATCGGGTTCGGCGACCAAGTGCTCGTCTGCGTGGTCCGAACGCATCATGATTTTCTTGATGTGGGCAGCCTGCGGATAAACCAGCTTCCATGTCTCGCCGGAATCGGTGCTTCGCCACAGTCCGGTCGCTTGCGCGTAGATCACCTTGGGGTCGATGGGATCGAAGGCAAAGAAACGGACTACCCCGCGCAAATTGAACATGCGCCACGACTGGCCGCCATCATGTGTGATATAAGCGCCGGTCATGTCGCACGACACCAGTACAGTATTGCGGTCGTGCGGGCTGATCGTGGGATTGAACATGGCACCGCCGCCACCCGGTCCGATAACCCGGAAGTCGCCAGGCCGGACGGCGAGTGCCGTGCCGGCGACAAGCACCGAAAAAAACAGGTATTGGACGACTTTTACCATTTGATTCTTTCTTTTACTTTCGCTATCTTTGCTTCACCACTTTCCGGCATAGTCGCGAAATTGTCAACGGCAAACTCGACCGAGCCGACATGCAGATGCGACGAAGAAGCATTTTTAAGGGCATCACCGCGCTCGCCACGCTCGCACCGGCGACTCGTCTCGCCGCGTCCTTCGGAAATCAGGAGTTCAATTTTCCTTTTCCGACGCGTGCGCGCCTTGAGCAAGGGCCGTTCGACATCGACCAGGATGAAGGCTGGCTGACCTCGCTTTTCACCACGCCGTCGGAAAAACCACAACGCAATCCCGGACTTGGCCTGGTGGGCTATGCGTGGGAGGAAGGCGGCCCATCGCTGGCGGCGCGTGCCGGACGCGAGACTCTGGAGCAACACGTCAATCAGATTTCCAGCTTGCCCTTCGTAGATGTGCTCTATATCCGTTGCGACTGGCGCAACGTGCAATCGCGTCCTGGAAGGCTTGACCTCGATCCGGTGTGGAAGTTAACCCTCGACGCCGCTCGCGAGCGCGGCCTTAGAGTCGCCTTCCGGGTGCAACTCTCAAGCCCGGTCTTCGAACCGGACGAGATCTCGTTGCCAGCTTTCCTTCGAGATCGCGTGCCATTGGTGAAGATCGGTCGCATCCCAGGCCACGGTGATGCCGAATATGTCGAGCCTCGTTACGATCATTCCAACTTTCAAAATGCCTTTGCCGAACTGAACGGTCTCTTGGCTGCGGAGTTTGATGGAAATCCTTTGATCGAGTGGGTTGATCTGATGCAGTACGGTTTCTGGGGCGAAGGACATACCAGCAACTATCCCAGTCCTTTTCCAGATTATGTCACCGCGCAACGCACCTTCGTCAGCATGACCGAGCTCCAGCTCGATACTTGGAAGAAAACTCCGGTGGCATCGAATACCCAGCCGGACATCAGTGCCGTTGGGAATCGCAAGACGCTTGCCATGGCGATGGCGCACGGCGCGTGGCTCCGCTCTGACAGCATCATCATTGAGGAGCCCATCCAGATTGACCAATTGGCAAATCGTCCGCCCTGGCTGGCGGCGATTCTGGAGGATGGATACTTCCGGCAGTACGACGTTTCCAAGCTGACCAAGGATGCGGCCGGCGTCAACCAGCTTGAGAATTACATGTTGCACACGCTCGACGTGCGCTCGAACTATTGGTCTCTATGGACGGAGGCTGCAAATCTCGCCCGATATCACGCCATGTATCCCCGAGGGTTCGATCGCTTACGCGCGCGGTTGGGATATAGGGTACGGCCTTCCTGGGTGTGGCAGCGAAAACGTCAGGGTGCGACAGAATTGATTGTCGCGATTTCGAACCAGGGCGTTGCCGGGGTTCCCGGAGTTTTGTGGCTGCAACTCACCGATCCGGAGCGGCAACTGAATTGGCGTGGAACGCTTGACCCCGGACATCCAGTGGGAGGGGGCATTCGGCTGGCGTCATTTTTCCTGCCCGCCGACTTTGCCGGTCAGCTCCATCTTTCAGCTGAATTGGAAGTTCGACCGGGCACCCTGCGGCCCGTTGCCTGGGCGGTCGAGCAGCCGCTGAACTCCGATGGCTCCATTACGATCGATGTGAGAGATAGCAAAGATCCGCACTGGCGCAAAGGAGTGTGATCAGGACGACCATCTCTGGATGGCCTTTGCCGGAGGCGCCCAGTTGCACAAGGCTAACGCCCACCTTCACTCGTGAAGCAGATGCAGTCGCAATCGCGCGTCTTTGTGTCCACTGAACGGAATCTTCAGGACTCCCGAACGGTCGGTTTCGGCCGTCGTGCTCCACAAGTGAACGCCTTGAAACAAGCCGCCTCCCCAGGTTGTGGTTTTGCCGCCGGTGAGCTCCAGTTGGTAGGTGGACTCCGGCTTCAACCCGGTCACGATGAGGGTTTCGCTTTCAAGATCCGGCAACGTGATCTCGCCGCTCGCAACTGGCGTAGCTCCCGTGGGGAACACTGCCAGGGTTTGACCTGCAATGAGCGCGCCAATCAAGTTGCTACCATCCGCAAGTTCGACCCGCATGCTCTTTGTCTCCCCTTGGTCGCCGATCTCAAGGACGTTCAAAAACAGATCGTCCGTGCTCGGCTTGGCTGGCGAGATCTCGATTCGCCACGCGCCGGGAACGACGTGGCGCATGTTCGACGGCAGAATACGGTTGAAATCTTCACCCCAAAACGTCTTCCACATTTTTCTCAGGTACGGATCGTCAGGCAGCGGGCCTCCCTCCGCGCCTTCGATCGGCCAGTTCTTCCCGCTTCCCCAAGGTCCACCGAACTCGTCGCCCGGCGTCCAGAATTCCCAGCCTTGTCCGCCGCGCTTCACGACCTCCCGATCACGCGGCATGAGGGTGTGTAGGAGCAATCGGCCTGCCCCCTCCTCGAAAGTGATGGCCGAGGCTGCTGCATACGATGTTCCTCCCTGCCCGATGTCGCGCCCTTTGTCAGTCGCCGTGACGGAAGGTTCGTTCACGCCGTGAAGAAGCCAAACTTTCTTATAGGAAGGATCTTTGCTGCGGACGTGGTCACAGATCACGAGGGCGTTTATGCGCGGGAGATAAAGCAGGTCGCGCGTGAACAGCTCGAGCTTCTCCGGACTGTAGGCGCGTGTGGCATTGCCGCGTGCATATTGGAATTCGTTGGGCGCGTAGTCGGTTACCTCCATGCGAGCAACATCCCACAGGTCGCGCGTTCGCTCCCAGTCTGCAACGTTGCGGATGGTATTCCAATAGCGCGAGGAGTCCATGCGCTGGCCACCGTCGTTCGCCGCCGGCCATAGGTTTTCCGCCCAGAAGAAGGGCTCTCCCTGTTTGTAGATCAGCATGGTGTTGTGGGCGATCGTGCGGCGATAGTAGTTCAGATAATTCGGACTCTCGGTGTCGGTGTAGTCCGCGGCACTGTCAATCGCAAGGTATCCTTTGTGAAAAATTGTGAAGCCATTTTGGTCAAGATGCTGATGTTTCGCGAAGTAGCCGCCGGCGGTAAATTCGATCCAGGTTGAATCCGGTCCCCAGCCGTTGCGCATCACCAGGTCGCCGACTCCGCTGAATAGGTGTTGGCGCGAGAGCTCGGCGTCGCTTGCCAGCGCCGGATTCCGGGGCTCGACCAACGGATCATCCCAGAGAAATTGCAGGATCGGAATGTACCACTTTGCGGTCGAAGTCCACCCGCTCCTGCGCAGCATCCAGGCAGCGTAGGGATCTTTGAACCGGTTAATGACATAACCCAACACGTCATTGTCCTGCGCCTCGAAAAACGGCCACTCGTGATCGCCGCGTCGCGAGGTGGTTCCGTCCGGCAACGTCTTGTACAGATAGGTATCCTCATAATGCCAATAAGAGGTATAGCGCCGCGCCGGATCTTGCCCGGTCGTCGTCCGGCGCAGTTCGGCTAGAAGCGCCATGGGCAAGAACGTAATCCGTTGGTAATCCATTGACTCGTGATAGCCGCCTTCTGGTGTGACGAATTGGCTAACCTCGAGGACGTTGTCGAGCGAGCGCCATGCACGCTCCCGGAGCGCGGCCGCTCGCGGCTCGGTTGCAGCGTGACCCTGGATTGCGGTTAGGGCAAAGCTTGCGAGGGTGAGAAAGCGCACGGTGTAGTTGTGATACATGGTTAGCGACGGATCAGCCAGCGCATGGTCTTGAAACATGCGTTCCGCCGCAGCCAGCAATTCGTTAGCGATGCGGTCTTTCAGAGCAGAATCGAATTCCCTATATTCATACAGCCAGTCGAAAGCGAGCGACCATCGGACATAGTCCATATAGGTGCGGGAACCGACTTTCTCCGGCGGGTGGGTACGCCGCATTTCGTCGAGCGCCCGGTTGGCAAAGGACTCGTCTTTCGTGAGCAGGTAACTGAGCGACCATCCCGCTATGTCGTCAGTCGGCCGCATTCCGTTTGCATAGCGGGCGCGGAGGATCGTCAGCCCAGTAAATGGATCGTTCTCCCCAATCAAAAGGCGAGGTCGAGCGAGCTTTTGTGCGCTTGCTCCGCCGACGGTGGCGATCACCAGAAGGACGCAGATGAGAATTTGGGCTGTGTAATTCGGTTTCATAGGACGGGAAATTATAGGGCTGTCGTCAACCCCCGCCTGCGTGCAGCGACCTAGTTGGATTGCGAAAATGTTCGTCTACACTACCTAGCCATGACACTTCAAATTGGGATTGTTGGGTGCGGCGAACACTCCGATATCGGCCATGGCGTGCCGCTTGCCCGATACGCAGCCGAGCATCCGGGAACCCTTTCACTGGTGGCTGCCTGTGACCTCCGGCGGGAACGCGCGGAGCTTTTCCGGGAAAAGCACGGATTCCGCCAAGTCTATCTGAACCTCGATGACATGCTGACGCGAGAGAGGCTCGACGCCTGCATTTCAGTCGTGCCGGTCGAGCGGATACCCGCCGTTGCCATGAGGCTTCTCGAACGAAACATAGCTTGCGTCGTCGAAAAGCCCCTGGGCTCGACCCTCGCCGAGGTGGAACGGCTCGCTGAAGTGGCGCGCTCAACTCGGACTCCCAACATGGTCTCGGTCAACCGGCGCTTCATGCCCCTGCTCATTCGCGGCATGGACTGGGCTCGATCAACCGGGTCCCTGCGCTATGTTCGCGCCACCATGCTGAGGCACAATCGGACAGAAGCGGAGTTCCTTCGCTTCACCGCCATTCATGCCCTCGATACAGTTCGATTTATCGCGGGGGATTTTGCCGCCTCACACGTTCAGGTCTTGCCGGCCGCCGCGCGCTCGTATGCCATTGACCTTGTATTTGAGAGCGGGGTCCGCGGACGCATTGACGTTCTCCCAGCGACCGGACTGCTGGAGGAGACTTACGCAATGATGGGCGACGGCTTTCGGGTGATCGTCACCAGCCCATTTGGACCACAACGCCTGCTGCGCTGCTACCGCGAAGATCGCCTTGTCCTCGAAGAACTGGCGGATCCCCAAACTCCTGAAGACATCACCTTCGGTTTTTACGGAGAAGTTGAGGAATTGATACAGGCACTAAAAAACGAAAGACCTCCACGGCCTTCTATCGAAGAGATTTTTCCGTCGGTGCGGGCTTGCTTTGAACTCGCTCTTCAAGCCGAAAGCGGCGCCTAACAAGAAATGAGTCGTTCCTGACAAATTCGGCGTCTTGCCCGTCGCTCAAACCAACATGACCTCGATTCCTTTTCTTCTTACGGCTTCTGTAAATTCCTCCGGGGCTCGGGAGTCGGTGATCAGACGATGTACATTCTCGACCGCACCGATGCGAAAAAGACTTCGCCGTCCGAGTTTGGTGGAATCCGCCACGACGGTCACTTCGCGAGAGACCTTCATCATCAGCGCATTCAATTGCGCTTCCAGCACGTCCGGGGTAAAAGGTCCCGCTTCCGCGTCAAAACCATCCACCGCGAGAAAAAGACGGTCTGCGTGGAGATCGCGCAACATGGCTTCCGCTTGGGGGCCAACGAAGGAATAAGAAATTGTACGCAACAGCCCCCCAAGCATGATCAGCGAGATTTCAGGCGCATCGGCCAGCTCATTGGCAATGTTCAGCGCGCTCGTGATCACGGTGAACTTTCCCTTTGCCCGCCTCAGATCCTTGGCGATTTCTGCCGTGGTTGTACCTGAATCCAAGATGATGGTTTCATTCGGTTGGACCAGTTGCGCGGCAGCTTGCCCGATGCGTGATTTCTCTGACCGGTGAAGCGTGGCCTTCAATTTCAGCGGGTAGTCTTGGGTTGGCTCGTAACGGACCGCGCCGCCATGGGAGCGCAGAATCACCCCGTTCGCCGACAACGCATCGAGATCACTGCGGGCGGTTACAGCGGAAACCGCAAACCGCTTAACAACGTCATGAATAGTAACTTGGCCCGTCTGCTCAACCAGTTCCAGGATTTTTCGACGGCGTCCCTCGGCCAGAAGCCGGGAATTATCTGTATGTGGCATGAGTGAGAGAGTCTATTCGGGCCCCGCCTAAGGGTCAATTTGGAACTTACTTATACTTTATACGCTGGTTTGTATTGTTTTCCAATAACCTTTCTTTTTCTTTTTTATTTGCTTGCGAACAGTTTCTTTTCTGTGTTACAAGACCAAATTGTTCAATTCTCCTCCATGGAGTTTCTATGAAATCACCCTCCCGACTTGCCCTTTTTGTGATCTTGGTTTTTGTCGCATGTAGCCCAATGCTGGTCTTCGGCCAAGGCACGGATCTCGGCACAATTCGCGGCACGGTTACGGATTCGAGCGGCGCGGTGGTGCCAGGCGCGAGCGTGTCCGCACTCGACGTGGGGACGGGCGCGGCGCGGGGGACAAAGACCAACTCGCACGGGGAGTACCAGATCTTCGGAGTGAGATCCGGCGCGTACAAGGTGACAATCTCCAATGCAGGAATGAGCACCGCGGAAGTCACCGGGCTGGTGGTGAATGGCAGTGATGTCGTCAGCGCTGATGCCGTGCTCAAAGTGGCGACTTCCACCGAGCAAGTGACGGTGACCTCGGAGGCGCCGATCATCAATACCTCCGATCAGACTATCAGCACTACCATCACCAACCGGGAGGTGATCGATCTTCCCCGCGACAGCCGCGACGTTTACGACTTTCTGTACCTAAATCCCAACATCACGCAAGCTGATAGTTCAGGCGAATTGAAGTTTCTGGGGTTCCAGAGTTATGGCGCCAGCTTCACGCTGGATGGCCAGCGCTCGACCAACACCATCTTTGGGTCGCATAGCACGAGTCAGCCTTCGCTCGAGGCGGTCAGCGAAGTCAACGTTCTCTCGAATGACTTCAGCGCTGAGTACGCGGGAATTGGCAACGTCCGCATCACGACGAAGCGCGGTGAAAATCAGTTTCATGGCTCAGCGTTTTATAACAACAAGAATTCAGCGCTGGCAGCCTTGCAGATCCAGGATCAGCAGGGCATGAGGGAATTCGTACCGACCCAGTTCGCCAGCAAATATCCGACCCCATACTTCAACTTCAACGACGTGGGCGCTTCCCTCGGCGGGCCTATTCCGGGGCTGAAGAAGACGTGGTTCTTCATGGCCTACGAGCGCAATGTCGTCCGGCAGCCCGTCAATTTCAGCACTAGCAAGTTGCCGCACCCAGCGTTTTGGACGGGAGATTTTTCGCCGCTCCTCAGTGCTCCCGATCCCACCGTAATACTGCCGGACGTTCCAGCAGGGGTAACCCTAACCCCGGCCGAAATCGCAACCGATACATACCAGGGATTGGGACAGCAATTTGTGACCATTCCCTCGCGCCTGCTGAACCCTTATACGCAAAAACTGATTGACGTGTATTTCCCCAAGGTAAGCCCGAGCGTTGCCGTGGACACGAGCACCGGCACGACCCGAGACAGCTTTCAAACGCTCCTCCCAGGTGGTTCCACTCGTGACTTGGGTACCTTGCGCATAGATCATGACTTCAGCGACCGAGATCACGTTTATGGGGTGTACAACGCCCAGGCGTCCGTTGGATCCTCTACTCCCGTATTCTCCCCCATGACTGGACTCGGTCTGCGACAGAATGACCTTCGCGACAACACTTTGTCTTTTTCTTATGTGCGAATGATCCACAACAACTTGATCAATGAGGCGCGCGGCGGATTCAACCGGGAATTCAACTTCATCCACAGCAACACCACGCTTCAAGGCTTTCTTTCGAGCATCGGATTCGATCAAAATGCCATCGATGCTTATGCCGCGGTCGTCGGCCCTTCCCAACTGCCTACACACGGCCATCCACTCATAGAGCTTGGATCCAACTTCGTGACATTTGGTCGAAATGGCGATCGCTTCACGGAACGCCAGCGTAACCAATACTTGGCAACGTTTGGGGACACGCTTACGTGGGTGGTGAACAACCACAATCTAAAGATGGGTGCAGATTTTGTGCGCAATGTGGCAGACGATGGGTTTGCCGCGTCGCGGGGTAACCCGCGGGGCAGGATACGCTACCAAGGCGGTGGGCTTGATCCGTTCACCAATTTCCTTCTCGGCCTGCCCGCAAGGAGGGTCGTGTATGTCCCATTGGCCCGCCCGATAATGCAGGTACATAATTGGGAGCAAGGATATTTTTTCCAGGATGACTGGAAGGTGACGCCGAGGCTAACCCTTAATCTGGGCGTGCGCTACGAGCAGATCTCACCCTTCGTAGACAAGAACGACATCATGTTTAACTTTGATCCCAACTTCAACAATCACGCCGGGCGTTTCATCGCGGCTTCCGATAAGACGCTGCAATTCTTGGATCCGCGCATCGCGGACACGGGGATCCCGGTGGTTACTGCAGCTCAATCCGGGCTGGGCGTGGGACGCGGTCTACTCCGCACAGACAAGAACAATGTTGCGCCGCGAATTGGCATGGCCTTGAGAGTCGGGGACAAGTCGGTGGTGCGTGGTGGCTACGGAATCTATTTCCCCACCTCAGCCGCTCAGGGAATTCGGGATCCACTTTCGACCAATGCCTTCAACCAAACACAAACCAAGCAAAACATCACGACCCCGTTGCAGGGTTGGCCGACTCCCCTTAGCGGAGGGGACGCGGTAGCAGACACGATCTACACCAGCGCGCTCTCGTTCAACGCAGTACCGGTCGATCTGCATTCACCGCTAATTCAACAGTACAACGCTACCTATGAGCGCGAGCTGGGGCTGAAAACATCTGTTCGTTTTTCTTATTTAGGTGTCACCTCGCACGGTCTGATTGGGGGAACGGACTTAAACGAGTTAGCACCCAGCAATACTCCTTGGGGAACAACCCAGGATGCAGACGGCGATGGTATCGGGGATTCTGCGAACCTGCCTTGCACCCCCGACGACGGAGACTGCGCACCAACCCTCGCCGATTATGCGCGACTTCCGTATCCGACGCTTGGAGACTACCTTATCAGCTTTGGAAACTACGGCCACAGCCAGTCGAATTCATATCAGGCGCAAGTCGAACGCCGCTTCAGCGGCGGCCTGATGTTTAACGCGAGTTATACCTATGCGGATCAGAAATCTACAGGATTAGATTTGGCGAACTCGAGCCTGGGCGGAGTACCGTACAACTCATTCAATCCTGAGCTCGACTATACACAGGATTCATGGGTGTCCCATCATCGCTTTGTCTTCTATGGCATTTACGATTTGCCGGTCGGTCGCGGCAAAAGGTTCGGCAGCGGCCTCTCGGGCTGGGCGGACGCAGTCATCGGCGGCTGGGAGACAAGCTTCCAGATGTTTGCCAAGACTGGGACGGCATTCACGCCGTACTGGAGTTGCGATAATTGCTTCAACAGTATTCGATACGCCAGTCCCGGTAATATTGCAGCGGGTTCCATCGACGCCGTAGGGGACTTCACGGGGGGGTATCGGCCCTTGATCGTTGGCGACTACAAGCAACACTCGGGTGATCAACTCTTCAATCCCGCTGCATTTGCACCGCCGCCGATGGGCGCGGATATCTTTACCAACCCTGCAGTAGCCCGAAAGAACCTCTTGTGGGGGCCTGGGGCGTGGGGCGTCAATTTCGGCTTGCACAAGGACTTCAAGGTCGGCGAACGAGTGACTGCGTCCCTGGGCGCCGACTTCGATAATATTTTCAATCACCCGATACGGATGCCGGATTTGGATTTCGCTGACGGCAGTTTCGCTTACCTTGGCGGATTCAACATTGCAGTTGATCCGAATACCCGGATGCCAACACTTGCCGGAGTTACCCCTAACGACGATCCCGTCTTTGGCTTTGGGCGTGCATCTTCGACATTTTCGCAAGAAGGAATCGACAGTCGCCGCACTGTACGGTTGCGCTTGCGCATTACGTTCTAGGTTCAAGTTCAACGCGTCACCCTGCCATCAAGAGTTGCAAGAGCTCTTGATGGCAGCGCGTGGTGCCTATCGCTCACGGTTATCAACCTCGTATTCGATACGCAAAGCCCTTTCAGTCTTGCGATCTCTCCAGTTTTCCTCGGCTACCACCCGTTGCACCGGAGCGAGACGCTCCGATGTTGCTGGATGAGAGCGAAAATAGCTGGCTCACCGGGATTGCTGTCGTGGTCGTGCTATCTGAAGTTGCCGCTGTGTTGGTGCTGCGTGCACCCTACACCATGGACGTCTTCACTGGCGCAGTACCGCTCTTTATGTCTCAAGCGTTGCGGATTTGATGGTTTTAGCTCTTGGGAGAAGCAAACTCCAAATCCGGTTAAGTGACAAGCACGAAGGAAAGCCACAGATAAACAGGGCCATTTTGCTGGGTCGCTCCAACGAAAACGAATTTGAGAGAATAGCAGGGCAGGTCATGATGCCTGGAGCCCCACGCTCTGCATCACGGGGCGATTCCGAGACATGTTCAGGACGCGATTCAAGAAGGAAATCGTTGCCGAATTCCTGCCACCCGCACGCCCTCGAAAAAAACAGCGCCTGATTATCCTTTGCGACGGCATGCCCTCCATCCCTCGAAAGCAGCCACTGGCGGAGTTCCTTGCAACAAAAGGCTTTTGGGTCGTTTATCCTCGCTATCGCGGAACATGGGAGAGCGACGGCGAGTTTCTCGCGACGTCGCCCCATGAAGACATTCTCGACATTCTCGACTCATTACCAACCGAGCTTGAGGAAGCCGCCTTTGGTCGGCGGTTCCGACTGACACCGGACGAAGTGTTCGTAATTGGTGGGAGTTTCGGTGGTGCGGTGGCGATCCTAGCGTCGCTTGATTCGCGAGTGAGGCGGGTGGTTGCGAATTGCCCGGTGGTAGATTGGGGTGTTCTGGGTCGAGCTGAAAAGGCGGAGACGTCCAAAGCGAGCTACGGCGAGTTCATTCGGCAAGCTTTCGGGAAAGCCTATCGCCTTTCGGACGCACGCTGGAACAAGCTTCGCAGTGGCTCCTTCTGCAATCCATGGCACCGAAGAAAGGAAATCGATGGTTCCAAGGTCCTGTTGGTGCATGCCAAAGATGATCCGAACGTGCCCTACACCAGAACCAGGAAATTCGCCGAAATCACCGGCTCAAAACTGAAAACACTCCAGCGAGGCGGGCACATCAGTACCGATTACGTCACCCGAAAATATTGGAGGGAGATCAACAAGTTCTTTGAGACGCCTTGCGACCAAAGCCATTGTCGCCCCATTGAGGTATCGAGGCATGAGCTATCGCCTGACGTAGCTACAGCGGACGAACACAAATAAGCAAAGAGGACGAGTGAAAGCGAATCTAGCGCTTGCAATGCTTTTTGTAACCATGAGTGCAGTCAGGACGCCGTGCGTCACACGGCACTACTACATTGCGGCTGAGGAAGTTGAGTGGGACTACGCTCCCAGCAAGATGGATCTTCTGTCTGGCCAAGGTATTCCCCAGCCCTGGTGCCCAAACCCGTTGGAAGAAAACCCGGTTTATGGAATACACCGACGCAAGCTTCTCCGTGCGTAAGCCGCAGCCGGAGTGGCTAGGTATTCTTGGTCCCGTCATCCGTGCGGAGGTGGGTGATTCTATCGAAGTGGAGTTCCTGAATCGCAACCACATGCCGCATAGCATTCACCCTCACGGGCTCCGTTACGACAAGGCAAGTGAAGGCGCGTTCTATCTACCCAGTGGGACGGGGTCGCGGGTTATGCCCGGAAGTCGCTTTACCTATCACTGGTTCGCGGACGAAGGTGGCGGACGGGGCAAAGCCCAGTCCAGCTCGGTCGTATGGTGGTATCACCCGCATTCTGATGAGCCAAGCGAAACCAATGCAGGCCTGCTGGGCCCAATCATCGTAACCGCCAAAGGGAAGGCAAAGCCAGACGGTTCGCCGAAGGATGTGGATCGTGAGTTCGTAGCTGCGTTCATGATTTTTGACGAGCTGCGTGGCATCGATGCTGGCTTGTTCCACGCTATTAATTAATGGCTACGTGTTCGGCAATCTGCCTGGCCTCGTCATGAAGAAGGGAGAACGGGTGCGTTGGCATCTCATGGGAATGGGCAACGAAAAGGACTTGCACACGCCGCATTGGCACGGGAAAACGGTTAGCTTTCGAGGTTACAACACGGACGTGATCGAACTACTTCCAGCGAGCATGGTTGCGGTAGACATGATTGCCGACAACCCAGGCACATGGCTGTTTCACTGTCAGGTTTCGGACCATATGGAATCCGGCATGATGGCTACATACACGATTTATGAGCCACGACACTGCGACAGCCCAATTCAATCGCTTGCGGGTAGTTTCTGGGATGATTCGAGGAAGCTTCACTTAACGATTCGAAATGTTGGAAAGAAGCCGATTACGCGGGTGGTAATCACTTTCGATCATCTGTTGACATCGTACGAGCCCTATTGGACTTTGTCGGCTGAGATTCTGCCTGGTCAGGAGCACACCTTTGAAATGCCAGGCTACGAGCGTTCCTTAGAGAACTCCGTTTTCGGTTGGGTATTGTTCCCGCGGACTGTAGTTTACGAAGACGGAAGCACGTGGCAACCGAAGGACGAAAATGCTTGCTTTCAGGTGTACTGGCGAGACAATGATCGACCCCAACCGGACGTGCTGCCGCCACTTCAAGTTGAACTGAATGAAGATTGAAGAGTCTTAGCACCGTCCAGGCGATTTCTCAGTTATTGTCCGGTGCGTGAGCGGGGTGGTCTCGGAACCACCGAAAGATTCAGACCTGCGACCATTACTTCAAAGGGGTAGGAGCCGCACGATTGTAGTAAAACTGTTGTAGTCGGAGAGATGGCCGAGCGGTTGATGGCACCGGTCTTGAAAACCGGCATACCTGAAAGGGTATCGGGGGTTCGAATCCCTCTCTCTCCGCCATTGTTCTGCAAGTATTCAGTAGGATCGGCCAGTGAGGAAGAGCTTCACGCTCTGTTCGCGATTTCCTGTCTCTAGACCACCACATCAGTCCTAAGCGATTGAACACAAGGCGTTTCAGGCAACGCAAAGATTGGTCTCAGGTGAGTAGTCTACTGCGTGTCATTGTTCATGCCATCAGACCCTAGCGCAACTGTGCGCTTTTTGTTCGCCAAAACGGGCCCCGTTCGCCGGCTCCGACAAGTGCTCGCGGGTTGTCCAAGGCTGGCAGGGCTGATTTCGTGGAGGCCCGTAGATCGTACTGGTAAAACTGACAGGGCAAATTGACAGGCGCAGTGCTGGAAGATTTCAGCAATATTGGGATTAGACTCACGGCGAATGTCCTCGGGGGGAGAAATCCGACGCGAGCCAATCTGCGATGGGAGCTTGCGAGGTCCTATTTTGCGCCCAGGGGTCAATCTGCATGGCTCAGCAATGGGAGTATCACATCGAAATGATTACAGCGACGTCCCCAACGGCATCGATTCCAGCAATTGAGAAAAAGCTGAATGATCTGGGTGCTGACGGCTGGGAAGCAATCACGAACGTGTATGGTCAAGTTGGTGTCTATCTGCTGTTCAAGCGACCAAAGTAGGGTGCTTTCGCGCGCCTGCCGAGGGATTTCGACTGTCTCACTTTGTGTCTCGAGAGAGCACCACAATGACGAAACTAGGCCATAGAGCAAGTGGCTGAATCCACTTCACAATACAGTCCTTCGCAAAGCGGCGATGCGCGCTTAGCTACCGATTCTCAAGCCACGGCCTGGTACGTTGGCTTTTCGTCGTTGCTGGAGCATGAATCTCCGACCAAATCCTGTCGAAGTTGTTCCAACTGGGCCGACGCTTCCCGTATCTGCTCAGCACATTTATGGGCGTGCCGGGGAAGAAACCCCCCGTACTCTTGCAACAGTAGACGGATGTTGGCTTCGATCGCAGAGGTCTTGGACCGGGCTTCGCTCGATAGAACCGACATGAACCTTGCCAGCTGCGAATCCTGCGACGCCAGCTGTTGAACGCTCTGAGCAGCTTCCTGCTCCAGCACTCGCCCGTGATAGCGGACGAGTACGAATAGGCATGCTACCAGGGCGAGTAGTGCCAAGTTCGCTATGATGGTTTCTTTCAAAACTTGCCGCAGACCAGCATTCCTATCGGTCTCAATGTTTGCGATCCTGCTACTTTCCGTGAAAGATAACGAAGACAGATGCTTGCGAGCGTTACTCATACCTTCGTTCGAATCCACCAACTTGAATGCACGACGGCGATAGCCCTGTTGACGCAACCTGATGGAGCGCTCCATCTCCAATTGATTTGAGTTAGCCAAAGACTCGACCTGGGACGCAAGAGACCGTTCGTGATCACCCCGATTCGCTAGACTGGCGCGAAGGTTCGCGAAATCTGCTGCGATCCTGCTCGTTGCTTCGGTGTAGGGTTGCAGGTACGAAGGATTGTTGGTTAGCAAGTATCCGCGCTGACCTGCTTCCATATCGGTCAAATCTTTCTCCACACTCGAAATCTCCGCCTGGATCACAGAGCTTTGCAGCGTGAGCGCAGCTATCTTCTGCATCTGCTTCACATGGCTAACGACAACATATCCACTCCATACGATGAGCCCGAATGAGGCGACGGCGCCTATTTGTAGAGCGGTTTTTCGAATCATCTTTTTATGCCTCCTTCGCCTGATATCGGAGTACTCTCTGCTGTATTTCCTCGACTTCTCTTGCTAGGAATAATAGGCGGATCGCATAAGAGGATGAGGTTATCTTTCTTGGTGCGGCGTCTCGCCCACTTCCTACGCTGTAGGGTGGTTCGTTGGTTGAGATCCGACGTTCCTCCTCCCCAGGTGCCCGTTCTCGCCGAGCGGGGCGGAACGCAGCTTAGGGCGCCGCGTGGAGTGGTCCTCATAGACACCCGCGAGTAGAACCCGTTCGATTTTTCCCGGTTTACAGGCTGGTTCAGTGGCGTCGAGAAGAAGGCGCTCCCCCTCGGAGACTACTCGGTCGCCGGCCTCGAGAATGTCTGCGTTGTTGAGCGAAAGGACCTCGAATGTTGCTACTCGATCCCGAGGTGCTGTTCGCTTGCCAAGACCGCCAACTCCAGACGGCTGGAGACGCCGAGTTTCCCGTAAATATTGCTGAGATGGCGCTTCACAGTTTCCTCGCTGATGGCGAGCTGGCCAGCAATCTCGCGGTTGCTGCTGCCTTTCTTGATGGCAGAGATGATCTCAACTTCGCGCGATGTCAATCCAAAGCCACTGGTGCTTTGCCCCGGTTTTGCCCATGAAGATACCGGCTCGCTGCCGACCCAGAACTGGCCTTCATGTACCGACCGAATGCTTTTCAACAGCATCTCTGGAGGCGATGCCTTCAATACAATGCCTCGCGCGCCGAGCTGCAGCGCACTGGTGACGGCAAACGGCTGAATGGCCGCGGTCAACAAAATCGTCCGCACGGGGGTTTCCTGACGCGAAAGCTCGCGCAGCACCTCCATGCCGGGCACGCGCGGCATGGCCAGGTCGAGGAGTAGAACGTCGGGTTTCATGGACTGTGCCAGCGAGATTGCCTCCTTGCCGTCAGAGGCTTCGCCGATCACCTGAAAGTCTGGCTGAGTTGCGAGCAGACGACGCAAACCATCGCGAAAAATCGCGTGGTCGTCGGCAATGATAAGGCGTATGGGTTGGTTTTCCATATGTGGGTTCTAAGCAATACTGGCGCGAGCGAAGTCAGGAATCTTAATCTCCAAGCGGGCGCCATGTCCAGCTTTGGAAACAATTGTCAGCTCCCCATCAAGCGCACGAACGCGCTGCTGGATTACGAGGGGGCCGCGACGATTCTCCTCCAGCTGAGAGTGCGTGAAGCGACCGCTGAATTCGAAGCCGCGCCCGTCATCTTCAACGATCAGCATCCAGCCGCCATGTTGGCGGGTCAGCCGCACGAGGGCGTGCTGCGCCCCACTGTGACGGCGAACATTGGCTAGTGCCTCGCGCACAATTCCTGCAATCTCGCGGCAGGTAGTGGGAGGCAAGCTTACCTCCGGAGAATCGCAGACGAACTGCGCGCCAATACCGGTGTCCTGCCGGTATCGAGTGACCATACCGGAAAGAAATTCGACCAGGTGACGGGGATCGAATTCGATCGGTTCTAGCTGATGGATCAAATCTCGTACGTTCGCCGCTTCACTCTGCACCAGCTGCTGCACTTCGACTAATTCCTGATCGCGTTCCGCCTCCGAACTGGTCGCCCGAGTGCGCAGAGCATAGAGCCGGAACGCAATCGCGTGCAGCGACTGGACTACCCCGTCGTGCAACTCGCGGGAGACACGGGCTCGCTCGACCGCAGCAGCTCGCGACCTTAAGCGGCGCAGCAGGTACACGTTATACACGGAAGGCGCGACGAGGTTTGCGAGATCCTGAAGAAAGCGCAACTGCGTCTCTCGCCGGCCACCTAGCCGCGGCTCGAAGAGCAGCAGCCTGGCAGAGACGTCGGGGGCCGCGGAAATCGCGCAGGCGAGCAACACTCGAAACGGGTGTTCGGCGACAAAGCGCGCGGCCAGATAGCATTGCTGTCCGCTCGTACGGGAACCGTTTTTGTCCAGAGTGATGGAACTGGTGGTGCTCCGGTCACGCCAGGCTGCGCCAGCCGAATCCTCCCCCATGACGCACAGGTACTCCTGCTGTTCCGTTTCATCGAGCTGGCGCCAGGTGAAAACCACGCCCTCATCCCGGACTTCGGCGCGCCACAACATGACCAGCTGGCCCTGGGATTCTCGCGTGATCACCAGCAACTCTCGTCCTCCGAAGAGTTTCAACACCTCCTGCATGACGATCTGAATCGTGCCTTTCAGGCCGGCTTCCACTCGCACCTTGGCGGAAAGACTGGAGATGCTGAATTCTTCTGCAGCGCCGCGCTTCTCCGCCTCGGCGATATAGCCAATGAGAAAGGCAAAAATCAGGAGATAGGTCGTTCGCAACACCAGGTCGATGGCAGAGGGTTCTCCCAGAAACTGCAGCAACGGAATGCGCGACCGTGCGACCGCATCGGAAGCCATCACCGCGACGAGCGCGACCGTGGTGAGGGCGGTTTCGCGCATTCCCCAGCGCAAGGCTGCCGCCAGCAACGCAAAAATAAAAAACAAAAAAAACGGTCCACCGGTACTTGCGGCAAAAACACTAATTATGGCAGGCCAAAGGACATCGATAGAATGCACGAGCAAAGCCATGCCAGGGGAAACTTTCTGACGCGACCAGAAGAGCACCAGCAATGCTAGGGCGTGCGCGGAATAAACAACCGTCAAGACGACCGCCCAATGGATGGGAAAAGCCTCTTCCGGCTTAAGACGTAATAAAAGGAGAGATATCAGTGCAAGAACCACGCGCACGAAGGCCAGCACGCGCTCTGTTTCGTTCCGTCCGCCACGGCTCTTGGGAAGGGCAAGCCTGCGACTGACAAGGTCCAGTACTGAAGGAACCGGCCGCATGGTCGAGGATTATAGACGACAGCCCTTTGAGCCTCTACGTGTTCGATACCCCTCTGGCGCAAAAGAGTTTACGCCCCGCCCTACACCCAAAGTTGTAGCTTGCGTGCAACTTTTGCGGAATTGACCGCTTCGGAAGAGCCGGTTACGGTGAAGTTTCGCGCCTTGGGGGGCGCGAAGTAAGACGCTCCGTTAGCGCAGCTCTTCGTCAGCGGTTCTTTTTGGGTCAGCTTTTGGTCTCCGAGCTGACCCATTTTCTCGCAGACGAAGTAGCTTCCCGGAGATTTTGCCCGTGCGATCCTGACCAGCCGACCGTCCTTTCGCCAGGGGGGTCTAGGATTCGCGCAACAATTGCGCAGGGCCGGCTCATGTCACGCTCCTCCGGGCCGGCCTTTTTTTACCGCCCGCACGCCAGCCAGAGATACTCGGGACTAGGCAGCTCTGCGACTGCCACCACGGCCACGACCCGACCCGCGCGCGCCGCGGGCCCGGCGTGCCGACTTCTTGCCAACTATTTGCAAGCCGCGCGAGCCCCCACGTGAACTGCGGGCGGTCGGACGGCTAGTCCGCGAGTTCGCTCTTTTGGTGCGGGACAAAGTTCGGCGGGCTGAGCTTCGCTTGCTTGAGGAGCCGCGTGCAATGATGCGACGTAACCGCTGTCCCCGTGCCGAAGAGCTTGCTCGTCGCGCCGCCGCTGCCCGTCCCTTCCGCGAGCGAAAGCCGGCACTACGACGGGCTCGACGCTTCCCCCGCGATCCGGATCTGGTTGTCCCCTCGACGTCAACTTCTTCCCCGATATCGAAATCATCATGGGACGCTGTTGAGTGCGCGTTGCTCGTCTCGGAGGGTTTCGAGCCGCGAGATGACGAACGCCTGGTGGCACGACCGCCGTGATGCCCACTGTGCTCAGCCCTGTCGCGACTCACGAGCTTGTTGAAGTTGCTCTTCTGTCCGTGTGCAGTCTGCTCCTGAACCAGTAATGCCAGGTTGCTCTGGTCAAACTTTTGGAACCATTCGTTCCAAGATACTTCTTCGAGTGATCCTTCTCCGCTATAGCCAGGGACGTCTAGGTGAATCATGCCAATGTCTTTGCCCCCCCGGGTGCGCCGTACGCAGGCGGGTTGGGCCCTGTGTTTTTGCGCCCAGCGGCGAATCTCGTCATGGTTGGTGAGTGGTCTAGCGGCTGACTTGGTACCTGCCATTGGTGTGCTCCTCAAAAGAAAGATCCCGCCGCGCGGGCAAAAATAGGATGCCCTCGAATTTAGGCAGGTTGGTACTTTGAGACCGCAAGCGAGCTCACGATGTCGCAAGAGAGCTCACGTCTGCCTGCGCGTGAGGTGAAGCGCCACCGAGCCACTTCGAAAGTCTAGAAGCCGAGTCCAAATGCGTTACGCGGTCTAGGAAAGTCAAACAGCTCTTGCCTGCGTAGAACATTTACTGCCAGGCGCGGATGTTGGCTCATAAAAATATTCTCTAAGTGCCGGGGTCGAATACTTCTAGCTTTCGTCGACACCAAAATCAGGGAGCGGTCGTCGGGGTAGACTCGCTCGCACCGGTACCCGCATCGTCATTCGTAGGGCTTTCCCCACGATTCGTCCCCCGATCACAAACGGTCCCGCCAGGGCGCCCAAGGGAGGGAATTACGAGCCAGTCGAAGCCCCGTAGGTCGGCTACAGGATTTTCTGTAAAGGGTCCCTAAGAAGCTGTGAATAAACTGTTTATCCTGTGGAAAGAGCTATAGGCCGGCGATGTTCCGCTGGAGAATCGCCGGGATGGCCTCGGGATCGGTTCCTCTCGGGAAGCTGATGGGGGAACCAATCTTGACGGAGATCCGGTAGGGGCGCGCAATGCGCTTGTGGGCTTGCTTAACCTCGAATAGGCCATCAATTCGCATGGGCAGAACGGGAATTCCCAAGTTCTCGGAGAGCAATCCAATGCCTGAGCGAAATGGATTCATGCTGCCATCGAGGGTGTGACGGCCCTCGGGAAAAACCAGAATGCTATACCCGCGATCGACGGATTCGCCCGCAAAAACGAAGCTGTCGCGGAACCCAGCTTGACGCGGAAGAGGGAACAAGTTCAGCAGCATCACGCCGAAGAACCACTCCATACGATCGAAAATACGTAAGAGAATGTTGCGATCTACCGCGGGCGTCCGCAGCGCCTGGAGCGCTTCCCCCCCCGCCGCGGTCGCAAGTTTGTGCCGCAGCCGGAATGGCAGCGCGGTTTGTACGAAGCCCACATCGACGTCGTCGATGTGGTTGCAGACGACAAGCAGTGGGCCGTTGACGCCGCGCAGGTTCTCCCTCCCCACAATCCGCGGCCAGCCCAGAATGAACACCGCAGGCCGAAGCAACAGGTAATGTACTGCAAACCGGATCCAGGTGGACGGCCACTTTTGCGCCCAGGCAGGATAGTCGTACCTGGCTTTTTCCGTCGCTCCCCCCTTCAGCACTCCGGCAAGGTCCGCGATACTTTTAATCCCAGAAAACCGGGTCTCGCTTAGATCAAGCTGATATTTCTCTTCTAGCGCACCGAGCAGCTCGACGCGTTCGAGTGAAGTGAGGTGCAAATCGGCGGTGAGGTCTTCGGAGGAGCTGACAGAGCGCTGGGTAACCGCCGAGAGGAGGTCGGATATGGTCTGGGGATGACCCTTTACGGGTGCTCCCGAGAGGGCGAGCATGTGGTGCACAGTTTCGGCGATCTCGGCGCGGCGGGGCTTCAGTGTGGAGGTTCGGGGAAAGTCCTGGTCCGGCCAGACAACATATCGCAAAACCCGTTGGTACTCGGCGAGACTCTGGTTGGCGCGCTCAATCACGCTCTCCGGATCGGCTTCCACGCTCCGGAGAATCAACGCTGCGGCGGGTTCCGCATTGCCACCGATCGCAAGCGGCACCACAACACAATCCTTAACCTGCCCTTCGCGCTTGATGGCATTCTCCACGTCCTCCGGATAGACGTTCATGCCGGCCGGAGTGACGATCACATCCTTCTTGCGGCCCTTGAAATAGAGATTGCCTTCGCGATCAAGCTCGCCGATGTCGCCGGTGTGGTACCACCCGCCCTCGGACGAAACCGGTTCGAGGTGGCCGGCATTCCAATATCCCGAAGCGACTCCGCTGCCACGAACCAAGATCTCGCCGTCCGCCGCCAGCCGAACCTCGCGACCGGCCAGTACTTTCCCAATCGAACCTCTGCCGGTCTTGAACGGATGATTGACGCTGATCAGCGACGTCGTTTCCGTCAGTCCGTAGCCTTGAACAACCGCATATCCGATTCGCCGCCAAAACTCTTCCGTCTCGGAATCTAGCGCGGCGCCTCCAGAAATGAATGCCCAGAACTTCCATCCAAACCGTCGATGAACACGTCGAAAAGTCCACCACCGGAGCAGGAAGTGCTTCCCCTCGGCCGCGCTAAACTTTTCACGGAAGTCCGCGATCTGGCCTTCCCCCTCCAGATCGCGCTCGACCTTCTCTTTGAGTGACTGCGCCATTCGCGGCACCGCAACCAGGACGGAGATTCGCTCGCGTTTGATTGTGTGCTGGACGTCAGCCGGCTTCAGAGTGTCCTGGAACAGAACCGTCCCGCGCAGGAGCGACGGCAAGTACATCCCCAGAAACTGACCGAAGACATGACTCAACGGAAGCAGGTTGAGAAAACGGATGGGATGGACGACCCATTCGTGCTTCAAATAAGGACCGATCTGCGCTTCGAGCGGCGCAACGTTGGCGAGCACGTTTCCGTGTGTAATCACCACACCTTTCGGATCACCGGTGGTGCCAGAAGTGAAGACGATCTGAAGAGGATCTTGTGGGTCGATCGGTTCGGGTGGGGAGGCCGCCATCGCTCGCGCCTTCCATTCCTCAAACAGCAGAAACGCAAGATTCGCCGGCGCATGTTGCCGCGAGCACACGAGCAGCTTCGCCTCGACATGGTGAAAAACCCGCATGGCAAAATCGGGAGTGGCCGAATCATCGATGGGAACGGCGATCACCCCGCGATAGGCGCATCCGAAAAACGCCGCGACCCACGCCGCGGAGTTCGGCCCCCACAACATCACGCGATCGCCCTTGCGAATGCCCTTGGACTCAAGTTCCGCAGCGAAACCATAGGCCATGCGAGCGACGTCGCGATAGCTGTGTCGGACGGTGCGGTATCCCTGTCGTTCGGAATAGCTCGGTTCCCCACCGAGAGATTCGAACCGAGCTAGATAATCGGCCAGTGTCGACGCCATGTAATAAAAGCCTAACCTATTTGGCTGCTAGGGGTTAACTGGACGTACCGTGGACTGGAATCGCCTCTTGCTTTGGGCGGAGCGATTTGCTTAGAATGCCGCCGTCCTCAACTCCGGGTCCGTTCACAGTTCAATCTGGCCGACACGTTTATCTCATGCCGCAGGTCTCCTGCATGTCGGAGGATCTTAGATGAGTTACGTAGCTTGGAAAATCTTGCGCAAGCTGCCCCGGCCGCTCGTTCTCGTCATCATGATCTTTGTGCTGGCTGCCGCGGCGAGGGCCTAGGCGACGGAATCAGCGAAGGATGGGATCGCTGAAAGGCACAGGACTTCAGGCCCTCCGATTTTCAAACGATTCCAGGTCCCAATATCCCTGTTTCGGCCTCCGAAATTCTTCTCTACCCACTCGTACACTCCCCTTCGGTAACCCTTAGTAACCATACGATTCTGAGTGTCCAGCCGTACAATCAGGCTTGTCCGAGTGGCCGTCCCGAGAAGTCGGCAGTCGTACCAGGACTGGTTTAACTCCCTGCGGGGAAAGCACGCTGCTGGAGTCGGCAATCTTATGGCGTTTGGTTTCGGGTTCAATAAACAGAAGGTGCTCAGCGCGGCCGAGAAGTGCGTCCAACAGGGCAAGCTTCAGAACGCAATCACCGAGTACGAGAAAATCCTCAAAGCCGATCCCAAAGATCTGACCGTCATGAACACGGTCGGCGATCTGCATGCCCGTGTGGGGGAGAACGAGAAGGCGGCGGAATGCTTCCGGAGCGTTGGCGACGCGTACGCTTCACAAGGTTTCACGGTGAAGGCGATCGCGATGTACAAGAAGCTCAGCAAGCTGAAGTCGTCCACCGACTGCGTGTTGCGTCTCGCGGAACTGTATACGCAACAGGGCCTGTTCAACGACGCGCGCGCGCAGTATCTGCAAGTCGCGGAAGATTTCTTGCGGTCGGGACAGCTGGATCAGGCGGTCAAGATTTTCGAGAAAACGCTTGAGATGGACCCGGACAACGTTGCCATGCGGACCAAGCTGGCAGAAGTCTACGTCCGTATGGGCAAGAAGCCGGAAGCGTGGAAGATTCTGACCGGCGCTGCGGAAAATCTTCGGGCAAAAGGGCAGCTTGCCGCGGCCGACGAAATCCTTCAGCGCATGCTCAAGTTGGAGCCCGGTAACAGCTATGCTCTGGTGCTTCGCGGACGTGCCGCCCTCGATGCCGGTGATGCGGCAGCCGCGATCACTACCCTAACTAAGGTTTCCGACCTCGATTCGAACCTCGAAGGTTTGAAGGCACTTTTTCAGGCTTACCTCCGATCCAAGAATTACCCGGAAGCCGGGAGCATCGCCTCAAAATTGGCTAGTGTTCACGATGAAGGGTCCGCCATCACGGAGTATTCCGACGCGCTCATGGAAGCGCAGCGCTATCGTGAGGCTCTGCAGGTTTTTGACGAGAATGCTGACCGTCTTCTCAAGAACGACGGGGCGAAGTTTATGGAGTCCCTGCGTTCGATTGTCGGCTACGTCAAAGAAGATACGCAGGCGTTGGAAGCCGTGCTAGCTCTGTATCAGAAGGCCGGGGACACGACCCATCTCACCGAGATCTACGAGCTGCTGGCTCACGCCTTCGTACAAAACAATGATTTGGAGAAGGCGCGCGAATATTACCAGATCTTGATGCAGTTGGAGCCGGCAAACCCGATGCACGCGAAGAACTATCAGCAAGTCGCGGAGAAGCAGGGTGCGGCAAACGTACAGCATCTCATCACGCCGGAAGAAGGCGCCGTTCTTCTCGAGGAGCTGGAAGCAACGGCCCCGTTCATTGAGCAGAAAAATGACGATGAGGCGTTGCAGGCGGTACGCGCGGCGATGACCGATGCCGAATTGTTCATCTCGTACAACATGCCGGCGAAGGCGCTTGAACCGTTGATTTCGGTTTTGCCGAAAGCCCCGCGCGATCTCCGCGTCAACCAGAGGTTGGCTGCCCTTCATACCCGCGCTGGAAAATTCGCTGAAGCGGGCGCATGTTGCCGTACGCTGGAAAGCATTTATCAGGACGCGAACCACCCCGAGGAGGCCGCACGGTACGGAGATTTGGCTGCGAAGTACGAGCGGCGGAGTGGAGGCGCTGCGTCGCCTTCATCGGAACTGCCCGTTGCGGCGCACAACCCTCACGCGCCAGAGTTTGAGATTTCCGCTCCCGTGGTCGAGGCCCCCGAGCATGAAGAGCATGCCCCCGCCCCCGCCGCGGCATCCGAGTCCCATCCTGCGCCGGTTGCAGCGCGCCCAGAACCAGTCGTGTCCGCAACTCCCAGTGGCGTCTTCTTCCATGTCCCAGGAAGCGCCGCTTCCACCTCGCAACAAACCTCGCAGCCTGCAGATACGTCGAAGAGCGAAGCGCCGCTTGGTCCAGTTGCGCGAGTCCCAGCCGAGGCCCCGACCATCGATGGAACGAGCGAGTGGGAGGACCATCTCGAAGTCCAAGGGCCAACATCAGAAGCGGCGGTAGAAGAACCGGAGCAATCGAAGGTTTTGTCCGCCAGCGCAGCCGGAACAACGGCAAGTGCGCCTGAAGTCGAAACCTTTTCCTCTCGCGACACGCAAATAGAAGACTCAATCGAGGAGGTCCGCTTCTACCTCGGCCAAGGCATGATCGATCAGGCTGATGTCGTGCTGACGCGCCTGGAGGCGAAATCGCCAGACTCGGCTGAGCTAGCGATGTTGCGAGTGGGCGTCGATTCGGCGAAGCAACAACCCACAGCCTCTGCGCCTGAGGCAGAAATTGCGATCGAAGAACCAGCGCCGGCTGAAGCCGAGGAACCCGTCATCGAGGCGGTTCGAGAGCAACCGCGTACAGCTTCGGCAGCGTCGACGATGACCCAACCATGGCCTCAAGCGCGACCGGCTGCGGCCGAAGCGCCGCAGGTTCCGCGCGAGAAAACGCCGCCGGAGCAGCGTCCCGTGTTGCAGGAACTGGTTTCGGATCTAGAAGACTCGCTGGGGGATGATTTCCTGACGACCGAAGGGCCGAAGCCGGAGGCGGCAAGGCCAGAAGTTCGCGCCTCAATTCCCGCCGCACCGGAACCGGCGGGGGGGCATCCTTATGCATCCGGGCAGGAATTCCGCTCGAATAGTCTCGATGATTTCGTTTCCGACCTAGAAGCTTCGTTCGGGACCGAAACGGCCGCACCGCCTGAGCAACCTGCCACGCGAGCCAGTGCACCGCTGGCGCACGCGGCCGTCGCTACCGCAACCGGCCCAGTAGCTCACGCCTCGACCACACCAGTTGCGCCTCGGCAGCCACGTGCTCCTCAGGCGACCGCCGCTCCTCTTTCAGGCGCCGGCGTGGATCTTGCCGACATTTTCGGCGAACTCAAGCAGGAACTTGAGGGCGATCCGGTGGGCACCGACGAGGATCCCGAGACTCACTACAACCTGGGCGTTGCCTTCCGCGAGATGGGATTGCTCGACGAAGCAATTGGCGAATTCCAAAAGGTTACACAAGCCGCAGAGCGCGGTCATGCGTTCTCGCAACTGATGCAGACTTATACCTGGCTGGCGCAGTGTTTCCTCGACAAGGGAATTCCGCAAGCCGCCGTCCGTTGGTACGAGACAGCGCTGAAGGTGCCTGGCATCGACCAGGAGACGCGCACGGCTCTCCACTACGAGCTTGCGTCCTCATGGGAGAGCGCAGGCAATAGGGCCGCAGCATTGAACAACTTCCTCGAAGTCTACAGCAGCAACATCGATTACCGGGATGTCGGTGAGCGGATCAAAGCCCTGAGGTCGTAAAATAACCGGATGCGACCGAAGCCACCCGGCTGCTTCCAGAAGCCACACGCCCGGAGCAATGCGTGACCGTCGACCCCAAGACAGTTCCTTCGGTCCCGGTTTCAGAAGAGTCTCGGCAGGCACGAGAATACGGGGCGGGATCTGACAATCATCCCGATTCAGGAAGTAGGGTAAGCCGGACCGGCGTCTGGCTCGTGCGAATCCGGGCGCTCCTGTTTGTAACATTGTGCGCAACCTTCGGCGTATTGCTAATCATCCTGCCGTGGACGCCCAAGTGGACTGACAGTCCCCTGTTGCTTTCGATGCCTAACCTCCGTTCCATCGTCTCGAACGGATTCTTCCGCGGATTGTGCAGCGGGCTGGGAGTGTTGAACCTGTGGTTGGGGTTCTGGGAAGCCATCTACTATCATGAGAAACCAGTGGACGGTGGCAAGTGACCACGAGCCAGTGTCCATCGGAAGCCATTTCATAAAAAAGCGACCGGCCAGTGACCACGGCCCGATAGCCACCTTATGACTACCGACCACGATCAAAGCGCTCCTCTTGCATACGAAAATCCTCATTTTCTGAATAGCCCCGACGGACGGATTCTGCGCATCCTGTCGGAGTACGTCGAGCCCTTGGCACGATTTCGCCGCGAACAAATTCAGGACACCGTGGTGTTTTTCGGTTCAGCGCGTTTTCACAGTCTCGCCGATGCCAGTAAGGCTGCCGAGCATCTCACGCCCGAAGCCGAAGAAGACAAGCGCAACCTGGCTCGCGCTGGCGTCGACATGGCACGCTACTACGAAGACGCGCGAAGAATGGCGTTCCTGCTAAGTCAATGGTCCGCGAATATTCCGGCTCGGCGGCGCCGATTCGTGGTGACGACCGGCGGCGGGCCCGGCATCATGGAAGCGGCAAATCGCGGGGCGCGGGAGGCTGGAGCCAAAACCATTGGACTCAACATTCGCCTGCCGTTTGAGCAGCACGCAAACCCTTACATCACGCCCTCGCTCAACTTCGACTTCCACTACTTTTTCATGCGCAAGTTCTGGTTCGCCTATCTGGCAAAAGCGCTGGTCATCTTTCCGGGAGGTTTCGGAACCCTCGATGAATTGTTCGAGATCCTAACGCTCGCACAAACTCAGAAGCTCGCGAAGAAGATTCTGGTGGTGATTTACGGCCGCGAATACTGGAACCGGCTCATCAACTTCCAAACCATGGCCGACGCGGGCGCAATTTCCCCCCTCGATCTTGATCTGTTCACGATGGTGGACACGCCAGAAGAAGGGTTCGAGGTTCTCAAGCAGGGTCTGACAAAGTATCACCTTGGGCCCGATCGACCGCGGCGTGTGGGCGAGGTTGTACCGGAAATTGCGAAGACGAACCCATAAGCACGGTGAAGATGAACCCATGAGCACGGTTGCTCGTTTCCGGCTCTCCGCTTCCAGAGGATGGGGACTGGAACTTGGCAACTGAGAACTGACGACCGATTCTTGCTCCTCTACTACATCACCGATCGCACTCAGTTTTCCGGCTCCGAGGCTCAACGGTGCCGGCACCTACTGGTCAAGGTTCGGGAAGTAGTTGCTGCCGGCGTCGACTATATCCAGTTGCGGGAGAAGGATCTTCCCGGGCGACAGTTGGAACAATTAGCTTGCGAGGTGGTCGATACTGTGCGCCGCAGCCGAAGCAAAACTCGCGTGCTCCTCAATTCGCGTACCGATGTGGCCCTCGCGATCGGGGCTGATGGTGTGAACCTTCGATCCCGGGACATTTCTCCCCTTGAGGTGCGGCGGATCTGGCAGGCAGCGGGTTCGACGGGCGAGCCGGTTGTCGCCGCGTCATGTCATTCGGAGGAAGAAGTCCGATCTGCAAAATTTGCGGGCGCAGACTTCGCCGTGTTCGGTCCCGTCTTTGAAAAGGGAGGCACGGCGGGCGTGGGGATCACCGCATTGCGGGCGGCGTGTGCACATGGAATTCCGGTTTTCGCCCTTGGTGGTCTCACGCTCGAAAACGCAAGATCATGCCTTGCGTGCGGAGCGGCAGGTGTTGCAGGAATCCGATTGTTTCAGAGGGGCGATCTGGAAGACATCGTCCGCCGGCTGCGCCACTGAGCCGACCAGCAAACCACGAGTGGCCTTCTGCTGTGCGACCGTAAGGCTCACGCGCGAGGAGAGAGTATCGTCAGAATCTCCTCCAACCCATGCCGGAGACGCTTCAATTCCCCCGTCGAATGAGTCGGGAATGGCAGTGGTGCCTGTGTTTTGTTTTCAACTCGCAATTGCTGCCGCGCGCCTGCAATGGTGAACCCCTCGTCGTACAACAATTGCTTAATCCGCAACACTGTTTCGACTTCCTTGCGGCGATACATGCGCTGGCCGGTGCTGCTTTTAACCGGCTTCAATTGCGGGAACTCGGTTTCCCAGAAACGCAGCACGTATGCCGGCAGCTTGCAGAGCGTGGAGACCTCGCCAATACGGAAATACAGCTTTTCGGGAATGATGATGTCATCTTTCCGCGATGCGCTTGCTTTGGACTTGGGGCGAGTACTCATGCGCAACTCCATATGGCACACACTGTCTTCCGCGTTTCTAGCACGATCCGGGACGGAGAACAAGCACTGGAGCGACATGGACAAGAAAAAACCTCTCGAGAGGGGTTTCCGTCGAGAGGCCTGGTAAAACCTGAATGCGAGTGTTACTCGCTGTTAGTGCTTTTTCTTTTTGGCAGCCTTTTTCTTCGCTGGCATCTATTTTCCCTCCTGGACGATTTTCCCTTAGAACATCGTTACTCAGGGCCCAAATGCAACAGATGAGGGCCGACATTTTGTGCCGGTCCCATCTCTGACTCAAGATATTGCGGTACCTTGATGAAAATGTCAACAATTTCTTTTGTTTGCAACGTTTAGGTTTTGAGTCGAGGCAATCCGCCGCCTGAGAGAGGTCGGAAGAGTCGAACGCCAGCCAGGGAAGGCTGCAGGTGGGG
>Ga0157378_10000347_pt1 | contig 45615 bp, 41 predicted proteins | sample M65metaG_FD_115309 | JGI IMG/M metagenome (GOLD analysis project Ga0157378, IMG submission 115309) | Miscanthus rhizosphere microbial communities from Kellogg Biological Station, Michigan, USA - M6-5 metaG | ecosystem: Host-associated > Plants > Roots > Rhizosphere > Soil | place: USA: Michigan... | reverse complement strand
GCCCTCGGCATCATCATCGGCGTCGGCTGCGTCATCGCCGTCGTGGCCATCGGCAACGGCGCCACCAAGTCGGTCGAGAACACCATCAACTCCCTCGGCACGAACTACATCATGCTCTTCCCCGGCGCCTCGACTTCCAGCGGCGCGCGCCTCTTCACCGGTAACTCCACGCTCACCGCCGACGACGCCGACGCCATCAAAGCGGAATGCCCCGCCGTCGCTTACGTCTCGCCGACCGTGCGCGCCTCCGCGCAGATCGTGGCCGGTGAGCTCAACTGGGGAACGTCCATTCAAGGCGTGAGCGTCGACTACCCGCTCATCCGCTCCTGGAACGTCTCGCAGGGAACCTTCTTCAGCGATCAGGACGTCAAGAGCGCCTCGAAAGTCTGCATCCTCGGCACCACCGTCGCCGACAATCTTTTCCCCGATGGTCAGGCGGTCAATCAGATCGTCCGCATCAAGAACGTCCCCTTCAAAGTCCTCGGCGTCCTCGAGAAGAAGGGCGGCAACATGATGGGGCAGGACCAGGACGACACCGTCATCGCGCCCTACACCACCGTGATGAAGCGCCTCTCCGGCAAGACCAAGATCGACATGATCCAGCTCTCCGCCGCCTCGGCCGGCCAAGTGCAGGAAGCGCAGAACGAGATCGACGCCGTCCTCCGCCAGCGCCATCGCATCGCACCCAACGGCGACGCTGACTTCCAGATGCGCTCGCAGGAAGAGATCGCCCAGGCCTCGGGCGCGCAGACCGCCATCCTCCGCCTGCTCCTCCTGGTCATCGCCGCGATCTCCCTCCTCGTCGGCGGCATCGGCATCATGAACATCATGCTCGTCTCCGTGACCGAGAGAACGCGCGAGATTGGCATCCGCATGGCCATCGGCGCCAAGGGCCGGCACGTCCTGCTGCAGTTCCTGTTCGAGGCGGTGACGCTGGCCATCGTCGGCGGCGTTCTCGGCGTGGCCCTCGGAGTCGGCGCGTCGCTCGGCGTCAAGCACTTCCTGCAGTGGCCGATCGTCGTCACCACCGCCTCGGTCGCGCTTTCGTTCGGCGTGGCGGCCGTCGTTGGCATATTCTTCGGCTACTACCCCGCTCGCAAAGCAGCCAAACTCGATCCGATCGACGCCCTGCGGTACGAATAGTTAACCCGAAGCCGGCTCGTCCGTATCTACCACCGTCCAATCGACGTGCGAAGAATTCGTGCGCGAGGAGAAATCATGAGCTCTCGCCGTTTCGTGACCCTCGTCCTGGCCATGCTCCTGTCGCTGGCCGCCCTCTCCGTTTTCGCGCAACCCAACCCCGCACCAGCCGCCCCCATCACCTCGCCGAAGCTGATCGTGCCTCCGGCCGCGCAGCCGTCGCCGCAGTTCGACGTCGAGAAAGCCACCGAGGCGTATCTGGCGCAGATTCCGCCGGCGGCGAAGGCGAGATCGGACGCCTACTTCGAAGGCGGCTACTGGCTGATCCTGTGGGACTTTCTCTACGGCGCGGTGATCTGCTGGATCCTGCTGCGCTTCCGCTGGTCGGCGGGCATGCGCGATCGCGCCGAGAAGATCACGCGATTCAAGCCGCTGCAGACCTTCCTCTACTTCCTGCAATACCTCATCGTCACCACCATCCTCGGATTTCCCCTGGCTTGGTACGAAGGCTTCTTCCGCGAGCACCAGTACGGAATGGCCACGCAGACCTTCGGCCCGTGGATGGGCGATCAGGGCAAGGAACTGCTGGTCGGACTGGTGCTGGGCGGCATCGTCACCATGCTGCTCTTTGGCGTCGTGCGCTGGCTGCCGAGGACGTGGCACATCTGGGGCGCGATCGTGCTGTTTGCCTGCCTCATCGTCATCGTGCTGATTGCGCCCGTCTACATCGTTCCGATCTTCAACAAGGTCAAACGTCTCGAGGACCCGGTCGTCACCAAGCCGATCCTCTCGATGGCGCAAGCGAACGGCATTCCGGTTCATGACGTCTTCCAGATCGACGCCTCGCGGCAGACCACGCGCATGAGCGCCAACGTCAGCGGCTTCGGCAAGACCATGCGCATCACCCTCAACGACAACCTGCTGCGGAGAGCGTCCTCCGAGGAAGTGCAGGCGGTCATGGGGCACGAGATGGGGCACTACGTGCTCAATCACGTCTACAAGGCGATGTACTTCTATCTCATCATCATCGTCGTCGGCTTCGCGTTGTTGCGCTGGTCGCTCGACTGGGCGCTGGCCCGCTGGGGCGAGCGCTGGCAGATCCGCGGCGTCGGCGACGTCGCCGTGCTACCGCTGGTGGTGCTGCTGGCCAGCATCTTCTTCTTCATCCTCACGCCGATCGGCAACACCGAGACGCGCACGGCGGAGAAGGAAGCGGACATGTACGGCGTCAACGCCAGCCGCCAGCCCGACGGCTTTGCCTGGGCCGCCGTCCATCTCTCCGAATACCGGAAGATGTCGCCGGGTCCGGTCGAGGAGTGGATCTTCTACGATCACCCCAGCGGCCGGGACCGCATTCATTCAGCAATGCAGTGGAAAGCGGAGAACCAGCAGCTGTTCAAGTAGCCGACGTCGCGCTCAATTCGGTTGCGCTTCGTCGGGCGTTTCCAGAACCTCGGCCTCGGGAGCGGATTCCGTTGCGTGCGGAAGTCGCGTCAGCGCCACCTCGCGAACCATCGCCACCAGCTGCGGGACGTCGAACGGCTTCCGCACGATGCCATGGACGAGGTTGGGCGCCACGTGGCGGACCATCACGTCATCGAACGCCGTCATGACGAAGATGACCGTGCGCGATTCGGGATTGGCCTCGTGAAAGGCCTGCAGGAACTCCACGCCGTTCAGCGCCGGCATCATCAGGTCGAGCAGAATCACCGCGTACTCCGCCGCGCGGGTGAGCTCCAGCGCCTCGACGCCATTAGCCGCGGCATGCACGTCAAACGGCTCGCGGCGCAGCGCGGCGATGAGCAGCGTTCGGATGGCGTCATCGTCTTCGACGACCAGGACTTTCGGGGACAGGGCCATGTGACTCCCCGCCGCATGCGGATTCGGAGCCAAGTCTCCCATCCGCGCTGGCGAGCGAAAGACTGTGCGCAGTATTTGCATTACACGCAAATCGGATTGCCGACAGAATGAAGCAACTATGTGAGGAGATTCGTGTATTCGAAGGAATGGCTGAGCGAACCGGCGAACAGCTGGAGCTCCGCGGCCTCAAGGCGCACACGAACGGTTGCACCAGCATGCGCGATCTCGTTCGCAAGTACAGGATCTTCGGCGACGGCCATTTCTATCTTCCCCTCGGCAACTGGCCCACGGGCGAGCTGACCATTTCGCTCGACAACGTCAAGTGGATCGGCCTGGACCGTACCTTTCAGGCCCGCCAGCGTTTCGCACCGAAGGCTGAAGACGGCGCATAGCAGATTTTCCCGCTGAGCCTGCAAATAACGGCCTCGCGGTTGCACTCACTTCCGACCACGGCGGCTTCTGCAGGGAGAAGCCACGGAGGAAGACCCATGAAAAAGATCTCATTTCTACTCCTGCTTCTGACGCTCTTACCGCTGGAAGCAAAAGCACTGAACACGTACGACAACGGCCAGATCCTTTCCTATGTAGCCATGCCGCTGGCCGTGTCCGCGGTATGTGACGTTCGCGGCGTTCAAACGGACAGAGTCGGCGAGCTGGTCACATACATGAACCGCGCGAACGCCGAGCCCACCGATTTCATCGACGTCTTTCGCTATGTCCCGGTCGCGCTCGTGTTGCGAACCGACAACCGTCCTGATTTCGTCGGCTGGGTTCATGGAGAAGTCGATCGCGGCCTGGTGGGTACAGCGCTCGTAACCTCAATGGAATCGCGGCTGCGAACCTATGACGACTATGTGCCTGTCTCCAATTACCAAACCAGGCACCGTCACTACAGCAGAGAGTCTTATGCCTACGCCTACGAGCCGGACTATGTTCCGGTCACCATCCGCCGCCATTGCGACCGATTGATTCTCGATCCGCTCGCGCTTGTGGAGATGCCGGTTGCGGTGACCAACGTCTACGACCTCGGCGTTCCCTACGATCGCGTGAGCAGTCTCGTCGTCGAACTGAACCTCGGCGGTGTCGCGCCGGTGCAGTTCGTGGAAGTGATGCGTTATGCGCCGGTGGCCCTGGTCGCAAGCAATGACGATTACGGCCAGCCGGATTTCGTCCAGTTCGTGCGCACACGCCGGCTCGGCGGAATCAGTGGCTATCCGCTCGTGCAGGCCGTCGATCAGCAGCTTCGGTATTACGACGTCTCGCCGCAGATCGACTATGTCCCGCCTGTGTATGCCAGCCAGACCTATTACGTCCCGCAGGTTGCACAGAACTTCGTCGAGCCCGTCAGCCCGGCGTTTTTCCCGGCGACAGTTCAAACGCGCGTCGTCCCGACCTTCGCCGCAGGGCGAACGGCCGTCAATCAACCGGCTCCGGCGATCGCAGCCGCACCGCAGGTTCAGCGTCTGCTCCAATCTCCGACCAGCGGAGCGGTCGTTGCCAATCCAGCGCAGATGCGCCGCGAGCTCGCCCGCGCGAACAGAGCCCAACGTGAGGCTCCCATCGCCGCCGCGCCGACGCCATTCGCGCAGGGAAACATTGAAAACCGCGGACACGGACACGGCCGAGTTGCTGCTCCCGTCCTGATGCCGATGATCTCCTCCGCGCCGCCTGCAATCGAACACGGACGCGGACACGGAAAAGGCCACGCCGCCTCGGCACCGTCCTTTGTCCCGACACCGGCTGTGACCCGCCAGGAGCATGGACGCGGTCACGCCGCACCGGCCTTCGTTCCGCCTCCGGCCGCAACGCCCGCGCCGCCGCGCGAGCATGGTCACGGTCGCGGTCATGAAGCGCCAGCGTTCGTCCAGGCGCCCCCACCGGCTCAGGCAGCACCTCAGGAACATGGACATGGTCGCGGTCACGGAGCGCCGGCACCTGTCGCCGCCGCGCCGGCTCCCACATTCGTCCCCGCGCCAGCGCCGGCACCACCAGCCATGCAGGAACAGCACGGTCACGGTCAACGGGCCAACGCGGGACCGCCCGCCGGACCTCCGGGACAAGAGAAGAAGAAAGGAAAGGGAAAGGACTAATGAGAAAACTACTCATCCCCTCGGCGATCGCAATGCTGGTCTTCGTGGCGGGCTGCAAGAACAACCCGTCATCGACGACGGCATCCTCGGACAACTACGCGCCGGCCGCGCAGTCGGCAGCCGCGCCAACCTCGCTCACGCCCGAACAGTTGGGCACCCTCGGCGCGCAGATCAAGAAGCAGCCGAATGATGCCGACAAGCTCCTGGCAAATCACGGCCTGAACGAACAGCAATTCGCCGCCGCCATCCGCAAGGTCAGCGAGAATCCGGCCGACGCGAAGCGCTACGCCGCCGCGTACAAGAGCGCGAGCTGAAGACGCGGGCGAGAGGGAAACCTCTCGCCCGATGTCATTTCGACGCCGCCGGCAGCTCGCCTAAGTGTGCCCGTGCCTCGGTCGCCCAGGACGAGCTGGAATCCACTTCGAGATAGCGAGACCACGCCTTCTTCGCCTCGCCCGTCAATCCCATGTGCTCGAGGATCAGAGCGCGATTGAAGAGCGCCTCGGCCGACTTCGGATCGATTCGCAGGGCGCGATCGGAGGCGGCCAACGCCTCGGGCAGGAGTGACGGCTGCTGCAACTTCACGGCGGCGGCGTAACGAGCCGCGGCAAGATCACTCCAGACGCGAACATCATCCGGCGACTGCTCTGCGACGATGCGCAGGCGATCCATGGCCTCCGCCGGTTGGTCGACCAGTACCAGGGCGATGCCCGCCGCGTGCTGTGCCCGTTCCGAACGGTCGCGCTGCGCGCGCGCGATGGCATCGCCCGCGGCACCGCCGAGCTTTAGTTGGCCCGAATCGGCGGCAGAGTCCGCGGCGCGCATCGGTCCGCGATACGGAGCCCATGCGAATCCGCCGGAGAGGCGCGGTTCAACGATACGCGCCGAGGCAGGGGCGAGGGTGATCATCCTGGACATCACGTCATCCCGGCGGCGAAACAGAGGGAAGGCGATGATCGCGATGAGCACCGCCGCCGCCACTGCTCCCATCCACCAACGCGATTGGCTCAGCGCGCGCCGGCCGCTCCAATCGCGCACAACGCTCCGCTCCTCCTCGAGATGGGCGTTCGCGGAAAGAACGGCGGCCATGCAGTCGCTACAGCTTTCAATGTGTGCGAGCACATCCTTCCGGGTTGCATCGTCAATATCGCCGCTTGCGAAAAGCGCGAGTGTCTCGTCGGTCGGGCACTGTGTAGTCGGTAAACGGTTCAATTTGATGCCTCCACATCATCGGTGTGACGGGCCGGCCCGGTTTTCCCGTCCCGCAGGCCGAAATCGAACAATTCCGATCCTCCAGCGCTGATCAGCTCCGCGACAGCCGCCGCGCCGACGCCTTCCCGCTCCAGTGCCTCGCGAAGCTGGCGCAGCAGCGCTTCGATCCGGCGATACAGCGGACGTTGCGGCACGCCGAGGAGGCGCGCGGCATCGGCGATGCTGAGCTCGGCCCCGAAATGAAACCGGATCAGCATCCGATCCTGGAGTGGGAGCGTGGCCATCGTTTCCCGCACCACACGCGCAGCGCGCGCGGAGTTTCGCCTGGCCTCGGCCTCATTCGCGCGTGCGTCGGCGGTGTCGGGTGCAACGAATTCACGCTCGTCCTCCGGCATCGGAACGAGCCGCGGGCGCGCGGTGCGTTGGGGCAGGCTCTCGGCCAGCGCCCGCACGCTTCTCACGTCGAGCGACGGATCGACGTTCCGAACGATCTCCACCGCTTCATCGAGAGAGCGCCCCTCGCGCACCGTCAGTTTCTCGAGTAGCACCGCTGCCGGACCGCTCCGCTCTGCTTCCGCCGAGGGACGCCAGCGGCCTCGGAGACGCATCCACTCGCGCGACAACATTCGCTGCACGACCACCGTGAGGAACGCGCCGAGCGGCGCCCGTCCCTCGTACCCGCGAAGGATCGCGTAATCGTTTTCGATCAGGGCCAGATGCACGGTCGAGGAGAAGTCCTCGGCATCGGCATCGCGCAATCCCGCGCGACGGCACACAACTGCAATGACTCGCTCAACGAGCGCGAGATTCGCTCGAAACAGCTCCTCGGCAGGATTTGGGATGGAATCAGGATACCGGAAATTTTCAGGAAGCGTGGAAAACAACCCTGGCCCGTCGCACCCCCTCTTCGAATCGCAACGCCGGCAGCGAGCGAACACGAATCACAAACAACGCAGTGCAGAGAAAGAGAGGGCCATCATGACTTCCATTTCGAAACTTTTCGTATCGACGATCGCAACCGCGGCCGTTCTGCTGTCCACCGTGTCCATCCGTGCCGAACAGGCCGACAAGTACGTCAAGCCGCATGAGCCGTTCACCGCCTCCGGCATGCAAGTACGGATGTCGCTCGTCAATCCAATCGACAAGGACTGGAGAAATCGCGTCCAGCCGACAGTGTTCCAGGAAATCGCGCCATGCCGTCTGTCGTCGACGTTGACCGTCGACCGTTATGACACGCCGTGGGGCGGGTCAACCTATCGCCCGAACGAATCGCGTTTTTATCGGAGCAGCGGATTGCTCGAAACCCCGACATTCGTCGATCCCTGCTCGGAAGCGATCCCGATCGATGCCATCGGCATCGTCGGCCGTTTCACCGTGACTCCCGGTGACGGCGATGGCGAGGTTCACATCGATTCGACACACCCAGCCGGCCCGAATGCCACGACCGTGTTCAAATTCAAGAAGGGCGAAGTGCTGATGTTCGAGGCCGGCGTAATGTTCGGTCCCGGTGGCACCTTCGGCGTCAATACCTGGAACGCCGGCGCCGACGTGATGATCGATATCCTTGGCTACCTGCTGCCCGACCCGGCACCCGGAGGTGAAAAAGGTGAGAAGGGCGACAAGGGCGACCAGGGTTCTCAGGGCCTCCAGGGAAACACCGGTGCCACCGGTCCAAAGGGCGACACCGGCGCGAAGGGTGATACCGGCGCGCAGGGAGCAATCGGTCCAATCGGTCATGACGGTGCAGTGGGACCGGCCGGCCCGAAAGGCGACAGGGGCGACCAAGGCGCCGCAGGCATCAAAGGCGATACCGGTGCGAAGGGCGAACAGGGTCTCAAGGGCAACACTGGCGCCAAGGGTGATCAGGGCCTCAAAGGCGACACCGGAGCCAAGGGTGAGCAGGGCCTCAAAGGCGAAACCGGAGCCAAGGGTGATCAAGGCTTCAAAGGCGAAACCGGAGCCAGGGGCGAACAGGGCCTCAAAGGCGAAAGCGGTGCGAAGGGCGAACAGGGTCTCAAAGGCGACACTGGCGCGCGCGGCGAACAGGGCATCCAAGGCCACAAAGGCGACACCGGATCTACCGGCGCGAAGGGCGAGACCGGACCGCAGGGACCAATCGGCGCCACGGGTCATGAAGGTCCAGCCGGACCCGCTGGCCCGAAGGGCGATAAGGGCGATCCGGGTACGGGCGTCACCGTATCGAAAGGAAACGCCTGCTATCCCCCGGGCAACAACGCCAACAATGAGGTGACGGTGTTTGACGCTTCCGTGACCCCGTTCAGCGTCGTGATCCTCACCTACACCGACGCCGGCTCCAACGGAAACGCCCTATCGCTCGTTGCTCAGGGCAATGGGTTCTTCCGGACCACCGGCAGCCCGAACAATTGCTTCCAGTACGCCATCTTCAACATGGCGCGGTAGCGAGAGAGGCCGCTACGTTCGCGGCCTGCGGCGCATGCCGCCGCGGGCCGCTTTCACAGTTCAACGTCATTACACCGCAAGGAGAAAATGGCCGTGCTCAACATTCAGCCAGGAACAATCGTACAGTTCGCGCATGACACGCTCTTCCTGAGTGTCGTCCGACTCAAGAACGGGCAACAAGTCCTCGGATTGACGTCGAGACCAACCGACTGGACCATTCCCCTTGCAACAACCGTCAACGGCCTCCCGGATAGCCTCAAATTGCTGGGACCTGCACCGGCGAGCAATCACGAGCTGCAGTGGGTCGAGGGGACGGACAACCTGGTCCACGTCATGTCGTTCACGGGCCAGAACACGTTCGTGATCAATTTCGTGAACGGCTCATCATCGGCCTGCACTCTCGGGAGTAGCCCCGACTCCTTCTTCGGGATCCGGCCGCGCGATGGCAAATTCGTGGTTCAGATCGTGAACGCCCGGCGGGACGCAACGCGGTTCAACATCGTCCTCCCGTCCTTTGATCAGTACTCACACGATGGAGGGCTCCAGGCGCGATACCCTCTCGCCTGATGCGCATACCGCTTGCACAGGCGTTCGCAATGACCCGAACGCTCCGGCTCTCGATTTTTCTCCTCCTCGTTCCCATCGCAGTACTCGCGCAATCCGGCGTCTGGGGTCTGCGCGGAATCAGCCAGCGCTTCCTGGTCGATGGCAACTTCATCGTCGACATCGACGGCGCGGGATTCTCGGTCTACGACACGGGCACGCCGAACGCCGTACGCCGCGTTTCGAGGGTCGAGACGGATCAGGAGAGCACGGACGGCGCGATCTCCGGCAATGACCTCATCGTAGCCACGCGAAGCGCCATCGAGCGCTACACCATCAACGCGGACGGTAGCTCTGTCCAGACCATGCACGCGCCGGTCGCCGGCGTCACCATGGTCGCCTGGAACGGACGGCTCGTGGCCGGCCGCACTCCGGACGGAATCCAGATCTGGCGTCCCGCCTCCAACGGCACGCTGATGGATGCGGGCGCGTTTCCGACAACGGGCAACATCAAGTCGATCGCGTGGAAAGGCGACACGCTGTTCGTTGCCATCGCCGACGTAGGGATCAAAGTCGTCGACGGCAACACGTCGGAGGTCATCAACTACATCCCCGAGCCGGCGCGCGGGATCGCCATCAGCGGCAACACGCTCTACACCGCGTCGGGCGGAGACGGCGTCGCGGTGTATGACATCAGCACGCCCACGGCGCCGGTCATGGTCGCCCGCATCCTTTCCGGCATCCTCAATCTGCAGAACATCACTATCTCCGGCACGCGCGTGTTCGCCGAGGAGCCGCCGAACAGGATTCACATCATCGACGCGTCGACGCCATCCGCTCCGAAAGAAGTGGCCACGATGACCGAGCCCGCGCAGGCGATGGCTGCCTCCGGCGACCGGCTCTTCGTCTCCGGCCCGACATTCGCCGGCATCGTCAACGACATCACCGACAGCGGAAAGCCGCTACGCGTTTTCGACGTCTCCAACCCAGCCGCGCCGCGTCTCAGCGCCGAGGTGCTCGACACCAATGGAGCGCTGAACGGCGTGGCTACGAATGGAACGCTGGCCTTCGTCAGCGACCCGCCATTCTTCCGCGTGCTCGACATCTCCACGACGCAATCGCCGCGCGAGATCTCCTCGCTGAAGATCGACGGCTACCAGCCGCACGTCAAGAGCCTGGGCACGCAAGCGGTGCTCTACGGCACCGGCGACGTGCAGCTGATCGATCTCTCCGATCCTTACCACCCGACGGTTTTCAAGACTTTCCACTCCCTCGGCCAGAGCCCGAGCTACGCCGACTTCGTCGCCACCGGCATCCTCGAGGGCAACTCCTTCACCGGCCTTCATCTCGTCGACTTCTTCAACTATGCGGAGCCCGGCATCGTCAATTCCTTCAAGATCCATCCGATCAACGTGGTCGCCAACGGAGGCGACTGGGCCTACGTTGCCTTCGGCCCATTCTTCGGAATCTTCAACTACCCCGCGCCGAATACCGGCATCTACGTTGGGAACATTCAGACCCCATCCGTCGACATGGCCTTTCTCCCCGCCACCAGCAACCATCCCGATGCGCTGGTCGTCCGCGGCGACACCCTGCGCCTTTTCTCGCTGGACGATCCCGCCAATCCCGCGGACGCCGGCTCGATCCAATTTCCGCCACCCGGGCCGCTGGCGGCGTTCGGCGACTCCGTCCTGATCGGCAGCCCGGGAACGCTGACGCGGATGGACATCACCGATCTGGACAATCCTTCCCTGGAGCCGACGACGATGCACGTCGTCGCGCCGCAGCAGATGGCCACCGCAAACGGCAAGATCGTCGTCGCCGATCGCTACAGCATTCGCGTCTTCGGACCGAATACCGCCGCGCCGCCGCCCCCGCCCGCGCCGCGGCGGCGGGCGGCGGTACATCCCTGATCACGTTCGTTGCGACGACTGCAGCGTGATGGCGATCGGAACGCCGACGATCGCCGGAAGCCAGAAGGAAATCAGCCGGTAGGTGAGCACGCCCACCACCGCGATGCTGGCCGGCACGCCGAGGCCGCCGTAGAGCGCGGTCATGGCCACTTCGACCACGGCGATTCCGCCGGGGAGAAAGCTGGCCCGGCCGAGCAGCAGCGGAACACCGTAGCCCGCCAGCAAGAGCGAGAGATGGAGCGAGTGCCCGGCCGCGAGGAAGGCGTAGCGCAGGCAGAGAAGATCGAAGATCACCACCATCAGCGAACACGAAGCCGGCCGCATCCAGCCGCCATGTTGCATCTCCTTCCACGTTTCCGCGGCACTCTCCACCATCGCCGTCAATCCCGAGCTGTCCCACCGCGGCCGGAATCGCTTCACGATCCGCGACACTCGTTTCGCGATCGCCCGCATCCAGTCATTGCGAGCCAGCAGCACGATGGCCATCACGATGATGACGCTGAGCGCGGAGACGACGACCACCAACGCGATCACGGTCAAGCGCGAAAGCCGGTGCATCAGAAGCAATTCGACGCTGCTGATGAGCGCAAAGATGATCAACGATGCCGCATCGAACACCGACGGCAACCAGCTCGCCAGCACCGCCGCATCCGTCGATACCCCGCCCGACCGAGCCCACTTGTAAATCGCCGCCCCAAACCCCAGCGCCCCAGCCGCCACGAGCGCCACCGACCCCGCCCCGATCTCGATCGCCGCCGCCCGCCGCCACGACATCCTCTCCCCCGCCAGCTCGATGACGGACTTGAGCAACGCGCCATTGGCGACATAGCTCAGCGTCTCCATGATCAAGCTCAACCCCACCGCCCACGGCGCCATCGTCCGCAACGTCTTCAGCGAATCCTCGATGGTGTCGAGGCGGGGAAGGAGGAAGTGAACGAGCAGCCCGAGGACCAGCAGAACCGGCACCGCGCGGAGGATGCGGAGTTTGAGGGGGCGGCCGTTCTCGTTCGGCATCGGCTAACGATAATGCTGAGGTCGTGCCGCAAGCGAACGGCATCCCATGTGAGTCCTCCGCGATCTCCGCGACTCCGCGTGCACCAGCCTTCGTCGGGCCGCGATACCCCTTTCTTAGCTTCGGTGAGTCTCTTCGAAGAGATCCCTCCTCTTCGAAGAGATCCTTCTCTCCTTGAAGCAGTTGAAGAAACCGCACGAGGAGAATTGAGTTCTCGCAACGGATGGACATTCCGGAGAGGTGACCCCGAGGCGCCGCTCGCGCATACGGCTTGCACTGGGCGTTCGAAGATGTCTCGAACGATCCGGTTGGCGTCGCTCCTGCTCCTGATCCCGGTAATCGGCGCCTCACAATCGGGCAACTGGGGGATGCGCAGTTTCAGCGAGCGATTCCTTCTGCGCGGAAACCAGGTCATTGCGGTGGACGGAGCGGGGTTCTCCGTCTACGACACCGGCGTTGCCGGCAGCGTTCGCAAACTCACACAGATCGAGACCGCCAGCGAGAGCGTCGACGGATCGCTCTCCGGCAATGACCTCTTCATCCTGACGCGCACGGCAGTGGAACGGTTCACGATCCGCGACGACGGCAGCGCCGTTCAGACGATGCACACGCAGGTGCCTGGAGTGACCGCGATCGCCTGGAACGGAAAGCTTCTGGCCGGCGTCACCCCGAACGGAATCGCCATCTGGAAACCCGCGGCGGACGGAACCCTCGTCCGCGCCGGAGACTACGCGACCCGCGCTACCGTCCTGTCGATGGCCTGGAAGGACGACATCCTGTTTCTCGCCCTCGCCGACATCGGTATCAAAGTCATCGACGCCAACGCCCTCGGCGAAATCGCCTACATCCCGGAGCCGTCTCGCGGCCTTGCTGTGAGCGGCAACCTCCTATGCTCCGCGAGCGGCAACGACGGCGTTTCCCTGATCGACGTCAGCGATCCGGCGCAGCCTGTCGTGATCGGAAGAGCGCTGGCCGGCAGTCTCTATTTTCGAAGCGTCGCCGTCGCCGGCACGCGTGTCTTTGCCCTCGAGCCGCCCAACACGATTCACGTCATCGATGCTTCATCACCCTCTGCGCTCCGCGAAGTGGCAACGCTGATCGAGCCGGCGCAGGCAATGGCCGCCGGCGAAGGACGGCTTTTCGTCTCCGGTCCGACCATGAACAGCTTCGGGGACGTCACCGATATCGGCAACGCCTTACGCGTATTCGACGTCACCGACCTGACCGCGCCGCGTCTCAACGCCGAGGTTACCGGAGAGGTTCGCTACCCCCTCATGGGCGTGGCTACGGATGGATCGCTGGCCTACGTCAGCGATCCGCCGTATTTCCGCGTGCTCGACGTCTCCAACACGATCGCCCCGCGTGAGATCTCTTCGCTTCGCATCGATGATCTTCAGCCTCGCATCCGAATTCTCGGCACGCAGGCGATCCTCTATGGCACGGGAGAAGAGCAACTGATCGATCTCGCGGATCCCTATCATCCGCGGCTCATCAATAGCTTCGATTCACAGGGCCACAGTCCCTGTGTCGCCGCTTTCGTGTCCAACGGAATCTTCGACGTGAATCCCTCCAGCGGCCATCACCTCGTCGATTTCATCCACTATCCGCAGCCGGCCATCCTTTTCTCGTACAAGAACCACCCTCAGGACGTCGTCGCCAATGGTGGGGATTACGCGTATGTGAGTTTTGGTCCCCTGATCGGAATCTTCAACTTCCCCGCACCAAATACAGCAGCCTTCGTGAAGGGCGTTTCGATCGACGTCGTGGACATGGCCTACGCTCCTGCGATGGGCGATCGAGCAGACGCGCTGATCACACTGGCCGACAGCGCCCTGACCGTCTACACCCTCGCCGATCCCGAAACTCCCGTCAAAGTCAGCGCCATCCCCTTCGCCGGCTCCGGACCGATGGTCACTTCCGGCAATTCCGTCTGGATCGGCACGCCGGAAACAATGACCAGGATGGACATCACCAACACTTCCGCCCCAATCCTGGAAACGACGACCATGCACGTCCTCGCTCCACAACAAGTCTCCGCCGCCAATGGCAAGGTTGTCGTCGCCGACCGCTACAGCATTCGCGTCTTCGGCCCGCAGACTCCCGCTCCACCACCGCCCCCCACAAATCGACACCGCGGCGTCTCGCACTGACCGCCCGAGTTCTTACTTCTCAAGCGCCATGATGAAGTCGCCCGAGCTCGTCTCACGGCGTTAGATTGTCACCTTGATTCTCGATAAGGCGCTCCATTGCTACCAAAAAGAAAAGGTACGCAAGGGAGCCGACTACAGCCAAGACATAATTGTATGGTGATCGGAGCAGCGAGGTCGCTTGATAAGAAGCGAGACCAACGATCGCAGTATTGAGCAGCGCTGTGAGATACACCAGCGTATTGTCAACGTTGAATTTCCGGAGACCTCGTCGCGGAGATTTAGGCAAGCCGCGGAGCCAATATGGGACCAGCTCCCGAGGAAGTGACCAGGTTTGTGCGATGCGACAGATGATATCGAGGTAATGCTCCTTCCATACACGGCACCAGACCTGGTAGACAAAAACACAACAACCTACCAATGCCAGAAATGTATACACGAGTGCACTTTCTGAACGCGGCAGAAGAATTGTGATCGCGTGGCCGGACAGGAGGGACAGAACACCGGCGACTATTGCGAGATATCCTCCCGTCACAAACAGCTGCTTCTGCTCGGCGTTGCGCATGTGCTCATTCGTCTGCGCGAAGACAGCAAACAGCACGTCATGCGTTGGGACGGAAAGGGAGCCGTTACTTAGCGAGGCAATTTCGTTGGCGACACTCACGGACGAATCCAGTCAACCCAACGTATGCCGCGACACGGCGATTGTCAATATTTCCATTTGTACCTACCTCAAAGGTAGATCAAACGTAGGTGACTTTGGAGCGAGCGACGGGATTCGAACCCGCGACCAAGAGCTTGGGAAGCTCCTACTCTACCAACTGAGCTACGCTCGCCCGGTGGTTGGGGATGCGGATTCTAACTCACTGCGGGGTGAAGTAGGCGCTGAAGAGGCGGATGAAGGCGCCCGTCGGGGCGGAGAAGTAGCCGACGGCGCGGACTGAGACCGGCTCCATCGAGTGCAGCCGGCCGCCCTGGGCGTAGCCCCAGAGCGCGATGGCCATCGTCTTCGACTCGCCCGGGCCGATCTCGGTATTGATCATGGTCGACGTCGTCGGGATCGTGTAGGCGCCGGAGCCGATGGTGCGGATCTCGATCCGGTTGAGCTTCACCTTCTCTTTCGTCGTGTTCGTGACCGACAGCGCGTAGCGCACGTTCACCGGGCCGTTGTAGGTGAAGGTATCCGGCGCCGCTTCGTACTGATCGAGATGGAGCGCCACCTGCGGCGCGTTCGGATCGTCCTGCGGGCCCGAGGCGCAGCCGGCCAGTAGCAGAAGGATCAGAAGCGCTCGTTTCATCTGCTCAGCTCGCAATCGCCGGCAGCCCGGTCACCTGCTCCAGTTCCGCTTCCTCGGCGATCCACTCTTTCGTGCGGAAGGCGCCTTCCCAGCGCGCCACCACCACCGTAGCAAGGCAGTTGCCGATGACGTTGACGCAGGTTCTGGCCATGTCCATCAATTCGTCGACGCCGAGAATCACGATGACGCCCTCGGCGGGGAGATTGAACGAGGCCAGCGTGCCGAGGAGGATCACCAGCGACGCGCGTGGAACGCCGGCAACACCTTTCGAGGTCAGCATCAACGTCAGCAGCATCACGATCTGCTGCGTCCAGGTCAGATGGATCCCCGCGGCCTGGGCCACGAAGATCGAAGCCAGCGCGAGATAGAGCGTCGTTCCGTCGAGGTTGAAGCTGTAGCCGGTCGGGAGGACGAAGCCGACGATGCGGCGCGGAACGCCGAGGCGCTCCATGTTCTCCATCGCCTTCGGAAGGGCGGATTCGGAGGACGTCGTCGCAAACGCGATCGTGGCGGGCACCTTCACGGCGCGGAAAAAGTCGCGCAGCGGGACGCGGAACAGCAGCGCCACCGGAAGCAGAATGCAGACGAGGAAAACGATCAGCGCGCCGCACAGTGTCAGAACCAGCATGCCGAGGTTGCGAAGCACGCCGAGACCGGAATGGCCGATGGTGTTGGCCATGGCCGCGCCGACACCAACCGGCGCGAACTTCATCACGAACTCGGTGAAGCGGAACATGATGTCGGCCAGCGACTCGCACCACTGAACGACCGGACGCGCTTTCTCACCGATCGACGTCACCGCCAACGCAAATAGCACGGAAAAGACCACGATCTGCAGCACGTCGCCCTCGGCCATCGCTTTGATGATCGAGGCCGGCGCGAGGTGAGCCAGCAGGTCGCCAAACTTCTGCGGCTTGGCCGGAGGATCGGGCGCAGTCAGTCCCTTCCCTACCGCGTCGGCGGCCTGCGACGCTTTCGCCGCGGCCGTGGCGCTGTCGCCGTGCGCGACGGCGTCGTTTGCTTCCTTCGCCAGCTTCGTAGCGCGATCGGCCAGAACCGATTTGTTCTCCTCGGTGTGCACGCCGGAAAGCGATACGCCCACTCCCGGCTTTGTCAGGTTCACGGCGCCGAGCCCGATGAAGAGCGCGAACGTGGTCACGATCTCGAAGTAGAGCAGGGCCTTGAATCCGATTCTGCCGACCTGCCGGATGTCGCCGGTGCCGGCAATGCCAATCACCAGCGTGGCGAAGATCAGCGGCGCGATGATCGACTTGATCAGATTCAGAAAGAGGATCGACAGCGGCCGCATCATCGTTCCGTACTCCGGCCACAGCCAGCCGACGAGCACACCAATGGCCAGACCGATGAAGATCTTCTGCGTGAGCGAGACTTTCGGAAGTGTCATGTGCGCGGAAGTGTAGGGGACGAGCCCGCTTGAGTACAATCGAACTCCATGAAACGTGGCTGCCTCATCACGCTCCTGATCCTCGGCGCCTGTTTCGGCGGTTACTGGTACGTGCTGCACGGGCACATCGAGCCGCCGGCCTTCTGGTGGGTGACCGGCATCGCCAGTTTCTTCATGTGGATCTCGATCGGCGCGCTGCAGACGTCGATCGGCGCGGCGCGCGATGCGGCACGGGTATCGAGCGAGTCATCGTTCGGCGGGTTCGGCGGCGAGCAGTTCAATGACGACGAGACGGTGACGGTGGTCGGTCACATCCGGGCGATGGGCTCGACCCTGACCGCGCCGTTCAGCGGGAAGCAGGTCGTCCTCTACAACTACGACATCGATCACATTTCGCAACGCAGCGACGATTCGACCGACGTGAAGGATTACTCCGGCTTCGCGCTCGCTCCCTGCGCCATCGATTCCCCGCACGGCTCGGTGCGCATCCTCGGCTTTCCCCTGCTCGAAGGATTTCCCAAGGCTTCCTTCGACACCGAGGAGGGACGCAGAAACGCGGCCGCCTACATCGAGTCGACGACCTGGACGGACATGAAGGGCTTTCATCCCGGCACGATCTACCACGAGATCAAAGAGCTGTTGACGGATGACGACGGCCAGTTCCGCAAGGACTGGAAGATGACCGATGATCGCGATCTGACCGATAAGCATCTGGCCGAGCAGGTGCTCACTCCCGGCGATCAGGTCTGCGCCATCGGCCGCTGGTCGGCGGCGAAACACGGCATGATCCCGCCGGCGGGCGGCGTGATCCGTCTCCTGCGCGGCGACCCGCAGAAGATCGTGCAGGGGCTCCGGAGCAAAAGCGTCAACAATCTCATCGGAGGCCTGATCGTCGCCGCGATCTTCAACGGCGCCGTCTACATGATCCTGCAGGTCGCCACCGGGAAGTCGAAACTGTTTGCCGAGACGCCGATCGCGATGCACTCCATTCATCGCGACGAGATGCATCAGGCCGTGACCAGCGGCAACATCGCTGCGGCGGAGAAACTGGCGAGCAACGGCACCGGCATCGACGTGCGCGACAGCGGAGGCCGGACGCCGCTGGCGGAGGCGCAGGGCGCAGAGATGGCGCGCTGGCTGATTACTCACGGCGCCGACGTGAACGCGATCGATTCCGAGGGTCAGACGGTGCTGATGATCCAAGCCGCTGCCGGCCGCGCCGACATCGTCCGCGCACTGGTCAACGCAGGAGCGAAGCTCGATACGGTCAGCACGAAATGGCACTCGACCGCACTGACGCAGGCGCTCGATGCGGAGAAGATGGACGTGGTGCGCATCCTCCGCGATGCCGGCGCGAAGGACGACACGATCACCGAGTCGAGAGGTCACGCCCTGCGCGAGACCGACTTTGCGGTGCGCGCCGTCTACGCCTGGCTCGATGCCATCCAGCAGGAAGACCTAGAGACCATGAAGAAGGTGTCGACGTTCAAGGAGTGGGACAACGTCGACTTCAAACTGTGGAAGTCATCGCGGCCCGTCCATCCGAAGCTGGTGAGCGGCTATGCGACGGAAAGTGCCGCGACGGTTCAGATCCGCGGCCAGGTTGCCAGCGGCGTGTACGAGACGTGGACATATCAGCTGGTTCATCGCGGCGAGGATTGGCTGGTGAACAACGAGAGGTGGGAGACGCGGCTGAGTAGCAATGAGCCGTGAACGAATAAACGTCACACCGCGATTGCGGCCGTATCGCCGCCCGTCGCCATCGTCACCTCTCCCGTTGCCACCACATCATCAAGCGACTGCCGGATCCGCTGGATCAGCGTTTCGGGATCGCGGCAATCACCCGACAGGACGCCCACCGTACGATTGCGGCCGGCGTGTTTGGCGGCGTAGAGGCAGGTGTCGGCGATGTCGAGCACTTCCTGCCAGCCGAATCTCGTGCGGGCCTGCGGCAGGAAGGGGAACGGTGCGAAGCCGATCGAGCAGGTCAGGCGCAATGACGTTGTCCTCTTTCCGACGATGAAGGCGTGGCCGGAGATGACGCTGCGAATGCGCTCGGCAATCGCCGCGGCCTCGTGACGCGAGGAGCTGCGCGCGATCAACAGGAACTCCTCGCCGCCCCAGCGCACCAGCGTGTCGGTGTCGCGCATGGCCGTCTTCAGCAGGTCGTGGATGTCGACCAGGACGCGATCGCCGGCAGCGTGGCCGAAGCGGTCGTTGATCTCTTTGAAACGATCGAGGTCGAGTAGAAAGAACAGCAGGTCGGCGTTCGAGTGCGTCGGATCGGCTCCGACGCGCGACGACGACTCGTGCCGGCGCAGGGCATCGGCCATGTATTCGGGCATGCAGATGTCGAGGTAGCGGCGGTTCTTCATCCCGGTCAACGCGTCGGTGACGCTGAGATCGAGCAGGCGCGTGTTGACGTCGGCCAGTTCGTGCGTGCGCTGGGCCACGATTGCTTCGAGCTCGCGGTTGCGACGGCGGAGCAGAGCCACGCGCGCGCGATGCGCAAGAACGATGAGACCGGCGATGAGCAGCAATGCCAGCGCGCGCGCCCATCCAGTCTGCCACCACGCCGGAACGATCGTGAAGCCGGTCGCCGCCGCCGCGCTCCACGTTCCCGGCCGCAAACGCGCGCGCGCTTCGAACCGGTAGTGGCCGGGACCGAGCTTGGCGTAGCGCACCTCGCGCGACGACGCCGGACGCCATTCGTCTTCCAGGCCGAGGAGCCGGACCTGGTACTCGATCAGATCCTGCTTGAGATAGGTCAGCGCGGCGAAGGTCGCGGAGAAGTCGTGCGTCGCGCTGACGGCCGACGACGTGATCCGCACCGGCGGCGGTTCAACGGCAGGAACATCGGCGCGCGGAACGTAGTGGCTGAAGCCGGAGCTGGTGCCGAGAAAGACCTCGCCATTCGGCTCGGCCAGGATGGCCATGGCGTCGGTGTCGTCGCCGGCCAGGCCATCGCTCAATCCGAGGTGCTCGATCAGCGGGCCGTTGACGAGATCGACTCCGACACCGGTTCCGACCCACAGCCGGTGATGCGCGTCTTCGCCGAGCAGAAAGATCTTGTTCGCGGAGAGTCCACGGCGGACGTCGAGGCTGTCGACGATCTTCATCGCTCCGCCATCAACGGAAAACCGGACGATGCCCAGCGGCTCGAAGTACGCGGCCCAGAAATCTCCCGACGCGCTCTCGATCATGTAGGAGGCGTGATCGTGCGCCAGGCCGTCGCGCGTGGTGTAACGCCGCCAGGCTCCGTGATCGAGGCAGGCGATCCCGTGCTCGCCGGTGGCCCACAGCCGTCCGTGCGAATCGATCATCAGCCAGCGGAACGTTTCGTCGGGCGTGCCGTTGGGAACGGCGACCGGCGTGAAGTGATCTTCGTTCGACGCCATCCGCTGCAGCCCCGCGCCTCGGGTGGCCACCCAGAGAACGCCGTCACCATCGCGAACGATTTTCAACACGGTGCGTCCGGCAACGGGATACTTGTGAACCTCGGCGCCAACGCGCAACACCTCAGCCGGGCTGCCGCCCATCCACAAGGTGCCGTCGGTCTGTTCGACGACGGAGCGAATCTGATTGCCGGCGGTTCCGGCGACGGTTTCCCATCCCTTGGCGGTGGAGCGCGCGAGGCCGAGGTCTGTGCCGACGAGGAGGTGGTCCTGGTGATCCCAGAGAAAGCACCAGGTAACGGCATTCGGCAGTCCGGAGTGGCGATCGTAGGTGGTCAGTTCGCCGCGGCCGAGCATGCGATGGACGCCGAGGCTGGCAATCCAGACGGAGCCCTCGCGATCTTCGAGAACGTCGCGCGCCCAATCGGTCGGCAACCCCTCGGACGCACCGACGACGTGCCAGCCGGAATCGTCGTGGATGGCCACGCCGCGATCGGTCGGAACCCAGAGATTGCCGCGGCGGTCGAGATCGAGATAACCGCTGGTGCTGGTCGCCGGCAGCGCCCGCGTCTCTTCGTGGAAGGAGGCCTCGGAGTCCGTCTTCGCCCAGAGATGCGCCGCCGATCGCGCCCAGGTTGTCCCCGTCCGGTCGACGACGATGGCGTCGATTCGCTCGCTGCCGGGATTCGGCCAGAAGGTCCAGCTGCCGTTGGCAAAACGTCCGATGCGCGAAGGCGACGCGGCCCAGATGGCGTTTTTCGCGGACCAGACCGCGGTCGCTTCCTCTTTCGGCCAGCCTTCGACAGGCGTGAATCGCTCTTTTGCACTGCCGCGCAAAACGCCGGCGGGCGTCGCCAGCCAGACGTTGTTGGCGTTATCGATCGACAGCGCATTGATCGGTGCCTTCGGCTCCCCGATCGCGACGAAGCGCCGGCCGTCGAAGCGCGCCACGCCGCCATAGGTGATCACCCATACGCTGCCGTCCGGCGCGGCCTGCACGTTCGGGACGTAGCTCGACGGCAATCCTTCATCGAGTCCGAAGCGCGCGAAGCGATTGCCGTCATAGCGATAGACGCCATCCTGCGTGGCCACCCAGAGAAATCCGGCCGCGTCCTGCGCCAACCGCATCGCCGCCAGATTCCCGAGCCCCGCCTCGGTGCCATACGTCCGAAACGGACGGATGCCCGAAGGGAGCACACGCGCGGCAGCCGGAAGAGCAGCCAGCAAAAGGACCAGCGCGATGCGGCGGAGAAGCATTGGACGGAGATGATGGTAGCGCCGATTTGCCAGAGAGTTACGATGTACGGCATGAAGACCGCGATCGCGATCGATAGCGACGCCGTAATCCGCTTTTGCCAGAAGTGGCGAATCGCGGAGATGAGTCTCTTCGGTTCGGTGCTCCGGCCTGAAGATTTTCGAGACGACAGCGATGTCGACGTGATGGTGACGTTCGAAGACGCCGCTCGATGGACACTGTTCGACTTCGTCGACATGCAGGACGAGCTGACGCAACTCTTCGGGCGTAAGGCGGACCTGTTGTCGAAGCGTGCGCTGAAGAATCCATTCCGCCGCCGAGCAATCCTATCCTCGGCAAAAGTGCTCTATGCCGCGTAGAGATCGTGGCGACGCTTCGTATCTCGCGGACATGCTCGGATTCGCGCGAGAGGTTCTCGCCTTCACCGCGGGACGTTCCCGCGCCGACTACGACACAGATCTCGTGTTGCGGCGAGCGGTCGAGCGTGCGACGGAGCTGATCGGCGAAGCCGCGAGCAACGTTTCGGATTCGACGCGTGCGGCGTATCCCAAAATCCCATGGCGGAAAATCGTTGGCCAACGGCACGTCTTGATCCATGACTACGGTGACGTCGACGATGCCCTCGTCTGGAACCTGGTCGAGCTCGAGATTCCGGCGCTTGCATCGACTCTCGATCGCATTGTTCGCGAGGATTTCGCTGGATAGGTCCGCATGGCAAGCCACGCCGGAGGCGTGACGGAGATTAGCCGGTGGCAAGCGCCGAACGGCGCGCAGCCACCGGACCCCGTCGGCCCTCAACGTTCGACCCCGGCAGGGGTCACGGACGGCGCTCCGGCACTCCTCCGGGGTGCGAGGTTAGGGGAGATCCGCGATCCGGTGGCGGCGCACCTTTGGTGCTTGCCACCGGCTAATCTCCATCACGCCTCCGGCGTGGAGGCGCACCGTCATCGACTGCGACCGGAAACGATTACGATACGCGCCCATGCGCAGAGCACTCATCGCAATCACTCTCGTCCTCCTCACCACCGCCACCCTGCACGCCCAGTGCGCCGATGTAACCAATCTCGTCGGGCAGCTCGATGGGGCGCGGATGAAGCAGACCGTGGAGAAGCTCGTGTCGTTCGGCACGCGGCACACGCTCTCGGACACGACCTCGGAGACGCGCGGCATCGGCGCGGCGCGGCGCTGGATCTTCGACGAGATGTCGCGCGTGGCCGCGGCGAGCAATGGGCGGATGACGGTGGCGTATCAGTCGTCGATGCAGCAGGGGCCGCGGACGAAGAATGTGCCGGCGGAGATGATCAACGTCGTGGCCACGATCCGCGGGACGACCGATCCCGACCGCATCTACATCGCCACCGGGCACTACGACTCGATGAACTCCGACGTCATGAACTCCACGCTCGACGCTCCCGGCGCGGATGACGATGCCTCCGGCGTGGCCGTGATCATGGATGTGGCGCGTGTGCTCTCGCAGCATCCGCTCGAGGCGACGGTGATGCTCGTGGCGGTGCAGGGCGAAGAGCAGGGACTCCTCGGATCGCGCGGGCTGGCCGAGGAGGCGGTGGCGAAGAAGTGGAACGTCGAGGGGATGATGACGAACGACATCGTCGGCGGCACGGTCGGCGGCGAAGGCGACATCGACAATCGCACCATCCGCATCTATTCGGCGAACAACAAAGGGGCGGGCGAAGGATCGTCGCGGCATTGGGCGCGCTTCGTTCGCGACGGCGTGCGACTCTATCTGGCCAACGTCAAACCGCGGCTGATCTATCGCCTCGATCGCTTCGGCCGCGGTGGCGATCACTCGTCGTTTTTCGAGAAAGGCTTCCCGGCCATTCGTTTCACCGAGGCCAATGAGGATTACAAACACGAGCACCAGACCGTGCGCGTTGAGAATGGCGTCCAGTACGGCGACCTGCCGCAGTTCGTCTCCGGCGACTACATGCGCCTGGTCGCTTCCGTGAACACGGTCGCTCTCGTCACCGGAGCCTGCGCACCCGCCGCGCCGAAGAACGTGAAAGCCGGCGGCGGCCTCTCGAACGACACCACGATGAGCTGGGACATGGGAACGGACGCGGATCTCGCTGGTTACGAAATCGTCGTCCGCGAAACGACGGTCGACGATTGGGAGAAGGTGATCCCGGTCGGCAAGGTGGCGAAATACACGTTCAAGGATTTCACCATTGACAACGTATTCATGGGCGTGCGCGCGGTCGACAAGGACGGGAATCGTTCACCGGTGCGAACGCCGGAGGAGAGGTTGCCGGAGGTTGCGAAGCCGACGGTTGCGCCTGCTGCGGCGGCGACAGCGAAGGAGTAGATCACCGCCGCCGAGCCGGCGGCGGTCCAGCCGGCCAGCGGCCAGCGCTCCGTTGGACGGCTAATCCTTCTTGATCGACAGCCTCGCCGACTGCGGCTCGACCAGCACGCGCGTCGGCTCCGCGGGCGTGTGGCCGCGGCGTTTCTGGATCGGCAGGCGTGTGTAGACCTGCGTCGAGAGGATCGAGGCGTGGCCGAGGATTTCCTGGACATCGCGGATGTCGGCGCCGGAGGAAACCAGCATCGCGGCCATGGTGTGGCGCAGCGAGTGCGGGGTGATGTGGCGCTTGATCTCCGCGAGCCGCACGTGCTTCTTGAAGATGTTCTCGATCGAATAGATGGTCAGGCGCGTTCCCGAGCGGCCGACGAAAAGCGCGTCGGTGTTCAGGCTGCGCTCGGAGCGCATCTCCAGGTAGTTCATCAGCGACTCGATGACCACGTGCGAAGTGATGGTCACCGTCCGGCCGCGGGTGGCCCTGCCGATGATGTGAATCTGGCTGTTCTCCACGCCGACGTCGGAAACGTTCAGCGCCACCAGCTCACCGATGCGGATGCCGGTGGAGAAGAGCAGCTCGAGGATGACGTTGTCGCGCACGGCGCAGAAGTAACGATTGCGGCCGCCGGCGGAGTGATCGCGCAGGCCGGAGAGCGCGCCGATCTGATCTTTCGGCGCGGCCAGCAGGGCGCGAACTTCACGCGACGACAGAACGGTAGGAACCCGGTTCTCGACCGGCTTGCGGATCTTCAGCCTGCGCGCGGGCGATTCGCTGAAAACGCCCTTCTCTTCGAGATAGCGGAAGAAGACTTTCAGCGCCGCCACTTTGCGGCGGATCGAGGTGTCGCGATATGGGCCGGTGCCGAGCTTGTCGAGATACTGCTCGAGATGATCGGCGGTGATGTCGAGCATCTGCGCGCCGTCGACGTGCACGTGGAACTGGCTCAGATCCGACTGGTACGCGCGAATCGTGCGGTCGGACAGATTGCGGACGGCTTGTCCATGCTGCAGAAAATCGGCGATCGCCTCTTGCACGTTCATCATTACGCTCGCGTTGAAATAGTTTTATTGCTGGTTGGGAGGACTGCGGGCAGTGTAGTTGGGGGCGATTGATTGTCAAGAATTATTTGTTTGATCGCGATATGCTGTAAACGCATGAAGACAGCGGGTTTGAGGGATGACAGACGCGGCATTCGAAAGGCCGCGTTGACACGATCGTGAAAGGCCAGAAGCTCTTCGTTCGCCCGATCGAGGCCTCGGATGCAGAGGCCATTCGCGCCTTCGCCGCGCGGCACGGCGGCTCGCCGGACGTTCAATCCGGCCTGGTGGGAAAACTGGTCGGCGATCTGGCGGCGGTCCTCTCGATGGAGCTCGAGACGAACGCGATTCGCCTGCTCGATCTCGTCGTTGCCGAAGAGTTGCGGCGCAAACGCGTGGGCCGCGTCATGCTGAACGAGCTCGCCACACTGGCAGCAAAGCTGGAACGCGAATGGCTCGTGGCCGATGTCGCTCACGCGGAGTTCCTGCGGCGCGTAGGATTCGTCGAGGATGATGGCGTGATGAAGCGGAGGGTGGGATGAAGTCCGAAAAAGTGGTTTTGGCAGTGCTGGTCTGCGTCACGCTCTTCTCGTCCTGCTCCCGCCCCGCCCCCGTTCCCGCCCCACTCCCGCCCGCCCCGGCACCCGCTCCCGCACCCGCGCCAGTCGAAGCGCTCGAGCCTCTGAAGCAGCCGACGCTCGATGACGTTCGTCTGCTGCGCACGAACAATCAACTCGATCTTTACGAGAGCGGTCTGAAGTCGCTGGCGCAATCGCCGGACCCGCAGACGAAAGGCCGCGCGCTGGCGCTTCTTGCGCTTTTCTATGTCGACCAGAAACGGACCGACGAGGCCCTTCCGATCCTCGGCCAGGCCGCGGATGCTGATCCGCTCGCCGCGCCGTGGCTTCGGCTGCGCGTGCTCGACATCGATATCGCCGCCGGCAAATGGACGGACGCCATCACCATCGCCGTTCGCATCATTCAGGACACATCCACCAACTCCGCCGCCACCATCGCCCGGCTTCGCCTTCCCGCGCTCTACGCGGCGGCGGGCGATCGCGCGAATACCGACACTACGTTCCAGACGGCGAACGGCATCACCATCGATGCCCTGACCGAGGAGGATTTCGTCTGGCTGGCGAAATCGCTGGCGAGGGCCGGGCGGATGGATCTGGCCACGCCGTTGCGCATGCGGCTCCTCACTGAGTTCACGCAGGGACGCTTCACCGAGGACACCTACGATCATGTGGCCGAGGGAACGCCGTCGCCGCTGAACGCGCTGTCGTTCGATGATGAACTGAAAATCGCCCAGCAGCTGGGACGCAACGATCGCTACGGGCGTGCCTTCGATCTTCTCGAACGGATCGCCACGCGCTTCCCGAAAGAGTCAGCGAAGTCGAGCGAGTATCGCGCGGTGCGGCTGCGCGCCCTGTTCAATTCGCGCCGCTACAGCGATCTGCTCGCCGAGACCGATCGCATCAAGCTCGCGGAGCCGTCGCTGATGCTCACGCGCGCCCGCGCGGCCTGGCGGGCGAATCAGCCCAAGGTCTTCCTGGCCGGGCTCAGTGAGATCGAGAAGAAGTTCCCGGCCAGCAGCGAAGCCACCGAGGTCAGGATCCTTCGGGCGAAGTACTACGTCACCGACGAGGTGAAGTACGACCTGGCCATCGCCGATCTGGAGAAAGCGATCACCGCCGCTCCCGGCACCGAGGGAGAAAACATCTGGACCCTCGGCTGGACGTACTTCCGCGCCGGCCGCTACGACGCTGCCCTCAACACCTTCGCCCGCTACGCGAAGCAATATCCGGACGGCGACTATCTTTCGAACTCGCTTTTCTGGTCCGCGAAGATCCATGAGCGCCGCGGCAATCTTCAGGGACGCGACGCCGCGCTGCACGAGCTCGAAGCCGATTATCCGTACAGCTACTTCAGCTATCGGGCGCGAGCGATCATCGGCGAGCCGATGCTGGCGCCGAACGAGATCGCCAACGGCAATGTCTTTCCCGACGTCGATGCCCAGCTCACTGCCGCGAACGAGCCGCGTCTCGCCTCGGTGCGCGAGCTGGCCTGGCTGAGCCTCTATCGCGAGGCCACGCGCGAGATGAAATCGATCGCCGCCTCCTACCCGACCAACCTCGGCATGCAGTTCATGCTCGCCAATCTCTACGTCCAGGGCGGCGAGCCCTTCTCGGCGAACAACGTCCTGCAGCGCAAGTTCCGGCAGTTCGTCCGCCACGGCGGAACCGGCGTGCCGCATCGTTTCTGGGAAATCCTCTTCCCGCTCAATTACTGGGAGACCATCAAGACCGAGGCGGAGAAGCGCCAGATCGATCCCTATCTCATCGCCTCGATCATCCGGCAGGAGACCGGCTTCGAACCGACCACCGTCTCCAACGCCGACGCCATCGGCATCATGCAGATCATGCCCGCCGAGGCCGCGAGCATCGCCACGCAGGCGGGCCTGCCGGCGCCCACGCGCGAGCAGCTTTTCGATCCGAAATTGAACATTGCCATCGGCGTCGCCGAGTTCTCGCAGAAGCTCGCGGCCGAACACGGCAACACCATGCTGGCCATTGCGGCCTACAATGCCGGGGAAGAGCCCGTTGGCAGATGGATTGCTCAACAGCCGGTCGATGATGAGGACCTGTTCGTTGAATCGATTCCGTTCGCGGAAACCCGGCTTTATGTGAAAACCGTCAGCCGGAACCGATTCGAGTATCGGCGGATTTATGAGGCACCTGCAAAGCCGTAGCGCCCTCCTCGCCTTCGCTTTTCTCGTCGCCGCCGCGGCAGACGCGGCTCCGATCCAACTGATCGTAAGTCGCGACAGCGCGCCTGCCAGCGACATCAAAGGCACCGTCGACCTGACCATCGCCCCCGACTTCGAAGACGCCCGCGTCACCGTGACCGTCGATGGACAGAAGATCGTGGAGGGTCTGCGCTCTCCATGGCACGTTCCGGTCGATTTCGGCCCTCTCCCCGTCGAGCACAAGATCGTCATCACCGCCCTCGGCGCCGATCAAAAGCGCGTCCAGTGGCAGACCACCATCAACAAGGGGCGCCGGACCCTGGGGATAAAAATCGAGCCGGTCGACGCCGCGAACCGCGTCTTCGAAGCGCAGGTGACCGCGCCGGACGAAGACCCTGTCACTACCGTTTCGGTCTGGGACGACGGAAAAGCCGTTGCCACCGCGGATGCGCCGCCGTATCGCTTCACCATCCCCGCCGAGCACTATCGTCAGCAGACCGTTCAGGTAACCGCGCGCACGAAATCGGGCGACGAGGCGGCCGACTTCTGGTCCGCGGCCGGCGGCAAGAATGAATCGATCGAGGTCCGCACCGTTCCGCTGTTCGTTTCCGTGGTCGACAACAAAGGGACCGCGCGCGACGACGTCGATCAGGCGCTCTTCAAGGTGATCGACAACGGCACCGAGGGGCGGATTCTGCAGATCGGCAAAGCGTTCGATCAGCCGATCTCCATCGTCCTGCTGCTCGACGCATCGAACAGCATGACCGTCGAGATGCCCGAGGCGAGCCGCGCGGCCGTCAACTTCGTCGAGCGCACTCTCAAGCCCGGCGATCGCTGCGCCGTCTTCTCCATCCGCTCCTCGCCGCGCCGCGAAGTGGAGCTGACCGCCGACCGCACTGCCGTCGAAAAAGTCATCAAGGCGATGAAACCCGGCGGACGGACCGCGCTCTACGACGCCGTCGCCAGCGCCGAACGCGAGCTGCAAAACGAGAAAAACCGCCGCGCCATCGTGATCCTCACCGACGGCGGCGACACGTCGTCGATCGCGTCATTCGATGAGATCGATCGCCTGACGAAGGAAGCCGGCATCCCGATCTACGTGATCACGTACGACGCCGGCGTCAACGAGGACGTGTCGCAGGACATGAACCGCCTCCAATACCTGGCCGGCGAAACCGGCGGTTTCCTGGTCACCGCCTCGGCACAAATCCTCCAGGCGCGCTACACCGAGATCGAAAGAGATCTCCGCGCCCAATACGCCATCACCTACCAGATCACCGACCTGACCCGCCACAATCAATGGCGGAAGGTGCACGTGATGCTGAAGAGCCCCCAGCTGACGGCAAGGACGATCCGAGGCTATTTCGCGCCGTAGAAGCCCCGCCGCCACGCGCCGCGGAGCGGCGATATTTACGTAGCCCACAGCGTGAGCTGTGGGAATTGAGTCATCAAGAATCAAGCCGCGGAGCGGCGGCATCTCGAATCGGGCGCCATACGAGATGTCGCCGCTCCGCGGCTTGAAATTCGTCGACACCGGTCCCACGGCTCACGCCGTGGGCTACATAGATGACACTGCTCCGCGGTGGTGTCGCGAGTTCTCTTGTCGGTGCGAAGAGTCTTCAGCGCTCTCTCCTGATGACGAGAACCGTCCCCGCCGCATCCCCGCGCTGCGTAACAAACCGGCCAACGAGCGATGCTCCGGCCAACGCGATCTCTCGATTGACTACACGCTCGTCGTACGCATTCACCTGCATCCACGACGGACGTCGAATGTCCTGCGCGGTAACTCGATGCTCGGATCGCGACTGGTGATGCATTCGCACGAGACGTTGAAGACCGCCGCCGATCGGCTCCAGCGTGAGCTGCAGCGCGGCGATCCCACCGGGAGCGAGAACGCCCAGAAGAGTGCGAATGAGGTCGTACCCTTCTGCCGGCTGGATGTGCTGGAACGTGAGAAGCGAACAGACAAAGTCGAACTGGCTCGCGCCGATTTCCGCCGGCTCGATGAACGTCACGTTGTCCAAACCGGCTTCCTGCACGTTTCGCCGCGCGTGTTCGAGAATCGTCGGCGCGATGTCGCAACCGACCACGCGCGTCGCCCGGCGCGCCAGCGGGATGGTGAGCCGGCCAGCGCCGCATCCGAAATCGAGAACAGTCGTCAGCGAAACATCGCGACCGATCGCAGCGAGCAGCAAGGTGATGTCTTCCTCGCCGCTCTTCAGAAACTCGACATCGCGAATTCCTTCATCCGTGAGGACCGGAAAGTACGGCTCGCGTCGCGCCAACGCTTCCCAGTCTCCTGCATCGCGTTCTTTCACAATCGCAGGATACTCGGCGCGTACACTAACCCGCCAAGGAGCGCTTCATGACTACGCCACCGATCCCGGAAATCGAGTGCGAGCAGATCCATCCCGCGCTGGTGGTCAGCGACATCCGCGCCGCGGCCGATTTCCACACAAAGAAGCTCGGCTTCTGGCTGGCCTTCACCTGGGGCGATCCGCCGTCGATGGCCGGCGTGAACATCGGCAACGTGCAGCTGTTTCTGGAGCGGGGCACGCCCGCACCCAACGGATACTCGGTGTACTTCGTCGTCGGCAACGCCGACGAGCTCTGCGCGTTTCAACGCGGCAACGGCGTCGAGATCGTGCAGGAGCCGGGAGACCGCGAATACGGCCTCCGCGACTACCGCGTTCGCGACCTCGACGGCTATGTGCTCGGCTTCGGCCAGCATCTCTTCAACGCCGGAGAGCCGATCGAGATCGAGCGAGTCGATGTTCCCGTGCGACTCGAAAAGCGCCTGGCCGCTCTGCTCCACGATCTGGCTGAATACAAACGCATGAGCCTGAGCAGCTGCCTCGAAGAGACCCTGCTGCATGCGCTGGAAGGTGTCGGCCCGCACACGAAGAGCCAGCTCAAGTACATTGAGAAACTGAAGAAGAAACACGGCATCGACTACGACAGCCACGCCAGCTATCGGTTCCGCGAGCGGTAGCCGGTCCGCGAATCGGGACCAGTTCTCGCACAACATCCGTGGAGGCTATTCAATGCTGAGCACTGCACCGATTCGAGCGTACATCCCCGTCTCCGACGTTTCGCGAGCGAGGAAATTCTACGAAGAGAAACTGGGACTGAAACCGAAGCAGGAATTCGCCGGCGGCGTGATCTACGAATGCGGCGGCTACGAGGTCTTCATGTATCCGACACACAACGCGGGCACGTCCAAGGCAAGCCAGGCCTTCTGGCAGGTTACCGATGTGGAAGCCGAGGTCGCCGACCTCAAGGCCCGAGGCGTGCAATTCGAAGAGTACGACCTGCCGGGCATGAAGATGGAGAACAGCATTGCCACCGGCGGCGGAGCGAAGACCGCCTGGTTCAAGGACACCGAAGGAAACATCATGGCAATCAGCCAGACGGCGTAAGAAAAAGGAGAGTTGCCAATGCGAGTACTGGTCATCGTCAAAGCCACCAAAGAATCGGAAGCCGGCGTGATGCCGTCCGAGCAGCTGCTGACCGAGATGGGTCAGTTCAACGAGGAGTTGGTCAAGGCCGGCGTCATGCAGGCGGGCGAAGGGCTGCACCCGAGCTCGAAGGGCGTGCGGGTCAGCTTCTCCGGCAAGTCGCGCTCTGTCGTCAACGGCCCGTTTTCGGCGACGTCCGAACTGGTCGCCGGCTTCTGGATCTGGAAAGTGAAATCGATGGATGACGCCATCGAATGGGCCAAACGCTGCCCGAACCCCTCGGGTGACAGCGGCGAGCTCGAGATCCGTCCCATCTTCGAAGCCGAGGACTTCGGAGCCGAGCTCACGCCGGAGTTGCGGCAGCAGGAGGAACGCCTCCGCGCGGAGATGGCGGCGAAGGGATAGCTATCCGCGAACCGCCTCCTGAATCGCAGTCAGCACGAGGACCATGGCCCGATCGATCGGCCCCATGGCGTCGTCATTCAGCCGTTCATCGAGCGCCTCGTCGTGCATCGGATGAATGACGGCGGCGCCGGCGACGTCCAGCTCCCCGAGTCCGAGGGCCTTGAGACAGGCATCGAGCCGCGCCCGCAATGTCCATTCGTCCGGCTCGGCGCATCCGATGTGCAGCAGGTGAAAGAGCACTTTCTGCATCGCCGTCGCCGCAATCTGTTCCGTTCCGCCGCCATACCAGGCCACCACCTCGGCGAGCGGTACGGTCGTCGTTGATCCCGCCGCGAACGGCGACGCGTCGAACGCGAGATCGTTCACGCGATACTCACCGCCACTGACCGTGATCGCCGCGCTGAAGGACGCCGGCCTGGCGATGTTGAACAGCAGAAAGGCATCGTGGAAAAAGAGCTCGACGTGCGACGCAATATCGCGCGGCTCGATATGCCCGGCATCAATCACGGTTACATCGATACGTACGACATCGTCCTGGGAGATCAGCGGTTCCCAATCAACCTTCACGCGCACGTCCCCATAAATCCGTTCCCTGAGCGAAACCGTCGCACTGCGCCATAGCTCCTCAGCATCGCTCGTATGACGCGCAACCTCGGCGGTGAATTTGTATTCGTTCATGTTCGGCCTCCGTCGCCAGATTCGCACCGCGTCAGACGCATTCTCGATTTCCATGGCCTGCAGTTCGCGCCGCCGAGGTGTAGCCTCGGCGAGGCGTGCCGGATCCCCCCGGTGCCTCTACGAAATGTGGACTACGTCCGCGAAGTACCAACGACGATGCCGATGAGCCGGAAGCGTGAAGAGTCTTCGTCGACCGTCATCGGCTTGTAGCCTGCATGAGCGCTCTTGAGGATCAGCTTCCGGCCGCGGGTTCGCAACCGCTTCACCAGAATCATGTCGTCGACGGTGCAGACCACGATGCGATTGATGGCTTCTTCCGTTGCCCGCGTCTGATGCACGAAGAGCAGATCGCCGGGAAGGATTTTCTCGCCGGTCATCGATTCGCCCTGAACGGAGAACACCGCGTCAGCGTGCAGCTTCTTGTATCGCGCCGGAACGCGCGTTTTCGGAAGCTCGCGCGCATCGGGAAAGAGCGCAACGCCAGGGCTCGCCGCGACTGGATGAACGGCCACTCGCTTGCTTCGGCCTTTTTGCCGAGGCGGGATCTCCAGTGATGTCCCGGCGTGCGCCGGCGTCGTTCGCTTGATCAACCACTCACCGGTTTCACGCAGGCGGCCGAGTTCCTCGTTCGTCCAGAAGATGCTCGGATCGTCGACAAGTGCGCTGAGCGGCTCCTTGATCGCACGCGCGATCGCGAGCACGGTGAAAAAGCTCGGATCGATCGTCGTGCCGGTCAGGATGTTGCTCAGTGCACCCGGCGTCATCCCCACCTCCTCGGCCACCCAGGCGTGGGAGATGTTTTTGGCGTCGATCGCGGCACGAAGTCGGTCAGCCAGCTTCATCACTCCGACGGTACCGCCCGCAAACCGCATCCCGAGCGCAGACACTTCTAGCTGACTGTCATGACGACGCATTCTCCATATGGTAGACCAAATGACAATTAAAGGTTACTGTCATAAAAATGCAATTCGGTTCTAGCTCACCGTAACATGGTCTACTGGCCCAGCAGCTGCCGCAACGCTCTCTCCCCATTCGCCGAAAACACCACTGCCCGGCTATCCAGCTCACGACGGGCCCAGCGCAGGGCGAAGATGCGGTCGAGGATGGCAGCGCCGAGGGCGCCGCCGAGGTGGTGGCGGCGCTCGCTCCAGTCGAGGCAGGGACGGCAAAGAGGGCGGCGGGACTTCGCCAGCGACGCGACATCGATGCCGAGGCGGGCAAAGAACTTCTCGGCATGAGGAGACGGATCGAGCACCTTTCGATCGCGTAATTGATCCATCAGCCAGACGCCGCGCTCACCCGCCAGATGGTCGTAGCAAACACGGGCCACGCGGAGCGCCGGATCGGCCGGGCCAGTGCGACGCCGCGGTCCGCGACGCGAGGCGATCTCCATCAACCCCTCCAGCATCTCCGCGACCTCGGCGTCGAACAGGCGGAAGTAGCGATGCCTCCCCTGCTTCTCGATCGCCAGGATCTGGCCGGCGGTGAGCTTGGCCAGGTGCGTGCTCGCCGTCGACGCCGTCACGCCCGCCTCGAGCGCTAGTTCCGTCGCCGTCATCGCCTTGCCGCTCATCACCGCGGTCAGCATCCGCGCCCGGGCCGGGTCGCCGATCAGCGCCGCCAGCCCGGCAAGGTCGGGCGCATCGCTCATGCGCGCACCGTCGGACGATGATGAATAGGAACGCTGCAGGAGTTGGCGATGAAGCAGGTCTCGTGCGCCCGCTCGTGGAGCTTCGTAGCGCGATCGATCTGCGCCGCGTCGGCGATCGTCACCACCGGATGCAGTACGACCTCCTCGAACCGCCCGCCACCCTTCCCATCCTCTTTCATCGTCCCGGTGGCCGCGTCTTCGTAGGCGATGATGCTGATGCCGTACTTCGCGCAGAGGGCGAGATACGAAAGCATGTGACAGGAGGCGATCGAGGCCAGAAAAAGATCTTCCGGATTGAACTTGTCCGCCTCCCCGCGAAAGGCGACGTCCGCCGTCCCCTGCAACTCCGGCTTGCCGTCGATGAGGACGCGATACTGCCGCCCGTAGCCGGCGTAGGTCTTCGTCCCATCGCCGCGATTGCCGTCCCAGATCAGATGCGCGTTGTAGTGATGTTCGCCCTTGTTCATCCGCCTATCGTACCGATGAACGGACGGCGATACTTCGATGCCGAACGAAACGTGCGCCATTGACGCCCGAACGCCGCCGCATTACAACGTCGGCTCATGTCGTTTCCAAACAGCGAATGGATCGGTGCCCGCTACCAGTACCCCGGCATGTTCCGCGACCAGGGCGAAAACCTTCAGGCGGACATCATCTTCTGGATGGAGCTCCCGTCGGGTTTGATCATTTCATCGAACCTGATCGACCCACGGAAGCCGGTTTCCTTCGCCGACTCGTTCGAGGAGATCGGACGCAAGAACGCCGAGCTGCCGCGCCCGTCCTCCATTCGCGTACCGGATGACCGCCTGGCCAAAGAGCTCCGGCGCGTCGCCGGGGGGATTCCGATCGTCGTCGCTCCTGTCCCGGAGCTGGATGCCGCGTATGCCGGGCTCACGGAGATGGCCGGCCAGGATGCTGAACCGAGCTATCTCAACAGCGGAGAGATTCCCGAGGACGTCGTGGCCGAGTTCTTCGTCGCGGCGCAGGCGCTGTACAAAGCCGCACCATGGCGCGCCATCGCCGAGGGGCAGACCGTTGGCGTCGAAATCCCGGGGCTGAAAGTCAAAGGCGCGTGCCTCTCCGTCATCGGCGGTAACAACGAGAGCCTCGGATTGCTGTTGTTCCGCTCACTCGACGACTACCTCGCGTTCGGCGAGGCGCCGGCAAAGGGAGGACGTCGCAAGGATCCCGTGGCCATGCGCTCGATGTCGTTCAGCAGCAGGAAGGAGATGCCGCCATCGATGCTCCGCGAGATCAAAAAACATGACTGGCCCGTGACCGGACCGAACGCCTACCCGGCGCTGTTTTGCGTCGATAAGGAAATGCAACCGCTGCCGGTCACGGAGCGTTCGTATCGGATCATGAGCGCGTGTACGTTCGCCTTCCTGCTCTTCTTCGAGCAGCACGCAGAGATCTTCGCGACGGAGCGCCCCGCGGTCGTCAAGGCGTCGTACATCGATGAGACCGGGCTGCTGGTGACGTTCACAGCACCCTATTGAGTTGTAAACTGCGCAAAAAATCGGAGGGCGTAGTCATGCGACGTGTCGTCATCGTTTTTTTTGCGGTATCTTTGTTGTTCGCCGGCCTGTCGATGCAGGGAAAGACAGGATTCTCAGGAACGTACTCGATCAACGGCACGAATCCGGGCGTGGGCGCCTACAAGGGAATGCTGACCATCACCCCGCGAGGCGAGGTCTACGACGTGCGCTGGACGATCGCGAAAGCGCAATACACCGGCGTCGGAATCGTGGTGAACGACACGCTGTCAGTCTCCTACACCGGCGGCGACCGCACCTGGCTCGGCATCGCCGCCTACCGCCAACGCCCCGATGGCACCCTCGACGGCCGCTGGGCCGTGCAGGGAGGGGCGGCAGTGATGGGGACGGAAACGGCGACGCGGAAGTAGGACTGTCTGATCATGCGACGAGGAACTGCGGTAGGCAACGACGACGCAAGGAAAAAACGGGCTGCCACGCCCCGGCGCGCGGCAGCCCGTCTTGCCGGTCAACCCTTCCCTGACCTGTCGCGGTCACGCCGTTTGTCCAAAATGGCGTGACGTTGCGCTTTCTCAATCGGTGATCGGCGACCGGAACGACCGACTCTGAGCCAGTCAAAATGCGTCGAAAGCGCTCGCAACGGAGCGCCGTCCGTCTCGGCGGCTGGCTCGGCGCGCGTCCTCGCCGCCGCGTTACGAACGAATGTCTGGACTTTAATATCGCACCAAGAGCGCCCGTCCCGCCTCTTCGAGAAAGGCGATAGCCTGTTCGCGGGAGACACCCGGAAAGTCGTCGAGGAACTCGTCGATCGTTTCGCCACCTGTGAGGTAGTCGATTAGCGCCTTCGCGGGCACGCGCGTGCCGACGAAGACCGGCGTCCCGCTGACGACCTCAGGGTCGGAATGCACGATCTGGTTCGGGTCCACACGACAAGGGTACCTCGGCTAGACTTTTCGCTGGAGGCTCCGATGAACGTTGACACCGAAAAGATCGATCGCGCCGTGCTCGCACTTCTATACCTCGGCACGCACGAGCAGTGGCGGACTTGGAAAAGCTTCGACTGGGACGCGATGAGCCGGCTTCACGAAAAGGGATTCATCACTGATCCTGTGGGTAGGCAAAGTCGCTCGTTTTCACCGAGGAAGGGCTTGCAGAATCGCGCCGGCTCTTCGAAGAGATGTTCGGGGATGCGTCAATGGAGTAGTTGCGGAGTTGGACCGCATGTCGGGTCAATCTCCCACCACGACATCCTGTGAGGCCAGTCACCCCCCTCGGCGCACGCGGACCTTTGACTCCGCCACAACGACGAGGCACCCCGTCCACGACTCGACATCGTGGCGGGCAAAAACCTCCTGCAGTTTGGCGATGAGGGCCCGCCGGCCGTACCGCTTCAGCCGTACCAGGACGAAACCAGCGTGCTTGCCCGGTGTAAACATGCGCGCATCGCCGAAGCGGATGTCCTGAGTAATCAGCAGCCTGCCGGCCGATTGCGCGAGAGCCCACACCTCATCATCGGGACGGCCTGCAAGCCCTTCGGCGGGAACATCCTCGACATCGTGACCAACCTCTCGAAGCATCTCGGCCAGTTCGGCCGGGAGATTCTCATCGAGCAAGATACGCATTCAGGTCAGGAACGCCGGGGAGAGGGAGATCCTCTTCAGCGGAGGTTGCGGCGAAGACTATCACCGCCCGCAGGTCATCACTGGTCATCGTTGGAAAACTGCCGAGAATCTCGCTATCGCTGCAACCCTCGGCCAAGCTCGCCAGAATCGTCCTCAAAAGAACGCGTGTGCCGCGGATAACCGGCTCGCCGCCGCAAATCTGCGGGTCTCGAATGATGTGGTCGTTGTAGTTCATGTGGGGCCTCTGGTGATACTAGCAGCAACTCGCATGCTTATTGTTTCGATAAACCGCAACAGCCACCAGCTTATCGACGACTAAGTAACTTTTCCGCGTCATGATACCGCGGCAACGACATGCGAGCGGAGGCTCTAGGAGCGCGGGTCACTGAGGCCATCCAGGCTAGTGGAAAACCGCGCTCGCAAATCATGGCCGAGAGCGGAATCAACAAATCTGAGCTGAGCCGGATCGAGAACGGTCACTCGGTCAATATCGGCCGCAAACGTCTTGCTCTCCTGGCGAAGGTTCTCGGCACAACAGTCGGTTTCCTTGAGGGCGATCCGATGGTGCTGTCGCCTGGTGACCGCGAAGAGCTCTTGCGTCACCGGGCCTGGATCGACGAGAAACTGCCCAAAATCGATGCGCGCGAGGAGCCGAACGCGGTCCTCATTGCGTCAGGCGTTACGCGGGTCAGCTCTCGTCACCGCGGAGACATGGTCGCCGATACTCCGCAGGTCCCGAAGCTCGACGTACCAGGCCCGTTCCGCCGGAGCGAAGTGCAGCACGTTCTCCGCGCGCTCGGAGATTCGATGATCGAGGCCGGTATTGCCAACGACGACACGCTTTACGCGACCGCTGCCTCGGAGCCGATCGTCGGAAAAATCATCGCGTGCCGGTGGCATGGCGACACATTCGTGAAGCGGGTGGTCTCGGAACACGACCGGTTTCTTCTTCGCAGCGAAAACCCGCGCTACCTGCCGATTGAGCTCGACCCGAATTCCCCCGATTTCGACATGATCGGCATTGTGATTGGCCGGTTGGGCGCGGTGAAGTAGTCGAGTCGTTCCGATTCGCGACGTTTGTCCTCCCCGTCCTCTCTCGCGCCGAGAATCCGCGGCGCTGATCGAATGGAACGACGAGCTCCCGCTCCGTCAAGAAACCACGCCGGGCCACGCCAGCGCGACCCTCAGTTCGGGCAACACGGACGCCAGCTCCTCGACATGCGCCGAGGCCATATCCTCCAGCTCGCGGGTCAGGACGGCATCGATGGAGGTGCCGTCGCGACGCGCCAGCTCGCGAAGGACATCGCGCTGATACCGCGGCACGCGCGCCCGCAACTCGACGAGCCGGATCGCCTCCGGAATCAGCCGCGGCGCGTCGTCGCCCAGCGCCTCTTCGATCACCGACTGATCCCACAGCCGCATGGCCGTAGCGATCATCTCCTCCTTGGTCACCCGCGTCCCCATCCCCGTCGAAACCGCTACAATCGCCCCATCCGCAATGTCCCGTTTCAGCTCCTGCAACGTCATCCCCAACCGGCCCGCCGCCGTCATGAGCGGCAGGTTGGGACGAGGAGTGAGGAAGATGCGACGGATGTCCTGGGTGGTGGGTGGGGTCATGGTTCGCCTCCTTCAATGGTACGTGATAGCGTACCATCAATCGCTGGCAATCACAAGCGAGATTCCATTGTGACGATCAAGACGCAACCGGAGGGCGTTATCTTCGGTCAGCGCCTCCGCGAGCTACGCCTCGCCCGCGATCTCTCACAATACGCGCTGGCGGACCTATGCGGGTCGCACAAGCCATTCATCAGTGAACTTGAACGTGGCGTGAAGGTACCGAGCCTGACAATGATTCTTCGACTTGCTAGGGCACTCGGATGCCGCGTTTACGATCTCGTTGAAGTGTTTGAGCACACTACGAGTACACGAACACGCCGCACTAACTGAGGTCTGGTTCAGGAGAGCGCACGACTTCTCATCGAGGGTAATTGATCCATGGCTAGCCAAGTGGAGCATGAATTCGTCAACGCCGTAAATAGACACGGATATGCCTTTCAGTTCGCCGTGATACAGCGAGCGAAGCAGCTGTACGAGGAAGGCAAATCGCCATTTCGGTTCGAAGTATCTGAGTTTCCTGTACAAGTACGGGGCGCTCACACTCGCATCGACTTTATTCTGAGAAAACGCGAAGGCAAGCTCCTTCTCATCTCGGAATGCAAACGCGCCAATCCAGCACTCTCCAACTGGTGTTTTGTGCGCGCTCCTTTTGTCCGTGGAAATCGTTCTGTCGAACGCCCGATGATTGATCGCCTACGTCGAGACCGTGGAGAGATCTTTTACGTTGAATCGGTAATTGCGGCGATGACCGATCGCGCCTACCACCTAGCCTTCGAAGTGAAGTCTCAGGCGAAGGGCGATGCCGGCGGTACGCGTGCAACCATCGAGGAGGCGGCTACGCAAGTTTCTCGTGGCCTGAATGGCCTTATCGAGTTCTACCTTCGAGACGTCGCTTTGCTCAAAAACATGGATGAGCTCTGGTTCTTACCTGTTGTTTTTACGACAGCAAATCTGCTGACCAGTGAAACGGATTTAACCGAAACGAACATCTCGTCTGGCGAGGTTGCCCTCTCCGCTAGCACGCTTAAAGAAGAGGAATGGCTCCTCTACCAGTATCATGTTTCGCCCGGCATCAAACACGAGACAGGCTATCGAGCGACATCAGCAGACCTCGGTGAAGCACTTGATCGTGAGTTTGTCAGGACGATTGCGATTGTTTCGCCGAATGGTATCGAACCATTCCTAAGGTGGGCAGCAGGATTGTGGTTCGACAAGCTCAACTAGAGCCGCGGCGCTGCGTGGCATCTGCGTCATCTGCGGCTTGGTTCCTCCGCAGCGCGCATAGAATCCGCGGCGCATGATCGAACGGAACGACAAGCTTCTGGCGACGATCCGTTCGGAGCTGGGGCGGACAAAGGCATTCAAGTCGATCCGTTCGCGGATTGAGGACGGCCGCATCGACGTCACCGGCGCGGCCGTCGAGTCGCGGGCGTTGATGCTGGCATCGCTGCAGGAGACGAGCGGACGGCGCATCGCCATCGTCGTCCCCGGCGATGCGGCGATCGATGACTTCGAGGCGTCGCTGAGGCTCTTTCACAGCGAGCCAAGGTGCGTGTCGGCGTATCCGTCGCCGTCGCTTTCGCCGTATCAGGATTTGTCGCCGTCGCTGGGGGTGGTGAGGAACGAGATCCGCGCGCTGGGCATGCTGATCGACAAATCGGTCGAGGTCCTGATCGTGCCGGCGCGGGCGTTGTTCTCGCGGTTGCCGCGGCCGGAGGAGTTTGCGTCGCGCGTCGTGAGGCTGGCCGAGGGCGATGAGCTGGACATGCGCCTGCTGTTGGAGCGGCTGGTGGAGAACGGGTTTGTGCGGACGGATCTCGTCGGCGAGGCGGGCGAGTTTGCCTTTCGCGGGGGCATCCTCGATTTGTTTCCGCCGAATACGGCGAAGCCGGTTCGTGTGGAGCTGTTCGGCGACACCATCGATTCGTTGCGGTGGTTCGAGGTGGAGACGCAGCGTTCCGAGGATGAATCGGGGCCGGTCAGTATCCTGCCGATGACGCACTTCCCGGTCACGAAGGCGATGCGTTCGGCGCTGGGGCGGCGGTTGTCGCTCGACTTCATGGATCCGCTGTTCAAGCGCGACGTGGCGGACAAGATCGACCGGCTGAATGAGAACGGGACCTTTCCGGGAATCGAGCATTACGTTCCGGTGGCGGCGGAGACGGTGTCGTTTCTGGAGTATCTCGATCCGGCGGAGTGGATGTTCGCGCTGATCGAGCCGGACCAGATCACCACCAATGTCGCCAAGTTCGAGTCGGTACTGCGGATGGAGTACGACGCGGCGGCGGAGAAGGGGCGGGCGGTGTATCCGCCGCACAAGCTGACCACCGAGGGTTCCGAGGTGTTGCGGTTCCTCGGCGAGGCGCGGCTCGCGTTTAGTGAGGTGCATGTTGGGATGCCTTCGGGCGAGGAGCTGCGACTTCACGCGCCGCAGGTCGATCGCTACACCAACCGGCTGCCGGAGTTCACCACCGATGTGAAGCATGGGCACGAAAAGGGGCGGCGGCAGCTGTTCTTTGCGGCGACGAAGGGCGGGCGGGAGAAGGTCGAGCGGCTATTAAAAGAGTTCGATGTCCCGTTCGTCGCGGAGAGCGACGCGCTCGAGGCGGAGATCGTCATCGCATCCGGCGCTTTGCCTCGGGGATTCGATTTCGAGGAGCTGAACCTCACCGTTTACTCCGAGTGGGATCTGTTCGAGCCTCCCACATCGACACGCGTCGGCGGGAAGAAGCGCGCCTCCGAGGCTTTCGTCACAGATCTTCGCGATCTGAAAGTCGGCGACTACATCGTCCATGTCGACCACGGCGTGGGTCGGTTTCAGGGACTGCAGCGCATTCCGTTCGGGCCGACGGAACGCGAAGTGATGGAGATCGAGTACTCCGGCGGCGGCAAGTTGCTGATGCCGATGGAGAACTTGAATTTAATTCAAAAGTTCTCCGGCGGCGCGGACACGCAGCCGAAGCTGGACAAGCTCGGCGGCACCGCCTGGGCGCGCACGAAAGCCTCGGTGAAGAAGGCGATGCGCGACATGGCGGACGAGCTGCTGAAGCTCTACGCCACGCGGCAGATGGTGCAAGGGCACGCCTTCTCGAAGGATTCGCCGTGGCAGTTCGAGTTCGAGGATGCTTTCGAATTCGAGGAGACAGAAGATCAGGAATCGGCCATCGACGACGTCAAGTCGGACATGGAATCGCGCAAGCCGATGGACCGGCTGCTTTGCGGCGACGTCGGATATGGCAAGACCGAGGTGGCCATGCGGGCCGCGTTCAAATCGGTGATGGATGGGAAGCAGGTGGTCGTGCTCGCGCCGACGACCGTGCTCGCCTATCAGCACTACCGCACCTTCCTGCGGCGCTTCGCCTCCTTCCCGGTCACCATCGAGCTGATGTCGCGCTACTACTCGGCGAAGGAGCAGAAAGCGATTCTGGCCAAGCTGGAGAGCGGCGAGATCGACGTCATCATCGGCACGCACCGCGTCCTTTCGAAAGACATCAAGCTGAAGGACGTCGGACTGCTGGTCATCGACGAAGAGCAGCGTTTCGGCGTCGGGCAGAAAGAGAAGCTCAAGCAGCTCAAGAAAGCGATCGACGTGCTGTCGATGTCAGCCACGCCGATTCCACGCACGCTGCACATGTCGCTGGTGGGCATCCGCGACATCTCCGTGATCGAGACGCCGCCGAAGGACCGGCTGGCCATCCAGACGGCGGTGGTGCCGTTCACCGACGACTTCATCCGCGAGGCCATCGAGTTCGAGGTCGGGCGCGGCGGGCAGATTTTCTTCGTCCACAACCGCGTGGAGTCGATCTACGGGATGAAGGAGTATCTGGAGAAGCTGGTGCCGGGACTGAAAGTCATCGTCGGCCACGGACAGATGGAAGAACGCGAGCTGGAGCGGGCCATGCTGGCGTTCATCCAGCGCGAGTACGACGTGCTGCTGGCGACGACGATCATCGAGAACGGCATCGACATTCCGGCCTGCAATACGATCCTGATCAATCACGCCGAGCGCTTCGGTCTATCGCAGCTCTACCAGCTCCGCGGGCGCGTCGGCCGCAGCGACCGGCTGGCGTTCTGCTACCTGCTGGTACCGAGCGACAAGATCCTGACCTCGGACGCCCGCAAGCGACTTGCGGCGATCCAGGAGTTCTCCGACCTCGGCGCGGGCTTCCGCATCGCGGCGAAGGATCTGGAGATCCGCGGCGCCGGCAACATTCTCGGCGGCGAACAATCCGGCCAGATCGCCGCGGTCGGCTTCGAGATGTACACGAAGCTGCTCGAGGAGACCATCCGCGAGATGAAGGGCGAGCGCATCGAGGAGGAGGTCGAGACCTCCATGAACCTCGGCGTCGACATCTACATCCCCAAGAATTACATCAGCGACGAGAACCTGCGCATGACCTTCTACAAGAAGGTGGCCTCGGCATCGACGGACGACCGGCTCGAGGAGATCCGCAACGAGCTCCGCGACCGCTTCGGCGCCCTGCCGCAGAACGTGGAGAACCTGATCCGCTTCGTGCAGGTCAAGCGATTTGCACAGCAGATGGGCGTCGTCTCGATCGTGCGCGAAGGTGCACGTGCCGTGATCAAACTGACGGCGACGGCGAAGGTCGATCCGAACAAGCTGCTGCTGCTCATCCAGCAGGACCCGCACGTGAAGTTTTCGCCGAACGGTGTGCTGACGTTCCCACTCAAGGTGCAGGGGCCGGAAGTCATCGATGCGATCGAGGACACCTTGCGAGGACTGGCGGCTTGACTTGATTTTCTGAAGCACAGACAAGAGTGTCTGTGCCACATCGACACGGGTCTAGGTGGCGCAGATTCGGGTCTGGGGCTGAAAACGGGATCAATGTGGCACAGACACTCCTGTCTGTGCTCCCTCAATACCCGATCAAATCCAATTCGTCCGGCGTCAGATCGGCCGAGGCCAGGGAGACCCAGCCGTCGCCGGTGATGTTGTCGGTGCTGCTGGCGTAGCCGATCCAGGTCACGAAGTCGCTGCCGGCGTTGGTGACCTGAAAGACGATCTGCAGTGCGCCGTAGTCCCCCGCGGGGATTGCCTGCTGGATCATTCCGAAGGCCTTCACGGTCAGCGTGAGGGTCGTGGTCAGCTTCTCGCCGATGAAGGTGACTTTGAAAATGCGATCCTTTTCATCGACATTGACGATGCCGAAGTTCGTGCGGAAGTCGGCGTCCTGCCGAAGCCCGAGGGAGATGGCTTCGTCGATGAGCGGCGCAGAGAACGTGTCGGGGTCGACGGCATCGAACGGCTGCGACACCGTTCCGTTGGAGCCGGGCTGTTTGGTGTAGATGCGCGAGAAACCGTCGATGGCGCCGAACGGATCGACGTCGGTTCCGGTGTAGGGGACGATGACGATCGATCCCAGGACGTTCGATAGGCCAAGGGTGTTCACCACGAAGTCCTGAACGGTCACGAACGAGTTGGGCTGCAGCGTAACGATCTTGTAATTCGCGACGTTGAAGTTGTTCGTCGTGCCGGAGGCCCACAGTCCGGCGATGACCTGCTGCGCCGTGGAGCGGTAGTTGACGAGGGTGACGTCGGAGCGGAAGAACGTTCCGCCGCCGCCTGCGAGGCTTCCGGCCGCCGGGATGACCAGCGCCCGCGCGGAGACGGAATCAGTAACTGCCGAGGTGTGCACACCGCTGCGTGCTGCCGCGCGGCGCGCTTTCAGCTGCGCGAACACACGCTCCGGAACACCGGGTTCGACAGGGCTGATGGTCAGCGAGGCGGGATTGGTGAAGGTCATCCGCGCCAGGCGCGAAAGGTTGCGGGCGTACGTCGGAAGCGAGCACGCGAGAAGGGCGAGAATGAGGGCGATTTTTTTCATGATGGCAATTACCTCCGGAAGCGGCCATTTTCCTCGCTGCCCGGTCGCGGAGCAAACGCGAATCGGCTACACTTCGCCCGCCCTGTGCGCCGCCTCGCCGTCCTCGCTACCGCAGTCCTCCTGGTCGCCGCCTGCCATCGCAAGCCGTCGGTTCCGCCCGACGTGATCGCGCGCGTTGGCGAGCGGATGGTCACGCTGGCCGACTTCAAGCGCTATCTCGATCGCAATACCGGCACCGACCTCGCCCAGATGGGTCCGGAGGTAGCCAGCGCCATGACCGACCAGTACCTCGAGGAGGTCATCCTCTCCGAGTACGCGGCTACGCACGGCGTCGAGATCCCGGCGGAGAAGATCGCCTCCTCGGTGCGCACCGATGCCGGCGCCACGGTCATCGAGAAGCGCGACGAGATGCGGCGCCAGAAGCTGATCGGCGACCTCTCCGAGAACATCGCCATGCCGGCCGACGCGGACATCCGCGCCTACTACGAGCAGCATCCGGCCGAGTTCAAGAGCGGCGAAGAGCTGCACGTCAAACAGATCCTGGTTCACGACGAGAGCGTCGCCAACGAAATCGCCCAGAAGCTCAAGGGCGGTGCATCGTTCGAGGAGCTGTCGAGCCAGTACTCCCTCGCGCCGAATGCGAAGAAGGGCGGCGAGATCGGCTACGTCAGCCGCGGCGAGCTCCCGAAGATGTTCGAAGACGAGATCTTCGCCCTCAAGCCCGGCAGCGTCAGCGGCGTCATCAAGACCGACGCCAGCTTCCACATTTTCAAGGTCCAGGACCGCCGCCCGCCCGGCGTCATCGACCTGCCGACCGCGTCTCCCGTCATCCGCGAACGGCTGAGAGATGACGCCATTCGCGAGCGCATGGCTCAGCTCGTCGCCAAAGCCCGATCCGAGCTGCCGATCGCCGTCCTCACCAAGCGTCTCCCCTTCAAGTACACGGGCGGCTTCCCGAAGTCCGAGAACGAATAAACCGGCCTGAAACCGTCGTTGTCCGTCCGTACAGCAACCGAGAGCCCCACATCCTCGTCAAAAGAAGACACG
>Ga0157378_10000346_pt1 | contig 45650 bp, 31 predicted proteins | sample M65metaG_FD_115309 | JGI IMG/M metagenome (GOLD analysis project Ga0157378, IMG submission 115309) | Miscanthus rhizosphere microbial communities from Kellogg Biological Station, Michigan, USA - M6-5 metaG | ecosystem: Host-associated > Plants > Roots > Rhizosphere > Soil | place: USA: Michigan... | reverse complement strand
GGAGCGGCGCGAACAGCGGAGCTGGCCCCGAAGGGGCGGAGGGCAGGATGCCCGGAGTCAAGAAAGTTACCCGCTGGCCGCAGGACAGCGGAAGCTTTGGCTCCTACGCAACGCATTGACAAATGCAAGAGCTGGATTCCAGCTTTCGCTGGAATGACGAGCAAGGGAAGAAATGGATTCCCGCCTACGCGGGAATGACGAGCATAGGAGCAAGAGCTGGATTACACGCGGCTCCTGCCGCGTGCCCTGCGGGCCATTCGCTGCGCGAATGTTCGCTTCGGCATCCTGCCTACGCAGTCCAGCTTTCGCTGGAATGACGAGCTACACAGGCAAAGGCGTATTTCGGCTTGCGCCGCAATAGCGAGTCAGTCGTCCTATAACAACCCAAATCGCCGAATGACGCGTGCCTTCACGAACTGCGTCAACGCCATATACCCCGTGAGTATCGCGAACAGCGCCAGCCAGTACACCCCGGGCAGCGGCACGAAACCAAACCAGCCGCCGACCGGCAGGAACGGCAGGATCACGCCGATCAGGCAGATCGCCACGCCGGTGATCGTCAGCGGCAGGCTGGCCATGCTCTGCACGAATGGAATGCGTCCGGTGCGGATGATGTGCACGATCAGCGTCTGCGACAGCAGCGATTCGACGAACCAACCGGTCTGGAACAGCTTCTGCTCCGCCGGCGTGTTCGCGCCGAGCACGAACCACATCAGCGCGAACATGGCGTAGTCGAAGATCGACGAGATCGGGCCGATGCAGAACATGAAGCGCGTGATCGACTTCAGGTCCCACTGGCGCGGCTTGGCCAGATATTCCGGATCCACTTCGTCGGACGCCACTGCGGTCTGCGAGAAGTCGTACAACAGGTTGTTGAGCAGCACCTGCACCGGCAGCATCGGCAGGAACGGCAACAGCGCGCTGGCGCCGATCATGCTGAACATGTTGCCGAAATTCGAGCTCGCGGTCATCTTGATGTACTTGAGGATGTTGCCGAACACCTTGCGGCCTTCGAGCACGCCTTCTTCCAGCACCAGCAGGCTCTTCTCCAGCAGGATGATGTCGGCCGATTCCTTAGCGATGTCGACCGCGGTGTCGACCGAGATGCCGACATCGGCCGCGCGCAGCGCCGGACCGTCGTTGATGCCGTCGCCGAGGAAGCCGACCACGTGGTTGTCGCGGTGCAGCGCCTGGATCACGCGCACTTTCTGCTGCGGATTCAGGCGCGCGAACACCTGCGTGGTGCGCGCGGCGGCGGTCAGCTCGTCGTCGCCCATCGCCTCGACCTGCGGACCGACCAGGTAGTTGTCCACCTTGATGCCGACCTGGCGGCACACGTTGCGCGTGACCACCGCGTTGTCGCCGGTGAGGATCTTCACCGCCACGCCGTTCGCGTTGAGCGCCTGGATCGCCTCGGCGGCGGAATCCTTCGGCGGATCGAGGAACGCGACGAAACCCTTCAGGGTCAGCGCGATCTCGTCCTCGCGCGAATAGCTCGCTTTCGCCTCGATCTCGCGTATGCCGAGCGCGAGCGCGCGGAAGCCGTCGTCGTTCATGTCGCGCGCCACGGTCTTGACCTGGGCCAGCTGCTCCGGCGACATCGGTTCGCTGCTGTCGCCGAGCGCAACCTGCGAACACACTTCGAGCGTCTCGGCGACCGCACCCTTCGAAATCAGGAAGTGCTTGCCGGACGAAGTGGACTTCACGATCACCGACATACGCCGGCGCGTGAAGTCGAACGGCACTTCGTCGACCAGCGTGTAGCTTGCCTGCAGGCGCAGCGCGGTGTCGGGCTCGACGCGTTCGAGCACCGCGACGTCAAGCAGGTTCTTCAAGCCCGTCTGGTGGAAGCTGTTGAGCCAGGCGAACTCGAGCACGCGCTCGTCATCGTCGCCATGGATGTCGGTATGGCGTTCGAGGATCACGCGATCCTGGGTCAGCGTGCCGGTCTTGTCGGTGCACAGCACGTCGATCGCGCCGAAATTCTGGATCGCGTTCAGGCGTTTGACGATCACGTCCTTGCGCGCCATCTTCAACGCGCCCTTGGCCAGGTTGATCGCCACGATCATCGGCAGCATCTCGGGCGTGAGACCCACCGCGACCGCGACGGCGAACATGAACGCCGAGAACCAGTCGTGCTTGGTCAGGCCATTGAGCAGGAACACGACCGGCACCATCACGATCATGAAGCGCAGCATCAGCCAGGCGAAGCGTGATACGCCGCGATCGAAACTGGTCTGCACGCGTTGCCCCACCAGCGAACCGGCGAGCGCGCCAAAATAGGTGCCAGCGCCGGTCGCGGCAACCATCGCCATCGCGCTGCCGCTGACGATGTTCGAACCCATGAAGCACAGATTGCGCGCGTCGAGCGCGGTCTTGGCGTCGCTGTCGACGATCGCGAACTTCTCCACCGGCATCGATTCGCCGGTGAGCGCGGACTGGTTGATGAACAGATCCTTGGCGTTGAGCAGGCGCAGGTCGGCCGGCACCATGTCGCCGGCGGACAGGTAGACGATATCGCCCGGCACCAGCGCGTCGATCTCGACTTCGAGCTTGCGCGGACTGCGCAGCGGCGGGACGTCCGCGTCGCTTTCCGCATCGGAGTCGGCGCCGCGCTCCTCGTCGATCTCGCGCCGTGCGGTGGCGGTGTTGCTCACCATGCGACGCAGCTGCTCGACTGCGCGGCTGGAACGCGCTTCCTGGAAGTGCGCGACGAATACCGCCATCACTACCATCGCGAACATGATCAGCGCGCCGATCTTGTCGCTGGTCTCCTCGCCCGTGATCCAGGTGATCGTGGCCAGTACGCTGAGCAGGATGTTGATCGGGTTGGTGTAGAAGCGCTCGAGCAACTGCAGCAGGACCGGACGCGGCTTTTCCTGCGCGATGATGTTCGGTCCGTATTTTTCCAGGCGCTCCTCGACCTGCTCCGGATTGAGCCCGTCGGGCGAGGATTCCAGGCGCGCGAGCGCGTCCGGCACTTCCATACGGGCCACGGCAAGCAGATCCGCCGCGGCGCGCGCGGCAGCTTCGTTCTTCGCGCGGTCGCGGCCGGTGGCCGTGATCAGCATCGAGAGATGGGACAGGTCCAGCATCACGAACTCCCTGTTGTCAGGGCAGCCTGCCGGGCAAGCATGACAGATTTGCGACGCTGGGGTTCGCCGGTGGCGAAGGTCAGGCGCAGTTCCGCATTACGCGGAAAGGCCTGAACAAGGTGCTTTCCGCGGGACTATGCTGGCAATGCTGCAGTGTTGTTTCTACTGCAAGGGTCCACGGAGGACGACCTCGTTCGGAAAGGTGCGCGCAAGGTAGTCGCGCGCCCGGCGCTTGTCAATCGCCGGCGCGAACTTTTTTCAGGCGGACGGCGACCGCATCGAAGAACGCGCCCGGTAATTCCGCCCGAACCGGTACCTGCCACTGCCGCTCACGCGCGAACGCAAGGCACTTCACCGCATCCTTCGGCGTCATCAACACGTCCAACGTGTCGCCGAAATCGAGCTCCGCCGGCACGAACGGGTGATGATCGGGGAAAGCATGCTCGATCACGTCGATCCCCGCCACGCGCAGCTGGGTGAAAAAACGCTGCGGATTGCCGATGCCGGCAACGGCGTGCACGCGCTGGCCGGCAAAATCCGCCAGCGCTCGCCTGGCGCCCGGATCGGCCAGAGCGATCGCTTCGTCGCCGCGCAACAGCATGCGCACGTCCTGCGGCCGCGCTTCGCCACCGTTGCAGACCAGGAAGTCCACCGCGTCCAGGCGACTGGTCGGTTCACGCAGCGGACCGGCCGGCAACAGGCGGCCATTGCCGAGCCGGCGCTCGCCGTCGATAACGCATATTTCCACATTGCGGCAAAGTTTATAATGCTGCAAGCCGTCGTCGGCGATCAGTACGTCGACTTCATTGTGCCGTTGCAATAGCGCGCTGCCGGCGGCGGCGCGGTCGCGGCCGACCTGCACCGGCGCGCCGGTCGTGTCGAAGATCAGGCGCGCCTCGTCGCCGACCAACGCCGGATCGGATCGCGCGTCGACCGCGAGCGCCTGCCGCGCGCTGCCGGCGTAGCCGCGGCTGATCACGCCGGGCCTGAACCCGCGCGCGCGCAAGCCCTCGACCAGCGCGATGACCAGCGGCGTCTTGCCGGTCCCGCCGACGCTGATGTTGCCGACCACGACCACGGGTAGCGGCAGGCGCCGACGCGGCAACAGACCCCAGGCATACATGCGCCGGCGCAAGGCACCGAGCGCGCCGAACACTCCGCCGAGGCAGATCAGCAAGCCGCCGGGCGGCTCGCCCTCGTACCAGATCTTGCGCAATTCGCGCTCGTCAAACATCGCCGGACGCTCCGCAGCAGCCGTGCTGCGCCTGCACCGGCGGACATCGCACCGAGCCGTACGAACAGAACACGCAACAATCGCCCGCCTTCGGCCGCAACAAAGCGCCGCAGGCGGCGCAGTCGTGGAAGTACACGCAGGCGTTTTCCGGCATGGTCTCGACCGACCGATGGCCGCACCCCGGGCAGGTCAGCACCGATTCGAGCACGACACCGCCGGCGGCCACGCTTCAGCCGCCCTCCTCGCGGAACTGCATTTTATACAATGCTGCATAGTGGCCGTTGCGCGCGAGCAATTCGGCATGCGTGCCGGATTCGACGATGCGTCCGTCGTCCAGCACCACGATCTGGTCGGCGTGCTCGATCGTCGAGAGCCGATGCGCAATCACCAGCACGGTGCGGTTGCGCAGCAGGCGCTTGAGCGCCTCTTGGATGAGGCGCTCGGATTCGCTGTCGAGCGCACTGGTGGCTTCGTCCAGGATCAAGATCGGCGCGTTCTTGAGCAGCGCACGCGCGATCGCCAGGCGCTGACGCTGGCCGCCGGACAGCAGCGCTCCGCCCTCGCCGGCGCGGCTGTCGAGCCCCTGCGGCATCGCCTCGATGAACTCGAGCGCGTTTGCCGCACGTGCCGCTTCGACGATCCGCTCGCGGCTCGCGCCGGCGAGCGCGCCGTAGGCGATGTTGCGCGCGATCGTGTCGTCGAAGATCACCACATCTTGGCCGACCCAGGCGATCTGCGCGCGCAGGTTGTCGAGCGCGTAGTCGCGCAGCGGACGGCCGTCGAGCAGCACTTCGCCGCTGCTCGGCTCGTAGAAGCGCGGGATCAGGCCCGCCAGGCTCGACTTGCCGCTGCCGGAGCGCCCGACCAGCGCGGTGACCGTGCCCGGCGCGCAGCGCAGGTTGATGCCGCGCAGCGCGGGCGTGTCGCGCGTGGCGTATTGCTGCACCACGTCACGCAGCTCGATCGCGCCGCGACATTGTGCAATCGTATACTCACCCTCGTCGCGCTCGCCCGGCAGATCGAGGATGCCGAACAAGTCCTGCGATGCGGCCACGCCGCGCTGAGTCAGCGCCTGCACCGTGGTCAGGCGCTTGAGCGAAGGCAGCATCAGCAACATCGCGCTGATCAGCGACATGAACGTGCCGGGGCTCATGCGGCCGAGCATGTCCGGGCGCGTCGCGTAGAAGATGATCGCGGCGAGCGCACTGGCCGCGACGAACTGCACGAGCGAGGTCGATAGCGCGTTGGTCGCGGCAACCTTCAGGTTCAGGCGCCGATTGTTTTCGCTGGCCGCGGCAAAGCGTTCGCGTTCCGACGCGGCGCCCTGGTAGATCTTGATCTCGCGCTGGCCGCTGACCGCTTCGTCGACGATGCCGGCGACCGATCCCATCGATTGCTGGATGCGGTGGCTGATGCGCCGGTAGCGCCGGCCCACGAACCAGACGACCAGGCCGATCAACGGTGCCATCACGAACAGGAACACGGTCAGGCGCGCGCTGTTGTACAGCATCACGCCGACCAGGCCGAGCACGGTCAGGCTGTCGAGCACCATTACCTTGACCGCGTCGGTGCTCGCCTGTGCGACTTGCTCGACGGTGTACGTGAGGCGCGCGATCAGCACACCGGAGGCCTGGCTGTCGAACCAGCTCGACGGCAAGGTGAGATACCGCGCGAACACCTCGTCGCGCAGTCGTCGCACCACGCCGCGGCCGATGCGCGCCATGCCGAAGTCGGTGGCGAACGTGGCCAGCCCGCGCACCACGAACAACACGATGATCGCGATCGGCATCCAGAAGATCATGCGCTCGTCGCGCACGATGAACAGATCATCCAGCATCGGCTGAATCAGGCGCGTGAATGCGGTCGCGACGCCGGCGTCGAACACCATGCCGACCACGGCGAGCAACGCGATCGGCCAGTGCTTCGCGGCGTAACCGAGCAGGCGCCGATAGGTGGAGAAAGCCGAGGGGGCCTGGGAGACGCTCATGCGAACCCCAAGGCCATTCGTGCTGAGCGTAGGCGCGCAGCGCCGCAGCCTGCCCCGAATCCCGATCCGGGGTCGAAGCACCCTGCGGAGTCGCTTCGACTTCGCGTGCTACGCAAGCTACGCTCAGCGCGAACCGTTATGGCGGGGAGCACGCAAGCGGCGCTCACTTGCCCTGCGTATCCTTGCTGCGCGAGGTCGCGATCGACAGGTGCGTGAAGCCGAGCTGGCCGAGCGCGTCCATCGCGGTGACCACGGCCTGATGCGGCGTCATCGCATCGGCACGCAGGATCACCGGCTGGTCGCGGTTCTCACCGGCGATGCGCGCGATCGCTTCCTTGAGCGTGTCGATGTTCGGGTTCAGCACCTCGTTGTTGTCGACGTAGTAGCGGCTGTCCGAACCGATCATCACGACCAGCGGATTCTGCTGCGCCTCCTGCACGGTCTCCGACGCCTCCGGCAAGGTCACCTTCATCGCGGCGTGCTGCACGAACGTCGTGGTCATGACGAAGAACATCAGCAGCGTCAGCATGACGTCGATCAGCGAGATCACGTTGATCTCGAAATCGTCCTGCCGCTGCGCACCCAGGCGCATGGTCAGCGCGTCCCGCGCACGGTGCGTGGCGGCGTCGCCGGCGGCGCCGGTGCAGGCGCCGCCGACGGCGGCGTCGCGGCCGGCTGCTCCGAATGCGCCGACAGTTCGTCGATCAGCAGGATCGTCTGCTGTTCCATGTCGACCACCAGATCCGCGACGCGGCCGCGGAAATAGCGGTGGAAGAAATAGGCGGGAATCGCCACGCACAGGCCGGTCGCGGTACATACCAGCGCCTGGCCGATACCGCCGGCCATCTTGAGCGGATCGCCGACGCCCGAGACCATCACCGCGAAGAACATCTCGATCAGGCCGAACACCGTGCCGAGCAGACCGAGCAGCGGCGAGATGAGCGCGATCGTGCCGAGCGTGTTGAGGAAGCGCTCGAGCCGATGCACGACGTGCCGCCCGGTGTCCTCGACGCGCTCCTTGATGATCTCGCGGCTGCGCATGCGCACCGACAACGCCGAAGCGAGGATCTCGCCCAACGGCGAGTTCGTGCGCAGCGCCTCGATGTGTTCCGGATCGAGCTTGCGCGTGCGCGCCCAGCTGCGCACCTGTTCGCCGAGGTCCGGCGGCACAACGCTTTTGCGCCGCAGCGACCAGAAACGTTCGAAGATGATGGCCAGCGCCACCGCCGAGCACAGCAGGATGGGCACCATCGCCCAGCCGCCGGCAATCAGGATCTCAAGCACGCGCAACACTCCATCGAATCAGGCACCTGCGGATCATACCAGCCCGCGGCGCGAAATCTGACCGAGCGCGTCGCAGCGCTGTCCGCGGGCCTCTCGGCCCCGCGCCGGTCGGGCACGCCCTGTCAAGATCACCAGCTTGCCGGGCGCGTCCGATCGGCGCATGCTGCGCGTCACACAACGCCGCCGTGCCTTGCGCCTGGCAACGGCGGCGAAAAAGAAATGGCGCAAGACGCTTTGGAAAATGGAGTGAGTCACCATGAAACGGCTCGCACGTTGCGTACTGCTGTCGCCTGTCCGCGCTCCGCTGCAACAGCGGATCCCGGACAACACCCGCCTTCGGCGCCTCCCCGCGCCGGCCCCCCGAGACTCCGCACGACGACGGCATCGAACCGCGACCCGCTTGCGCATCGCCTGACATGCTGCGGCTTCGGCCAGCGTCGCCCGCGCGCTTGCGCGACGGGCGGCGCGCGCGCTGAGCAATCGTCTCGCATTGATTTAGAACTTCGCCGCGTCAGCGCCAGCGCGGCGAAACTCCATACAGGCGCAATCCACTTGGAAAAGGAGTGCACCAAATGAAACGTTGGGTAGTTAGTCTGTTGCTGCTCGGCCTCGGCCTCGCGCAACACGCGTTCGCGGCCGGCATCGCCCGCATCCCCGATGGAGATTGCATCACGCTGGCTGCGGCGATGAACACGCCGCCGGCCCAGGAACAGGCGCTGATCGTGCTCGCACGCAACGGCACCTACGCCTGCGGCCCGCTCAGCGTCAGCGCCAACATCGAAGTCGATGGCGCCGGCGCCACGCTGGTGGAGTACCAGAATTTCTCGGTATCGAACAAGTCATCGGGGCTGGTCGTCAACGCTGGCGCAAGCTTGGTGCTGCGCAACGTCATCATCGGCCAATCGCCGCAAGCCATCGCCAAGAGCGCTGCGGTCACGGGTCCTGGGCCGAAGTTCTGCTGCGGCGTGACGGCCACTGTGGTGACGAACGCGGGCTCGCTGACAATGGATTCGGTGACGCTCACGGGGCTGCACTACAGCCAAGGCATATCTTTTTTCGTTCTCGGCGTCGTCGGCAATTCCGGCCACATGGTCCTGCGCAACGTCACGGTTGTCGATAACGACTACAGCGGCCAGGCACCCGCGCTGTTTGCCAACTCCGGCACACTGGAGATCTCGCATTCGACGCTCGTGACCACGCCGCAGGCGTATGCACAGGCATTGCTCAGCTCCAATAGCGGCGGCGTGATCAGCATCGCCAACAGCGTGCTGTCGAACAACGGTTCTGTCGCGGCGCCGATCTGCGCTTCCGGCAGCACCGGGATCATCTCGCTCGGCGGTAATGTATTCACCGATTCGAGCTGCGGTCTGGGCGGGGCCAACGACCGCCTCGTGGCGGACGCGCGCACGCTCGACCTGGCCAACCATGGCGCCGCCGTGCCGACGCTGGCGCTGAACTACGACAGCCCCGCGATCAGCAACGGCCTGCTCGCCAACTGCGAGGCGGCCGATGCGCGCGGTGTGTCGCGCAACTCGGTCAATTGCGACTCCGGCGCCTACGAAGTCGGCGGCGGCAACGGCAAACTCGTGGCAACCGGCATGAGCGGCCTTTTTTTCAATCCGCAAAACAACGGGCACTACGTATCGGTGCAACGACTGTACGGCAATCAGGCGCTGGTGATCTGGAACACATTCGATCAGAACGGAGTACCAGCCTGGTTGTATGGCGTGGGCTCGCTGATCGGCGGCATCAACCGCATCGCGGTCGATCCCGTCGCACAGAACGTCGGCGGCGTGCTGCAGCCGGGCGGCGACGTCATCGGCGCGAACGCGGTGGCATGGGGAGCGATGGAATTGACCTTCGACGATTGCTACAGCGCATTGCTGCGCTACGCCTCGCCGTCGCCGCAATTCGGCAGCGGGGAAACGCGGCTGCAGCGCTTGGCCTTTCTCGACGGCGTCAACTGCGCACGCTAAGGAGACGACATGAAAATCTTTCTCGGATTCATCCTGGCCATCGCCAGCATCGTCGTCGGCACCGCGCACGCGGCCGGCGTCACCCGCATCGCCGATGGCGACTGCGCCGCAATGTCCAGCGCTGCGACGTCGCCCGCGGCGCTGATCGTTTTGGCAAGAAACGGCAGCTACGCCGCGTGTCAGCTGGCAATCACCGGAGACATCACGATCGAGGGCAACGGCGCGCGGATCGCCGTGCCGCCGACGGTGTTCACCAATGTCTCGCAGGTCACCATTGCGAGCGGAGCACGCCTGACGCTGCGTAACCTCGAACTCAACGGCGGCAGCGGACCCACCGCCGACGCGACCGGCGCGAAGGCCGGCCCTTTTCCCGGGCCTGCAGTGATCGCTAACCACGGCACCCTGCTGCTCGACTCCGTAGCGATGCCACCGGTGGGATTTTTCGGCTATGTCTTTCTCGGCGGCAGCTTCAACCACCTGTTCGACAACAACGGCAAGTTGATCCTGCGCAACGTCACATTGAAGGATGTCTTCGACTCGTCAACGGGTGCCACGGGAGACGAAGTCTTCAGCGGCCTGATCAGCGGCGTGGTCGAAATCAGCCATTCGACCATCGTGTTGCCTGCAGGCGGCAGCAACTCCCTGATCGGCGACGGGCAGATCAGCGTCGCCAACAGCGTGATCACGAACGGGAGCGGCCCGATTTGCAATCCCAAGGTGTCGCACGCCGGTTTCGTCTCGCTCGGCGGCAATGTCGTCAGCGACGCGGCGTGCGGCTTCAATGCGCCGAACGACAAGATCGTAAGCGACCCCAAGCTGCTCGATTACGGCCGCCACGGCGGCGTGGTGCCGACGCTCGCGCTGGACTATGCCAGTGCCGCAATCGGCAACGGATTGCTCGCGAACTGCGAGGCGACCGACGCGCGCGGCCTTGTCCGTGGCGCAGGCGCGTGCGACTCCGGCGCTTACGAAGTGGGCGGCGGCGACGGCAAGCTCAGTGCGACCGGCATGAGCGGCTTGTATTTCAATGCCGCCAACAACGGCCACTACGTCTCGATCCAGCGCCTGTACGCCGATCAGGCGCTGGTGATCTGGAACACGTTCGACCAGCACGGCGTGCCGGCCTGGCTGTACGGCGTGGGCGCAGTGAACGGCAACACGATCCATGTGGCACAAGTCGCGCAGAATGTCGGCGGCACGCTGCATGACGGCGGCGGCGTCAGCGGCGCCAAGCCGACCCTGTGGGGCAGCTTCGATGTCACGCTGAGCGACTGCTACAACGCATCGCTGAGCTACATCTCTCTGTTGCCACAATTCGGATCGGGTAGCACGACGTTGCAGCGTCTGGCGTTTCTCGATGGGGTCAACTGCGCACGCTGAGCCTAGACCCGCGTAGACCAAGACGCCGGGATCTCCCGGCGTCTTGCCTAGCGCAAGCGCTCGCGCAATCCGCCGATGCGGCGGATCGGACGACCGACTGCCGCACGCAGCGCGTCCGCGGTGGTCCAGATCTCAGCACTGGCTGTCGCGCGCGATACAGCGGTATAGAGCAGTTCGCGGCTCAGGATGCGATGCAGCGGATCCGGTGGCAGCACCACGGCGACAGCGCCGTACTCCGAACCCTGGCTGCGGTGAATCGTGATCGCCCACGCGGTTTCGTGCTCCGGCAGCGCGCGCGGCGCAAAGCTGCGCACGCCGCCGTGCGCGCGGTCCTCGAACCAGACCTGCATGCCATCCGCGCGGTGCAGCGCGATGCCGAGATCGCCGTTGAACAGATCGCGCGCATAGTCGTTGCGTGTGATCAGCACGGGGCGTCCGTGGTACCAGGCACGCGCGGTGTCGATGCCGACTCGCGCTCCGAGCCGCTGCTCCAGCAACGCATTGATGCCGCGTGCGCCAAACGCACCCTCGCGCAGCGCGCACAGGATCTGCACGCCGCGCAATCGTGCGAGCGCCGCAGCCGGCGACGCGTGCGCTGCCGTCAGCTCGGCATAAGTCGTGCAATGCGTGTCCAGCCAAGCATCCATGCGGCTGCGCAAATCCGCCGCATCGGCACATGTATACAAATGCAAATCGTCTTCAGCCTCGCGCGCAAGCAAGGATTCCAGCGCCGCCATATCGCCGCCGCGCAGCGCCTGCAAGCCGCGCTGCAGACCGTGGCCGGCGCGCCAGCCGTGCGTCAGTGTGATCACGTGACCTGTCATGGCGCCGCTGTCCGGCGGCGCCGCTGTCAGTTGCGTGATCCCGGCCAAGCGGTCCACGAGCGGTTGCGGCAACGCATTCTCGGCAACGTGCGCGACGATATCGGCCAGCACCGAACCCGCCTCCACCGCCGCCAGCTGGCCCGGATCGCCGAGCAGGATCAGCTGGGCGTGCGGCCGCAGCGAGGTCAACAGCTGACGCATCAGCGCCAGGTCGACCATGGAGGCTTCGTCGACCACGACGATGTCGGCCGCGATGGGATTGTCGGCCGCGCGTGCAAACGTGTTGTCGAGCGGACGAAAGCCCAGCAGGCGATGCAGCGTGCGCGCTTCGCCGTGCGGGATTGCATCGAGGAGACTGTCGAACGGCGATTGCCGGTCGAGCTTCGCGTGCAACGCGTGCACACCACTGGCCAGCGACTGCGCCAGGCGCTGCGCCGCCTTGCCGGTCGGAGCCGCGAGCGCGAGCGCCGGCTTGGGCGGCAGGCCACAGGCTGTCGCGTGCCGCAGCAGCAGCAACAGCAAGCGCACCGCGGTTGCCGTCTTGCCCGTGCCCGGACCGCCGGTAAGCACGAACAAGCCCGATCCCGGGGCCGCTGCCACCGCGATCCGCTGCAAACAGGTGGCCTGTTCGTCCTCGCCGGCAAACAGTTCGCCCACGTCGCGTGCCAGCGTGTCGGCGTCGAGCGGATACGCGCGCTGCGCCACCCGCGCGCGCAACGCCGCGGCAAGCAGGGTTTCGTGGCGCCAGTTGCGCAGGGTATACAAGTGCGCGGTGTCGTGCAGCACGAACGGCGTGGCCGTGCTGCCATCCCCGACCCAGGCATGTGCGCGCAGTGCGGCAAGGTCGGCGGGCGTGAACTCGGCGTCGAGCGCCGCGCAGGCGTGGCCTTCGCCTTCGGCAACACCGACCGCGAGCGCCGCGCGCCCGAGCAGCACCGAGCCGCTGCGCTCGCGCACCCAGCGCGCCAGTGCACGATCGATGGCGCGTTCGTCCGCCATCAGGCCACCTCCTGCGCGGCGCCGTCGAACGCGTCGTCGAGTTCGACGATGAGCCGCCATGGCCAGCGGCGGCGCCAGAGGCCGGCCCCCGCGGCAAGCCCGGTGGCGCGCAGGAACAGGTACCAGCTGTCGCCCAGATGGCGTTCGGGCGTATAGCCGTCCAGACGGCCGATCAGATAGCGGTGCAGCGCCACGCTGTACAGCAGCGCCTGCAGCTCGTAGTGGTGTTGGCGCATGGCCGCGTCGAGCGCGGCCCCGGAATAATCCGTCAGGCGCATGCCGAGCCAGTTGCTCTTGTAGTCGAGCACGTGATAGCGGCCAGCGTGCGCGAACACCAGGTCGATGAAACCCGTCAGCATGCCGTTGAGCGTTTCGGCCTGCAGGCTGCCCGGCACGACGTCGGCGTGGCCGTGACGTGCGCACAGCGCACGCAGCGCGCGCACCGGCACGCTGCGCAGCGGCAACTGGAATTCGAATTCGGCCACGCGCGCCGCGGCCGACAGTTGCGCCAGCCGCAAACCGTCGGCGAGCTCGGTGCCGCGTACGCGATCCACCAGACGCGCCACGCTCTCCACGGTCGCCTCGGTTTCGGCGTTGCGCACCGCCTGCTTGCCGAGCGCCTGTTCCACCAGCTCGCGCTGAGCGGGCCAGACGTCGCCCGGTGCGGCTTTCTCGAAGATCGAATGCACGGCATCGCCGAAGCGGGCACCGCGCAGTCCTTGCAGCAACAGCAGTTGGGTGTCGCCGGCTGCATCGGCCGCATCCGGCTCGTCGCTTGGCAGCGCGTCGCCTTCGTCGGCGGCGGGCGATTCCTGCTCGCTCACCGGCAGGTTGCGCACCAGGCCGCTGAAGCTGTGCAGCCATTGCGGCGCGCGCAGTTGCGGTAATGGATCGCGCGCGATGCGCAGCGGTTCCTGCTGCGTGCCAGCGGCGTACGTGAGCATTGCATCGGTAAAGGAATCCGCGACCCCGATGCCCTGTCCCGTTTGCGCCAAGGCGTCGAGCGCCGCTTCACTCGGTAGCACACCCAGGCCATGCAACGCGGCGCGAAGCAGACGATCGAACGGGGCGATTTCCCAGGCCCTGTCCGCGCGCTCGGGTGGCGGCCCCAAGTCGACCCAGTAGACGTGCAATGCGTGTTCGGCGCGCGTCAGTGCCACGTACAGCAGGCGCATGCGTTCCTGCAGATCTTCCTTGAAATGCCGCTCGCGATGCGCGCAGAAGTCGGCCGAGCCGACGTCGATCCATTCGTTGTCCTGGTCGTCGTGGAAGCGCAGTACGGTCGGCGCGTATTGCCCGTCACGATATGTGGTGCGCCAGGCCAGCGGCAGGAACACGACCGGGAATTCCAGGCCCTTGGCGGCGTGCACGGTCAGCAGCGCGACGCGCTGCAGGTCGCTTTCGATGCGCAGCTGGCGCGGTTCCGGCGCATCGCCGCCCTCGCCTTCGTCGCCGCGACGCAATGCGGCGTACCAGGCATACAGGCCATCCAGGCCATGGCGCGCGGATTCCTGCTCGGCCAGCAATTCGCCAAGGTGGCGCAGGTCCGTGATGCGACGTTCACCATCGGGTTGCGCAAGCCAGCGCGCACCGTGCAGTTCAAGCAATGCTTCGATCAACGCCAGCACGCCGCGCGTGGCGACGAGATCGCGCCAGCCGACGAATCGCTGCAGTTCGTGCTCGAACGCGCCGCTGTCGTCCTGCCAGCGGATCACGTCCGCGTAGTCCGCACCGAGCAGCCGCGTGGTCAGCGCACCGCACACGGCACGATCGTCGTCCACGTTGAGCACGGCGAACAGGATCAGTTCGAGATCGCGCGCGGTGTCGGTGTCGAACACGCTGCCGCGGCCGCTGCCGACGCACGGCACGCGCCGCGCCGTGAGCAGCTCCCGCAGACGACCGATCTGGCGGTTGGTGGTCAGCAGCACGGCGATGTCGCCGGGCGCGATGCGGCGCGAACCGAGGGTGCGCTGCGGATCGCCGAGCAACTCGACGATGCGATTCGCGCAGTCCTCCAGCGCGAGCGCCTCCAGCTCGGTCGCCGATTTCAGCGGCGCGCCCTTCGAGTCGGTCATGCCGCCGCGAAAACGGTGGATCGTCAGCGGCGCGGCGAGCGGCGCGCCGCAGCGGGTGTATGGCAGCGCATCGGATCGCTCGGCGGCCTGCATCGGCCGATAGCGGATACGCGAATCCTCGAAGCCACCATTGGCTTGCGCATACAACGCGTTCAATGCGCCGATCAACGTGCCGCTGGATCGATAGTTCACCGCGAGCGAATAGCGCAACGGCGTATCGCTGGCCGCACGCAGATAGGCGGCGATATCGCCGCCGCGAAAACCGAAGATCGCCTGTTTCGGATCGCCGATCATCACCAGCGCACCGCGTGGCGCGCCGGCGCTCGTACGATAGATGCGGTCGAAGATCGCGAACTGGCGCCGGTCGGTATCCTGGAACTCATCGATCAGCGCGGCGGGAAACGCGTCGAACAGCACGTCGGCCAGGTCGCCGCCCGGCGTGTGCAGACGCTCGTGCACCTCGTCGATCAGCATCGAAAACGTGAGCGCATCGCGGCGTCGCGCGCGCCGCGGCAACTCGGTTCGGCAAAACGCGAGTGCATCGGCAAGTACGCGGCCGCGCTGGAATGCGTGTCGCAGCGGCAGCAGTTGCCGCAAGCGCTTGAGCTTGCCGATCGCGGCGTGATCGTTCAGGCGCAGCCTCGCTTGCGGTCCCTGCTGTTCGTCGATCGCGGCGGGCTCGAACGCGTCGTCGAGTTCCTTCTCGAGGACGGCTGTCGGATCGGCGCCGTCGGCGAGCGCAGCGACGATGCGGCGCAACCGATCGCGCAAGCGTGTGCGTCGCGGCGCGAAGTGTCCTGGCTCGTGCGCGAGCGCGCGCAATTGCGCGACCGTCGAAGGTTCACGCACCTGGTGCAGCAGACGCTCGATTTCCTGCGCGCCATCGGCAGGAATCAATGCCGCATCGCGCGCGAACAGCGTGGCGATCGAACGCAGCAGCTGGCCGGGCCCTTCCTTCAACACGGCCGCGTCGGCGCTGACCGCGGTGCCGAGATAGCGCGCGCGCCAGAAATCCTCGACGCATTCGCGCAGCAGCGCCGATTCGTCGCTGGGCGCGATCGCGACGAACCCCGCGCCACTCTGCAACGGAAAATCGCGGCGCACGCGCAGGCACAGGCCATGGATCGTCGTGATCGGCGCGCGATCGAAGTCGGCACGCGCGATCTGCACGCGCCGCAGGGCCTGCGTGCGGCGCGGCTCCTCGGTGCTCAACGCAGCGAGATAAGATTCAAGCGAGCCTTCGACGTCGGCATCCGCGCCGCTGTCTTGCCTGCTCAACAACCGCTCCGCCTGGACCAGGCGCGCGCGCAGGCGTTCGCGCAGCTCCTGCGCCGCGGCATCGGTAAACGTGGTGACGAGAACGTGCTCGACCGTCAACGGCGCTTCGCCCTCGAGCAACAAGCGCAGGTACACCAAGCCGATGTTGTAAGTCTTGCCCGTGCCGGCACTGGCTTCGATCAGCACGCGGCCCTGCAACGGCATGCGCTGCCAGTCGAATGGCTTCGGATCCGCGACGGGACTCATGACACACGCCGGCCCGCGCTGCTGTCTTCGCGCAGCAGCACCTGCCGCTGCGGATCGAGCACATTGCTCACGCGCTGGACCACGGCAACGAAGCGCGCATGCGCCGATGAGGCCGGATCCAGCAAGTCCAACTCGCGCGCAAGCAATCCTGCATATCCGGGACTGTGGTTGCGCTCGCCACTCTTGGCGCGGTCGCCGAGCCAGGCCAGGCGCGCCGCGCGCGGGCGATTCGACGCGGTTTCGCTAGCCCATTTCCACGCGGTGTCCGGCAGGAACAGCGGCGGTTGTGCTCGCGCACTGCGGCTGATCTCGACGAGTTGGCGCAAACCATCGCGCAGTCGTCCGTCATCCTGCGCCGCGATTGCAGCGAGCAGTGCCGGCTGGCGCACCGGCGGCGCGGACTTCGCGTTCTTGTCGTTTTCCACAAAGCACACTCGTACCGGCACGCCGGCCAGTCGCAGCGCGGCATAGTCGATATACAGCGGCACCAGGTCGCCGAAATGGGCTTCGCGCGACGCGCGCGCCGCAAACAAAAACGTCGCGCCGTCGGCGTTGTGCAGCAGGTCCTCGACCACACCGCTCAGGCGCACGTCAGCGCCGAGATCCACGTCGATCGCCTGCGAGGATCGTCGCAAGCCCGTACCGAGCAACGGACGCGCGACAGCCAGCATGGCCGCGGCGCAGGCGCGCGCTTCGTCGTAAGCGATATGTCCGGCAGCACCCGCCGGCAACATGCCGGACAACGCCAGCCGCGGCGGTGCCGATTCGGGAATGGCGTTGCCGCCCAGCAAGGCGTCCAGCAACAACTTCAACTCTACACGTTCGCGCCGATCGGTCCTGGCTTCGAGCGGCTCACGGTCGGGCCATGCGTCGTCGTCGGCCGCGGCGAGGCTGATGCCCGCGAGATCGCGCAGCGACGATTTCGCCGGATTGCGCCAGAAGCGCCGCAGCGCAGCGAGTGACACATCGTTGTCGCCCGACGTGTCGGTGAGTTGCATCGGCGCGGCCGGCAAGAACGCGGCGGCTGGTGCTGCATCGCGCGGCATGCCGGCAAATGCGTGCACATACGAAAACAAGCGCGGATCGCGCTGCGGGTCGAGGCGGTCGTAATAGCGCAGGTCGAACGGCTGCAGCGGATGGCGCACGAGCCAGGGGCGCGGCAGCTGCGCGTCGCGCGCGACGTCGTGCTGTTCGTCGAGAAACTGCAGCAGTTCGGCCAGCGGTGCGGCGGGATTGCAGCGCTTGCCGTCGCGCACGCTTTCGCCGAGAAAGCTGATGTGCAGGTGCGAGCGCGCCGACATCAAGGCCTCGAGAAACAGGTAACGATCCTCGCTGCGCGTCTGGCGGTCGCCGCGACGCGGCGCAGCGAGCATGCGATTGATGCCGAGATCCTGGCTGGTGCGCGGAAATTCGCCCTCGTTCATGCCCAGCACGCAGACCACGCGGAACGGGATCGCACGCTGCGGCACGAGTCCGCAGAACGTCACGCCGCCGAGCAGGAAAGGCTGTCGTTCCGACGCGTTTCCAAGCGCGTCGCGCACGGCATCGCGCATCACGCTCCACGGCAGCGGCACGGCACCGGCGGCCTCGCCCTGCGTCTTCAGGCTTGCCAGTGCGCGGCGCAGCGCGTCGAGCGCGCCGATCTCCTCGGCGTCGGCGAAGTCGACGCGAAACAGTGCGTCGAGTCGATCCAGCAGCCAGTTGCTCCACGCCGCGAGCGGGCGTGCGTGCACGAACGCATTGCGCATGTCGCGCAGCGTATCGAGCAGCTGGTCGAGATTGCCGACCGCTTCGGCCACGCTGCCGCTGATGCCCTCCACGGGCAGCACGTCCGCAAACACGCCCGCCGCTGCATCGCCGGCAATCGCGCCGGCGAACAGGCGATCGAAGCCGAACTGCCATGAATTCTGCGCGATTGCCGCGCCGCTGAAGCGCTGCTTCATGTCCGCATCCAGGCCCCACGCGATGCGCGCGCGCCGCACGCAGCGCTCCAGCGTTTCGCGCGCCTGCGCGTCGATGCCGAAGCGCCGCGCCAGCGCCGGCACGTCGAGCAGGTCGAACACCTCGCTCGCTGCGAACCGGCTCTCACCGAGGTCGAGCAGGCGCGCGAACGCGCTCATCAGCGGATGCGTGCGCGCCAGGGTCACGTCGGCGAGATGCCACGGAATATGCGCGCGATCGCTGTCGTAGTGCGCCGCCGCACCGAACACCGCCGGCAGGCTGGCGGCGTACGCGGCGATGTCCGGTGCCATCACGACGATGTCTCGATGCGCGAGCGTGGGATCGTCTGCGAGCATGCCGAGCAGCGCATCGCGCAAGACTTCCAGTTCGCGCAAGCGCGTGTGGCAGGCATGCACGCGCAGGCTCGCATCCTCGCGCATGGCGAGCAGGTGCGCCTTAAAATCGGATTCGCCCTGCGCAGTGGCAGCCGACGCCGCCGCTTCGCGTGCATGGACGCCGACCAGTTCCGGCTCGGCGCAACGCACGCTCGATTGCAGCGCCGCGAGCAGCGACTCGGCCTGCGGCGGCGGCTCGGCGTCATCGCCCGGATCGCGCTCGATTTGTGCGTCGGCATCGTCCAGCGCCATGCAGAACTCCTGGCCGGTGCGACCGAGCGCGGCCAGCAGCGGATGGCCGACCTCGAAATACAGCGCCGCGTCGTCGCCCGCGCCGAGTTGCTTGCGGCGCGTGACGAAATGGACCCAATGTTCGCGGCACGGATCGGGAAAGTACACATGTACACAACGTCGCAGCGCCACCACGCGCAGCGCCGCGAGCACGTCCGGTGCAAGATGATTGACGCCGAACACATGCAGCGGCTGCGTTTCGCCGTCGCCGTCGCGCTCGATCGCGCGCAGCAGACGAGCGGGGCGTTGCGCGCGATGCGGCTGCGCGATCGCCGCGCTCACGCGGCGCCAGACGTTCGCCTGCCAATCGTCGCGCTGCGCGCCCCGTTCCCAGTCGACGATCCAGTCCGGCCGATAGATCAGGTATTGCTCGAACACACCGGCCAGATGCTCGGCCAGCTGATAGCGGCGGCGCTCGCCGTCAGCGTCGCGCAGGTAATCGGCGAGCTGCGCATCGCGCTCGTGCGCCAACGCGGCGAACACGTGCCAGCGCAGCAACTCGCGCCGATAGGCTCCGCCGATCAGATCCTCGTCGCCGAGCACCGTGCGCGCGGTGAGTTCCAGCCACTTCCACGGCGGGATGAGCTCGAAGTTCGCGGCGATGCCCTTGCCGCGCGACGTGTCGCGCGCGAACTCGCCGAGCAGCCAGCGCCCGAGTCCCGCATGCGCGACGACGATCCGCTGCGGCTGCAGCGGATTCGCCGGACGCGACCGTGCAAGATTGTGCATCAGGCGCGCGGCAAGGCTTTCGGTGCGGCTCGCGCGGTGCACGATCAAGCCCCGCTCGCCCGTCGGCGCGTGGGCGATGTCGCCCGCTGCCCATAGACTGAGTTGCTGCATCGCCGCGATGATAACGGCAGACGCTCGCGCGGAGTGAGATTGGATTCGAGCCACACCGACGGCACGGCGATGACCGCGAGCGCGAGCATTGTCGCGCGAACTTTGCAGCATGGTGGAAGTGGTGGGCGATAGTGGGATCGAACCACTGACCCCTGCCGTGTGAAGGCAGTGCTCTACCGCTGAGCTAATCGCCCACGTGTTCCGTACCGCTCGAGGGCGGTGGCGAGCCGGACGCGACGGTTGCGCGCGGCATTCGTGAAACTAGTGGTGCCGGAGAAGGGAATCGAACCCCCGACCCACGCATTACGAATGCGTTGCTCTACCAGCTGAGCTACCCCGGCGCCGGGCTGCGAAGTTTAATGGGCAATGCGCGCCAGTACAAGCGCGCACTGCCTCGGCGGTTACCAGCAGGCGCCGTTGGTGGATGTCAGCGGGGCCTTCACGCCCTGATTGGTGAGGGTTAGGCTGCCGCAAGCATCGATCTTGGCTGCGGTCGGCTGCTGCGGCTGTCCCAATATGGGCGCTGCGGTCAAGATATACGACTGATTGTCGCCCGTTGATCCGTTTGCGGTAGTTACCTGGTAGTAACATTTGTCCGACGCCGCCGCCAGGCCACACGGCGCAACGGCGGCAGTGAAGCCCAACGTCGCCATGTCAGGAGCGTAGCGATTGAAGTTGGTGTAATAGCGCTCCTGCGCGCTGGCCACGCGCGTCAGCATTTCCTTGCCGTCGGCGCGACGCGCACGATAGGCGTACTTCGAGTAGTTGTAGTACGCAATCGAGGCGAGGATCGCCAGAATCGCCACGACGATCATCATCTCGATCAGCGTGAAACCATTCGCACGTCGCTGCACTGTTTGGTTGTTCATGGTCCTGACCTGGTCGATGGCTTAGAGATCGTTGAGCAATTCACGCCATGAAGTGCGGCGCCAGATGGTTCCGAAATTCAGAGCCACCGAACCGTTGCCGGCGTTGGAAGAGCCGATTACGCCAATGCCGGGAATATAGTAGCCGCCACCGACACGCGCCAGAACATTGATACCACCGGTCGACGGCGGGTTCAGAACCTCGCTGCCGACTTGCACGGCGCCACCGCTACCGCTGGCCGAAGAACCGACTGGTCCGCCGGTGCTGGCATCGACCGCCATGATCGCGCCGAAACGTCCCGGTGTGCACGGATCGTTGTTGGCACCCGGAATCAGCGACGTCAGGATCGCAACGCCTTCGCTGAACAGCGGGAACACCGTCGCCACGTCACGCTCGCCGAGCACGCCGGTGACGTTGAGCGGAATCATCCAGCCACCGGCAGTGCTAGGAATCGCGCTCGACGCGAGGAAGCGCTTGCCGGCCGCATTCTGCGTGAGCGTCTGCGAGACCAGGTCGCTTTCATGCAGTGGATACTTCGCCGAGGCCGTGCCGAAATCGCGCACGCCGAAGAAATGATTGGTCCCAAGCACGCTGCTCGAGGTGCGGTCGGTCGGGCCGAGGTATTCGCCGGAGCCGAACACGTAGATCGCCTGCCCCACTCCCAGCGTATCGACAAACGCGATCGGTTGCACGGTGATCGGTTCGCAGCCCACGCCACTGGTGTTGGTGGCGCTGCAAGGCGTGGTCGCGGTGTACGTGCGGAACATGTTGTCCACCGTCCAATTGCCCGGGTTGGGGTCCGACAAATCGAACCGCCACAGATTACCGGCGAGATCTCCGGCGACAGCGAGCTCATCGATCTCGTCGCCATCCAAAGTAACCACGCCGGGAGTCGACAAGCCGTAGCTCGTGATACCGGTCGGCGTGTCGATCTTGCGGATCAACGTGCCGGATTGCGCATCGAGGACGAAAAGATGGGTGATATTGGCCGTCGCACCCGGTGCGTTGTCCGGCGCCTGGTTCACGCCGTAGGTGGCTGAACGCACCTGCAGCTTTTGCGGATAGTAGCCACTGGCCAACAGCACGACCCACTTGCCGTTGGACAGCCGCGCCGTGTTCGTGGACGCATACGTATAACCCAGATCGGCGTCATTGATATTGCTGAATTCCCACATGAACTTGCCGGCCGCGGCCGCTTCGCTCGAAGGCGGGGTCTGGTCCGTGATGTCCAGCGCATAGATGCCGCGCGCGCCCAGGCGCATCGCGCCGACCATGATGGTGTGCCACGCGCCGCCATAGAAAATGTCGGCGTGGATCGGCGAATCGTCCACGGTGGTAATGAGCGTGCTCTTAGGATTGGTCACCTGTAGCAATTGGCCATTGCCGTACAACATGTTCGGCACGTAGGCCCACTGCTCGACGCCGGTCTTGGCGTCAAACGCATGCACCATGCCGTCGTTGGCACCGACATAGATCACGGGCGTGCGATTCGCGTTGTCCTGCAGGAATTTCTCGTAGCTGCCGCAGCCTGGCGAAGCATTTCCTGCCGCGCCCAGACACGGACGTGCGGCCAGTTCTTCGGGAGATCCAGCCGGGAAAGTATCCGTGATGCCGGACTCGGGGCCCGCTTCGTAGATCGACGCCGAGTTGACGATCGGTCCGAGCACCGACTTGCGCACGCGGAACTGGCGCGGTGTCGCCTCGGCCGTCGGCGCACTTTCGTTATCGCGCTTGCCGCGCAGGTAGTCGACACGATCGGTTCCGTTGCCGTCGGACGTGCCGGTGGCAACCTGCCCGGTAATCAGGTTCGGATCCGTGGTATTGGGGTCATAGTTCAAAGCCGTCTGCTCGGCGGCGCCCAAACTGCCCCACTGGAATGGCCGGCCAGCCAGCCCGGTAGCGCCGCGGACCGACGTGAAAATCTTGCGCGCAGGCGGAGTCGGCGGCGGCGAACTGACCTTGCAGCTGCCGCGCGGCGGCTGCGTCGTCGACGGCGCGATCGGCGTGAACGTACCGCCGGTCATGATGCAGCCCGCGTCCCAGTTCGCCTGAATCGCGCTACCGTCCTGCGCAAGCAAGTACTGATAGAGAAAGCCCGACCAGCTGCCGCTGTCGTAGCCGCCCGGATACGAGAACGTCGAATTGGTCTGCGAGGAAATGTTGCTGCTCACTGCATTCGACGTCGACGTCTGCGCGCGCGCCAGGATGTTGGTGATGATGTCGGTGATGTGCTGCACCAACTCGCTCGGGTTGGTCGCGACGAAGAATGCACCGCGACTGTTCAATGCCGCATGCCACAAGTCGTCGATGTTCGCCGCGATGCCGCTGCCGGTGCCGTTCGGCTGTGGCCAGCCGACGGAGCCGCTCGAAGTGGTCTGGCCCGTGCGCAACTTGCATGCATCGTCGTTACCGGTGCCGAAACCCTCGTTCTGGTTGCAGTCGAGATCGTCCGAGAACGTCAGGTTGCCGAACGCACCCAGCGTGACGGCAAACTGCACCACGTGCGGCCATGTCGCCGGATCGTTGTTCGGATTCCAGAATACTTCCGGAGTGGCACCCGGATCGGTCGGGTCGACGACCGCCGCCGGTCCGGCCACACCGGTGGTCTGGTCGGGGTAATACGGCGGTACTGCGTCGTTCGGGTATGTGGTCTTGAGGTCCGGGCGCAAATTGTTCGCCCAATAGTAAAACGCGATGTCCGAATACGACGAACCGGTATCGGAGTCTTTCGCCCACGTGTGATTGAAGATCGTGGTCGGGTTGGCGCCACTGGCGGTCGTATAGGCTGTCGGGTCGGCCGGCGGCGCGGTCGGCGGTGCCGGGCCCAATGTGCTTCCCGCATTCGTGTTGCTGGCGTTTCCACTCACGCTCACCGCGGGCTGGTTGTACAAACCGTCGGTCATCAGCAGATGGAAATTCTGCCGGCACGCCAGTTCGAGTCCGGGCTGGCCACCGGATCCGGGCTGCCAGTACGGATCCTTCAGATCACTGGAGTTGGGGCGCTTGAAAAAGTCACCGGCACGGATTTCCGCACTTCTGCTCGGCGTGCTGTTCGCCGCGGGGATCTGATAAATCCAGTTGAAGAACGCCTGACGGTACGGCTTCGCCGTGGTCGGGTCGGTCGAATTGTCGTCGAGGCTGGTGATGATCGTGCTGGCGGGCAACAAATACGTCGAGTTGTTGAGGTTCTGCCAAGTCACGCGGATGTTCGCGCTGTTCGGCGTGCCGATGACGCCGAACACGCGGGAAATCGCGGTGCGCGCCATCGAGTTGCGGTAGCGGTAGTACGCATACCAGTTGGCGAAGTTCTGATACTGCGCGGCCGGCACCGACACCGCTTCCCAATTTGCCGCGGTATACAGCTTGGTCAAGCCGGCAGCGGTGAACTGGCCGAGCGTGCCGATGTCCGTGCCCGCAGTGAAGGTGACGGTGTTCTTCAAGCGCCAATAGACCGGACCGCCGATCGGCTTGCCGCCGGAATCCGGATCCGTGAAGGTGCCGTCGAACGGATTGGACGTGGGGCGACCGGGATTCCACGAAGACGAGTTGCCGCACTGCCAGCGGTTGTCAGTGGTGCAGACCTTGGTGCTGCCCGAGCCGGTGCACGAGCAGCTGCCAGGCTGTCCGGTACAGGTCGCCGTACTGCCGACTTGTTTCAGGTATCCGCCGGTAAGATTGGTGAGTGCGCTCGTACCCGTGGAGCTGCCCATCGGGTTGTCGTTGAATCCGGTTGCACCGCCCGTCAGCGGACTGACGGGGCGGTTCACCGAAGTGCCGTCTTCCCAAACCGCCTTCAAGGTCGCATCGGCATCCGGGAATGGCGTACCGTCTTCCTTCAGCGGCGGCGTGTATTTGATGTTCGGGTTGTAGAAGACGCCGTTCATACCCTTGGTCTTGGGATCGGACGTCAACGTTGCACGCGGATCGATCACGTTCGCGCAATTCCACGGTCCGGACCAACTGCCGTTGTCGTACGGGCGGAAGTCGCCCATGTACGTGGAAGCCATCGAACCCGAGTCGTCGAACGTGAACACGAAATTCGGATCGACGGACGCCGACAGATCCGGCGGCGTTGCACCGAGGTCCGGCGGATCGTTTGGCGGATTGACCGCCATCGCGCTGCCGGCGCACAGCATGCAGCCGAGGATCAGCGTAGCGAGGGAATGTTTGAGGTTCATCAGCGTACTCGACATGACGGCTCAGCCTTACAGAGAGGGGATGCCAGTCCCAAAATAGGTTTCGATAACGCGCACGGTAGCGTCGTTGCCGCCGGTGGACCGCGCGGTGATGCGATAGGCATACAGCGCCTGTCCAAGACCGCCGGCGCCACCCGCGCCCTTGTAACGATTTTCAGATCCGCCTTCCACGCTGCTCGGAGAGCCGCCACCGGGTGGCGATACCTGGCCCAGCGACTCGATCATGATTTGCGGCTGCTTCGACAACTGCGCGGTCTGCGCGGACCCCGACATGCTGGTCATGTTGGTGGTGTAGGCAGTACCACCGCTGCTCGACAGCGGCAGCCAGGTGGGTATCGTGCGGAACGCGCGCACCTTCGGATTTTCAACGAATATCGTGGTGCCGCCAGCCCCGGCCGTGCTCTGCACCGAATAACAGCCGCCGGTGCCGTTGTAGCCGCAGTAGAACTTCGCACTGGTATTGGCGAGATTCCACAGATAGGCCTCTGCGCCGCGTGCCGCCGTTTCGGCCCCCATCACGCCGAGTTGATTGTTGCGCATGCCGCCCGTCATGCGTTCTTCCAGCACCGACGTGCTCGCCGCAGTCAGGCCGAGCAGGGTGATCAGCACGAGGAATACCAGCGCCACGAACAACACGGCGCCCCGCGTCTGATGCGGATTCGAGAAGGATTGAGGTGCACGCTTCATGGAAGGCATTCCCGGCAGATCAGGGGTTGTAGTTGCGCACGGATGCGAGCGAGATGAACTCGCGCCGCATCATGTAGCCAATGGGCGCGCCACCGGTGGTGGTCGCGGTCTTGCAATTCCCGGTCGGGCCCGTCGTGCAGCTTGGCGCGGCCGGGGTTTGCGTATTGTCGGTGCCGTCGTAGGCGTAGTCGTAGCGGAACGCCATGTCGAGCGGTGTCAGGTCGTAGTTGTTCTTGACGCTGTTGGCCAGCAGGCGAACCTCGACGTTCTTGACCGCGCGCCACAGACACTGCGGCTCGACCGGTTGCGCCGGCGGCGGGAACTGCTTGATGTACAGGTACGGCGCGGGCGGGCAATTCGCAAACGTGCTCTGCGCCGCCATCTGCGTATCGTCGGCGGTCAGCATGCTGGTAGCGCCGTTGGCGCGCTCGACCGTATAGAGGAAGTCGAGTTGCTCGATGCCTTGCACGATCTCCTGGTCGTTGGTGGCCAGGGCTGCCGTGTTGATCGTCGACTGACGACGCACCAGCGTCGGGATCAGACGCGTGCTGTCGCTCGGATCGGTTTTCAGTCGCAGGTAATACGTCGCCGTGACGAAATCGTTGCTGAAGTTGAACAGCATCGAATCAGCCGTCTTGCCGGCGCAGCGCACCGAGCCGCCGAGCGGAGCCGCTGGAGTCAGCACGTTGCCAGCCACGTTGACCCGGAAGATCGACGCGCTGGATCCGGAAGTGACGAGGACGAGGTCGCCCGTGACGAAATTGAACGCCGGCGAGGCCGGCACCGGCGGCGCGGCGGCAGCCGGTGTCACCGCAATGGACGTCAGCGTGTTGCCGGCGCATACCGGTGCGAGTTCACCGAGCGTCGCCGACCAGCCTGCGGCATTGATGTAACGCACGGTCAGCACGTCGGCAGACTGCACGCGCTGGTTGGCGCTGGTGCCCGCCGCCGGCAGCGAGGCAGGCACGGCCGGTGAACAGGAGGTGTCGGAGCACTCGTAGCCCTGGATCATATAGCGCAAGCTCATCGGCCACGGCGTTGCGGCGGGCCATCCCGCCGGTGCACTCAAGCCACCGGTCATGTCCGGCAACGCCAGCGTGTCGACGTAGACGGTCGGCGCCAGCGTCTGTGTGCCGACGCCGCTGGGATTGGCCGCAGCGGTCGGAATCGAATTGACGAAGCCGGACGAATCCAGCTTCTCGTAGCCGATCATGCGGATATCCGCATTCAGGCGCGCGATCGCGTAACGCCCGTTCTCCTGCAGCGCGCCCATCGCGTCCTGTACACGGTTGGTCTTGCCGGTTGCCGCGAACAACTGCACGATGCCGAAGCTCAGCAACAGGCCGAGCACGATTGCCACCATCAGTTCGATCAGCGTGAAGCCACGCGCCGAATTGCCCAACTGCGCTGTATGGGGACGACTCATCATGGCTGAAACACCCAAGCAAAGGTTTCCGGCTGCGCCGTGCTCTGACGGTCCAGGCGCGACTCGTTCCAGGTGATCGTGATCGTGCACTGACCTTGATACGGCGGGCGAGTCACGATCTGGTCCGCGGTCGGCATAATCGCGGGCGGCGTGCAGGCGATGATGCCGGAAGAACTCGGCAGGAAATCGCCGAGCTGAGTACTCCAGATGCGCGTGTCGCGGGCGGCGACCTGCGCCGGCGTGCACGAAGCCGTGTTGAGGCACGAGGACGTCGCTCCGCCGCTGCCGCTCGTGTAGGTGCCGTTATAGGCGTTGCCCCAGATCCCGATCACGTTCGCGCGCATGCGGTCGGCCATGGTCTGCGCCAGAAAGGACGCCTGCGTGCGCAGGTATGCGCTGTGGTTGGTCTGCACCGATACCACCAACAGGCCAGCCAGTCCGAGCAGACCGAAGCTGAAGATCAACAGCGCGATCAGCACCTCGAGCAGCGTGAATCCCCGATTATCCTTGCGGTATGTCATGTTCATGGTCCCTAGGAGCATGCAGGCGCCGGCGACGAGGTCGTGTCGGTCTGGGTCGTGATCATCCCGGAGGTCGCGATCGTCAGCATCTTCGACTTTGCCGGCTGATGATCCGGGCGGCAGACGTTGATGACGAACGATGAGGCACGCGGAATCATGCTGCCTTGCGCATTGAATATCACCATGCCGTCGGTCGGGGTGATGCCGGCGCCGCCGGCTGCCGTCACCTTGGTCCACACGGAATAGGAGCCCGCGGTATTGACGCCCGTGTTGTTGTCGAGCACCACATCGAGATCCGTGGCGGGCACGGGTTGCGCCGTGAACGATCCGTTGCCGAGGAACTTGCCGTCCGCCTGTACATACCAGCCGCTGCTCCAGTTGTTCGTGCCGCTGTTGCTGATCACCGCGACCAGCGTGCCGCGGCGCACGGCTTCGGAACGCGCGATATTGAGATCGTGCAGCAACGCGTTCGTCGTCTGCGTTACGGTGTTGCTCACCATGGTGGCGCGAAAGCTTGGTATCGCCAACGCAACGAGCACCACGGCGATTGCAACGGTGATCATCAGTTCGATCACCGTGAAGCCGCGCATCCTTGCGACCGGTTGCATTGCTGAACTTGCTCTTGCCATCGTCGACTCCCCGCTCCGGGCGGCACTTTGCACCAATGAGACTAGACTGTATCTCGAGGACGCAGCAACCCCCCGCTGGCGCGAGGTAGCAATCCCCTGACGAGCGGCGTCAAGGATCGGTCAATCACCGGATGGACGGTCGCAGGTCAGTCGACCAGCACCACGCGCAGTTCCTTGGGCAGCGCAAACGTCACGTTTTCCGGGTCGCCTTCCAGTTCGCTCACGGCACCACCGCCCCATTCGCGCAGGCGCGCAACGACGCCCTGCACGAGCTCTTCCGGCGCGGACGCGCCCGCGGTGACGCCGACGCGACGCTTGCCTTCGAGCCATGCGTTGTCGATGTGTTCGGCACCGTCGACCAAATGCGCCGGCACGCCCTGCTTTTCGGCGAGTTCGCGCAGGCGATTGGAGTTGGAGCTGTTCGGCGAGCCGACCACGAGCACCAGGTCGCACTGCTGCCCGAGTTTGCGCACGGCGTCCTGGCGATTCTGCGTGGCGTAGCAGATGTCGTCGTGGCGCGGGCCGAGGATGGCGGGAAACTTCGCGCGCAGCGCGTCGATCACGGCTTTCGTGTCGTCGATCGACAGCGTCGTCTGGGTCGAATAGGCGATGTTGTCCGGATGCTTCGGCGTAAGGCGCGCCACATCCTCCGGCGTTTCGACCAGATAGATCTCGCCGCTGGCGCCGGCGCGGTCCCACTGGCCGAGTGTGCCTTCCACTTCGGGATGACCGGCATGACCGATCAGCACCACGTCCCTGCCCGCCTTGGCATGACGCGCGACTTCGATGTGTACCTTGGTGACGAGCGGACAGGTCGCGTCGAACACGCGCAGATTGCGCGCTGCGGCCTGCCGCCGCACTGCCTGCGACACGCCATGTGCGCTGAAGATGACCGTGGCGCCGTCCGGCACCTCGTCCAGCTCGTCGACGAATATCGCGCCGCGCGCGCGCAGGCCGTCGACGACGAAGCGATTGTGCACGACCTCGTGGCGCACGTAGATCGGCGCGCCGAACGCTTCGAGCGCGCGTTCCACGATCTCGATCGCGCGGTCGACGCCGGCGCAGAAGCCGCGCGGATTGGCGAGCAGGATTTCCATGCGGCGATTATCGCGCGTTTTCGCGGATTTCGCTCGCATTCTCCCTGCGCACAAATCGGCGTAGGGGCGCGATTCATCGCGACCGCGGTTGCATCACGACGTGCTGGGCGCGCTGACGACGGCAGGAGCGCCGATCTTGAACAGCGCAAAGCGGAGCTGGCCCCACAAGGGGCGCAGTGCAGGCAAGTGCGACGCACTTCGCGCCTATCAGGGCGTCGGGGTCTTCTTCGAACCGAACAAGCCGAACCAGACCAGCAGCACTGCGCCGACGCTGATCGCAGAGTCCGCCACGTTGAACGACGGAAATGCCCAGTCGCGGTAGTACACTTGTATAAAATCGGTCACGTGGCCGGCGCGCAGCCGGTCGATCAGGTTGCCGAGCGCACCGCCGATCACCAGCGCCAGCGGCAGTGCCGTGCGCCAATCGCCGCGCGGGGTACGCGCCAGCCAGCGCGCCAGCACGATGCTCACCACGATCGCCAGCGACGTGAACAGCCAGCGTTGCCAACCTTCCTGGTCGGCGAGAAAGCTGAACGCGGCGCCGGTATTGAACGCCAGCGTCCAGTTCAGAAAACCGGGGATGACTGCGTGCGGCACGTACGGCTCGAGCGCGCCCAGTGCGATCGCCTTGGTCAGCTGATCCAGCGCGATCACCAGCAGCGACAGCAGCAGCCAGACCGCACCGCCGCGGCGCCACGACATTTCCGGCGACATCAGAAGAACCGCCGGTTTTCGCCGGCCGCGCCGGGCAGGTTCTCGATGCAGCGGCCGCAGATCTCCGGATGTTCGGCATGCGTGCCGACGTCCGCCAGGTAATGCCAGCAACGCACGCACTTCTTGTGCTCGCTGGCGCGCGCGGCGACTTCGACTTCCGCGCCTTGCAGCGCGACGGAGTGCGCTTCATCCGGCGCGATGCTGGCCGCCTCGAGCGACAGCCCCGACGTGATGAAGAAGAAGCGCAACTCCTTCGCCACCGGCGCGAGCCGCGCGCGCAGCGCATCGTCCGCGTACAACGTGACTTCGGCTTCCAACGCCGCACCGATCTGCCCGGCATTGCGCATGCCTTCTAGCAGCTTCGCTGCACCTGCGCGCAAGCTCAGCAGGTCGCTCCAGAACGCGCGCTGCTCGGCGGAACCCTGCATCGCTTCGAGGCCGTCGTACCAGGTCTCGAACATCACGGATTCGCCGCGCTGCCCCGGGACCAGTGGCCAGATCTCCTCCGCGGTGAACGACAGGATCGGCGCGAGCCAGCGCACGAGTGCTTCGAGAATGCGATACATCGCGCTCTGCGCGCTGCGCCGGCCGTGGCTGTTCTCCTGCATCGTGTACAGGCGGTCCTTGGTGATGTCCAGATACAGCGAGCCCAGCTCGTTGGTGCAGAAGTTCTGGATGCGCTGCACGATGTCGGGAAAATCGTATTTCGCGTACGCCGCGACGATCGCGGTTTGCACATCGTAGGCCTGCTGCACCGCCCATTGATCCAGCAGCAGCGAATCCTTCACCGCGACCAGATGCCGCGCCGGATGGAAGCCGTGCAGGTTGCCGAGCAGGAAACGCGCGGTGTTGCGGATGCGGCGATACGCGTCGGACACGCGCTTGAGGATCTCGTCCGACAGCGCCATCTCGTTGCGATAGTCGGCCGCGACGATCCACAGGCGCAGGATGTCCGCGCCGTAATTCTTCATCACGTCCTGCGGCTCGATGCCGTTGCCGAGCGACTTCGACATCTTGCGACCCTGCGCATCGACCGTGAAGCCGTGCGTGAGCACTTCGTCGTACGGCGCGTGCCCGTGCATCGCCTCGGAGGTGAGCAGCGCCGAATGGAACCAGCCGCGATGCTGGTCGGAGCCCTCGAGGTAGATAACCTTGTCGCCGGGACCGCGCGCGAGCTGTGCGCGCTGATCGAGCACGCAAAAATGGCTGACACCGGAATCGAACCAGACATCCAGGATGTCGGTGACCTTGTCGTAGTCGTCCGCCTCGGGACCGAGCAGTTCCTTCGCATCGAGCGCATACCACGCGTCGGCGCCGGCCTGCTCCACGCGTTGCGCGATCTGCTCCATCAGCTCGACCGTGCGCGGATGCGGTTCACTTGTGGATTTGTGCACAAAGAACGCGATCGGCACGCCCCAGGTGCGCTGGCGCGAAATGCACCAGTCCGGACGGCCTTCGATCATGCCGGCGATGCGCTCTTCGCCCCAGGCCGGATACCAGTCGACATCGTCGCGGATCGCCTTGAGCGCACCGGCGCGCAAGCCTTCCTTGTCCATGCTGATGAACCACTGCGGCGTGGCGCGGAAGATCACCGGCGTGCGGTGGCGCCAGCAATGCGGATAGCTGTGCGTGATCTTCTCATGCGCGAGCAGCACGCCGCGCTCGCGCAACAGTTCCACGATCGCATCGTTCGCCTTCCACACATGCTGGCCGGCGAACGTCTCGGTATCGGGCAGGTAGACGCCATTGCCGCCGACCGGATTGACCACGCCCAGTGCGTACTTCTGGCCGACCGCAAAGTCCTCCACGCCGTGCGCCGGCGCCGTGTGCACTGCACCGGTGCCGTCTTCGGCAGACACGTGCTCGCCGAGGATCAGCGGGACTTCGCGCGCGTAGAACGGATGCTTCAGCTTGACCAACTCGAGATCTGCGCCCTTCGCTGCGCCGAGCACGGCGACGTGCGGCACGCCATAGCGCGCGAGCGCCTTTTCGGCCAGCGCGCGCGCCAGCACCAGCAGTTGCCGCTGGCCCGCGCGCGCCGGACCTTCGACCAGCACGTAGTCGAGTTCCGCACCGAGCGTCACCGCCAGACTCGCCGGCAGCGTCCACGGCGTGGTGGTCCAGATCGGCACCGCGACAATGTCGTCTGCGCCGATGCTCACAGCAAATCTTTCCGCCAACGCTTTCGGATCGACCGCGTCGTACGCAACGTCGATCGCGGGCGAGCTCTTGTCGTGGTATTCGATCTCCGCTTCGGCCAGCGCCGAGCCACAGTCGAAACACCAGTGCACCGGCTTGAAGCCGCGCACGACATGGCCGCGCGCGTAGATCTGCGCCAGCGCGCGCACGATGTCGGCTTCGTACTTGAAGTCCATCGTGCGATAGGGGTTTTCCCATTCGCCGAGCACGCCGAGGCGCTTGAAGTCGCCGCGCTGCAGGTCGATCTGCTTGCTCGCGTACTCGCGACACAGCTTGCGGAATTCCGCGGCGTCGACTTTCTGGCCGACCTTGCCCACTTTCTTCTCGACCGCGACTTCGATCGGCAGGCCGTGACAATCCCAGCCCGGCACGTACGGCGAACGGAAACCGGCCATCAGCTTCGACTTGACCACCACGTCCTTGAGGATCTTGTTGACCGCATGGCCGAGATGGATCGCGCCGTTCGCGTACGGCGGACCGTCGTGCAGGATGAACGCGTGCTTGCGCTGCGCGGTGTGCTGCTGGATCTGCGCGTAGCGCTGCGCCTTCTCCCACTGTGCCAGCATCGCCGGCTCACGCTTGGCCAGGTCCGCCTTCATCGCGAAGTCGGTCTGCGGCAGGTTGATCGTGTTCTTGTAGTCGGTAGTCACATCGTCGCTCCGGCTGCGGCCGTCGTGCCGCAACCCAATATGGACCGCGCCGCCCTCGCGTCACGGTCGATTTGTCGCACCATCGCGTCGAGACTGTCGAACTTTTCCTCGTCGCGCAACTTTTGCACAAAATCCACTTGTATCTTCCGGCCGTACAGATCGCCGTCGAACGCGAACAGGTGCGCTTCGAGCAGCGGCTCCTTGCCGTTCACGGTCGGGCGTACACCGAGGCTCGCAACGCCCGGCATCGGCTCGGCGTGCACGCCATTGACGCGTACCGCAAACACGCCGCCGACCGGCGCGACGCGCGTGCCGAGGCGCACGTTCGCGGTCGGGTAGCCGAGCTTGCGCCCGAGTTGCGCGCCACGCACCACGTGCCCGCCGATCGTGTAGCGGCGCCCAAGCAACTGCGCCGCCGCCGCGAAGTCGCCGGCAGCGAGCATTTCGCGCACGCGTGAACTGGAAACCCGCGTGCCGCCCATTTCGTATACCGGCGCCTGCCTTGCGTCGAAACCCTTCTCCGCGCCGGCACGCTGCAGCAACTCGAGATTGCCGCGCCGGCCATGGCCGAAACGGAAGCCCTCGCCGACCCAGACCTCGCGCGCCGCCAGACGCGCCACCAGCACGCGTTCGATGAATTCCTCGGCGGACATCGCCGCCAGCGCCGCATCGAAACGCAACATCAGCACGCGCTCGATGCCGTCGTCGAGTATCGCCTGCGCCTTTTCGCCGGGCGCGCTCAATTGCGATACGGCGCGCGAAAAAAATGCGCGCGGGATCGGCGCGAACGTTACCGCGATCGAGGCGGCGCCGAGCGCCGCGGCCCGCTGCCGCACGAGGTCGAACACGCTGCGATGGCCGCGATGCACGCCGTCGAACGCGCCAATGCAGACCACGCTTCCGCGCGGCGCGAGGCATGGCCCGGCGACGTCCCGATACAACCGATTCATTGTGTCGAGTATAGCGGCTGCGCTGCGATGCACAATGGCGCCGCCACGTCAGCGGCCGCGCAGATCGCGCAGGCGCAGACCCATCGAAAACAGGATCGCCACATAGACGCCGCCACTGCCGCCGATCAACAACGCGAGGCGATAGACCCGTTGCAGCGTGCCGGCGCCGGACCAGTCCGGCCACAACAGCAGTCCGGCGATGAGCACCGCCACCAGACCGGCGCATGCCGCGGCCAGCCGCAGGAAGTGCGTCGCCCAACCGGGTGCGCGCTGATAGATGCCGTCGCGGCGCAAGCCGCGCCAGAGCAGCCACAGGTTCAGGTAACTGGCAATGCTGCTCGCCAGCGCAATGCCGAGGTGCAATCCGGGGATCGAGGCGAGCCGCGCCAGCAGATCGCCCTGCGTCGACGCAGCGTCGGCCCACAGCAGGTACAGCGCGCCGACCAGGATCAGGTTCAGCGCCATGTTCGCCAGCATCGCCGCGACGCCGGCGCGCACCGGCGTCTTCGTGTCCTGGCGCGCATAGAACGCCGGCGCCAGCACCTTGACCAGTGCGAACGCCGGCAAGCCGAAGCTCAACGCGGCCAGACTCAACGCAACCATATCGACGTCGTGCGCGCTGAATCTTCCGTGCTGGAACAGCGTCGCCACGATCGGCTTGGCCAGCAAGATCAAGCCGAGCATCGCCGGCAGCGAAATGAGCAGCGTCGCACGCAGTCCCCAGTCGAGCGCATTGGAAAAGCCGGCGCGATCGGTGTTGACGTGGTGGCGCGACAGGCTCGGCAGGATCACCGTGCCGAGCGCGACGCCGAACACGCCGAGCGGAAACTCGAGCAGCCGATCGGAATAGCCGAGCCAGCTCTGCGAGCCGACGATCAGGAACGATGCGAGCAGCGTATCGAGCAACAGGTTGACCTGCGCCACGGAGGAGCCGAACAGGGTCGGCAGCATCAGGCGCAGGATCTTGCGCACCTGCGGATGCGACCAGCCCCAGCGCGGCAGGCCGAGCAAGCCGATGCCGCGCAAGGCGGGCAATTGCAGCAGCAACTGCAGGACGCCGGCCACGAGAACTGCCCAGGCCAGCGCCGTGATCGGGATCGCGAATCGCGGCGCCAGCCACAGCGCCGCCGCAATCATGCACAGGTTCAACACGACCGGCGTCACCGCCGGCAATGCGAACTTGTGGAAACTGTTGAGCACGCCGCCGGCCAGTGCGGTGAGCGACACCAGCATCAGGAACGGAAACGTGATGCGCAGCAGGTTGGCGGTGAGGCGGAATTTTTCCGGCTGTTCGAGATAGGCGCCGGGCGCGAAGATCGTCGTCAGCTGATCCGCGCCGAACACGCCAAGCGCCGTGATCAGCAGCAGCACGCCGCCGAGCGTGCCGGTCGTGCGATCGACCAGCTCGCGCAGCTCCTGCGGCGAACGCGTCTCCTTGACCTCGGTCAGCACCGGCACGAATGCGGTCGAGAACGAACCCTCGGCAAACAGGCGGCGCATGAAATTCGGGATGCGGAACGCGACCAGGAACGCATCCGTCATCCAGTTCGCGCCGAACACCGCCGCGATCACCTGCTCGCGCACCAGACCGAGCAGACGCGAGATGAACGTCATCGCGCTGAAAGAGGCCATGGAGCGCAGCAGGCTGGGCGTTTTCATATGCTTGCGCCGCAGCCGTTTTGCTTGCCTTCGTCCTGTCCCCCTCGACGCTGCTCAGGACAGGCTACGGGCCGCAAGCGCGCAGTCGAGCGGGCGCCAACGTTTCGACTTCGCTCGCTTTGCGAGCTACGCTCAACGCGAACGGATTCGGTTTCGCCGCGCCGTGCCCGGATCATGGCAACCGGGCAGCGACGATTGACGAAACACCCCGGATTCCCTAAACTTAGCGGTCTTTTTCGCCCCCCCATTACTGCAACCTTTACCGGAGTTTTCCCTTGGCCAACATCAAATCCGCCAAAAAGCGCGCGCGTCAGGCGATCAAGCGCAACGCCCGCAATGCGAGCTCGCGCTCGATGCTGCGCACGGCCATCAAGAAGGTCGTCAACGCGATCGCCGCGAAGGACAAGGCCGGCGCCGAAGCCGCCTACAAGACCGCCGAGCCGATCATGGATCGCTATTCCAGCCGCGGCCTGATCCACAAGAACAAGGCGTCGCGCCACAAGAGCCGCCTGAGCGCGCATATCAAGGCGCTCTGAGCATCGCTTCGAATACCCAAAAAAGCCGGCGTCAGCCGGCTTTTTTGTTGGCTGCGTAACGACATCGCTCACGCGTCCAGGCTCCGCATCTCCTCCACCGCCTCGGCCTTGAGCCGGTCGAAGAAGTCCTGCACCTTCAGGCACACCGGCCACGTGCCGTCGCGCGCGATCGCCGAAACCACGAACCACGGCGCCTTCCATTTCAGCTTGCGCACAATCGCCTTCGCGCGCTTGTCGCGCTCCTTCGGATCGAGCAGGTCGGCCTTGTTGAACACCAGCCAGCGCGGCCGATCGAGCAGTTGCGGATCGAATTTCTCGAGTTCCGCTTCGATCGCGCGCACCTCCTCGACCGGATCGACTTCATCGCTCATCGGCGCGATGTCGACCAGGTGCAGCAGCAGGCGCGTGCGCGAAACGTGTTTCAGGAACTGGATGCCGAGACCCGCGCCCTCGGCCGCGCCTTCGATCAAGCCGGGGATATCGGCGATGACGAAGCTCTGGTCCGTGCCGATGCGCACCACGCCCAGATGCGGCTGCAGCGTGGTGAACGGATAATCCGCCACGCGCGGCGTCGCCGCCGAGACGGCGCGTATAAAAGTGGATTTCCCCGCGTTCGGGAAGCCGAGCAGGCCGACGTCGGCCAACACCTTCAGCTCCAGGCGTAGCTCACGCACCTCGCCTTGCGTGCCCGGCACGGCCTTGCGCGGCGTGCGGTTGGTGGAGCTCTTGAACACGGTGTTGCCGGCGCCGCCCTTGCCGCCGAGCGCAACCTTCAGGCGCTGCCCGTGCTGAGTCAGATCGCCGATCACCTCTTCGGTGTCGACGTTGATCACGGCGGTGCCGACCGGAATGCGGATGACCTCGTCCTCGCCGCGCTTGCCCGCCATCTGGCGGCCCATGCCGTTCTCGCCACGTTTGGCGCGGAACACGCGTTGGTGGCGGAAATCGATCAGCGTGTTCAGGCCTTCGTCTGCGACCAGCCACACGTCGCCGCCATCACCGCCGTTGCCGCCGTCGGGACCACCCAACGGGATGAATTTCTCGCGCCGAAAACTGACGCAGCCGTTGCCGCCGTTGCCGGCGTGTACGGTGATTTCAGCTTCGTCGACGAATTTCATGATGGGAATCGGGAATCGGGAATCGGGAATCGGGAAAGGATAAGAGCTACGTCATTCCCGCGAAAGCGGGAATCCATCTTGATCTTGCGCCGAAAGCAAAATGGATTCCCGCTTTCGCGGGAATGACAGCAGACAAAGCACCGGCGCACATCCAATCTGCCTAAACAAAGAGCCCCGCACATGGCGGGGCTCTTTCGAACTTCTGACCAACGGGCTCAGCCCTTGGCGACGCTCACCGTACGGCGGTTCTTGGCGCCCTTGACGCTGAACTGCACCGTGCCGTCGACCAGCGCGAACAGCGTGTGGTCGCGGCCGAGGCCGACGCCGTGGCCCGGATGGAACTGGGTACCGCGCTGGCGCACGATGATGTTGCCGGCTTCCACGGCCTGACCGCCGTAGATCTTGACGCCGAGGTACTTCGGGTTCGAATCGCGGCCGTTACGGGTACTGCCGCCTGCCTTTTTATGTGCCATGACCGATTACTCCTTCTTACCCGAAATGCCGGTGATTTCGACTTCGGTATAGTGCTGCCGATGGCCCATCTGCTTCTGATGGTGCTTGCGGCGGCGGAATTTGATGATGCGGACCTTGTCGGCGCGGCCGTGCGCCTTGACGGTGGCGGCGACGCTGGCGCCGGCGACGAGCGGTGCGCCCATCGTGATGCCTTCGCCTTCGCCGACCAGCAGAACCTGGTCGAACGTGATCGCGGCGCCGACGTCGGCCTCGATCTTCTCCACACGCAGGGTCTCGCCCTGCATGACGCGGTACTGCTTACCGCCGGTCTTGATGACTGCGTACATTGGGTTTCCTTCTGTAGTTATTCTCGAACTCTCGGACTAGAACGCATTCCGAGCCGGCTATTGTAGCCAAGGGACTTGTCACGGTCAATCAGTGGCTTAGCCCCAGCTTGAGCGGCGCTGGCGGCGACATGGCGCGCCGCTGGGGATGGCGCGATCCGGCTCGCTGACGATCGCTCGTGCCGGGCTCGGCAGTTTCTGTCGACGCCGTTTGCGTGCGCGCCGCCGTGCACGGATGTTGTAGAGCGCGCCAGGCGCGTGCGCAGGTGTATCGAGCGCGGCGTTGCCGCAATTGAAGTGCAGCCTATCCGGCCACATAAAGAATGCAGCGCCATCTCGATCGCTGAGATGGCGTTTTCATTTCATGCCCACGCGCAGCTGTGCTGCGCATGTCCCGTCGCGCTATAGTACTTCGTTCGCTCGAAATCGAATCGCCCATGGACTTCATCCGCATCCGCGGTGCACGCACGCACAACCTCAAGAACGTCGATCTCGACCTGCCGCGCAACAGCCTGATCGTGATCACCGGCCTGTCCGGCTCAGGCAAGTCGTCGCTCGCGTTCGACACGATTTACGCCGAGGGCCAACGCCGCTACGTCGAATCGCTGTCGGCGTACGCACGTCAGTTCCTGTCGGTGATGGAGAAGCCCGACGTCGACCACATCGAAGGCCTGTCGCCGGCGATTTCGATCGAGCAAAAGTCCACCTCGCACAATCCGCGTTCGACCGTCGGCACGATCACCGAGGTCTACGATTACCTGCGTCTGCTGTTTGCGCGCGTCGGCACGCCGCGCTGTCCGGATCACGGCATTCCGCTCGCCGCGCAGACGGTGAGCCAGATGGTCGACGCGACCTTGGCGATGAACCCGGAGCACCGCTTCATGCTGCTCGCGCCGGTGATCCGCGAACGCAAGGGTGAACATCTGCAGGTATTCGAGCAATTGCGCGCCCAGGGTTTCGTGCGCGCCCGTGTCGACGGCACGCTGCACGAGCTCGATGCGGTACCGGCATTGACGCTGCGCCAGAAGCACACGATCGAGGCGGTCATCGACCGCTTCCGTCCCGCCGCCGACATCAAGCAGCGCCTGGCCGAATCGTTCGAGACCGCGTTGCGTCTCGGCGACGGGATCGCGCAAGTCGTCGACATGGACGACGCGAACGCAGCGCCGACGCTGTTTTCGTCGCGCTACTCGTGCCCGGTGTGCGATTACTCACTGCCGGAACTCGAGCCGCGCCTGTTCTCGTTCAACTCGCCGGTCGGCGCGTGCGGCACCTGCGACGGCCTCGGCGTCACACAGGTGTTCGACGCGGCGCGCGTGGTGGTGCATCCGAACCTGAGCCTCGCCGCCGGCGCGGTGCGCGGCTGGGATCGGCGCAACATGTACTACTTCCAGCTGATCCTTTCGCTGGCGCGCCACTACAAATTCGACATCGACACGCCGTGGGAACAGTTGCCGGAAGCGATCCGCCACGCGGTGCTGTTCGGTTCCGGCGACGAGACGATCGCGTTCCGTTATCTGACCGAATCCGGCGGCAACGTCACGCGCAAGCATCGCTTCGAAGGCATCGTGCCGAACCTGGAACGCCGCTATCGCGAAACCGAATCGCCGGCGGTGCGCGAGGAACTGGCCAAGTTCATCAGCGAGCGGCCCTGCCCTGATTGCCATGGCGAGCGCCTCAATCGCAGCGCGCGCCACGTGTTCGTCGGCGAATCGAACCTGCCGTCCCTGACCGCGCTGCCGATCGATCAGTCGCTGAAGTTTTTCCACAATTTGACATTGGCCGGCTGGCGCGGCGAGATCGCGGCGAAGATCGTCAAGGAAATCCGCGAGCGGCTGCGCTTCCTCGTCGATGTCGGCCTCGACTATCTGACGCTCGACCGTCAGGCCGATTCGCTCTCTGGTGGCGAAGCGCAGCGCATCCGGCTGGCTTCGCAGATCGGTGCTGGACTGGTCGGCGTGATGTATGTGCTGGACGAGCCGTCGATCGGCCTGCACCAGCGCGACAACGAACGCCTGCTCGCGACGCTGACGCGCCTGCGCGATCTCGGCAACACCGTGATCGTGGTCGAACATGACGAAGATGCGATCCGCGTCGCCGACCACATCGTCGACATCGGACCCGGCGCCGGCGTGCACGGCGGTGAAATCGTCGCGCAGGGCGTGCTCAAGGACATCCTCGGCGCGAAGCGCTCGCTCACCGGCCAATATCTTTCCGGCAAGCGCCGCATCGAAGTGCCGCGTGAGCGCCATGCGCCGGATCCGCAGCTGACGCTGCGTCTGATCGGTGCATCCGGCAACAACCTCAAGGATGTCGACCTGGAAATTCCCGCCGGCCTGTTCGTCTGCGTCACCGGCGTGTCCGGGTCCGGCAAGTCGACGCTGATCAACGACACGCTGTTTCGCTACACCGCGGCGGAGCTCAACGGCGCGAACGAAAAGCCGGCGCCGTTCACCAAGGTCGAGGGTCTCGAACTGTTCGACAAGGTGGTCGACATCGACCAGTCGCCGATCGGCCGCACGCCGCGCAGCAATCCGGCGACGTACACCGGCCTGTTCACGCCGTTGCGCGAGTTGTACGCACAGGTGCCGGAAGCGCGCGCGCGCGGCTACCAGCCGGGGCGTTTCAGCTTCAACGTCAAGGGCGGGCGCTGCGAAGCCTGCGAAGGCGACGGCCTGATCAAGGTCGAGATGCACTTCCTGCCGGACGTGTACGTGCCGTGCGACGTCTGCCACGGCAAGCGCTACAACCGCGAAACGCTGGAGATCCTGTACAAGGGTCACACGATTTCCGACGTGCTCGAGATGACGGTCGAGGACGCGCTGAAACTCTTCGAGAAGATCCCGGCGCTGGCGCGCAAGCTCGAGACGCTGATGGACGTGGGACTGAGCTACATCAAGCTCGGCCAGAGCGCGACCACGCTGTCCGGCGGCGAGGCGCAGCGCGTGAAGCTGTCGCGCGAGTTGTCCAAGCGCGACACCGGCCGCACGCTGTATATCCTGGACGAACCGACCACCGGCCTGCATTTCCACGATATCGAACAGCTGCTGAAAGTGCTGCATCGCCTGCGCGACGACGGCAACACCGTCGTGGTGATCGAACACAACCTCGACGTGATCAAGACCGCGGACTGGATCGTCGATCTCGGACCGGAAGGCGGCGACCGCGGCGGCGAGATCATCGCGCTCGGCACGCCGGAACAGATCGCGCGCGACAAGCGTTCGCACACCGGCCGCTTCCTAGCGCGCGTGCTCGGCAACGGCAAGAAGAAAGAAGCCGCGTGACGCAGGCCGCGCAGCGCCTGTTGATCGAGGTGCCGATCGCGCTGCGCTGGCGCGATCTGGACGCGCTCAACCACGTCAACAACGCAAGCTTCCTCACCTACATCGAGGAAGCGCGCCTGAACTGGTTCGCGCAGCTCGACGGTCCGTGGTCGAGCGCCGATTTCATGCCGGTGCTGGCGGCGGTGCAGCTGAACTATCGCGCGCAGCTTTCATGGCCGGCAAACGTGATCGTGGAACTGTACTGCGAACGCCTCGGCAAGTCCTCGCTCACCATCGCGCACCGCATCGTCGACGCGGCGGATCGCACACGGCTGTACTGCGACGGCAGCAACGTACTGGTCTGGGTCGATCCGGCCAGCGGTAAGCCGATCGCGCTGCCGCAGGTGATCCGCGCCGCCTGCGCCTGATCCCGCGGCGCTCGCTGGTTCGTAGGGGCGCGATCCATCGCGCCCGGCAGTGGCTTCGACTCTAGGCTCATGATCGATGCAGGCACGCCGCCGTCATCATCCGGTGACGTAGCTTGCCGGATCAGCGCGACCTGCCCATCCCGGCTCCGTGTGCGCCACAGTATCGCGGCTCTCCCGTGATGCAGCCGTTTTCGCCGTTGGTCGTCTGCGCGCGGTTCGCGTTCGTCATGTCGTCGAGCGTGTGGGCGAACGCCCTGCGCCCATGTTCGATCTGGCCAAAGGTGCGGCACGTAGTCACCGGGATATGCGATCCCACCGGCGCACGGCTTTCGCAGACGAGGCGATTGCTGTCGTTGTGCTTGAGGATGCCGTTGATTTCTTCCTGGCTGTTGAACAGGGCGATCCGCGCGTCATGATTCATTGCATCGACCGACCCGGCGTCGTGCAACAGGCCGGCCATCTTGTCGAGCAGTGCGTCGACCCTGTTCCTAGCGGAAGGATTGGCAAACTCGTAGCGCCCTCCTGGCTGCATTTCGCGGTGAATCCCTTCGGTCTGCGCGGCAAAGGTTTCCGGCGTGTCCGCGCGCAGCGGCTTTTCCACGACGCCGTTCGCCGTGCCGTCCGCGGCCGGCGCCCAGGTTGAAACGCAGCACAACGTCAGCGCGGCAAGCAACGCATATCTGTTCATGACCGCCTCCTGTGATGTACGAATTAGTTCGTACGTCGCCATTGTATCCAGGCGCGGCGAATTGTCAACGAAGTCTTTCGTAGATTAGTTTGCAATCGTTGCTTGGCCTCGATCATGCCGTGCATGCGATGCTCGACACGGCGGCTGGCCATCGCCGTGGTCGCATCTGGTCCGGGCGAACGCACACCCGCGCGCGCGTGAATGCCGCCTCCCGCGCCATGCTGATCGTCTGCGGAGATCTGGTGCCAGCGCTTGCCGCTACGGAGCGTCGTCGCGCACGACGAACTGCGCCGTCGCGCCCTCGCCTTGATTTGTGGAGATGTGGATTTTTACCTTTTCCCCGGTGCGCAGTTCGCGTTTCGGGCGGATCAGCATGAAGTGCTTGCCGCCAGGCGCAAACTCGACGCTCTTGCCGGGGGCCAGCTCGATCTTGCCGGTCGGCCGCATGCGCTCCACGCCGTTCTCCATGAGCGACTGATGCAACTGCACGTCGTCGAAGTCGGCGCTGTCGGCGCCGGTCACCGTGAGCGGCGCATCGCCGCCGTTGCGCAGGGTCGCGTAGCCGGCGAGCATCATCGCACTCGGCGGTGCGGCGCGGACCCAGGCGTGTTCGACCACCAGCGTTCCCGCCGCCGACACGCTCGTCGCGGCCGGCAGCAGTGCTGCGAGCAATGCGATACACACAGCGCGACCACTCATCGCTAGGCCTTCTTCGGGCCGGACTGCCCGAACAGCACCTTGCGCTCCTCCGCGGTCAGCTTGTGGCTGACCGAAGTCTGGTACGCATCCTCGATGCCGGCATACGCACGGATCGTCGCCGGCCGCGCCGCGATGCGGCCGAACCAGCGCTTGAGGCTGGGGAATTCGTCGAGGTTCTGGCCGTGCGAGCGGTGCGGCACGATCCACGGATAGCAGGCGATGTCGACGATCGAGAATTCGCCGGCGACGAACTCGCGATCGGCCAGGCGATGGTCGAGCACGCCGTACAGGCGCCGCACTTCGCGTGTGTAGCGATCCAACGCATACGGCACCGGCTCCGGTGCGTAAATCTTGAAATGCCCGGCCTGGCCGGCCATCGGCCCGAGCGCCGACATCTGCCAGAACAGCCACTGCAGCACTTCGCTGCGGCCACGCAAGTCCGAAGGAATGAAGCGCCCGATCTTGTCGGCGAGGTAGAGTAGAATTGCGCCGGATTCGAACATGGCCAACGGACCGCCACCATCCTTGGGTTCGTGATCGACGATCGCCGGCATCTTTCCGTTCGGCGAAATCTTCAGATAGTCCTGCTTGAACTGATCGCCTTTCGAAAGGCTGATCGGGACGAGCTTGTGCGGCAAGCCGGATTCCTCGAAGAACAGCTTGAGCTTCAGCCCATTCGGGGTGGATGCGAAATAGAGGTCGATCATGGCTGCTCCGGCCGCGCCTGCTACGCCGCGCACATTACAGCATCGCCGCGAAATTTTCCCGCGCGCGCAAGCGTTCGCAGCGTTACCCGCGGGGTCCAAAATCTGCTACCGTCGCAACGCCGTCGCAGAAGGAATCGCGATCATGCGCACTGCCCTCGCCGTCGTTTTCGCCGCGCTGTGCGCCGGCCCGGTCTGCGGCGTGGCTCAGCCCGCATCGCGCTATGCGATCAGCATCTTCAACGGCAACAGCAGCAACAGCGAGGCGCTGTTCCAGCCGGGCGAGAACGACAGCGCGGCACCCGGCGGCTATGCGGTCGTGCGCGAGCGGCGCCCATTCGACCTCAAGCCCGGCAACCAGACACTGCAAGCGCGCGACTTGCCGCGCTGGCTGGACGCGGCGGCGCTCGGCGTGCGCGCCGTCGACGCAGCGGAAGGCGTGGAAATCTTGAGCCAGCGCTTCGACGAGGCGCCGCTGTCGCTGGAAGCGCTGACGCAGAACCATCTCGGCCGCGCCGTGGAAATCCTGAGCGGCAGCGGCGGCGCGAACAGCACCGTCACGGCTGGCGTGCTGCTGTCGAACAACGGCGGACTGACCGTGCAGCTGGCCGACGGCCGCGTCGCGACGGTGACCGAATACGCACGGGTGACGTTTCCCGACCTGCCGAAAGGCCTGGCGGCGACGCCATCACTGCGTTGGGACGTCGCCGCGAAGAAGGCTGCCGCGCAGCTGTTCGAGATCGTGTATCCGACCCAAGGGCTGGGCTGGCGCGCCGAGTACAGCGCCTGGATCGCGCCGAGTGGCGACTGCAAGGTCGATTTCGCGGCGTGGGCGCAGATCGCCAATCGCAGCGGCACGAATTTCGCCGATGCCCGCGTGAAGCTGATCGCCGGCGAGCCGCACCGCGTCGCGCCGGTTCGCGTGCGGCCGATGCTCGCCGGCAAGGCCATGATGGCGGCGCAGGCGGTCGACAGCGGCAATGCCGGCGACTATCACGAGTACACGCTCGACGGCGCCGTCGAATTGCCCAGCGGCGGGCTGCTGCGCGTGGCCCTGTTTCCGGCGCAGGCGATCCCGTGCCAGCGCCAGTACCTGTTCGAGGCCTCCAGCGTGCGCGCCAATCCCGGCATGGCGCCGATCACGGAGCGCGGCTACGGCATCGGCGAGCATCAGCCGGTGCGTTCCACGCTCGCGCTGCATGTCGATCGCGCGCTGCCGGCCGGGCGCATCCGCGTGATCGAAAACGCCAGCGACGGCGCACCCGAATTCGCCGGCGAAGATGAGCTGGCGCACACGCCGCGCGGCGAAACCGTCGCCGTGAACCTGGGCGAGGCGTTCGACCTGCGCGGCGAACGCAGTCAGGGCGATTTCCAGCTCGACAAGGACAAGCGCACGTTGAGCGAGACGTTCGCGATCCGCCTGGTCAACCGCTCGGCGCACGCGCAGAGCGTGGCCGTGCGCGAGCACCTGTACCGCATGGCGCAGTGGAACATTGTGCAATCTTCCACAAAGTACGAAAAGCGCAATGCCGACACGATCGACTTCAAGCTCGACGTGCCGGCAAACGGCGAAGCCAAGCTGAGTTACACGGTGCAGTATCAGTGGAGCGAGTCGCTGCGCTGATTTGCTGTTGCACGAGTCCGCTGTCCTGACAGCCGAAGCTTCCGCTGTCCTGCGGCCAGCGGGCACTTTCCTGGGGTGCCAAAGCTTCCGCTGTCCTGCGGCCAGCGGTAACTCCCTTGGGAGCCGAAGCTTCCGCTGTCCTGCGGCCAGCGGGTAACTCCCTTGGGAGAGCCGAAGCTTCCGCTGTCCTGCGGCCAGCGGGTAACTTTCCTGGGGTGCCAAAGCTTCCGCTGTCCTGCGGCCAGCGGGTAACTCCCTTGGGAGAGCCAGAGCTTCCGCTGTCCTGCGGCCAGCGGGTAACTCCCTTGGGAGAGCCAGAGCTTCCGCTGTCCTGCGGCCAGCGGGTAACTTTC
>Ga0157378_10000344_pt1 | contig 45774 bp, 44 predicted proteins | sample M65metaG_FD_115309 | JGI IMG/M metagenome (GOLD analysis project Ga0157378, IMG submission 115309) | Miscanthus rhizosphere microbial communities from Kellogg Biological Station, Michigan, USA - M6-5 metaG | ecosystem: Host-associated > Plants > Roots > Rhizosphere > Soil | place: USA: Michigan... | reverse complement strand
CTCAACGGGCCGTTCAGCGCGGAGTATGGAGATTTTTCCGGCCTGGGAGTAGTACACATCCGTCTCAAGGAAAGTATGCCCAATCTGCTTACGGTCAGGCTGCAGGGCGGTTCTTTCGATGCATACCGGGGCTTGGTGGCTTACAGCCCTGGATTCGAACATGCGGATGCTTTCATCGCCTATGACGGATCTCATACGGATGGGCCGTTCATAAATCCCGGGCGCTACACCCGCCACAATGTCACCGGGAATTACACACGCCATCTGAATGAAAGGGAATCGCTGGGCTTCAAACTGAATTTCGGGACCAATGATTTCTACTCGTCCGGCCAGCTTCCTCTCGATTTGGTTGACTCCGGTCAGATTGACCGCTTCGGATTCATGGATCCCTTCGATGGCGGACGGGTTCACATGGGGACGGTTGGAACTTATTACAAGCGGGATTTCGAGAATGGCGACATTCTTAAAGTGGACGGCTTCCTGGGCCGGTCGTTGTTCGATCTGTATTCTAATTTCACTTTTTTCCTGAACCATAATCTGCCTGACGATCCGATTCATGGGGACGAAACCCAGCAGCACGATTCGCGCTTGCAGCAGGGGGTGAATGCGCAGTACCTACATCCCTACAAGATTTTCGGAGGCAGTGCGGTTCTTACGGCCGGTTCAAGTTTTCATGACAATCAGATCAACGTGGGATTGAACCAAACCGAGGAACGCGAATTTCTGGCAGCCACGAGCAGCGCTCACGCCTACGTCACCAACATGGCGGGGTACGTTCAACAAGGGGTGGACTTGTTTAGGAAGCTACATTTCGATGCCGGCCTGCGTTTCGATTATTTCCGTTTTGACGTGGAGGACCGCTTCGTCCCGCAGAATAGCGGAGTGGAAGGAGCTTCGCGTTTTCAGCCGAAGGCCAATATTTCCTACACTCCCTCCAACCGGCTGCCAGTCACCCTTTACGCCAGCTATGGTCGCGGTATTTCCAGCCAGGACGCGCGTGGGGTGGTGCAGCGGCCGGACGCGCCGAAGGTTTCGACCACGGACTTTTACCAGCTTGGCACGGCACACCATCTGAAGCGGGTCTCCCTGAGCAGCGATGTGTTCTGGATCGACCGGTCCAACGAGCAGGTGTACATTCCCGATGACGGCAGCTTTGAATTCCGCGGGCCTAGCAGGTCGTATGGATGGGAAGGGAAGGTCTCGGCGCAGCTCGCGCACAACCTCTCCTGGAATGGAGGATTCACCCAGGTTTCCAATGCTTTTTACCGGGGAACGCTTCCACGGACTTATGTAGATAGCGCTCCGCACTCGGTAGCGAATTCTGGTCTGACTTTGTCAGATTGGCGCGGATTCAGTGGGTCTTTGCGGTATCGCCACATAAGCGGTTACATCCTGGACGGAACCGATGCCGCAGTACCGCTGGCAAGCGGGCTTGATGTAGTCGATCTGAGCATGTCCAAGCGGATTCGTCATGGCATGGACCTGAACTTTGCGGTCGACAATCTGAATAACAAGCGCTACTGGGAGACGCAGAATTATTTTGAGTCGCGAGTTTCGCCAGATGATCCGGCAATTGCGCGCTTGCATGGCACGCCGGGATTCCCGATTGGGGTCACCGTGGGGATGACCTTCAGGTTCGGGGAAAAGTAGAGGAGCGGTTAACCACCCGGGCAGTGGACGAAGCGGATTGCAATCGCGACCGTTCCTTCGGCTTCATCCAAGTCTAACTTGTAAGTTGCGATGGAACTTGGGTCCGGGAGGGGTAAAGCCTTCATTGAGTATCTGAGCAAGCGGTCATTATAGACTTGCCCTGGATGTAGCAGAGAGTTGCGTAAGAGCTTCTGCGACTCTTGCGGGGCGACTCCGTCAACTTTGAGGTTGCTTACATAGAATTGTTTACCTTCGTCGACATCGACAGCCAGGTAAACCAGTCCATTTTCGTCATCAAAGGTCGGACTGGGAACTGCGGTGAAGTTAACGTAGCCAAGCTGCCTGTAGGCAAGACGAAGGTTTTCCAGTCCCTGCCCAATCTTTTTCCTGCTGAAGATCGTTCCGTCCCGGATGCGAAACTGTAGGCGCAAGACTTTCACATTTGCGACCGCACGGTTGTTTTGAAAGGAGATTCCCCCTAATCTGTACCTGGGGCCTTCCTCGACGTAGACATTCATCGAGACACCTTCGCCGGGCGGATTTCCGCTGGCGAGATGTGCGTCGCCTTGGGCGTGGACCTTGATAAAGCCCCGGTTTGCCCACTCGGCGCCTACCCTTTCCAGTAATTCGTTGCCGATTTCATCGGGAGTTCCCGAGTATTTCGGTTGTTTGAGCAAAGCGATAATTTGCTCCTGATCCACAACCGGCATGCGGGACACGTTAGAAAAAGATATTTGGGAGATGGAACGTTCGCCTGGGAACCGCTTACCAGGAGAGAAATTGGGTGCTGGGCAGGATGGAGTAGTTCTCAAGTCATCCCACAAAATCGGAAAGGATAGCTGTGCCGATGCTAAGGGCAATCCGCCGGAAAGGCAGACGACCTGAAGCAGAACGAGCTGCGCAAAGAACCGGCGCACTCCGGGATTATAGGCGCATCGGGTTAACAGCTAGCAGTTTGGCGCGGGAACTACTAGTGCGGCCCGGAATCGCGAGGGGAAATCCTGCCCTCCCCTTTGGTACATGGCCAGTTTCGTTGCTGATTCGTGTCGAATTAATTACTTGACCTTAAAGAGCTTCGCTACTACATTAGGCAGTTCCGGGGACAGTTTTAGGCTGTTGTCTGAAGAACCTCCGCCAATACCGGGCCATTCCTTAAAGAGAAGAAACTTTCGGCTCTCGCGGAGCATCTATACGAGTAGTTGGAGCTTTCCTGTAAAACCCATCTGGATTGAATAACTTAGGCAGCCAGCATCCAGACGTAGGCAGCCCTTGTGTGGTGGGAATAAGCCAACTTGGCATAATTTAGGAGACAGGTCATGAAGCGCTCTGATCGCGTTTTCGATGCATTACACACGTTGCGTAACCGCTACATGCTGTGTCAGTTAGCGTCGAAAGCAACCCGTAAGTTTCACAAACCCAACACCCGGATCCAGGAAACCATGAACGAAGTCCTGGAACGGATCGCAGTTTCGGAGCGGCAGGCGGTTTTGGCCGAGCCGGAGCACTTTGCTGAGGCACAAAGGCGGGCGGCCTGATACAGGCCCCGCCTTCATCCTCTGCCGGTGTAAGTCTTTCCTGTTTTTGACCCTCCTTAAAAATCTCCTCGCAGGTGGAAAATGACCATCGCTGAACTCAAAGAGAAAAACATAACTGAGCTGACCAAGATCGCCCGATCTTTGGATCTGCCCGGCGCCAGCGGTCTGCGCAAACAAGACCTTATCTTCAAGATTCTGCAGGCACAGAGCGAAAAAGAAGGCCACATTTTCGCCGAAGGCGTGTTGGAAATCCTGCCTGACGGTTATGGTTTCCTCCGGTCCCCGGACTACAACTATTTGCCCGGCCCGGATGACATTTACGTCTCGCCCTCACAGATTCGCAAATTTGACCTTAAAACCGGCGACACCATCAGCGGCCAAGTGCGGCCGCCGCACGAGGGCGAGAAGTACTTTGCCCTGGTTAAGATTGAAGCGGTCAACTTCGAGTCGCCCGACGAAGCCCGCAACAAGATCCTGTTCGACAATTTGACGCCGCTATATCCGCAGGAACGGCTCAAGCTGGAGTCGGTCCGCGAAAACGTGACAGCCCGTGTGATGGATTTGTTAACGCCGCTGGGTAAGGGGCAGCGCGCCCTGATCGTCTCCCCGCCGCGTGCTGGAAAAACCATGATCCTGCAGAACGTGGCGAACTCCATCACGACAAATCATCCCGAAGTGGTGATGATTGTTTTGCTGATTGATGAACGACCGGAAGAAGTCACCGACATGCAGCGATCAGTGAAGGGCGAAGTTATTTCATCGACCTTCGATGAGCCGGCCGCGCGGCACGTACAAGTCGCCGAGATGGTGATTGAAAAGGCGAAGCGGCTGGTGGAACACAAGCGCGACGTCGTCATTCTGCTCGACTCCGTGACCCGTTTGGCGCGTGCGTACAACACTATCGTGCCGCCATCGGGAAAGGTGCTTTCCGGCGGCGTCGACTCAAACGCTTTGCAGCGTCCGAAGCGGTTCTTTGGCGCGGCGCGAAACATTGAAGAGGGCGGGTCGCTCACCATCATTGCGACGGCTTTGATCGACACCGGTTCCCGCATGGATGACGTTATCTTTGAAGAATTCAAGGGTACCGGCAACTGCGAGGTCATTCTGGACCGCAAGCTTTCCGACAAACGCGTGTTTCCGGCGATCGATATTCAACGCTCCGGTACTCGTAAGGAAGAGCTGATCATTCCTAAGGAAGACCTTACGCGGATTTGGGTTTTGCGGAAGGTGCTGAATCCGTTGTCTCCGGTGGAGGCGATGGAACTACTGATTGATAAGCTGGGGAAGACGCGGTCGAATACCGAGTTCCTATCGAATATGAGTTCGTTGTAAGTTGGATTGAGGTGATAGAGGCCAAGTCTTTTGACTTGGCCTTTTTCTTTGGTAGTCGAGGTTGCCCGAGGTTTGCTCGGCGCGGACGGATCGGAGAACCCGTCCTACGTGGCTGTTGCTGATTCCAGCAGGAAGCTTTTGCCCCTTTTCTCTTTGCCGAGTGAGATTACTGTTATCAGCAGGATCACATTTACCACTACAAAGCCTGCCAGTGCCCAGTTGTAACCGAAACGGTCGCGAAGGGCGTACTCGATGGAGTTGGTGGGCGCTGCGAAGAGAATTCCCAATTGGTAGGCAAAACCGGGCATCAGTCCACGAACTGAGTCCGGGGAAAGTTCGTTTAGGTGCGCAGGGATGATTCCCCACGCTCCCTGCACTCCTACTTGCATGAAGAATGCTCCAATGGCGAGGACCAAGAGCGAGGATCCGAAGGCCCACATGGGGACTACGGCCGTTGATAGCAGGAGGGCGGCAATCATGCTTCGCCGCCGGCCGAGCCTTTCCGAGAAGAACCCGAAGACCAGGGCACCGAGCACCGCCCCAAGGTTATAGAGAATCGCCATGTTGGCGACGACTGCACCGCTGAATTTGTGCGCCGTCTTCAGAAAATCGGGATAAAGATCCTGGCTGCCGTGGGAATGAAACATCATCAACGTCATTAACAACGTCAGGTAACCAAATATCTTCCAGTGTACTCTGGCAGTCTTCATGATGGCTGACACGGTGGGAGCCCGGTGCTGTTCCCAAGCCTTTGACTCCTTCACCTTGGAGCGGATGTAAAGCGCGAGCAATGCCGGTGCGCCGCCGACCCAGAACATGGCGCGCCAGCCGAAGGTGGGAAGAATGAAATGAGAAGCGACCGCTGCCAGCAGGTAGCCGTTCGAGTATCCACTTTGCAGTATGCCGGAGAGAATTCCTCGCCAGCGAGCGGGAGCATTTTCCATGGCCAGCGACGCGCCAACCCCCCACTCGCCCCCCATGCCGATGCCGTAAATGGTGCGGAGCACCAGGAATACTGTGTAACTGGGAGCGAACCCGCAGAGCAGTTCAACCAACGAGAAGAAGACGACATTCAACATCAGAGGTTTGCGGCGTCCGTAGCGATCCGCCAATAGACCGAATATGAGGGCTCCCAGTGGCCGCATCGCCAAGGTCGCGGTAATGGTCCACACCATAGCTGCTTTGGTGACATGGAATTGGGCAGCCAGCACGTCGAGAAGAAAGACCAGGACGAAGAAATCGAAGGCATCAAGGGTCCAGCCAAGGAAGCTGGCGGTTACGGCATGCCATTGGTCGGAGCGTGATAGCTGAACTGTTTCGGTTTGGGACATTCCCACCTGTGAGCTCCTACTAGTAAAGAGAAGAAATTCCCTAGGCAAGCCTGGAGAAGACGGAAACAGCTTGGACATCAGAACATTTTTTGGCAATTCAAGCAATTCAACGTAGTCGAACTGAGCTAATTTATTTCGTAATTCGTAACAGTTACTCCGGAGACTGCGAGAGCCGTCAATAAACGTTGACAAGGAGGGCATCGGCGGATGAAACTCCGCTTAATCAGTTTGTAATTTGAGAGTTAGCCTGTCTTTGTTTTATCTGGGCAGTAGGTAGCTTGGATGGCAGGCTTTCCAGCCATAGATTCGTCATTGAGTTACGCCACTTCTATGGCGCATCAATTTATGTTGCCATCCGACCCCTGGGACCATGGTTCTCCCGGCGGACATCCGACGTCCAGTCGGGATGAGTCGCGTGCTGCTTCCCCGTCCCGAATCTCGATAGATCATCTGGCGGTTTTGCTATCAGCCAAAGACGAGGGAACTCCCGCCGAACTTACGCGAGACCTCCAACTTAATGACATCGTCGAGCAGGCGTGCCTGGCGACGGGCGCGACCGGGGCAGCGATTGCCCTAGCCCGGGGAGACGAACTTATATGCCGGGCTTCGACGGGAAAAACCGCGCCGGACCTGGGAATACGGCTGAACACCGAACATGGTCTTTCTGCGTTTTGTGTTAACACTCGGGAAACGCAGCGTTGCGACGATTGCGATTTTGATCCGCGAGTGGATGCGGAAGCCTGCCGGCAATTGGGCGTAAGGTCGGTGCTGGTTATTCCCATGGTTTACGGGGATTTCCTGCTGGGTATTTTTGAGATTTTCTCGCCGCATAGTTTTGCTTTTCATGATCGCGACGCGGAGACTTTGCTGGCGCTGTCGCGGGGCGTCCTGATCGCGTTGGGAATATCGACCATGTCGCAGGAACTGGAGCCTGCCCCTGAGCCCGTAGCTCCGCTTGAACCTATGGCGCCGGCTAGGTTTCATTTTGCCGACCTGGTGGCCGCGGACAGGAATCAATGGGCAGAAGAACCAGCGCCGGTTATTGATCGTTCGCGTGATGCGGTGGTCCATCCGAAGATTGCCGAAATACCAGTGCCGCGGCAGGAGGTCCGGGACGAGCTTTCCGCTTCTGCTGAGGAGTCAGTTCCGCAATTCAAGACGGTGCAGCCACCGAGAGATTATTGGACAGGGATCCTTACGTTTTTAGTAGTGGCTTTAGCACTAGTGCTGGGGTGGATGTTGGGGCATGGGCGTTCGGCCCGCCAAAATGCAGCACGAGAGGAATTGCGCACGGCGGTTGCGGCGCAGGAGGGGCCCCCCCCCGCGACTCCGCAAGTTGAAAATAGCGAATTAGAAGGAACTATTGAACTACCTTCGCCACCACCTAGCGTAGCGAAACGCGGAAAGGCTAAGGCCGATCCGGATGGACTGGTGGTTTACCAGGATGGCAAAATCATTTTCCGGCAGGTGACTCCTTCCCGCGCGAAACTGGATAGTGACCCGGCCAACCCGGTGAAACTGGCACCGGACGTAGCGGGCGCCCTGCTCACCCGGCGAATTGAGCCACATTATCCGGAGCGGGCGAGGCGACAGAATGTTCAAGGCGCGGTGATCTTGCAGGCGTTGGTCAATGAGGATGGCGGTGTGCAGCAGTTGAAAGTGCTGGTCGGTAATGCGGATCTGGCGGTGGCGGCCATCGACGCGGTGCGACATTGGCGATTCAAGCCATACGCGCTGAAAGGAAAAGCCAGCCAGTTCGAAACGCGAATTACGGTGAACTTTGCGCTCCCTGGTGCGCAGCAGATCAACGACTAAGTTGCCGTTGCCAGTTCCTTGGCGCGCTGAGTAGCTTTTACAACAGCCTTGATCAACGTTACCCTCAGCTTTCCTTCTTCCAACTCCATGATGGCATCGATGGTGCAGCCCGCGGGAGTGGTTACGGCGTCTTTGAGCAAGGCGGGGTGATCTCCGGTTTCGAGCACTACCGTTGCCGCGCCCAACGTTGTTTGCGCGGCGAGCAGCGTGGCTACATCGCGGGGAAGTCCTACTTTCACTCCGGCTTCGGCGAGCGATTCCAGAATGATGTAAATGTAAGCGGGCCCGCTGGCAGATAGGGCGGTGACCGCATCCATGTGCTTCTCATCGACAACCACGGTCTTGCCCACACTATTGAAAATCGCGGTTGCAGTTTCCAGGTGATGAGGCTCGGCGAAGCGGCCTTTGCACAGCCCGGTCATTCCAACTCCCAGAGAACAGGGGGTGTTGGGCATGGCCCGAACTACCGGCAGATCGAGGCCCAGGGCGTTTTCGATTTGCGATGTGTGGACCGATGCCGCTACTGAAATGATCAGCTGGTTCTTGTTGAGATTGGGCTTGATTTGCGCCAGAACCTCATTCACTACTTGAGGTTTCACCCCGATCAGGATGATGTCAGCTCCCCGGACGGCTGATTTATTGTCGGTGCTGACGGGGATACCCAGGTTCTGGCTCAAGGCGCGGGCGCGTTCTTCGTGCTGGACGGTGGCAACGGTGGCGTGAGGCAGGAGCAGATGTTTTTCCAGCAGGGCCTTGAGCAGGATTCCGCCCATTTTGCCTGCGCCCAATACGGCGACCCGCTTTGCTGAAAGATCGGCTGCCATTTGCCCTCGCCTCCACTGAATTATTTTGGAGATAAGGATTATCACACATCGGTGTGTGCGGTGAGGGGTCGGCCCATACTAGCGACAACGTTCCTCATTCGTATCTGAGAGCTTCTATGGGATCCAGCCTGGCTGCTTTGCGGGCTGGGTAGAAACCGAAGAAGATTCCGATCGCCATGGAGAAGATCACAGCTGCAAGAATTGCCGGCGGTGAAACCAGAACCGGCCATCCCAGGGTTTGAGTGATCAGATAAGAGGCGGCCATGCCGGAGAGGATGCCTATGCTTCCACCGAGCAGGCTCAGCACGATGGCTTCCACCAGAAATTGCTGCTGCACGTCGCTTTCGGTCGCTCCGATGGCCATTCGAATGCCAATCTCGCGGGTGCGCTCGGTTACCGATACCAGCATGATATTCATGATCCCGATACCGCCGACAATGAGCGAAATGCTGGCAATCGAAGCCAGCAGCATGGTGAAGACTTTGGCGGACTGATCGGCGAGGTCGGCCATGTCGGCGAGGTTACGGACGAAGAAGTCGTCATCCTGTCCGGTACGAATGCGGTGGCGGTCGCGCAGCAGCGACTCGATCTGCTTCTGCGCGGTGTAGCTGGCTTCGCGCGAGGTGGCGGAGACCATGATCCAACGCAGCCAGTCCTGGCCGGTAATCTTCTTTTGCAAAGTGGTGATGGGGATGAGGATGATGTCATCCTGATCCTGTCCCATAGCGGCGGACGTGCCTTTTGACACCAACACACCGGTGACCGTAAAGGGCAAGTTGCTGATACGGATGGTTTGTCCAACGGGATCCGTGGCGCTGAATAGATTCTTGCGCACGGTTTCGCCGATCACGGCGACATTCGCCGCGATGGCGACATCGTTTTGGGTGAATGAACTGCCCTCAGCCATCGGCCAGCTACGAATTTCGAAATATTGCGGCTCGGTACCATTGATGTTGGTGGACCAGTTGTCGTTTCCGAAGACGACTTGAGCAGTGGACTGGCTGCCCGGTGCGGCTGCTTTCACCGACGGACACTCACGCAGGATGGCAAGCATGTCGTCATAGATCAGCGTCTTGGTGGCACCCCAGCCCATGCGCATGCCGCCGCGGCTGACGGTGCCGGAAGAGACGAAGAGCATGTTGGACCCCATAGCGGCAATTTGTTGCTGGGCCTGCTGTTGCGCGCCCTGGCCGACGCTCACCATGGCGATGACAGCTCCAACCCCGATGATGATGCCCAGCATGGTTAGAATGGAGCGCAGCTTGTTGCGAGCCAAAGCTCGCATTGCAATTCGAATTATGGCTAGTAAATCCATAAAATCTAGTGTGTGGGGCGGGCGCCCTCGCCCGCCTTGCAGCGTCGTCTCAGTTGTGCCCTTTGGCGCGTACCGTTGCCTTTCCCGTGCCGGGCAGTGGCCAGTCCTCCTTTAGCCTTACTACGCCGCCTTCGCGGATGGCGGTCTGATCTTGCCTAGCTTTTATCAGCCCGCGACGACCGATCCTGCGTTTCGATTGTGTCGCTGAGCGATTTCGTGAAAGTCGAGCTCCTGATGCACTTCGTCAAATAGTTTTGCGGGTTCCTCCCGCGACCAATAGCCTCCAGTGTTAGTTGGCTTGAAGCTCTCACGCTCCTCCTGCTTTACCAAGGCGCTTAGGGCGCGGTTCAGAGCCTTGATCACGATCGGCCTGCGGTAGACGGCGTCGGCATCCAAGACCTCGACGGTTTCTGGATTTGTGCCCGCGGCAAGGGATGGCATGAATTTCAGGGCCTCGTGAATGTCCATTATTTCGTCCTCCCGTGGGAGGAATCTAGCTGAACGACGTGTGTGGATTCTGTGACGAGTGAACATTCCGGTCGGCCCCAATTCCAGCTCTGGAGCCGGTCCTACTTTCGCCCTTTCAGGGCTTTCCGATTTCCTAATTCGACCCAGGGCCGGTGCCGCTTGGACAAGCTCGGGGCCGCCTCCTGGCTCTAGCCTTGCACCGCGTCGCGGTTGGTATCGCGATCCTGTTTCGGGCTCCGCGGCCCTAGCGCTATTTGATTCGTGTTTCATTTAGTCTTCCAGCGTCGGCATGTTCTTCAAGACCTCTGCTGCTACCGGGCGGTCCTTAACCGGCTCGTCGCGACGAATCTTGCCGTCCCGAAAGTGGATGTTTCTCCTCGCGAACGCGGCGATGTCTGGCTCGTGGGTAACGAGCACAACCGTCAGACCCTGGTCGTTCAGGTTTTGCAGGATTTCCATCACTTCCACCGAGGTGCGGCTGTCCAGGTTTCCGGTAGGTTCGTCGGCCAGCAGAATTGCCGGCTTGTTGACCAGTCCGCGGGCGATGGCGACGCGTTGCTGCTGCCCACCGGAAAGCTGGGAAGGGAAGTGCTCCATGCGGTCGCCGAGGCCCACCAGTTCCAAGGCTTGCACGGCGCGCTTGCGGCCCTCGTCTTTGCTGATCTGCGCGTAGAGCGTGGGGAGTTCAACGTTTTCCAGAGCTGTGGTGCGAGAGAGGAGGTTGAATCCCTGAAAGACGAATCCGATTTTGCGGTTGCGAATCGCCGCCAGTTCTTTCTTGCTGAGCTCGGAGACGGCCACGCCTTCGAGTACATAGCGGCCGCTGTTAGGCTTGTCGAGACAGCCGAGAATATTCATGAAGGTCGACTTGCCGCTTCCGCTCGAACCCATAATGGCGACGAACTCACCAGGCTCGATATTGATCGTCACCCCACGCAGGGCGTGAACGCGAGTCTCGCCGAGGTCGTAATATTTGTGCACGTCCTCGACGTGGATGACGGCGCCACCGGCCGACGAAGGGCCGCTCGCTACGGGTTGTGAAATGGTTGCCATTCATTGAGACCCAACCCATGTCTCGCAAAGTCGCCGAGACCTGGGGCATCCTCAATTTTTATCGCCTTCGCGCGCCGCCTACACCTGGCGCAGCAGATGGAGCCGAGGTCAAAGCCTGCGCGCCGGTTACAAGCTCATCGTTAGGATCGAGTTGCCCGTTAAGCACCTGCGCGACCTCGGTAAGCGTGTGGTCGGTGATGCCGGTGCGAATTCTGACCGGCTGCAGGGTCTTGTCGGGAAGCAATTTCCATATAACGGAGACGTCAACGCGTGGTGTGCGTTGTGCAGCTCCTCCGCCGTGCTGGCCCTCGCCGGCCCCGCGAGCCGCAGCGGCCCCACTTTGGGCGGTCGACTGCTCATGCTGGCCAGTGCTCAAGCCATATTTCTGATAGAGCGCGCGGATTTCATCCGCTGGCATATCGGGCTTAAAACGCAATGCTCCGTTGGGCACACGAAGTACGCCAGAAGCGCTGGCCACTGGCAGGGTGATATAGGCCGTCATGCCCGGAAAGAGCTTTAATTGAGGATTATCGAAATCGATAATCGTGTTGTAGGTGACTACGTTCTGCACCGTGGTCGCATTCATGCGGACCTGGGAAACTTTTCCAGTGAATGAGTCCTTGGGATAGGCGTCGACCTTAAAGGTGACTTCCTGTCCGGGATGAATCATTCCAACGTCCGATTCGTCGGTTGCAGCGTAGACCTGCATCTTGGTGAGATCCTGCGCGATGGTGAACAGAGTAGGTGCCTGCAGAGAGGCGGCTACGGTCTGCCCAACGTCGACGCTACGCGCGATCACCGTGCCATCGATGGGAGCGTGGATTGTGGTGTAGTCCAAATTTGTCTGGGCCACAGTGACTGCAGCCTGCTTCTGCTGGTACTGGGCGGCAGCCTGGGTGACCATCGCCTCGGCTGCATCTACCGCGGCGGCGGCAGTATCGGCATTCGCCTTGGCCAGATCTAGTTGCTGTGGGCTGAAGACTCCCGCCTTGGTAAGGCCTTCGTTACGCTGATAGTCCGCCTTTGCCTGGACAGCAGTTGCCTTGGCTTTGACCAGGTTGGCCTGGGAGGCGATCAGATTGGCTTTCGAGTTGGCCGCGTCCGCCTGCGCCTGGAGCACGGCGCCGTGAAAGAGCGAGGGATCGATCTGGGCGACTACCTGACCCTTTTTGACCTTCGAATTGAAATCGACATAGAGGCGCGAGATGGTGCCCGATACCTGTGATCCCACCTGCACGGTGGTCACCGCGTTTATGGTTCCCGTGGCCTCGACTACCTGGCGGATGTCTCCGCGGTCCGCCTTCGCGGTGAAATACTTGGGTTTGTCGTCACCCTTGAACTGGAAGGCCGCGAACACTGCAATCGCGACCACTACAATGGACACGATTAACCAATGACGCTTGAGCACGTTCACAAAAGATCCTCAATTCCATCCAAAAATGTGTCTATAGAGTTAAACCCGCCATGCTGGGAAAAGCTGCGGGATTCGAACCGCGGAACGCAACCGATGTACCATCTAGAGCTTACGCTTCTAATGTTACATTTTCTTCCAGTGTTCAGCGCTTCGATCTGTATTTACAAACTTTTACGAATCTCAGTTGAGCCAGCTTCTTTTGACTAGTATTCAGCGCATTGCGTTGTACGCAACTGCGCGGCGAAATTGTGAGGGCAGGTACTGATGGATTGGCAGGCACTATGGCTAACCGTGCGGCTGGCAGTACTGGTTGCCGCAGCTTTGCTGATAATCGGCATGCCAATCGCGTATTGGATCACTTACTCGCGGCGGCGCTGGAAGTTTTTGGTCGAGGCCGTAGTTGCTCTGCCGATCGTTTTGCCGCCGACTGTTTTGGGATTTTACGTTTTGGTGGCGTTAGGATCGCGCAGCCCTTTGGGGCGATGGTGGCAGGGGATGACCGGCCACACCCTCGCCTTCACATTCGAAGGATTGCTGATCGGTTCTATTGTTTACAGCCTGCCATTCGCGGTACAGCCCTTTGCCGCGTCGTTTGCGTCGGTTGACTCGCGGTTGCTGGCGGCCTCGGCAACGCTGGGTGCTTCACGGTTGCGGACGTTTTTTCAAGTGGTTCTTCCCTTATCGGTGTCGGGACTGGTGACAGGTATCGCTTTGAGCTTTGCTCACACCATGGGCGAGTTTGGAGTGGTGCTGATGGTGGGTGGAAATATTCCAGGAGTCACACGCACGGTGTCGATTGATATCTTTGACAAGGTGCAGGCTTTGAATTACTCGGGCGCGAACCACACGGCTCTGGTTTTGTTGGTTATTTCTTTCCTCATCCTGGCGGTGGTATACGGAATCAATCGCCGAGCCCTGGTGGCTTTGCCATGGAGGTGAGGCTGTTCACGGCGGAGTCTCCTGCAAGAGTCTTGGCCCGGATCGTTAAGCGGTTTCCTGGCGGAGGCCTCGATGTGGATTTTGCAATCGGGGCGGGATTTACCATTCTTTTTGGTGCTTCCGGTGCCGGCAAAACTACATTGCTCGATTGCCTCTCTGGGCTGGTTCACCCGGAGGCAGGAGGGATCTCGATTGATGGGCGAAATCTTTTCAGCCACACCCATGGAGTGAATGTACCCGTCGCCGAACGGAAGATCGGATATCTGTTTCAGGATCTTGCCTTGTTTCCACATCTGACGGTGCAAAAGAATATCGAGTACGGATTATCAAAGTTGACGGCGGCGGAACGTCAGCACCGCTCGGCCCAAATTCTGCAATCGTTTCGAATCTCGCAGTTGGCTCAACGCAAGCCGGGTGAAATTTCCGGTGGTGAGGGTCAGCGGGTCGCGCTGGCCCGCGCCCTGGTTACCGATCCTTGCCTGTTGCTGTTGGACGAGCCGTTGGCCGCATTGGACGCGGCTACTAAGTCGAACATTTTGGATGACCTGCGGGCGTGGAACCAGCAACACCAAATTCCCATCCTCTACGTTACCCATAGCCGGGAGGAGGTGTTTGCCCTGGGCGAGCGTGTACTGGTGCTCGAGAATGGACGTGTCATTGCGTACGGAACACCACATGAGGTAATGGCCGCGCCCCAAAATGAAACCGTGGCGCAGCTTGTGGGATTTGAAAATATTTTTGACGCCGTGGTATCGGCTGCACATGAAGCCCGGGGAACCATGACTTGCCGCTTGGGCGTCAGCGAAGTTCAGTTAGAAACACCGTTAGTCCGGATGGCCGAAGGGTCGAGACTGCGATTGGGAATTCGAGCAGGCGATATTCTTCTTGCGACTACTCCGCCGGTGGGGTTGAGCGCGCGGAATATCTTGAAAGGGGAGATCCGTTGGCTGGAGCAACGGGACGTGACCATGGTGGCGAAAGTGGATTGTGGGGTTGAGATGGAAGTGCATCTTACCTTGGCCGCGCGAGATACGCTGGGTTTTGCTCCGGGATCGAAGGTTTGGCTGATTATCAAGACTTATTCCTGCCATTTGATGAAGGGATAGGACCTTGCGTTCTATTTCGGATTTTGTGTCTTTCGCCCCTTCGGGGCTTCTGGGATGTTGGGGTTCCCTAGGGCTTACGCCCTAGGCTGCATTCTTCCGCCGCTTTGCGGCTCTCACTAGGGATCCTTCGCGCGGCAAGCTGCGCTTCAGGCGGGTAGGGTATCGGCATTTACGGATTAGCGTACTCGCGCTTCGAATGCTTTTTGCATTTCTATGACTGCGATCCATTGGCCGTTGCGGCTCTCACTGTAGACGATATCGCCCCCCAGGATTTGGGCAGCTGCCGGGGGTGGCAGGTCGCGATGGTATCCGAAGAAGCGGGTTTTGGTACGTTGCCATGCCGGCCAGCTTTCGAGCACGGAATGAGCGGGTTCGTATTTTGTCGAGAATACCAGGGCAACATCGAAGCTGGCGCGTAACTCGGCCGCGGACATCAATTCGTCGGCGGTAAAGTCCTCGATTCTGATCACTCGCAAGGGTCGTGTGACGTAGCCCAGGATCGGACGGGTTATCTCGTCATTGGCCGGCCAAGCTGTCAGCACTCGCGCCATTGGATAACGGGCTTCTAGAAATCCCTCCGCGTTTTGGTGGAGGAGAATGTAATCACGGTAGGCGAGATTGTCTTCGATGGAGAATCCGTAGGGCGGATTGATGAAGAGATTGACCGCGAAGGTCGCGCCGACAATCACTACCACCACTTTCCACATCTCTACCCGGCGCCACAGAGTTGCGATCCAAACCAGAACCATGAGCGGAACGATGGGGAGCATGTAGCGGGCCAGCACGGCCCCTCCGATAACCGCCATGGCAAACGTGTAGATCACCGTCATCGCCAGAAATACCAACTGAATCTCAATGGCGATGCGCGGTCGTCGCTCTGGTGCATCGGGCTTTGTCCGGGCGGGCAGGTACATGGCGAGCGCGGCGGCGGCCGTCAACAGATAAAGGCTCATGTAGCCGAGCGCCTGCCAGATTCGAATCAGGAAGGCCAGAACGATCCGCAAGGGCTGTAGGGTCCCGCGCACGTTGTAGCGGAAGAATTCGGGATTTCCAAAGACATACCCGGTACGCGCGTAGTGGTAGACGTACCAGAGCGCGAGAGGAAGGATGGGAACTAGGAGAAAGGTCGATCTAGCTTTGGAATTCCTCGCGCAATATTGGGTGAGATGCGGACCCGTGACCTCCCAGGCAAAGAGAGCCACGGGAATGATGATGGCGGTTTCCTTGGCCAGAGCCGCAAGAGAAAACGAGAGCGCAGCCAAAGCCCTCCTTTCATTCACGTGGGCGAGCAATCCCCAGAAGATAAACGCAGCTGCCGCCAGATCGACGTGCGCCATGGAGCTTTGGGAAAAGAATATGGGGTAAATAGCGGTGCAAGCGGTGGCTGCAATCGCCACTTCAAGGTTTGCGATCCGCTGCGCGAGGCGAAAGAAGCCGGTCAGTGCGAAGGCGGCGATTGCAAGCATCGCAGTACGGGTGACGAACGGACTATAGCCCGCGATTTTCCACCACAAGGCTAAATAGGCCATCACCAGAGGCGGATGCGCATTGGAAGGCGTGGAGTTAGGAATGAGGCTGCCAGTAAGCCACAGGTCGCGTGCCGCGGGGATGTAGTAGCCGGCTTCATCCCAGAAGTAGGGCAGGCGCAACAAAGGAAAATGTGCGATGAAGATGACAGTGAAGATTATTGCGAAGAGTGCTGCTGCAGGGATGCGCGACTCTTCGCGGTCCGCTTTCATTAGTGAACGGGCCCGGCGGCCGTCATTCTAGGATCGAGTTTGATTTCTCCGAAGGTGCTTTCATAGCTGGCCACATTCTGGGTGAGGATTGATGCCAGAGCCTTAGCCTGTTGCGGGCTGAGATAGACGCCCTGAAAATTGCGGATGTCGACCTGGGTCTCGTTGTGTTGTTGCAGGGTTCCGAAAGTCAGAAAGAAATCCCAGACGCTGACACGCACTTGCACGCTATTGGAGTAGGTCTCGCGGTAGTCCGGTGTATTAATGAGATTAATCTGTGGCTGATTTGGATTGTTCATGGCGTGACCAGTGTAGCGGGTGCGGGCTGTGGAGGAAAGCTGGATTCGGCGGTACGATGGCAAATCAAGAGCAACGCGAACATTGCGGGAACGGATAATTGCAAGTGGGTCAGTCTTACCAGAGAGCCGAGCAGGAACAGTGGGTAACAAGCGTATAAAAGCCAGCCGACCGGCGAGGACGAACCTGTGGTCGCCCAATCTGCGAGGAATAGAAACGCTGGGGCAAGAATCACCAGATCGTAGACCGTCAGGTGCGGAGCGATCAATACCGTGGCGATCAAGAGTGCGGAGTAACGAATTTTCAGGGACGCTCTGCTCCGCCAACAGCGCACGGTGAGGTACAGAATTACCAGGCTGCTTAGTAGGTAGAGCACCAGTGAGACGCCAGGCCAAGGAAGTAGCAAATCCCAAAAGGCTCGCGTCGAATGCATCTGGTAAGGCCGCGGCTCCAACAAGGGCATAACTTGCCGCACATGTCGCAGCGCTTCCCCGTACCGCTGCATGGCTCCACTGCCATAGTGCAGCCATCCAATGGAAAGTTGGATGGCTGCGGCAACGACCGCACCGGCCACGATTCTCCATTCCTGGGCCAAAAGAAGAACGATGGCTGCGGCCAGGCCGAGTTGCGGTTTGAAGACCAGGCATCCGATGGCAAGTCCCGTAAGAAAACGTCTTTTCTTCTGCAATGCAACACAGGCGAGCGTGAAGCACAGAAGCGCCAGCCCCGATGTTTGGCCCCAGGCAAGGAGATGGAAGAAGCCGGGGAAGGCTGCGGCTAGGATCAGTACGGTTCCGGGGAATTTGCGCAGTTGGGGGCACAGGAGCCACATAGCGAAGCAGCACGTTCCGTAAATCGCAGTATTTAGCAACAACCATGCGAAAAGCGAACTGGCATAAGACAGCTTGGCGAACGGGAGAAAGAGCAGCGAGACCTGCGGACCATACAGGGCCACGTAAGAATATCCAGCGGCTTCGGGGAGGAGACGGCGGATCAATTCCGACTGTGCCTGCATGTCGAAGAGCAGATCGCCGCGGCCGTTAAGCGCGAGATTTCCAATGGTGTAGAAATGCAGGAAGTCGGCGCCTTTGATTAACCCCTGGCGGTCGCGCATGCCCGGATTTGCCATGTTTATGGCATAGACGGTCCACAGGCATAGAGCGAGGAGCAGGCCGTGCGTCCGGATGCGGCGAGGGGTCAGGACGTTCATTAGGGGTCAATGATAATGCCACGTCGCGGAGATCCGTGATTTTCGTTGGTATGGGGGAGCACCCGACACGTATTTAGTTAGGTTGGTAAGGGGTCACGATGGGAACATTCTCATCGGCCTGCAAAAGCCACGCGTGCCGCCGGGGATAGTAATGCATTAACTCTTCATTTGTGTGAACCCCCATGTCACGGGCCCACACGACTGAAGCATGGTCAATATCAGCGTCGTTGTAAACCCACTCCCAGTCGACATCGTGAGTCGGGCTGTAGCGGACGAAGACCAAATCATCCCCTGGGATCGAATTCAATTCGCGGATGATTCTCGGTCGGTCTAAATTTCCGCGCGGCCACTTCGGCTCAATTTGCACCTGCATGGCAGCGGCACCGACGCGAAGGACGATCATTCCGATGGCAATGATGGGGAGAGCGCGGACCAAAGAGACACCGGTCAGCACCCGTCTGCGCCATACCCAGAGATGCCGCATGCTTTGGATGATCACGATGTAGATGATGGCGGTCGCAGGCGAGACGTAGTGGGGCATGGTCCAGGTCTGCACTGAGTAGCCTAGGAAACAAACTCCCCCTGCCAGTAATGGAAACCGTATCCGACGGTCACGGACGGACCACGGCAGGAACAGAAGTGGCAATGTGAGAAGTGGAGCGATGTAAAACGCCCAAGACGACGTTATTTTGTCCCAGGACTGGACGATCGCACCACGGAAAGTGTGATAGTCCAAAAACCTTTGAAGCTCCCAGCGGTAAAAATCACGCATGACATAGTGATGGTAGGAAGGCTCGGGAGGCGGTGTTTGCCAAAGGAAATAAGGAGCGGTGGCATATTGTCCGCGATTTACCTGGTAGGTCATGCGGAACGGATTGCCGGTAACGCGAAAATAGTAATAACTGGTTGCCGCCGCGCCGATGACGACAAGGGCAACCAGCGGAACCAGTACCTGAGGACGCGACACGTGCTGGTCACTTTTTCGAAATAGCCATACAAACATGGCCGCTGCGACCGGCAGGCTCAGCACGAATCCCTCATAGGGACGGCTGTTCGCAAGTATGACGACGCCAAGCGCCATCAACACACCATTGCGGACCCGGCCACATTTCTTTACTCGTGGCAGAGCTCCGAATAACAGCGCCCCGCCAAGGGCCGATAGAGCGCCGCACCAGTAAGTGTTCATCCAATAGCTAAGAATTCCGAGACGCAGAACCGCGAGCACGCCTCCCATCAACGCCCAGCCCGGCGGTACCCAGGCTTGCAACATCCAGCAGAGGGCGGAGCACATCAGCGCGGTAATGAGCAGTTGGCCGATCCAGGGATGACCGGCCAGCTTTCCCACCGCCAGCACCAGTCCTTCTCCAGGCGGGTACATCGACATGTAAGTTGGCTGCTGGATTATGTGGAAACTTTCGAAGTGGATCCACATGGGATGGGGAGGGTTTGTGACCCGGCCGTGGGCAAAGGTGTCGGCAGCGAGAAGGTAGCTGAATTCATCATTCCATCGTGGTTCCGGAATACCCAGGACCGGAATCAGCGCGGAGCGGAGAATCACGACCAGCAACCCAACGCTGATGACGGAGGTCTTCTTTCGCCGAGCAAAATTTCCGAATAGGCGGTGGACACGCTGGAATCCCGGCGAATCCGCGGTGCGGCCCTTGCGGTGTGACCGGAGCACCAGCGTGATCACTGCGAGCACCATCACCAGTTCGATGAGGTCTAATAACCATGGCGCCAGACGGGCGTAGAGAGAGGGCATGTTTAGCGGATTTTCGAAGGGATGGGTAGGAATGTCAAACGGAGAGCGACGGGTTCACGTCGGGCGGGCCCTCTCGTCCGTCGGGTGGTTGAGAAACAACGAACTCTTAGCGGCTTCTTGCCACTGCGGGGCGGGCAAGAGGGCCCGCCCATTGGTTCAGGAAGCAATTTCTTGTTTTTGTTCGGGTGTGCGATCCAGAATACCGGTTGCCACGTCGATCATTTCTTGGTCGACGGTGCGGTTTTTGGAGAGCGCCTCGCCCAAGGGGATGGAGATGAGCTTGTTGCCGCGCAGGGCGGCCATACAGCCGTAATCCTGGCGGTGGACCATGTCGATTGCTGCCAGACCGTAGCGGGTAGCCAACATGCGATCGAAGGCGCTGGGTGATCCGCCGCGCTGGATGTGTCCGAGGACGACCGTCCGGGTTTCGAAGTGAGTTCGCTTTTCGATTTCGCGTGCCAGGATGTTGCCGATGCCTCCCAGGCGGGCGTGACCGAATTCGTCTTTGCCCATGTCCTGGACGACCGGCGCACCATGCTTGGGATCGACGTCGGCCGAAAACTTGGCGCCTTCGGCTACCACTACGATGCTGAAGTAGCGGCCGCTGTCATGCCGCTGCCGGATGGTGTCGGCAACTTCGTCGATGTCGAACGGTTGCTCGGGAATCAGGATCACATCCGCGCCGCCCGCCACGCCGCTGTGGATGGCAATCCACCCAGCATCGCGGCCCATAACTTCGACCACCATCACGCGATTGTGAGCTTCCGCCGTAGTGTGCACGCGATCGATCGCCTCGGTGGCGATGTTCACGGCGGTATCAAATCCGAAGGTGTAGTCGGTTCCCGCCAAATCGTTATCGATGGTCTTGGGAACGCCGACGACCTTCACGCCTTTTTCGTGTAGTTTCTTTGCGACCGAGAGCGTATCGTCGCCACCGATGGCGATCAGGACTTCGATGCCGTGTTTCTTCAAAGTGTTAACGCAGGTATCGATGCCGTCATGGTGCTTAGAGGGATTGGTTCGTGAAGTACGCAGGATTGTACCGCCGCGGGGCAGAATTCCGGCCACCGCATTGAGATCGAGGACCATACTCTTGTTTTCGATTAATCCACGCCAGCCTTCCAGAAATCCGACGAACTCGTCCTGATAGTGAAAAATTCCTTTGCGCACCACCGCGCGGATGACCGCATTCAACCCAGGACAATCGCCTCCGCCCGTCAAGACACCGACTTTCATCTTTTAGCTCCTCTTGGCTGGTTATCTCCGGATAAAAGGGCGCCCTGGGACTCAAGGGCACGGCAGCCTGTTCCGGTAGGTAAGATTATCATTTTGCTTCGACATCGTGGGTTAAAAGTCAGGGGGGAATGTGATTTTTGGGTGGCTAATGCGTTGGCGGGGTTTGAGCTCTTGCGGCGGGTCGCAGAGTGCTTGACCACGAGGTAACAGAGTCTCAGAGAGGGAGTTATTACTCGGATTTAGTCTTGGGTTTCGCGGTCGTCTTCCTCTGTTCTCGGTGATTGCGCTTTTGGCTCTGAACCGTAACGAAATGGATGCCTTCGATTTGCGTCCTTTAAACAGATTGGACACAATACTTGCGCAGTTGTGAAGACCAATATGGGGAAACCGTTAAGGGTATTGATTTGGTTGGCGGTTGCGGTATTTGGTTCGCTGGCTGTGGCTACCATCGCTTTGCACCGCGGTGAAGATATCAGTGCCATGTGGCTGGTGCTGGCCGCGGTTTGCGTTTATGCGCTGGGATACCGCTTTTACAGCAAATTCATTGCCGTGAAGTTATTGCTGCTGGATCGTGCCCGGGCGACTCCGGCTGAACGGTTGGAAAATGGCCGCGATTTTGTGCCCACCAATAAATGGGTGGTTTTCGGCCATCACTTTGCGGCTATCGCCGGACCAGGGCCGCTGGTCGGGCCCGTGCTCGCAGCCCAGTTCGGATACTTGCCGGGCACGCTTTGGGTGCTCGCAGGCGCGGTGTTTGGCGGGTGCGTGCAGGATTTTGTCATCCTGCTGTTCTCAGTGCGCCGTGACGGGAAATCTCTCACCGAGATGGCGCGGGAAGAAGTAGGACGGCTTGGTGGCTTTGTGGCTTATGTCGCGATCATAAGCATCATCGTGATTCTCCTCGGGGTTTGCGCGCTGGTGGTGGTCAACGCGCTGAAGGCCAGTCCGTGGGGAACCTTCACTATCGCGATGACAGTTCCGATCGCGCTATTAATGGGGCTCTATTTGCGGAGGATCCGGCCGGGAAAAGTGCTGGAGACGTCCGGGCTTGGTTTTTTCCTGGTGCTAATGGCAATCTGGGGTGGACAGTGGGTCTCGCAAAACCCATCGCTTGCCGGGTGGTTCACTCTGACGGCTCCGACGCTCGCCCTTCTGATAATCGTCTATGGCTTCGCAGCGTCCGCGCTACCGGTGTGGCTGTTGCTTGCGCCGCGAGATTACCTCAGCACCTTCGTTAAATTGGGGACGATTGCGATGCTGGCGGTGGGGATTGTAGTGATGCATCCTTCGCTGCATATGCCCCCATTAACGCGCTTTGTGGATGGTACCGGCCCGATTTTTGCGGGCAAGATTTTTCCCTTCGCATTTATCACCATAGCTTGCGGCGCCATCAGCGGCTTCCATGCCCTGATTTCCAGCGGAACCACACCCAAGCTGATCCGGCTCGAAACAGAGACGCGCATGGTCGGATACGGCGCCATGGTTGCGGAATCGATGGTAGCGATCATGGCTACGGTTGCAGCCTGCGTTTTGGAGCCGGGAGTTTATTTTTCCATCAATAGTCCGGCAGGAATTGTGGGGCAGGTTCCGGAAGTCGCCTCGGCAACCATTACCGCTTGGGGATTTCCGGTAACTGCGGCGGACATGCATTCACTGGCACAGGCCGTCGGCGAACAGACGCTATACAACCGGACTGGCGGAGCTCCCGCATTCGCCGTCGGAATGGCGAATATCTTTTCACACTCGCTGGGCGGTCACGCGGTGATGGCGCTGTGGTATCACTTCGCGATCATGTTCGAGGCCTTGTTCATCTTGACTGTGCTGGACGCCGGAACGCGGGTGGGCAGGTTCATGGTGCAGGACGCCCTCGGCCATGTATGGAAGCCATTGGGCCGGACGAGTTGGTATCCATCGATTCTTGGCACCAGCGGTCTTATTGTGGCCGCGTGGGGATATTTTCTCTGGCAGGGAGTGAAAGATCCGCTGGGTGGAATTAATTCCTTGTGGCCGCTGTTTGGAATTTCGAACCAGCTTCTGGCGACGGTCGCGCTGTGCGTCGCCACCACGATCATTATCAAAATGGGCCGAGCGCGGTTTGCAGCCGCAACATTGGTGCCACTGGCCTGGCTGGTGGCAGTGACGTTTACAGCTTCGTGGCAAAAGATGTTTGATCCCAATCCACGCATCGGTTTTCTTGCACACGCGCGGCAATTGGCGGCGAGCGGTGGCAGCGCACGCTTGATCTTTAACGACCGATTGGATGCGGCCGTGACCGGTATCTTAATCGCGATGGTCTCATTGGTGTTGATCGAGTCCGCGTTGGAATGGGCCCGGGTGTTGTCCGGAAACAAGCCGGCAGCGGTACGGGAGAGTCCGTTCGTGCCATCGCGACTGGCGGAGGAGCAGGCATGAGGCGGTTCTGGAGTTTGATGGTACTCACGGTTCGCGAGATATTTGACGAGTCGGCCTACACTCGGTTCCTGGCTCGTAGTGAGATGGTGCGCTCACGGGAATCGTATGCGGCGTTCTTGCGAGAGTATGGGGCGATGAAGGAGCGGCGGCCGCGGTGCTGCTAAGTTAAAGGTCCCGACCGGGCTTGGGTTACGATCGGGAAAGCATTCAAGAATACAAATCCAGCCGGCTGCTATTTCCTTGAATACCCGACGCGACCTGCTGTGACAACTGAGAATCAGCCGCCGGGTCCCCGCCAGCATTATCGGTGTCTTTCACGGAGTCCGTTTCTTCTGCGTCCCTGGCAGTTTTTCGCAGGTCTTTGTTTCAGTTTTGCAAATGCGTCTTGGGCGCCGGGGATATCGCCCGCCGGAAAGCGCATCTTGCAGCCCTGCAAGATCCGCTTTGATGGTGGTGTCGGCGTTATTTCGGGTGCTTGCTTCCGCTCCGTTTTTCTTTACACCGACGGTGGGCAGGTCTGCCTACTGCCAATGCCTTTTGCAAACTCCGCAGGTCTTTGCCGAGCCCGCCTTCGGGCGGGGCCGAAGATGTGATATTAGCGGCGAAGACTGCTCCGATTGCCATATTTTCCCTCAGAGTGTCCCGCGCATAAAGGCCGCGTTGAGACTCTACCAGGTCTAACGGCAGGCTGGGCGCGGGCTACAGGGTTTTGGCAAACATTCCGGAACGGCGGTTTACCGGCGCCTGATTACTGATGTGCTCTGGACGGGCGAGGTGTCCCTACGGGCATGAGCAGGATTAGCGGGTTAGTTCTGCTACGGAGCGGGAGGCGTAGTCGAGGACGCGGCCGGGGAGAAGTCCCAAATAGAGAGTTGCAATCAAGCTGATGGCCAGCGCTACACCGAGAGCTACAGGAATGGGCCTGATTGCGGCTTCTTCTTTTGGTTCGCGCATGTACATCAGAACGACCAGGCGGAGGTAGTAGTAGGCGCCTATGGCGCTGTTGAGGACTCCAATGATGGTTAGCCAGACCAGATTTGCTTGCAGGGCGGCGCTGAAAACATAGAACTTGGCAAAGAAGCCGCCGGTCATCGGAATGCCGATCAGCGAAAGCAGGAAAATGGTAAGGACGGCCGCGAGAAGCGGGGAGCGGCGTCCCAGGCCAGCATAGTCCTCTAGGGTTACGTATTTCTCTCCCGCGCCGCCGAAGTGGCTGATGATGGCAAAGGCACCCACGTTCATGGCCGCGTAAGCCGCGGTGTAGAACATCACGGCCGGAATGCCGTTGTTCGCCAGGGCGGCAAACGCAATCAATAAATAGCCCGCGTGCGCGATGGAGGAGTACGCCAGCAGGCGTTTGACGTTGCTCTGGACCAGCGCGGCCACGTTCCCGATAGTCATCGAGAGCGCGGCGGCGACCCAGATGAACCATAAGCTAGCCGGAGCATGGGCCTCAAAGATAATTCGCAGAAGAACGGCGAAAACCGCAGCCTTTGGGGCGGTGGACATGAAGCCAACCACGGGAGAAGGCGCGCCTTCGTAGACATCAGGTGTCCATACATGGAACGGCGCAGCGGCGACTTTGAATCCCAGGCCAACGAACATCAGAGCCACGGCGGCGTAGGCGAGGACGGGGGCATGTCCCGTTTGGAGAGCTTGAGCAATCGCCGGGATGCTGGTTGATCCGGTCGCTCCGAACATGAGCGCCACACCGTAGAGAAAGAAAGCAGTGGCGAAAGATCCGAGCAGGAAATACTTTACCGATGACTCACTGCTGATGGCGGCGCGGCGGCGAAATCCCGCGAGAACGTAGGTCGAGATGGATGAAATCTCCAGCGCGATAAAGATCAGAACCAGTTCCAGTGCGGAGGACATCAAGCACATGCCTACAGCGCCGAACAGGACCAGTCCGTAGTATTCCCCTACCCTGATCTGCTGCACTTCCATGTATTCGTAGGAAGCCAGAATCACGATGGCGGTGATCGCGGTAATCAGGAAGTGGAAGAAGATGCTGAAGCTGTCGACCCGAACCATGCTCCAGAAGGCGAGTCCGGGGTATTGAGCCTGGTAGAGAGTGGCGGCGATGGCGGCTAGAGACCCCACCAGCGCAATGATGCCGATGATTTTCTGACTGTGGCGTTCATCGACCAGCGGATCTACGACCATGATGATCATGCCGAAGATGGAAAGGATAATCTCCGGCAGGATGCGGATGTAGTCGACGCCCTGAGGAATATTCTGAATCACTGGCCCACCACCTTGCTAGCCAGTTGCGTAATCGGCCCCAGAGTAGCCTGGACAGCCGGTTCAATCGCATTCAGCCACAGCAGCGGAGCGACACCCATGGCCAGGGCTATGACCGTTATGGGCCACAGCGCGATGCGTTCGCGCACACTCAAGTCAGGCAGTGATTCGTTTTCGGGATGTTTCACTTTGCCGAAGAAGACGCGCTGGTAGAGCCAGAGTAGATATCCCGCGCTCCAGATAACGCCCGTGGCGCCGATGATGCCGTAGACTGGACGAGCCTGAAAGGCTCCGCTTAGCACTAAGAATTCGCCGATGAAGCCATTCAACAGAGGCAATCCAACGGAGGCCAGCATCACGAAGAGGAAAAAGGTCGCGTAGGCGGGCATGGGCGTGGCCAAACCGCCGAAATCTTCGATCTCGTAGGTGTGCCGGCGTTCGTAGAGAATTCCGGCCAGCATGAACAATCCGCCGGTCGAGATTCCATGTGCCAGCATTACATAAGCGGCTCCGTCGAGTCCCGCGGGGTTAAAGCTGAATATTCCCAATACCACAAAACCGAGGTGGCTGATCGAGGAGTACGCGATCAGTTTCTTCATGTTGGGCTGCACCATGGCAACGAGCGCACCGTAGACGATGCCAAGCAGTGCGAGAACGATAATCCACGAGGCGTTGCTGCGAGACTGTTCCGGGAACAGGCCAAGGTTGAAGCGCAGCATACCGTAGGTGCCCATCTTGAGCATCACTCCTGCCAGCATCACGGAACCAGCAGTTGGAGCCTCCACGTGAGCATCCGGTAACCAGGTGTGGAATGGGAACAGTGGAACTTTTACAGCGAATGCCAGGAAGAAGCCAAGGAACAGCCATTGGGCGGCGGCAGGGAAGTTGGGAATCGCCCCGCCATGAATCGCATTTTGAATCTGCACGAAGTCGAAGCTGCCGGTTTTGGCGTAGAGCCACAAAATAGCCGCCAGCATGAAGGTGGAAGCAACCATGGTGTAGAGGAAGAATTTCACCGCCGCGTAGACCTTGCGCCCGTGGCCGTACATGCCGATGAGGAGAGCCATCGGAATCAGAGTTGCTTCCCAGAAAAAGTAGAAGAGGAACAGGTCAAGCGATGTAAAGACGCCGATCAGGGCGGTCTCTAAGACCAACAGCAGGATGAAAAATTCTTTCACCCGCTGGTGGATCGAGTTCCAGGAGATCAGCACACACAGCGGGGTAAGGAAGGTGGTGAGCACGATCAGCCACATGGAGATACCGTCGATCCCCATGTGGTAGTGGATATTGGGATTCGAGATCCACGAAAAGTCCGTTTCGTACCGAAATCCGGCTTGAGCGCGATGGAAGTGTCCCGGCAGATGAATAGAGAGCACAAAGGTCAAGAGCGAGATGACCATGGCGAAGACCTTGATGTCCCGGTCGCGACGGGGGAAGATCATGAGCAGCAGTCCGCCCGCCAGGGGCACGAATGTCACCAGCGTCAGAATCCAGGTATCAAGCCAGTTGCTCATCGAGTTCCCATCCAGATCATGTAGGCGATGACGGCGGCGGCCCCGGCGGCGATCCATCCGGCATAGGAACGCAGGTTGCCGGACTGCATGTGGCGCAGGCTGTCGGAGACCTCGCGCGCTCCGTCTGCGGTGCTGTTGACACTGGCGTCGATGACCCCTTGGTCGACGCCGTGCCAGAGAATGCTCGTGGAGCCGTCGATCAGAGGCTTGACGAACAGCGTGGCGTAAATCTCATCGACATAATATTTGTTGAGCACCGCGTGGTAAAAGCTGCCGAGAGAGGCTGCGATACGTTGCGGCAGTTGTGGCTTGTTTACATAGAGCAGCCATGCTAGGAAGAGGCCCAGGAAGCCAGCGCTGACCGAGATTCCCGTAAAGATGATTTCCGTGCCGTGGCCGGCTTCAGGTTCGTGGCCTTCAGTGGTCTGCTCGGGCGGAGCGGTCTCGCCGGGCTGTTCGTGATGCGCATTAAGCGCCGGCGCGGTTGAGCGGAAGACCGGGCCGAGGAATTTGTCGAAGTGATTCTGGCCGCCCAACGATCCGGGAACGCCGACGTAGCCGCCTACCACGGAGAGTATGGCGAGCAGGATCAGCGGCAACACCATGACCATGGGGCTTTCGTGGACGCCGCTGTGACCGTGACCTTCGTGAACCTGAGTATCGTGCCCGTGAGAATCATGGCCTTGGGCGCGCGATTCTGGTTCACCTTTGTACTCGCCGAAGAAGGTCATGAACCACAGGCGGAACATGTAGAACGAGGTGAGGAATGCGGTGAACAGGCCGATCGCCCAGTACGCCCAGCTGGCCTGATAGGCGCGCCACAGAATTTCGTCTTTGCTGAAGAAGCCGGCGAGGCCGGGGATTCCGGCGATGGCAAAGGTGCCGGCCGTCATCGTCCAGAAAGTGTAAGGAATTTTCTTACGCAGGCCGCCCATCTTGCGCATGTCCTGCTCGCCGCCGACGGCGTGGATGACTGAGCCAGCCGCGAGGAATAGCAATCCTTTGAAAAAGGCGTGCGTCATCAGGTGGAAGATTCCGGCGGAGAAGGCCGCTACCCCGCAGGCAATGAACATGTATCCCAGCTGAGAGATCGTCGAGTAGGCAAGGACTTTCTTGATGTCGGTCTGAGTGACCCCGATGGTGGCGGCGAAGAGCGCGGTCAGGCAGCCGATGATGGCGATAACGGTCAGCGCCATCGGGGCACGCTCAAAAATGGTGTGCGAGCGCGCGACCATGTAGACACCGGCGGTGACCATGGTGGCCGCGTGGATTAGGGCGGAGACCGGCGTAGGACCTTCCATGGCGTCAGGCAGCCAGACATAAAGCGGAATCTGCGCTGACTTGCCGCAGGCGCCGACCATCAATAGAAGGCCGATGGTGGTGAGCAGGCCTGCACTGGCGGTTTCGACCGGCATGGAAGCGATGTTCTGGAATAACGGAACAAAATTGAGTGTGCCGAAATGCTTGATCAGCAGGAAGAGCGCGATCAGCAATCCGAAGTCGCCGATGCGGTTGACGATGAAGGCTTTCTTTCCTGCGGAGGCGGCCGAGTCCTTTACAAAGAAGAAGCCGATCAACAGGTAGGACGCCAGGCCGACGCCCTCCCAGCCGATGAACATCAGCAGGTAGTTGCTGGCCAGGATCAGCGTCAGCATGAAAAACATGAACAGGTTTAGGTAGGAGAAGAAGCGGTAGAAGCCGCCTTCCTCCCACATGTAGCCGACGGAATAAATGTGAATCAGGCTGCCAACGCCGGTGACGATCAGCAGCATCACCAGCGAAAGCTGGTCGAGCTGGAAGGCGAAGTCGACCTGGAAATTTCCAGCGCGCAGCCAGGGGGCGAGGGTTTCCACGTGCGGCAAAACGAGGCCGGAGAACTTGGACACCACAAACAATGCCCAGCCAAAGGCCGCGATACAAAAAGTCAGCGCGACGGCGGATACGGTCTGCCGGGAAAAGCGTTTCCCAAGCAGGCCATTGATGGCAGCGCCCGCTAGCGGCAGCAGGGGAATCATCCAGAGATAGAAATTGGGCGTCATAATTTGAGCAGATTCACCCGGTCAACGTTCAGGGTCTGCCGCGTGCGGAAAACCGAGATGATGATGGCAAGTCCGACGGCGGCTTCGGCCGCAGCTACGACCATGACGAAAAAGACGAAGACTTGTCCGCTGAGTGCATGCCAGTGGGCCGCGAAGGCTACGAACGACAGGTTGACCCCGTTGAGCATGAGCTCGATCGACATAAAAATGGTGATGATGTTGCGCTTGACCAGAAATCCAGTAACGCCACAGGCGAACAGGATCCCACTCAGAACCAAGTAATAAGAGAGAGGGACCATCAACGCTCCTCCTCTGGGGGGGGGAGGGGCTCGGGTTTTGAGGCGAGCACAACCGCACCCATGATTGCGATGAGCACCAGCACGGATGTGACCTCGAAGGGCAACAAGAACTCATGAAACAAAAGCTGTGCGAGGTCGCGGGGAGCGCCAGGCAAAGCTCCAGCGGCGACGGCGCCTGTACCGGAATTCGTCAAGAGGAGCCATGCGATCAGAACGCTGCCGATGATCATTCCCGGGACGCCGAACAGCAAGGCGACACGGCTGCCTTTGGTGTGTTCTTCGACTCCGGCGTTTAGCAGCATGATGACGAAAACGAACAACACCATGATGGCACCGGCGTAGACGATGACCTGCACTGCGGCGACGAATTCTGCGCCCAATAGCAGGTATTCAACCGCCAATGACGCCATCACCACCACCAGCGAAAGCGCGCCGTTGATGGGGTGGCTTTGCACCAGCAGGTTGATGGCTCCTGCGACGCAGATGGCTCCGAAGATCAGAAATAAGGCTAAGTGCATTTTCTTTCGCCCCTTCGGGGCTTGGTCTTTTTCGTCTTGCCCAGCCCTTACGCGCTGGGCTGTGGTCTTTCGCCGCTTTGCGGCCGCAAATCTCCTTAGGACTTCAACGCAACAATCAGCGCCGTAATGATCACGTTGGCAATCGCCAGCGGAAGCAAGAACTTCCAGCCAAACGCCATCAGCTGGTCATAACGGAAGCGAGGCAGCGTGCCGCGCACCCAAATGTACAAGAACAGAAAAGCAAAGATCTTGGCCGCGAACCAAACCACCGGCAAAATCGCCCGCAATATGGGAGGTCCAAACAGCGGGCCATGCCATCCGCCAAAGAACAGCAGCGTGGCCAGACAAGCCACCGTGATCATGTTGGCGTATTCCGCCATGAAGAACATGGCGAACTTCATGGCGCTGTATTCGGTGTGATATCCCGCGACCAGTTCGGTTTCCGCTTCTGGCAAATCGAACGGGATACGGTTGGTCTCAGCGTAGGCCGCCATCAGGTAAATAAAGAAGGCGAAAAACTGTCCCTGAAAGATATTCCAGCGCGGAATGAAGCCAAACCAGGTTCCCGCCTGCGCGTTGACAATGTCCTGCAAGCTGAAGCTTCCCGCCATGATCAGGATCCCGACGAGTGACAATCCGAGCGCAATCTCGTAGCTGATCATCTGCGCGCTAGCGCGTAATCCGCCGAGGAGGGAATACTTGCTGTTGGAGGACCACCCCGAGAGCGCGATTCCGTAAACGCCGAGAGATGTCACACCCAAAACCACCAGGAGGCCGATGTTGAGATCGGTAATCTGCAAAGGAATTAGGTGCCCGGCGATAGTAACCGGATTACCGATCGGAATCACGGCAATCGAAGTCAGCGCAAATACCACGGCGATGATCGGAGCCGCTATGTAAAGCGGGGTGTAAACGTGGGGCGGAGTCAGATCTTCCTTGAAAAGAAATTTCACGCCATCCGCCAGCGGTTGCAGCAATCCAAAAGGACCCACACGCGTGGGGCCCCAGCGGTTCTGCATGTGCCCGACAACCTTGCGTTCGAGCCAGACGGTGTAAGCTACCGCGGTGAGCAGCACGAACAGTGCGAGCGCGATCTTGACCAGCGAAATAGCGAGGTACAGGCCGATATTCAAGAGCGAGTCCTTACAATCTGTTCACAGAGTTCGCGCGGGCGGCAGCGCACACGCGGCAATGATTTTTCAATCCGCAGCAATTTCGGTTTCCGTGGGATGACGATGATCTTCCACCACGGCATTCAGCGTACGAGAATAACGCCCAAGGGTGCCCGAAGTGAACAAGGCATCTTGTGCGGGCATGATGAGTTCCGAAGGGTGCGCGGCGCTCTTACCGGTTCCCGAAAGCGTCGTGTGCTGATCGTTTCCTGCCAACAAGTTCAACCTCGAGACTTCGTAACCGGGAACCAAACGCTGAATTTCATCCAAAATTGCGACTGGATCAAAGGGCGACATCTTGGGCTCGAGCCCATGGGCCTGAAGCCATACGGAATGGCGGTCGGCCTCACCGGACTGGGCGCCGCGCGACTGGCCCATATCGGCATGAGTGCCGCTGCCGAAGGGAACCAGTTTGCGTACATCGAAGCCCATGGCGTCAGCGATGCGGACGATCATTTCGAAATCCGACTTTGCCCCGCTGAACTCCCCGGCCTTCTTTAGAATCTGAAGATCGCCGCAGGTGTTGGTGAAGGTGCCCGATTTCTCATAGGCATTAGCAGCCGGCAAGACGACGTCTGCAACCGTCGCGGTTTCTGTAAGGAACATGTCCTGAACAACCACGAAACTCTGCGAGATGGCAAAAGGATCGATATTGTAGCGGGCGACAGGATTGGACCCGACAATGTAAAGCGCTTTAAGTTTGCCGGTTTTCGCGCTCTCGAACATCTCCAGAAGGTTCAGCCCGGCGGACTCCGCCATGGGGGGCCATTCGGTATGGAACGGAGTCTCGGCGGAGATGGGGTGATATCCCGGAAGCAAGTCGGGATAGAGTCCCATATCGGCGGCACCGCGAGAGTTAGCGTAGTCGCTAAGGCAGAGTAGCTTCGCGCCTTGAATTCCGGAGGCGAAGTTGACCAGCGCAGCGACACCCGCACCGCGAACTTCTGAACCGAATATGATGACGAGGCCGGTCTCAGCGCGCAACTTGTCGCGCAATTCGTTCCAACGGTCGTTTTGTCCGTTGCCCGCGAGAAATTCTGCGAACTCACCTTCCGAGTCCGGGGCGACCTGAGTAAAGCTGGTCGATTGGCGACGCAACTTGATTTCCTGCGCGTTGACGAGGTAGAGCTTGCCGCGGCGGAGGCGGACATTGTTGCGAATCTGCTGGGCCAGCAACGGATGCTGCTCGGTGGGATTGTTGCCAATCAATAAGATTGCGGACGCAGTAAACACGTCGCGCATGCTGGCGGTGGCTTCCGGCTTGCCCGCCAGGGCAGCGGCAAGGGCAGGGAAGTCCGCGGTGCGATGGTGGTCGATGCTATTTGTCTGCAGAACTGTGCGCGCGAACTTTTGCAGCAGGTAATTTTCTTCGTTGGTGGTGCGATTCGAGCCGATGACCCCAATGGCCTCACCACCCTGCTGATTGCGAATGTCGGTGAAGTTCCGTCCGATCAACTCAAAGGCTTCTTCCCAGGTGGCGGGGAGGAGGCGTCCTTCCTTGCGAATGAGAGGTTGGGTCAGGCGATCTTCGTGATTGGCAAAGTCAAAAGCGTAGCGGCCCTTGATGCAGAGGAAGTCGCCGTTGATGCCGCTTTTGTCGCGGTTGTCGCCGCGCACGATTTCCATGCCGGTGTCGGCGCGGCGCACACCCAAAGTGGTTTTGCATCCGTCGGCGCAGTGGGTGCAGGTGGTGCCAACGTGGTTCATCTCCCAGGGACGCGTCTTGTAGCGGTAAGCGCCCGAGGTGAGCGCGCCCACTGGGCAAATGTCGATGCAGTTGCCGCACTCTTCACATTCGAGATGGTCGCCTTCGTTGGGAGCGATGATGGAGGAAACGCCGCGGTTCTGCACGCCGAGAGCCCAGACGTCCATGGACTCTCCGCAGACGCGCACGCAGCGATAGCACAGAATGCATCGCGGGCGGTCGAAGAAGACCACTGGCGACCATTGTTGTTCGTCGCGGTGGTTCTTGGGCTCGATGTATTTCGATTCCGCCGCGCCGTAGGAGAACGTCATATCCTGGAGTTCACACTCGCCGCCGGCGTCGCAGACGGGGCAGTCCAGGGGATGGTTGCCGAGCAGCATTTCAACCATCGACTTGCGGGCCTGATGGATCTCAAGGCTGTCGGTGGTGACGATCATGCCCTCGCCGACCACGGTGGTGCAGGCGGTTTGGAGTTTGGGCATCTTCTCGACTTTTACAAGGCACATGCGGCACGCGCCTTGGAGCGACAGGTTCGGGTAATAGCAGAACGAAGGCACCTCGATGCCGACACTCTTGCAGGCCTCGATGAGCAGCGTGCCCGCAGGGGCTTGGACTGCCTTGCCATCGACCGTGATTTTGACTGGTGCCGCTTCCGCCATGGTTTCCTTAAACTGCCTGCTTCTGCTGACTGGCTGCCAAGTACGCAGAGCTCAGCTTTACTTCTTCTACCTGTTGGGCGTGGCGCTCGGCGTGGGCCGACATCAGTAAGAACAGTTGGTGTCCATCCATTTCGCCGATGGGATGGACAATCTTCTTTTTGCGCAGATCGTCGGTATTCCTTTCGATGAAATCGATGGTTTCCTGCCGGGCCTGACGAAAATGCGCTAGGGCGTCTTTCAATGAGGTGAACTTGCCGGTGGGGTGTACTCGCTCGGGAGCGTTGCGCTTCCCCCTGCGGTCGCGGCCGATGTTGGTAATCATCTCGTCGAACGCCAGATTCGGTTCGGTAGACACGGGTTCGGCAATGTTGATCCGTCCGAACATGCCGCGTTCGGTCATGCCAAGGTGTTCTGTGATCTGGAGGATCGACCAGCATGTAGCGTCCGGGCAGACAGCCGCAAGCTCTTCGGGCACGCTGGCTGCCTTTACGAACGCGGCTTGGCTTTCGCGTAAGCGTTGCAGCAGGGTCACTTTGTCGGATGATGCTGCTACCGTCATCAAATTATCCAATCTCCCGCTTGATCCGTTCGATCTGCAACCTGTGCCGGTCAGAGTGTGCCGCGATAAAGAGAAAAATCTGATATCCGTCCATGTCGGTCATCGGACTTTTCAGTAGCCTGCCACGAAAGTTCTCGGCACACGTATTAACAAAATCCACCAACTCGTTCCGCGTCTCGCGATATGCCTTCAGGGCCCCGGCCAGCGATTTGTAACGGCCCGTAGGTAATACATGCGGAGGCGCCTGGTATTTCGAGCTGGTGTCACTGCCAAAGCCCTGGATTATTGCCTCGGCATCCGGCGTGACGCCAGTTCCGTTGCTGCCGGTCTCTAAATAGCACCTTACCATCTCGCGATCCGAGAGCGTAATGTGCTCAACCACTTCGAGAATCGACCAGCCCTCCGCCGGTCTGATCGTTGCACTATCCTCGGAGACCGAAGCCGCGGATACGAACTTCTCTTCGCTGTCGCGCAGACACTGAACCAAAAGCTCTTTCTCTGTCACCCTCGGGTGCGTCTGCAAAATCATTCCGCCTAGGCCATCACCGGTTCCAGTTTGGTCTCAAAGGGACACGGTTTTCCGTCGAGGTGTTCTTCAAATTCCTTGCGGAATTTTTTTACGAACGCGATGGTCGGCATCGCTGCGGCATCCCCCAGCGGACAAAAAGTGCGTCCCAGCATGTTTTCCGACAGGTACTGCATGTTATCGATGTCTTTCATCAGACCGCCGCCCGAGTGGAAGCGGGTCAACGTCTTCTTCAGCCAGTCCGTGCCTTCGCGACAGGGTATGCACCATCCGCAGCTTTCGTGTTGATAAAACTTGATGGTGCGGAGGGCGAACTTCACTATGCAGGCTGTGTCGTCGAGCACCACCACGCCACCTGAACCCAGCATGGAACCGTCTTTCATCAGCGAATCGAAATCCATGGGAACGTCAATTTCATTAGGCAGCAAGACCGGAGTGCTCGATCCACCGGGGACGACCGCTTTTAGATTTCGTCCGCCCGGAATGCCGCCCCCGACCTCGTAGATCATCTTCTTGAGGTTGTAGCCCATGGGAAGCTCGTAGACTCCGGGCTGGTTGAGATTGCCGCTCAAGCAAAACAGGCGAGTGCCGCCGTTTTTAGGCGTGCCCAGGTTGGCGTACCACTCCGCGCCGCCCAGAAAAATCGGCGGAACACTGGCCAGGGTTTCGGCATTGTTAATAACAGTGGGTCCGCCCCACAGGCCGACTACCGCAGGGAAAGGGGGCCGGATGCGAGGAATACCGCGCTTACCTTCGAGCGATTCCATCAGCGCCGATTCTTCTCCAACTTCATAGGCGCCCGCGCCGCCGTGCCAGTAGACGTCAAAATCTTTTCCGCTGCCGAAAATGTTTTTGCCGAGGAAGCCGCGGGCGTAAGCGTCGGCGATGGCCTTCTGCATGATGACCGATAGGTAGCGGTATTCGCCGCGGATGTAGATGTATCCTTGAGTTGAGCCAACTGCGAGGCCGGCAATGACCACGCCTTCAATGACCGCGTGTGGGTCATGCTCGAAGATCAGACGGTCTTTACAGGTACCGGGTTCACTTTCGTCCCCATTGCATAAAATGTATTTTGGTTTCGGTGCTTGCTTGGGTACGAAGGACCATTTGAGGCCGGTGGAAAAGCCGGCACCGCCGCGTCCGCGCAGGCCGCTGGCCTTGACGAGGTTAATGATCTCGTCGGGCGTCATGGTCAGTGCTTTTTGTACCGCCTTGTAACCATCGAGGTCGAGATAGCGGTCGAGGTTGGTCGCACCCTGGCCGAAGCGCTTGGTGACAACCTTGATCTCGTCGGGATGGGAAACTAAATCGGCCATCTATTGCGCGGCTTTCCTTTTATAGTCGTCGAGAATTGCCTCGAGCCTCTGCCGGGTCAGGTTCTCGTGGAAGTCGTAGTTCACCTGCACGGCGGGGGCCCAGCTGCAGGCACCGATGCACTCTACTTCCTCCAGGGAGAACATGCCGTCGGGAGTGGTGCCTTTGTGTCGAATGCCCAATTTTCTTTCACAATGCTCCAGAAGTTCTTCGCCTCCGCGAAGCATGCAGGCAATGTTCGTGCAGACCTGGACGTTAAACTTCCCGCGCGTTCTTGTGGTCAACATCGAGTAATAGCTGATCACGTTACGTACATCCAATTCTGTGAGCTCCAGGCGATTGGCCAATTCCGCGATGACCTCATCGCTCAGGTAGCCGACCTCGTCCTGTGCATAGAGGAGCGTCGGGACCAGACACGAACGCTTGGTAGGATAGTGCGTCACCATCTCGGCGAAACGCTGTTCGAATTCGGCGGAAAATTGCATTTTTGTTTGGTTGTTCTGTGAAATCTGTGTTCTCTCTGCTTACTACGAAAGCTTGAACCACAGAGAACACAGATTTCACAGAGGTATTCTCACCGGTCTATTTCTCCTAGAACAATATCGATGCTTCCAATGGCCGCCACCACGTCAGCCAGCAGCTTTCCCTCGCACATCTTTGGCAAGGTCTGCATATTCGCCAGACACGCTGACCGCATGTGCACCCGATACGGCTTGGCCGTTCCGTCGCTTACCACGTAGTATCCCATCTCGCCGCGCGGAGATTCGACCGCCTGGTAGACCTCTCCCGCCGGAACTGCGAATCCTTCGGTAATGATTTTGAAGTGGTAGATGAGGGCTTCCATTTCAGTCTTCATTTTTTCGCGGTCGGGAAGCACTACTTTCGGTGCGTCAGCCTTGATCGGACCTTCGGGCATACCATCCAGCGCCTGCTGGACAATCTTGATGGACTCTCGCAGTTCAGCGACGCGGCACATGTACCGCGCAAACACATCGCCATCGGTCAACGTCGGCACCTTGAACTGGAATTTCTCGTAGCTCGAATATGGCATGTCGCGGCGGAGATCAATATCCACGCCGCTGCCGCGCAGCGTCGGGCCGCTGGCGCCTAGGGCGATAGCGTCGTCCGCCGTGATTTTGGCTACGCCTTTGGTGCGCATGACCCAGATGGGATTTCCGGTCAGCAGATTCTCGTATTCATCGACCTTGGATGGGAATCGCTTAGCGAAGTCGCGGACCTTATCATAGAAACCGATGGGCGGCGCCAGGGCAAGACCGCCAATCCGGAAATAAGAGGTCATCATGCGCTGGCCACTTACCATCTCGAACAGGCGCAGGATGTCTTCGCGCTCGCGAAAGCAGTAGAGGAAGACCGTCATAGCGCCGATGTCCATGGCGTGTGTTCCCAGCCAGACCAGATGCGAGTTGATGCGGGTCAATTCGTTCATCAATACCCGCAACCACTGTGCCTTGGGCGGAATTTCCAGACCCAGCAACTTCTCAACCGCCAGCACATAGCAAAGGTTGTTGGTCAGCGGGCAGAGGTAGTCGATCCGATCGGTTAGCGGGACCACCTGCTGATAGAACTTGGCTTCGCAGGTCTTTTCGATTCCAGTGTGCAGAAAGCCGATATCCGGCATAATCCGAACGATATTTTCGCCGTCAATTTCCAGCAGCACCCGCAATACGCCGTGGGTGGAGGGGTGCTGCGGCCCCATATTGAGGATCATCGTCCGGTCTTCGCCGGCGTCCAGAGCGGGTGTGGTCGAGAGATGTGCCATTTCTTACCGGTAGCCCTCCACGGGATAATCCTTCCGTAAAGGGTGGCCTTCCCATTCCTCCGGCATCAGCAAGCGTCGAAGATAGGGATGACCGGTGAAGCGGACTCCGAACAGATCGAAGACCTCACGTTCAAAATAATTTGCGGCGGGCCATACGGAGGTGACCGATTCCACGGCTGGCGCCTCTCCATTGAGCCGCACTTTGAGACGAACGCGCTCTTTCTTGGAAATGGAAAACAGGTGGTAGATGACTTCAAACCGCGGCTGGGTTGGATACCAATCGACGCAGGTGAGGTCCGAGAGAAAATTGAAGGGACAGTTGGGATCGTCACGCAGCAAAACGCAAGCTTCGCGCAGGGCAGACCGCTCTACATAGATACTGAGTTCCTCGCGGTCAAACTTTGCCCCTTCGACGGCTGTCGGGTTCCAAGAAAGCAGCTTGGCAATCGAAGGATGATCTTTCAATTGCTCGAGATCAGTGATGGCCGGAACCAGCGCCATTAAAGCTCCCCTCGAGGAGTAGCCGGCTCACCCCAGTCCAAGGCACCCTTCTTCCAAATATAGAAGAATCCGACGAGAACGATGGCCATGTAGACCATCATCTCCCAGAATCCGAACATCTTAAGCTCGCGCAAAATGATAGCCCAGGGGTAGAGGAACACGGCCTCAACATCAAAAAGGATGAACAACATGGCGACCAGGTAAAACTTGACCGAAAAGCGCCCTCGCGCGTCGCCGACAGGGGCCATGCCGCATTCATAGGGTGACAATTTGGCGCGGGTGGGCTTGCGGAACCCGATCAGCCACGACAAGGTCACAATCGCGCCCGCAATGATTCCAGCCAGCGTGATATGCATTAATAATGGCAGGTAGCGAGCGAAGTAATTGTCGGGCATAAGGGAAGCTATATATAATTCGCGCCAAGTGCTCGAGAACATTCTAGATTAGAGTTCGCAGCGAAGTAGTGTCAAGCGATGTGGCCGGTTTGCCTAGTAACTTTTAAGATTGTTTTAATCGACGCCCATGATCTTCGGTTTCAATACAGACGTAAAGCACGAAGACACTGTCTATCACGTGCAAAGCGAAGCCCGGCAGGCCGACCTGCTGCTTCAAACCCAGGTCTTCGTGCGCGGACGTTGCATCGGCAAACGCGCTACGTCGTATGCCGAAAAGGCCGCAGATCCGGATTTTACCGATCAGCAGAAAGAGCAGATTCTGCGTGACCAGCATCGATTGGTGCTGGATTCGATTCGCGGCGGGCGGCTCGATGACATGATCGAGCGCATCCCAGAGCCCGTGGTGATCAAGGAACTCGACGTCCATTGGCTGAACGCTGATTCGGTGCACTCCGAGCGAAATCTGATCATGCAGTTGCAGGTCACCGAAGGCGGCACAGGGGTGGAGGGCGCGCGGCTCACGATGCGATTTGCCCGGCCGGATGCGACTCCTTTCTATACGCAAGTTTATTCCGACGGATCGGGCAATGCGGAAATGCGGATTGAGATCGACGAATCAGCCCTGACTGAATCGTCGGTGCTGGTGCAAGCCAATTACTCGGGACGAACCGCGACCAGGAAGTTTCAGCTGCGTAGGGTTGTGGCGTAACGGCCTCGTGTCCTTCGGCGACTAGTCCTCCTGCTAGTCATTTTCCGACCGAAGGGAGAAATCTTTCTATCGCGATCGGGCCGGTCCAGCGGAAGCACAGCCCAGCAGAGAGTCCTTCAATCGGAAGGACAAGAGTTTTTGGTAAGCATGAATCTTGTCATCAATGGCGAAGAACGTAGCTTTGACGATGGACTCACCCTTGCTGCCCTTATCGAAGAAATCGGCATGAAGCAAGACCGGGTGGCTGTGGAATTGAACCGCGACATCGTGCAACGCGACAAGTGGGCATCCACGTCCCTCAATTCCGGAGATCGTTTGGAAATCGTCCACTTTGTTGGTGGTGGGCTTTAGTCTCGACCCCCTGGCAGGACGACTGCCCTAGACTTCCGCGAACTCATCTAGTCACTACTTGGTAACGAATCTTCCATTGACTCACACCAACCTGCGCCTAAAATGTTTCAAACATTTTCAGGTCTTTTTGTTCAAAACATTTCTGGCTGGGAATGCAAGAGAACTTCACATCACGCGAAGTGGTTGAGCTAACTGGAATCACTCCACGGCAGTTGCAATGGTGGGACGAGCGCCGCATCGTGAGGGCGGCCCGGCAAGGCCATCGCCGGCTGTATTCGATGGAAGATTTGACTGAGATTGCAGTCATCTGCCAGCTGCGCGACCGCGGGTTTTCCCTGCAGAGGGTTCGCAAGGTGATCAAGTTCTTGCAGGTGGAGTTCGACAAGCGGCTGGCGGAGACGGTGCGCAGCGGCTCCGACTATCACTTACTCACAGATGGACGAAATCTATATCTGGAGACTTCGGCGCGGCAGATTGTGGACATCCTGAAAAATTCACGGCAGCCGATGTTAGCGGTGTGCATTAGCGACGCAGTGCGGCAGGTCAGGGCCGTGGTCAAAGCCGGGAAGAAGGGCAATGAAGGTGCGACATTTTCGTTGCGACGGCGCAAACGGGTTTCTTAGAACAGATGAGTAGAGTGGGGAGGCAATATGGTGGCAGAACTTGACATCCTGAACGAATGGATTCCGGAGCAGATGGTTCCGGGTACCATTTTCGTACTCGAAAACGCGGGCAAGGTAGGGGAGAAGGAAGATCCTTACTGGGCCGTGCTTGCCTGTCCCACATGCGGGACCCTGGGATTGATTACCCGCAAGCAAATATCAGGGTTATTGCCAGTAATTTGTGGTTCGGGTCATTGTGCGGCCCAGTTCTTTATCCGCGACAGCGATATTGTGGTGCGAAAGCCCAGCTAGCGAGGTCAGGGTTTCGCATCTTTATGAATTTCTACCGTGCTCCACGTCTTATCCGCGGCGTGGCAGATATTTTCCAGAGGACAATCCACACATTTAGGGGAACGTGCGACGCAGAGTTTGCGTCCGTGCCAGATCAGTTGGTGGGAGAACAGCGTCCAGTGCTCGCGGGGAATGATCCTCATCAGGTCGCGTTCGATCTTCTGGGCATCGGTTTCTTTGGTCAGTTCCAGGCGGTGCGATAAGCGAGTTACGTGGGTGTCGACCACCACCCCGTCATTCTTTTTGAACCAGGTTCCCAACACTACATTCGCGGTCTTACGCGCAACGCCGGATAGAGTCAGCAGTTTGTCCATCTGGTCGGGCACTTCGCCCCCGAAGTCGGCCAACACTTTTCTCGCCGCGCCGACAATTGATTTGGACTTATTGCGAAAGAATCCCGTGCTTCGGATGTCCGGCTCGAGTTGCTTAGATTCCAAGCCAGCGAAGTCTTCTACTGTCGGATATTTGCGAAAAAGCTCGGGGGTCACCATGTTGACGCGAACATCGGTGCACTGCGCCGACAAGATGGTGGCCACTACCAACTCCCAGGCGTTGTTGTGATGAAGAGCGCAAGTTACATTGGGGTAAGTCTGGTCGAGCCGTTTCAGGATTTCGTGGATACGCTCCGGGGCCAGAGGTTTATACCCCTTGGTCTTTCCGAAGAGTAGTTTGGACTTGCTCGGACGCGTTGGCGTGAGGGGTGGCTTGGCCGCTGTTGGAGTGCGCCGGAGGCCTTCCTGGCGTCCGGTCTTGGCGGGTTGACGGGGAACAATTCCGCGGGGCATTAGGGCCTCCGAAAGAGTCGATGTTAGCAGATGCTTTCCTGGGCCCTTTGTGGCTAGAGCTTTTCCGCTTCAGCAAAAATCTTCACAGCAGAGAACACAGAGGCCCGGAGAAGTTGGGCTGGTTCGCCGGTTTTCAGCCGCGTACTGATTCCAACTCGGCTAAATCCCCTGAACCAGCCACAGTAATTGACGGCAAGGCGCGGCCTAGGTAGGCTTTAGAGTAATTTAGACAGGGGTTAATCATTTGGCCGTTAAGTCGATTCAACTCGGACAGGTCTGGCGCAACGACGAGACCAAACAGGATTTCCTAGTCACGCGGGTTTACAACGAAGTATTCAGCAAATACGCGATCCTTCGTCCCGCCGAGAAGAACGCGCCCGATGCTCCAACGGTGCGCGTGAAGGTCACGCAGGCCGCCGACGGTCTCACCTTGCCGGGATACACCTTTACTCAAGACTCTACTTCTTTCTAACGGTCACGCCATGACTGAAAAAATCCTGGCCGTCGTCTTCGTGTTCATAAAGGCGGTCATTGCCGCCACCGGCTACGGTGGGATTGCCATTCTCATGGGAATCGAATCCGCGTGCATCCCCCTTCCTTCCGAATTGATCATGCCCTTCGCGGGCTACCTTGTGTACGAAGGAAAGATGAATCTGTGGTGGGTGGCGACCGCAGGAGCCATCGGCTGCAATCTGGGTTCCTTGGTTGCGTACGAGATCGGCCGCTACGGTGGAAGGCCGCTGGTAGAGCGTTACGGACGCTGGATATTGATGGGCGAACGCGAGCTCAAGTGGGCGGATCGATTCTTCGATAGATGGGGCTACCTAGCGGTTTTTATCGGACGGTTGTTGCCAGTGATCCGGACGTTTATTGCGTTACCAGCCGGCGTCGCCCATATGCCGCGGGTGAGGTTCCATATTTACACTTTCCTTGGATCCTGGCCATGGTGCCTGGCGCTGGCCTGGTTCGGCATGAAGCTGGGGGAGAATTGGCGGGAGCTGGGCAAGTATTTTCACCGCTTCGACATAGTCATCCTGATTATTGGTGTGTTGGGAGTGGGTTGGTTCGTATGGTCACACTGGCAGAATCGAATCAAGGCAGCCCAATAAGAAATCTTTCCGCTGGAGATGATTCATGAAATATCTGTTGAGTGTATTTCTCCTGTTAATGACTTCCAGCGCCGTGGTGGCGCAGTCTGCTCCGGCGCCTGCCGCGCAACCGTTCGTCGTCGAGTACTACTACAAGGCCAAGTGGGGGCATGCCGAAGAGTTTCTGAAGCTGTTCAGGAAAAACCACTATCCGCTGCTGAAGAAACAGGTCGAGCTTGGGCGTATGCTCAAAGTCTGGGTCGATCAACCGCGCTATCACACCACCGAAGACGGGCGCTGGGATTATCGCGTCACCATCGTTTTCAAGAATGCCACCCTTGCCAACGAGCCGTTCGATGAAGAATCTCTCAAGAAGCAATTATTTTCCGATCCGGAAACCTATGCTCGCGAAGAGCAGCGGCGCTTTGAGATTCTAGATGCGCATTGGGATTTGCCGATTAAAAGCGTGGATGTTGAGAAGTAGGATGGCCACTTATCAGTGGCTGACCCGCTCAACAGTCGGAATTTGCTGTTCGAAGTGGGAAAGCTCACCATTGAAGCCGGTTTGGTTGCAATTCCCACTCTGATACGAGAACATAGCCGGTTGTCATTACTCAAAATTACCAATAAGGACGCAGCCAAATATGGCGACGCGGCAGAAGCTCGCAAAAACTCCGTCAGGTAGTGGATCCGGCAGCAAGATCGAGGCGGCAAAGGGAAAACTGGGTGTAATGATTGTTGGGATGGGCGCGGTTGCCACCACTTTTGTCGCCGGCGTCGAAGCTGTGCGCAAAGGATTCGCTGTACCGGTTGGTTCGCTCACTCAGATGGGCACCATCCGCCTAGGAAAGCGCACCGATGGCCGCTCACCCTTGATCAGTGAATTCGTACCTCTGGCTTCGCTCAAGGATCTGGTATTCACCGGCTGGGACATCTTCGAAGACGACATGTATGCGGCGGCAGCCAATGCCGGGGTTCTGGAATCCGAACTGTTGAAGAAGGTGAAACCACTGCTCAGTTCGATCAAGCCGCGCAAGGCAGTGTTCGACCGGAATTACGTCAAAATGCTGGATGGAAAGAACGTCAAGAAAGGCAAGAACAAGCTGGAGCTTGCCGAGCAGGTTCGCACTGACATCCAAGAATTCAAGAAGAGCTCAGGAGCGTCGCGACTGGTTATGATCTGGTGCGGATCGACGGAAATTTTTCTTCAACCCAGTGCCATTCACCAGGATTTGAAATCCTTCGAGTCCGCAATGCGCAGGAATGACGAGAACGTTGCTCCGTCGATGATTTATGCGTACGCCGCTCTGATGGAAGGCGTGCCGTTCGCTAATGGAGCTCCGAACCTGACCGTCGACTTGCCAGTGATGCACGAGTTATCGCGGCAGAATGAAGCACCCATTTGCGGTAAGGACTTCAAGACTGGCCAAACCCTGATGAAGACTATCTTGGCACCTGGCTTTAAGGCGCGGCTTCTTGGGCTGAATGGTTGGTTCTCGACGAACATCCTGGGAAATCGCGACGGTGAAGTTCTGGAAGATCCCCAGTCGTTCAAGACGAAGGAAGAGTCGAAGCTTTCGGTGCTCGAGCATATTTTGCAACCGGAGCTTTACCCTAAGCTTTACGGCAGTTTTACCCACAAAGTTAGGATTAACTATTATCCGCCACGCGGTGATAACAAAGAAGGTTGGGACAACATCGACATTTTCGGATGGCTCGGTTATCCCATGCAGATCAAGGTCGATTTCCTGTGCCGGGATTCAATTCTCGCGGCCCCGCTGGTTCTGGACCTGATCATGTTCATGGATCTGGCCAAGCGTTGCACTGAACTCAAAGGGATCGGAATTCAGGAGTGGCTGAGCTTCTACTTCAAATCGCCGATGACCGCTCCTGGGCTTTACCCCGAGCATGACCTTTTTATTCAGCTTATGAAGCTCAAGAACACCATGCGCCACTTGCGGGGGGAAGAGCTAATTACCCATTTGGGGTTGGAATATTACGACTGACGCCTGTAAGTTGTTGACAAACATAGAAGATACTGTGTTCGCTGTATGACCCAGGTGCGAGATAAGGGCCTTAGAAGCCGACATCGTGTCTGGGGAAATGTTATTTTGGCCTTGAGCAGTGGGAGTTTCTATGTCGGGATTTATCGAGGTACATCCAAAAAACGCGTTTGAGGGTCTGTTGCTGGTGAATGTGGATGATATTAGGCACGTTTACCAGGTGGGCGGCCATGGTAAGGAAAAATGGGCGGTGATAAGTCTGCAAGATCCGGACACTAAGCCCATCGACCTCCAGGAAAGTTATGAAGAAGTAAAGCGGTTGATTTCGCAAGCGCTGGAAAGAAATACTTTGCGCTCAATGGGTTTTAGCACCGGCCGGATCAGTGCTCCCTCGCCCAAGACCAGAAGCGCGCACTGACCCGCTGCTCTTCCAACCTTTAGCCAGTTTCCGATTCCGCCGTGCAAGAATTCCTCCAGGACAATTCACTTCGCCGCCGGTTTGCGTTTCGAATGGCGCTGTCTAGGTTCAAGGTTCCGTAACACATTCAGGCACTCAGTTCTCGAAATCCGTTAGTGTTGACAAATCTAAAGTGTCACTTTAGATTTCTCAACCAAGGTAGCCATTCATATTGCGTCTTGTACTTCTGAGGGTCCGTCTTGGTTGCGACCCTGTCCATAGTGAACCGGCGAAGTCCAGGCGGGAAACTCTTGCTCATGTCTCACGCGAGGAACCGTCATCAGGGCTCCAATCCCGCAGGTTTTTTAACCAGCGATAAGTGATTTGCAGAACTTCATCTCATTCTGCACGGAGGGTATCGACTGGGTTTACTAGGGCGGCGCGACGCGCAGGCAGATAACTCGAAACCGCGGCAGTTGAAAGAAGAATTATTGACACCACTGCATAGGTTGCAAGGTCGGTGGGTTTGATGCCGAATAGCAGCGAGGACATCAGGCGAGTTAGCGCCAATGCCACAAGGACCCCGCAGGTTACTCCCGCGCCCGTGAGCCGCATAGCATCACGGACGAAAATTCCCGTCAATTCCCGTTGCTGCGCGCCAAGAGCGCTGCGGATGCCAATCTCGCGCGTTCGCTGCGACACGGAATAGGCAACCACGCCGTAGAGGCCCACGATGCCGAGCAACAGTGCCATGCTCCCGGCGATCGCAAGCATCACCAGGGTGAACGAAGTCCGTGCCATCGACGTTCGGTAGAAGTAGTCGACGGT